>POVV01000327.1_pt1 | contig 34325 bp, 27 predicted proteins | sample 1560271 | NCBI WGS metagenome assembly POVV01 (sample SAMN08337232, study PRJNA429181) | Bioreactor metagenome, whole genome shotgun sequencing project. | biome: cows' rumen and soil; feature: anaerobic; isolation source: anaerobic chemostat enrichment culture, galacturonate as sole carbon... | reverse complement strand
CCAGACTGTAATAAACCTCCAAAAGAATCGGCCTTTTTAAATTGGCCTGATTTAATACTTCATCATCCTCGAACACTTCCCTCACCGGACCGTCTGCTATGATGCGCCCCCCGGCAAATATCACCGCCCGGTCTGCAAAACGGTAGGCAAAATCCACATCATGGGTTGAAATCAAAAGAGTTTTCCCCATTTCATTCATCTTATCCAGAACACCTTCTAACATTTCCACATTGACCGGATCCAGAGAGGCAGTAGGCTCGTCAAATATGACCACCTCGGATTCCATGGCTATGATATCGGCTATGCTGACACGCTTTTTCTCCCCCCCGCTTAAATAGTGGGGCGGCCGGTCCCTCATCGACCCTAAATTCATGTATTCCAGGGCCTCCTCCACCCGTTTCTTCACTTCCTCTCTCGGAAGCTTTAAATTCATCGGGCCAAAGGATACCTCTGCAAACACTGTAGAAGCGATGATCTGATTGTCCGCATCCTGAAAGACGATCCCTACATTTTTTCTCAGCTCATTTAAATCCTTTTTTCCTATCACCTCCCCGCGGTAAAGAATCCTTCCGGAATCCGGACGGTATACGCCGTTTAAATTGAGAAAGCAGGTGGATTTACCTGCACCGTTAGAACCAAGAATCACGATTTTCTCTCCCTTTCTCACGGTTATATTGATATCCTTTAAAACCTGCTTGCCCTGTCCATAGGAATAGCACAGGTTTTCTGCCTGCAAAAGTATTTGCTCCATCATCCCTCACCTCCTTCTTCTGTTGTTTCTGTCCCACAAGCCGGTTAAGCCAGCAGACGCACCCATAACAGGACCATAAAATAACCCGCTGCCGCCCAAAGCTGCCACCCTTTTACCCCTTTTTCCTCTTCCAGAAACAAAAGCTCTCCGTCATAGCAGCGGGCAGTCAGTGCATCATAATAGGTATTGGCCTTTTTTAAGGAAACCACGAACAGATTTCCGGCCGTGCTTCCAAAGGAGCGGCAGGAAGTCTTGAAATCGCAGTACCCCAGCCTTGACTCGGCCGCCTGCTTCATGAAGCACTGGGTATCCATCATTACGAAGATAAACCGGTAAATCATGTTCATCAGTTCCAGAATTATTTTGGGGACATGAAGCCTTCGGAACACACAGATGATCTCGCTTGCCGGAGTGGAAAGCATTAGCATATACATGGTACTTAAAGCGGCAAGCGCCTTTAAGATCAGACCTATAGCAAGCTCCGGCCCGCCTTCTGTCAGATACAGGGAAACTCCAGAAACAGAAACAAGCGCCCGTCCATGGGGTACCGATGATATGTCGATGACAATGGCTGCTGTGCCCAAAAGGAGAAATGCAAGAGGGATCTTAAGAAGGGCCAGATAATTTTTCCAGGGAACGCCGCCTGCCAATATGGTAATAGCAGACATAATGAAAAGCACCATCACCGACACCTTCCTGTCATTCGCCCCGATGCAAAAGAGCAGGGAAGCTACTGCTGTCACCGCCTTAAACTGAGGATTCCAGCCTCTCATATGGGAAGCATAGGCATAATAATCGATGGTATCAATTGTTCTCACCTCCTTTCAAAAAGATTATACGACATAGGAGAACTTTGTGCAATTACGGACTCTCTGTAAAGAGAAAAAACCCCCGGACAGATGGTATTATAACCATCCGTTCGGAGGCTTCCCGTCCAGCAGGATGAATCCCCTGCTTTGCCGGCACCCGGATCACTTTTATTCATGTCTTTCAGTCATCTTTGTTCCCGGACGTAAGCCCCGGAGAGCCTGCCCCAAGATAACCGTGGCTTTTTCCTTCTTTACTGTCTGTAATCCAGAAAGCAAATATTGCAGCATTGTACAGGATAAACCGGATTTTTACTTTATCCGGAGCAACGTCTTTTAAAGTTTGTTTATCCCGCCACTTTATTTGGAATTTCGTCTTATCTTCCTTCATCAGACAGCAATCCTGCCTGGAGTATCCCGGTATTACATTTCCATCCGGATCCAGAATTTCGGCAGCCATCCAGCCTTCGGTGCATTGTGCATTTACAAACAGGTACTCTCCCTGATATTTTAATAACTCTGTCGTTAAAGTACCTTCTGTATCTTCCGCTTTCATTGCAGCGAACCCATCCCGCCTTAGTCTGGCAACGCCTACTGCTCCTCCGGAATATTTATGACTGCCGAAATTCGGAGAATCTCCAGAAAAAGCAGAATAGTAAAAATATAACTCGTCCCCCACCACCGTGCAGATACCGTTTGCAGGATGGAGATATCCGTAGTCCCAGCTTCCTTCCTGTCTAGAGGAACTTATAAAATCCTCATACGTAGGTCTGTCAAAATGAAAGCCATCTCTGCTGAATGCTAGCTTTAAGTCATTGATTTTCGGCAATCCTGTCTTTTCACATACAAAATTGGGAGGTCCCATAAATACGGAATAAATGCCGAGCATTACGCTTTCATACGCCACTGCATCCAAATTATACAGCTGTGTATAATATCCCAGATCCCTGTCGGGTTTATCATAAATATCGGTTCTGGCCCAAAAGCTTAAATCTTTGCTTCGCCACTGACTGCCCTTATAAAAGTCATCCGTTTCATAATAACTGCGTACTCTCACTCTACTGTCCAGTTCCGAAAAAGTCCTCATGCTGTAAATCCACTTTTTACGAAACGGATTATAAAAAAATGTTGTATTATCCCCTGAAGGGCTTGTTTTGCATACTTCTGTCCAGTGTATCCCGTCTGCTGACTTATATAATACCGTTATTTCCTCAGGCGGAACAGATGTGGGATCATCATGCGCATGTTTTGGCTTAAGATGATAATATTTAAAATCCTCAGAAAAACACCGATAAAATACCAGCATCTTATATTTCTCATCCGGGGTCTTGGCATACTCATCCACCCATACGGCATCTCCATCCCTCAAATAACCCGGAATGTGTTCCAGTATCCGGTCAGAATTCCCTGAAGGAGAAATCTCACTTAACCGCTTCCACTTAAATCCATCATCACTTTCCGCATAAGCACTTCCATCGAACCATCCTGCATGATACCACATTTTAAATTTCCGGCTTTGAGCATCATAAAACACTCCGCCATTAAAAGGGCAGGCACATGTACAATAACCATCGTTCAGCTCCATGGTGGTTTGAGGCCATAAAACAGGCTGATCCGGTATTTCAGGCTTACCAAATTCCCTGATCAGGTCCGTTTCGCTGATCAGAAAGTCATCTATAAATAATTGCCTGCCAACCGATATATCAACATACTCCGGCTTTTCCTGCAGATATGGAACTCTTAAGGGCTTATCCAGCGTTTCCTCCCTGTTATGGGGCGGCCAGAGATCCGGCAGCGTTATGTTATTATATAATCGTTCCATGATACTCCTTATTAATCATTAATTATTCTTCTGTCTTATAGAATATATAGGTCAAAACAAAGGCCACTACAAATCCTATGGCACATGCAATTAAATATTTTCCAAGCTGTCCATTTAAATAAAGCAGAATACCTGGTAATGCTGTAATAGACATGCCAGTTCCGGCAAGCCCCACGAAAGAAGAGAACATACCGGCAAAACCTCCTCCAATGCATCCGCATATAAACGGGGTAAGCCTGGGTAAATTTCCGCCGAATATCAACGGCTCGGTGATTCCTAAAAACGCAGGCAGAACCGAAGTGAGATACAGTGATTTTTGTTTCTTATTCCTTGTTTTTAAAGCAGCCGCAATCCCTGCTGCTCCCTGTGCCACAATAGCGCCGCACACCAGAGCATTGAACGGATTGGAGCCCGTGTTTGCCAGAAGTTCAACCTCAAGAGCCTTAAACGTATGATGAAGCCCAGTGATCACCACCGCCTGCTGCAGCGCTCCAACGACAAATCCGCCGATACCCAGGGGTATGTTCATCAAAAAAGAAATTGCCTCTACCAGTCCTTTTTCAACAATATGCATAATAGGTCCTATTACAACCAGACCTATCACCATACTGGAAAACAACGTAACAAATGGTGTGATGATCAGATCCAGAACATCCGGCACAACCTTTCTAAGCCACTTTTCGATCTTAGCTGAAATTACACCCAGCATTAATGCGGGAAGCACGGATCCCTGATAACCTAAAATTGGTATGTTCAGACCAAGTAAGCTTAAATAAATCGGATCAATTTTCCCGCTGGCCACCTGATTGGCATTGGGAAGCTGAGGTGCCACCAGCATGAGACCTATTACAATCCCAAGTGCAGGCGAAGCTCCAGATCTTTTCATAACAGAATAAGTAACCAGTGCCGGAAGGAAAGCAAATGCAGTATCAATCAGCACCTGGGATAAAGCCAGGAAAGTAGGGTCCAATTCTACCCCCAGATTGGTAATGAGGCTGCGAAGGCCCATAAAAAGGCCTGTCGCTACTAAAATAGGTATAATGGGCAGAAATACATCTCCAAGCAGCCTGGAAGCCTTCTGGAATACGTTCATGTGAACCGCTGCAGCCTCAGACTTTGGTATCATTTTACCATTGTCCATCTTTGTAATATCTATTACCTCTGCAAATACCTTATTAACAAACCCCGTTCCCAAAATAATCTGATGCTGCCCTGATGCCAGAAAACTTCCTTTTACACCGTCAATTGCTTCAATTTCTTTCTTATTGAATTTTGTTTCATCTTTCAAAACAAGTCTTAATCTTGTGGCACAATGTTCTACGTTTAAAATATTTTCCTGACCACCGATATGAAGCAGGATCTGTTCTGCTGTCTGTCTCTCTTTACTCATCTTATCCTCCTATTCTCTGCAACAATGTACGCGCGTTCATTTGCATGTATAAAGAATATAACATAAGAGGCAAACTGTCAAGACGGCACATGCAATTTATATATGATGACGTATTTTACATTATTTTTTTGTGCTATTTGAATAAACCTCTGGAGGTGGATTCACGTATTACCAGTCTGGGGGATAAATTAATCAGTTCCTCCTCCGTATTTCCGTCTATGCCATTAAGAACCATGCTGACCGCTTTCCCTGCAATTTCTTCTATTGGTGATGCCACCGAAGATAGTGTGGGGATCATCTTTTTGGCTAAAAGGGTATTATTATAGCCACAGACAATCGCATCTTTCGGTACCTGCAGTCCATGTTCAGCCAGAGATTTGATTACATCACTTGCCGCAATATCACTATGGGCAAACCATGCTGAGATTTTACCTGGATCATGGGTCTTAAAATACTGACTGATGATTTCATAGGCTCTCTGGTTTTCTACTGTTTCATGCTGGTTGCATTCAAGAACAGCTTTTAATTTCAGTCCGCTTTTATCAAGCTCAGACCGAAACCCCTCTAACTTATTGTTTCCGGCCAGGGATTTTAAAGGTCCTATATAACCGATATTTTTATGTCCTAATTCCAGGAAATGCCTTGCTACCTGAATGCCTCCCTCTTCTGAGCTGATTATGATATTTTTCTTTTCCGTCTGTTTAAAAAGGCTTACCATAGGTATATTAATTCCGCTGTATAATTTTTTATTGGGCGTTCCTATGGGCCTTACGATTATTCCATCTACTTTGCGTCGTTTAAATCCATTAATAATATTGGTTTCCCTTGCCCTTTCCCTCTGGGCATCACCTAAAATAACATTATATCCGTATTTCTCAGCTTCATGTACGATTGCTGTCATTAAAGAAGCATACAGAGGATTAGATAAATCAGAAAATAATACGCCGATGATATTGGTCCTGTTTCCCGCCAGGCTCTGTGCCACCTGATTCGGCTCATATCCCAGTTTCTTTACCCAATACATGACATTGCTTCGAGTTTCCATCTTGATTGATGGATGATTCGATAAAACTCTTGATACAGTAGCACGCGACACATGTGCAGCCTTAGCAACCTCTTCCATCGTAACCATGGTCATTTCAAATCCTTTCGCTGCGGTTAATTTATCCGCCTTTTTTCTATCATACTATTTTTCTGATATTTCCGAAACCTCTTACATAAAAAATATTATTGTTTCCTGAGATTCCTTCTGTTCCTCTAAATAAAAAGATGCAGTCTGACATCTTAAGTGCCAGACTGCTACCTCATTGAAACATGGTCTATTTATTCTCTTCTACCTGCTCCTCAGTCAAAGTAAATACCTGTCTCTTACGAGCCATCTCATCACTTGCCAGATACTCATCATAGGTGGTGATTTTATCGATCAGCTGTCCATTTACGATTTCCATAATACGGTTAGCCGTTGTCTCAACGATCTGATGGTCACGGGAGGAGAAAATCAGAACTCCCTGGAATTTTACCAGACCATTATTAAGTGCCGTGATAGACTCCATATCCAAGTGGTCCGTAGGCTCGTCGAGCATCAGTACGTTAGCTCCGGAAATCATCAGCTTGGAAAGCATGCAGCGCACCTTTTCTCCACCGGACAATACCCGTACCTTTTTTACGCCATCTTCTCCGGCAAACAGCATACGGCCAAGGAATCCCCGCACATAAGTGGCTTCCTTTTCCGGAGAATACTGGGTCAGCCAGTCAACGATGGTATCATCGTTAGCAAACTCCGCTGTATTGTCCTTCGGGAAATAGCACTGGCTGGTGGTAAGGCCCCATTTGTAATCGCCCTCATCAGGCTCCATTTCCCCTGAAAGAATCTTGAAGAGAATGGTCTTTGCCATCTCATTGGGTCCCACCAGAGCCACCTTATCCTCACGGGTTAAGGTAAAGGAGATATTGTCTAAAACCTTTACTCCGTCAATGGTCTTTGATAAATTATTAACACTTATAACCTCATTGCCAATTTCACGGGCCGGGCGGAAATCAATGTATGGATATTTACGGCTGGAGGGTTTGATGTCATCCAGCTCGATTTTCTCCAACGCACGCTTTCTGGAAGTTGCCTGCTTGGATTTGGAAGCATTGGCGGAGAAACGCTGGATAAATTCCTGCAGCTCCTTGATCTTTTCTTCCTTTTTCCGGTTGGCTTCCTTCATCTGCTTTACCATCAGCTGGCTGGACTCATACCAGAAGTCGTAGTTACCTGCATAAAGCTGGATTTTACTGTAATCAATGTCTGCAATATGGGTGCAGACTTTATTTAAGAAGTAACGGTCATGGGAAACCACGATAACCGTATTTTCAAAGTTAATAAGGAATTCCTCAAGCCATGCAATGGCATCCAGATCCAAATGGTTGGTAGGCTCGTCAAGAAGCAGGATGTCCGGGTTTCCGAACAGAGCCTGGGCAAGAAGCACCTTAACCTTTTCAGCACCGTTTAATTCACTCATATATTTGTAGTGAAGATCTGTATCGATTCCCAGACCGTTTAAGAGGTTTGCCGCATCGGATTCTGCCTCCCAGCCGTTCATGGTAGCGAATTCACCTTCTAAGTCCGCTGCTTTGATACCGTCTTCATCGGTGAAATCTTCTTTCATGTAGATGGCATCTTTTTCTTTCATGATCTCATAAAGCCTGGCATTTCCCATAATAACGGTGTCAAGCACCTGGAAGCCGTCATATTTAAAGTGGTCCTGTTTTAAGAAGGAAAGTCTCTGTCCCGGCGTTATGACGATGTCGCCGTTTGTCGGCTCCAATTCACCGGATAATATTTTAAGGAAAGTGGACTTTCCCGCGCCATTGGCGCCAATCATCCCGTAGCAGTTGCCTTCAGTAAACTTAATGTTCACTTCTTCAAACAATGCTTTTTTCCCGAGTCTTAATGTTACGTTATGTGCACTGATCATCTTAAATTCCCTTTCTGCAATCTGGTTATCGTTCGCTAGCCAAAATCATCAAAATAGGGGTCCATTGGCCCCTTCTTCTGTCATCTCTATTATTGTACATGAAAATCCCGAATTTGCAAGCTTTTTATCTTGGAAAAAGAAGTTCATTACGCCTTCGGCTTATGAAATGCTTGTCTCCATGGATTAAATTATGCCTGCATATTCGGGATTTTAATCATTTTACTTTGCGGCTTCCACCCTTAAGGGGAAGTTGGATTTGCTTCCTGCGTCATAGTCAACGGTCACATAGGTCACCTTTACTATGGCCCCGCTTCCATTGCTGTCATCAGTGGCGGTTCCAAGCACATCAGTGTCCAGACCTTCGCAGTTATCCTTGATAAATCCTATCTCTTCGCCGGATTCCGTCTTAATGGTAAAGGTGCTCATGGCCTGGTCCATAACGCTTCCGGTCACTTCCTGCACCTTCATGTTCTCCTGCCCGTCCAATACCAGGACAGGCTTGGCATTAGAGGCATCCGAGCCGGAAATTTCCCCTTTATAGATAACGGAAACTGACACCTCCGGCTCCAGCGCATAGGAAGTCTCTACCACTGTACCGCTTAAGTCAAAGGACATTTCCTTGCCGTCGTTCTCCACGGTCATGCTTTCCAAGTTGTCCCCAACCTTTTTGACCGTACCTGCCAGTATCTTAAATTCTGCCCCGTTGCCCGGCGCTTCCTGGCTTACATCTCCCGTACTCTCAGAACTGGGGGCCGTACTTTCCGTTACCGTATTTGCTACACTTTCTGTATTCTTTGTAGATTTTCCACAGGCTGTAAATAAAACTGCCGCACAGACGGCTACTGCCATAATCCATGTTTTCTTCATAAGCATCCTCTTCTTTCTTTCCTAAATCACCTATGATTCCACATTTAGTATATCATCCGATTGTGAAAAATCTTTATCTTTTTCCTTAATTAATTTTACGAATTGCCTAAAATTGGTAATTTCAACCCTCTCCATACCTTCCAAGGAAGTTCTGGGTCCGCACATTGCTGGAAGAAAATACCTCTTCCGGGGTTCCCTCTTCTACGATCACGCCGTCAGCCATAAAGATGATCCTGTCTGAGATATCCCTGGCAAAGGCCATCTCATGAGTTACTATGACCATGGTAATGTGCATGTCTGCAAGGGATTTAATGACCTTTAATACCTCTCCTGTAAGCTCCGGATCCAGAGCGGAAGTCGGTTCATCAAAAAACAGGATCCTGGGATTTAGGGCAAGCGCCCTTGCTATGGCTACCCGTTGGCACTGACCTCCGGAAAGCTGGCAGGGATATGCTTCAGCCTTATCCTCTAGTCCCATTTTTTTAAGAAGCTTCATGGCCTCAGAAAAAACCTCTTCCTTATCCCGTTTCTGCACATGAACCGGCGCATCGGTAATGTTTTTTAAAACCGTCATATGGGGAAATAAGTGAAAGTTCTGGAATACCAGTCCGTAATTCTTCTGGATTTCCTTTCGTCTTTCCCCTTTGGCATAGATGGCCTTTCCGTCGGGCCCGTTCCATGCAGCCTTTTCTCCCAGATAATTAAGTTCTCCCCCATCCATCTCTTCCAGCATGGTAGCGCACCGAAGCAGGGTGGATTTTCCCGAACCGGATGGACCGATGATGGAAACGATCTCGCCTTCCTTTACCGACAGGGAAATATCCCGAAGCACGCCCTGGCCATCAAACGCTTTTTTTACATGGTTCATTTCCAGTAAGTACATCTTTTCTTCCTCCTATTGATAATAGTTCATCCGCTTTTCTATGTATTCCATCCCAATTGCCACGATAAGGTTAAAGATATAGTAAAACAGGCCTGCTGCCACAAAAGGAATGAGGCTTGTCTGAGACGAAGCCAGGGCCTTAGCAGTTGCAAACATCTCTAATACGCTGATGGAAAAAGCCAGGGAGGTGTCTTTGACCAGGGTAATGACCTCATTGGTAACAGACGGCAGGATCCGCTTCACCACCTGGGGAAAGATAATACGGAAAAAGGTCTGGGACTTTGTATAGCCTAAAAGCTTTGCTGCTTCGTACTGCCCCACCGGCATGGATTGGATCCCACTCCGGTATATTTCCGCAAAATATGCTGCGTAGTTGATGACAAAGCCAATAAATGCGGCCCAGAGACGGTACCCGTTCCCAACCTTTATGCCGAATAAATAGTAGGGTCCGAAATACACCACCATCAGCTGCAGCATCAATGGAGTTCCCCTCATGACTGAAATATAGAATTTAACAATGGCCTGTATGACAGGGTTTTTAGACATCCTTCCAAAGGATACCAAAAGTCCCAGGGGCAGAGAAAAGACCAGCGTCACTACAAATATCTGGATGCTGACCCACATTCCCCCTGCCAATTGTAAGAATATCTTCGTTAAAGCCATGATTTCTCCTCCATGTTCTAAAAAATAGGGTCCGGCCCATGGCTGGGGGTCCGGAACCCATTATAAAATCTTTATTTCTGCAAGCAATGAGCCAGGTGCAGGAATGCTTGCATTCTGCATCTGGCAAATGCTGTAAGAGTCAAATACTTCCTAGCATTTTACGGAATATATTATTACTTAATTGTAGTTACATCCTTGCCAAACCATTTTTCTGAGATCTTTTTAAGGGTTCCGTCAGCTGCCATGGCCTCTAACTGTTCCTGGACCTGATCCCTTAAGGCATCATTGCCCTTCTTAAATCCAACGCCGTATTCTTCAGCAGCAAGGGCCTCATCCAGTATAATAAAATCCGCCTTCCTCTGCTCGATCTGGTATCCTGCCACAATCACATCCATTGCAATAGCATCTACGGCTCCCATCTCCAGGTCCATAAATGCGGTGTTGTAATCCGGCGTTGTCTGAAGGGTTCCAAAGGTTTCAGCCAGCTTTCCATCCGCCTGCAGTGCCTTTTCCGCGGAGGAATCCGCCTGAACCTCAATGATCTTTCCTGATAAGTCAGCTAAGGTCTTAATGCCGGAGTCCTTTCCCACTACAAACACCTGACTGTTTTCCATATAGGGCTTTGTCCAGGTATAGCCGTCTTCACGGCCTGTAATGGTAAAGCCATTCCAGATGCAGTCAATATTTCCTGCTTCCAGCTCCATGTCCTTGGCATCCCAGGCAATGGGCTGGGGAACATATTTCCTGCCAAGGCGGCTTGCCACCTCCTGTGCCAATTCTAAGTCAAAACCGGTATATTCTCCGTTGTCTCCGACAAAACCCATCGGCGGGAAATCCTGGTCAAATCCAACGGTAAATGTATCAGCGCCTGATTCTGTTTCTTTTCCAGTCTCTTTTGCTGTTGCTGCAGTGGTATCGGAAGACGCAGAAGCCGTAACTCCGCTCTTTTGCCCGGAACAGCCGCCAAGCAGGACTGCCGCTCCTAACACTGCTGCTATTAAAATTCCTTTTTTCATAATTGCATCCTCCTCTTGCTTTTCATGTGTTACCATGGTAGCACAGTAAAGTGTTTCTGTAAAGAAGAAATTTGCAATTATAAAATCAGTTTCAAAGAAAGAACATAAATAAAACCAGGATGAGAATTGCAATCACAGCTCCCGCCAGGAAGCCAGGACTTATGGTACCTCCCCTTCCTCTGGAAGACAGCTCCGGCTCCGCAAGCATTCCCCAGGGACTTAATTCCAGGATTCCTAAGGGAATCCCGCCTAAATCCTCTCTTCCCATAAAGGAAAGAAATTCCTTCCAGTCCCGCTCTACTATTTTCTTACCCTCTTTCCAGTCCTCCCTTGGATCCTTTTTATCCTTTGTAAAAAAGGATCCGGAATCATCCTTGCCTGCCGGACATTCCTTATTCTTTAAAAACTGCTGATAGGCACGTTTTATCCCCTTATTAGCGGTCTCCCGCAGATCACTGGTGGTCTGATACAGGTTCATCATATAATAATAGATTTTATAAGCAGCTCTGGGCTGAAAGGGGATATTCCTGCCCCCCGGCCTTTTCATGGCGCCCTCAGACTGCTTAAATGCCTCCTGTATGTAGTAATCGATCATTCGGTCAACCGCCTCCCGCAGATCAGCCGCCAGTCCTTTATTGATTCCGGAATAAGCTCCAAAGGTTTGGGATTTAATCGCCATCAGCGCGGCCAGAAACCCATAAAACTCCTCGCTACCTCCTGAAAGCCCGGAGCCCCTTAACAAATTTCCCCTGTGATTTATATACCCGGCAAAAGCCTCCGCCGATTCAAGATCCAAAGGAGAATAAACCATATTTCTCCCCATGGAGGAAATGGAGGCCTTGGCGCCATATGTCTTACTCCCCGGGAAGCCGCTCCCTTCCAGGACGGACAGCGGAACCTCCCTTCGCATCCGCCAGGCATACCGGGGATCATTCTTTATCCGTCCCTCCCCGGCAGGCTGATAGATCATTCCTTGCTCTGCTTCATTTCCGGATTCATTTACCGGAATTCTAATGCTGCCCGAATTTAATTTAACCGTATCTCCGGCATTTTCCTGCTCCTTAAAAACCCGTTCCAGCTCTCCGCTGCTTAGCGTATTTCCTGTAACACTGCGGTAAAGCGCAGCCTTTAAGGCCGCCATGGAGGTTTGGGACCCGAAGCTCCCAAAGAGGATTTTCAGTTCCCCCAGGCGTGACTCAAGCACCTTCATAAGGATATCCGATAATACGGTTTCCAGTGCAGCAAGCTGATCCTCCCGAACTCCTGCAGTGGTATTCTCAAGGATCGCCTGCAGCAGATCCTTATAAATCAATGCAAGATACTCCAGTTCCTCAGGGAAGGGCTTTAAGGCAGACAGACTCCAGGACAGGATATCCTCCCATGCCAAATCAGCCTCTTCCTTTCCCCACATTTTATCAAGATCAGAAAGCTCATCAGTGCTTAACTTATAATAGGCGCTTTCATCAGACAGGGCGGCAGTATCCCTGGCAGATCTTGTTTCCCTCCTGTCTTCCCCGCCTTCCTCACTGCTTTTTTCACGGTTTTCCTCTACGCTCCGGCTCAGTTCTTCCATAAACCGCTCACTGGCCTGGATCCTTCCCTTTATATCCGCTTCCTCTACAGCCCGTTGAATGTCCACGGCCGCAGGTTCGCCTTTGGGAGCCGCAGCAGACGGTGGATCCTGTGCCTTTATCTCCATGTTATCACTCCCTTTTGGCTCCTTTCACATCAATCAGTCTTTTTCATCCTGATAAACGATCCGACCGCCGCAGATGGTATATTTCACCTTTCCAAACAATCTTTCTCCTGTAAATGGGGAATTGGAAGACTTGGAGGCATATTCTCCTACTGTCCATTCTTCATTGGGATCAAAAATCACCAGATCCGCAGCACATTCCTCCTTTATACAGCCAAAATTCAGCCGGTACAGCTTCGAAGGATTTAAACTCATCTTTTCCATCAGCTCCATCATGGTCAGATGACCGGGCCGTACTAAGTTTGTCACGCCAAGCCCCAGTGCGGTTTCAAGCCCGATGATCCCGCTTGGGGCCTCGGTCAGTTCCTTTGACTTTTCCTCGGCACTATGGGGAGCGTGATCCGTGGCAATGATATCGATACTTCCGTCCTTTAGTCCCTGAATTATGGCTTTACGATCCTCTTCCGTCCGAAGGGGAGGATTCATTTTTGCCAGAGTCCCATGCTTTAATACCGCTTCCTCTGTAAGAGTAAAATGATGGGGCGTTACCTCCGCATACACATGAGCCCCCAGCTCCTTTGCAAGCTTTACCATCTTAACGGAGGCGGCGGAACTGATATGCTGGATATCTACCGCCGCGCCGGTGTGAAGGGCAATCATACAGTCCCGGGCAACCAGACAGTCCTCCGCCAAAGCCGGGGAACCAAAGATTCCAAGCTGCTGGGATACTTTCCCATGGTTGATGCCATTATTTGTAATAAAAGCTGGGTCTTCCTCGTGAAAGCTCAACGGAACATTAAGCTTTACCGCACGTTCCATGGCTTCTTTTACCAGCTTCTCATCAAGGAGGGGAATCCCGTCATCGGTAAATCCCACCGCCCCTTGGTTTTTTAATTCCTCCATATCCGTCAGTTCTCTGCCAAGAAGTCCTTTCGATACAGCTGCTGCCTGCAGCACGTGGATGCCTGTTTTCTTCCCTTCCCTCATCACATACTGAAGGGTTTCCACATTATCCACGGGAGGCCTTGTATTTGCCATACAAACAACCGCTGTAAACCCACCTTTTGCCGCCGCTCTTGCTCCGGTCTGTATATCCTCCTTATAAGTAAGACCAGGATCCCGGAAATGAACATGGACATCTACAAACCCAGGGGCAACGATAAAACCGGAAGCATCGATTACTACATCCTCCTTTGAAACGGGAAGGGCATCCATCTTAAGCTGTTCTCCCATACCGGCAATCTTCCCATCTGCAATGCAGATATCCATAGTTCCTTCCACCTGATTCCCAGGGTCCACTACATGAGCATTTTTAATCCATATCATCTTCTATTCCTACCTTTCTCTCTTATCTATCGTCCACTTCCTCCTGTTTCTTTGCAGCAAATGTAAAAAATTTCTGGGGCAGCTCAAAAACAAATACAATGCCTAGTACAATGGCAGCCGCCACCTTACATGCAAGAAAACCGGTCCGAACTGCCAGCGCCAGTTCATCCGTCACAATATAATAAGCCGTCCAGTATATTCCCGCTCCAGGCACCAGGGGGAATATACCGGATATTAAAAATATAGTGACAGGACACCGTTCCCTTACAGCAAAGGTCCTGGAAAGAAAAATCACCACAATGGTTGCCGCCAAAGCGGCCGGCGGAGCCGCCAGCCCAGTCATGAGCCCCACATAGACCAGCCAGCCTGCTCCCCCGATCAGCCCACAGTATGGATAAAACCTGGCGGGAACCCCAAACAAAAGGGAAAAGGCAACCGTACCGGCAACCGCAGCGGCGGTTTCCATAAACACACTCATAGAAGCACACCTCCCGTCAGCCGGTGGAACAGGCTGAAAACCAGCCCAACACCCATAGCTATGCAGAAAAATACCAGCAGGGCATCAATCATCCGGACGGAACCCGAGATATAATCTCCATCTGCAATATCCCGGATGGCATTGGTAAAGGCAACTCCCGGAATCAAGGGCATGATGGAACCAATGATCATAAAATTCAAATTCTCTCCAAAACGAACCAGATAAAGAACTGTACACAAAAATGTGACCAGGGCTCCTCCCCCGATATTTCCTACGATCTTTGAGAGATGGGGGCCGCTTAGAAAAATCACATATACATATAGAAGAATCCCGGAGCCAAAGGCCGATAAACTGTCTCTTAGGGTTCCTCCAAACAGATAACAAAAGCAGGCGCTTCCAACGCCGGAGGCAAGGATCTGCATGGTTCTTGGTTTTCCCGGCATGACCCGGATCTGGTCCAGCCGGTGCCTCACATCACCAGGGCTCAATAAGCCTGTCTCAATCTCCCTGGATAGCTGGTTTACCGCCGCAACACGGTCCAAATGGGTTCCGCTCACCGGAATATGCTGGACCTTTGCAAATATTTCCTCTCTCTCATTGCCTGAGGTCGTAAAAATTCCATTGCTTAGAACAAAGGAATTCACGGACCGGATTCCATAGTGACAGCAGATCCGGTCCATGGTCTCCTCTACCCGGAAGATCTCCGCCCCGTTTTCCAGTAGAATATGCCCTGCCTGCATGGCGGCCTCTAAAATCTCTCTCTGCTCCTCAGGGGTCAGCTCCCCTGGCTGTTCCTTCTCGTTTTCCATAAAAGCCTGTCTCCTACCCGATTTCAAAGCATTCCCCGTCTTCATGGATCTCCACGATCCGGTCACGGTAAGGCACGGAAATATCCATGTCCTTTAACCTGCCGATCACAGAAAAATCTCCCCAGAAGTGCATGGGAAATGCATGGCTTACCCGGGTCTTTCTCATGAATTCGTCAAAGCCGAGAGAAAAGGCCTTCTCCTGTCTTGGGTCAAGCGGGAGAAAAGCTGTATCTATGTGCATATCTGACAGCTTATCCACTTCCCCGGAATACTGCTTTGCCATCTGGTCATTCCAGCTGTCCGGTTCCCCTTCCCATCTCCAGTTGTTTAGATCTCCGGCATGGTAAATGACCTTTCCTTCCGCTTTCACAAGAAACGCAACGCCTTCATCGGTGGAACGGAGGGTCAGAACCTCTGCATCTGCCCTTTCTTCTGCAGGGACAGGTCCTGTGAGATTTCCTTCTGAATTAGAAAAGCAGATCTTTTCCCCGGGCTTCATAAAGACAACCTCATCGAGAAGTTCTTTGGGCAGACGTCCCTTTGGGATATCATCGGAGAGAATGTACCTGGTCTTCTCATGCTCCTTTATAAGCTCCAGAATTTTTTCAGAATAATGATCCCCGTGTCGGTGGCTTGCAAAAACAAGCAGAGGTTTCTCATCATTGATTTTTGGCAGAGAACCCTCTGTGTAATCGAACAGCAGAGTTACTGTCTCAAGCTCCGCCAGAAATGCGCTGTGATGGATATAGGTGATTTTCATTGGAAAAGGCCTCCTGTTTAAGGTTATTTGGAAAAATTATATCATAACTGCTATCACTCTGCATAGCAGGGAAACGCAAAAAGAGCGGGGACAATTGTCCCCGCTCCGGAATTTTAGCATTCCTGATCGAATCAGTAATTCTGCCGATTAGTTTGCTGCTTTTGTGGATTCAACTTCTGCTTCTGCAGACTCTGTTTCTGCTTCATCTGCTGCTGCATCTTCGTTGCTCTCTTCATCAGAAGCCTCATCTAAGGTAACTTCTTCTGTTTCGGATTCTTCTACAGATTCTGTAGTCTCGTTCTCTGTGGTAACTGCTTCTGTTGTAACCTCTGCAGTTGCTTCAGTAGCTGCTGTTGTTTCAGCAGACTTAGTGCTTCCACATGCAGAGATAGATGCCATTGTTAATACTGCTGCGCCTGTAAGTACCAGTTTTTTTGCTGTTAATTTCATAATTATTCTCCTCCTTGCGATACATAGGTGTTAATGTTACATAAATCTGTCTTGGTTCCATGTTGTCCTATGTAATTGAAACCGTGTCTCAGTTTAGCATCTTAAGAAAATAAAGTCAATGATTCCAACTCGCTATTTTTTCCAGCCAAAAACAGGCAAAATCTAAAAATTAATTACAACTTGGGCAAGATTATTTCATAATAAATTATGAAATTATGCTCTTGAATTTATTTTATTTCACTGGTTTTAATTTTGTCCACCCCAAAAATATGACAATAATTATCCATATATCAATAATTTTTTTGTTAATTTTAACTACCATTTTCCCAGAAAAACTAGAAAATCAGGTAGTCAGATCAAAACTTTCCCCTATCATCCGACAAATATCTTCCTTCGGTACGGACCCGTCAAGAAGGACCGTGTTCCAATATTTTTTATTCAAATGATATCCAGGAAGTACACCGGTGAATGCATTTCTCCAAAACTCCACCCACTCCGGATCACATTTTAAATTGATACAGACTATTCCATTCCGTTCATAGATCCAGGCGAACACCTTTTTGTTTTTTCTGTGCCGGATAACGGCCCACTGATGGTCACGAAAGGGGTAATCTTCATAAACATCAGGATAGGTTAAGCAATAAGCAATCAATTCTGCTCTGGTATTCATCATAATCTCTCCCTTCCTTCCCCATGCCATTGCAGACCGGACCAATACCTGCTATACTTTAAAAATAAGAAAACGGATAAAATACAGACAAAACAGGAGGAATATTCTATGTTAAAAGAACTGGTTTTAAAATGCCGTACCTTCCGCCGGTTTTATGAGGATGAGGCGGTTTCAACGAAAGATTTAAGGGAGCTGGTGGATTTAGCCAGGCTCACCGCTTCAACAGCCAATTCCCAGGCGTTAAAGTTCCGGCTGTGCAGCACTCCGGAAGAAAATTCCAGGGTGTTCGATACCCTGAGCTGGGCCGGCGCTCTGCCGGACTGGAACGGTCCTGAAAAGGGGGAACGCCCATCTGCCTACATCATCATTTTATGCGATCTGTCCCTTGGAAAAAATAAGCTGTATGATGATGGAATTGCTGCCCAGACCATCATGCTTGGGGCTGTGGAAAAAGGATACGGCGGATGCATATTGGGAAGTGTACGGAGAAGTGATCTGGCAGAAGCTCTTTCCATTGATCCGTCACGGTACTCCATAGATTTAGTCCTTGCTCTTGGAAAGCCCAAGGAAGAAGTGGTCCTTGTCCCAGTGAAAGAGGACGGGGATACCCGCTATTACCGGGATGAGAATCAGGTGCATTACGTTCCAAAAAGAACCCTTGATGATATCATCATTTAGGACACCCTCAGCAGGTGCATGTTTCTTTAAAACCTCTGTCCGCATTTGGGGCAATATTCAAAATCCTCTGTGGTTTCATAGCCGCAGTGGGAACATTGCTTCCGGTTCCAGTCTGAACTCCTGTGGCCGGACTGCACCAGGGTCAAATCCTGCTCACCAATGTCTACAGACTCCTTATGATTCAGTCTTTTTCCTTTTTCGGAATTCAGTTCGTAAAGGGTATTACAGCAGGACATTTGAACGTAATAACGTCTGTCCCATTTTATGATGGGGATGAAAAAAATACTGAAATAACTGTAAGTCATAAAAACCTGGTATCTGCCGTAGCCTCCACACAGGCCGCAGATCACTGTTTTGGTATAATCGAGTATTTTCTTTCCCTGGCTCATTCCGCATATAAAAAACATAAGTTCCTCCTGAAAATGAATGCTGGTTTGACCTTGAATATATCATGGTATGAGATATTTATATGAATTCTATCATAATTCTATATCGCTTACAACTCATATAAGGCCATATTCAGGGCAAGCGGATAAGAAATTCACATAAGCGGTTTCGCAGAAAGGAACGCATAAGATAAAGGTGCCGCAAAATGATTCGTTAATAGTCATTTTACAGCACCTTTCCTATATTTTTATAATAACGAGAGAGGGCATTACCGCATGGTAAGTGATCCACTCATGCTGCAATGCCCTTTAAATTATCGGTTATCTTCTGTTCCAGCCTCGGAACGGCCATAAAAAGTAATCAGGTACAACCCGCAGATTCCTACTAGAGCATACACGATTCTTGTAATCCATGTCATGCTGCCGAAAATAAATGATACCAGGTTGAAGTTAAAGAAACCTACCAGCCCCCAGTTGACCGCGCCAATAATGGCTATAGTCAGAGCAGTGTAACTCAATGCTTTATTTCCCATGGCACTACCTCCTTTTCTTTCTTTATTATGGAGTAGTTTTTTGGTTTTTATACATTATTTTCCTAAACTATCAATCCTGGCTTTTATATCACTCTCCCTGTCCTTGAATAAAAGCCGCTCATTATATTGATAATACCGTTCACAATCGTATTCTTTTAAAAATTTAACGCTATGATACCCGGTATTTAATTCTGTTATAAATACCACTATTTCCTGTCCGTCTCCGAAGGCGGCTTCCATAAAATCAAAGGCATGCTCCAGGGATTTTCCTCCCTCTTCCAAAAGCGCCTCATATCTGGCGTTTTCTTTCTCAAACATCTCCCGTATCCGGTCCCAGGCAGCCTCATTCCCGGTCCCTTCCCTTCGGAGGGTTTCCTCATATCGAAGAAGAAGGGCCTCCACATCCCGGCGCAAATAATCGTCTCTCCTGCTTAAAAGACCGGCGTTTCTTCTCCTGTCCCACTCACCATTCCACTGGTCCCTTAATTCGGCAAGGCGGGCCACCATGGGGGTATCCCGATTCTTTTCGGATTCCGGACTTATTTTTTTAAGTTCTTCCATCAAAAGGCCGGTTCTGTCTCCCTGATCGGAAACAGAACGAAAGCTCTGACCCAATCTGGATAGCAGCAGGCCGATGACACTCAGCTTCTCATCAAAAGATGCCCGTTTCAGCCTGTCGCACAGGCTCTCCCTGATGATACCTGACAAGATCTCATCGATCTGGTAATCATCCCGGTACTTATAATAAAGGTCCAGGTAGTTGGTAAAATCCTTGGATATCTTTGGAAACTGGATATACTCACCCACCACATCCCGGTCCACTTTTTTGCCCAGGCGCTCATAAATTTCAATAAATTTTGATAAGTCATCCCAGCCCCTGGGGGTGGCGAAGAATTTTCCATCAACCGTTGTTTCGATCCGGCAGAAGTATTCGGTCCTGGCATTCAGATAGGAAATGACCGCTGGATGCAGGGCCTGCTCATAGGCATAAGCCTTCCATACCTCAAAGTCCGGTTCCACATGAATGAGCTTGATACGGTCTAAGGTCACCACATCAAAGTCCCTGACCGACTTGTTATATTCCGGCGGGTTTCCAGCCGTCACGATAACCCAGCCTTCGGGAATCTTATGGTTTCCGAACGTTTTATACTGGAGAAACTGGAGCATGGTCGGTGCAAGGGTTTCGGACACACAGTTGATCTCGTCAATAAAAAGGATCCCTTCCTTAAGGCCGGAGCTCTCGATCTTATTATAAATTGAGGCCACGATCTCGCTCATGGTATATTCTGTTACACGGTAAGTACTCCCACCGAATTCCTTTTCATTTATAAAGGGAAGTCCCACCGCACTCTGGCGGGTATGATGGGTGATGGTATAAGCCACCAGGCCGATCCCGCATTCTCTTGCTACCTGCTCCATGATCTGAGTTTTTCCAACTCCCGGAGGTCCCATGAGAAACACCGGTCTTTGATGAACCGCCGGTATCTCATAAGCGCCGTATTCATCTTTTAGCAGATAGGCTTCTATGGTATTCTTAATTTCTTCTTTCGCTCGTTTAATATTCATAATAAATCTCCTGTCAAGTAACTTCCAGATCCTCTTCTGTCAGGATCACTTTCATGGCCCAGCCTGGTACGGAAATGTCCACATACTGGTCTTCCATAAAGACAAATGCCGTATCATAGGGCGGCATTTTCACCGGATAAATCCCTTTTCCGTCCGTAAAATACAAAAGGCCCCGGAGCTTTTTAAAAGCCCCTTTGTTAAAAAGACCGTTCACATACTCGAAAGCCGGCCGGAAATCCGTTCCGCCAAATCCGGATAATGTGAAATGCTCCATATATTCTTTCATCTCCGCTCTGCTTGTGATGGTCACATCAGAGCGGATTTCCTCATCACACTGGATGATATGGATATTGATCTTCCGGAAATAGCTTTCCGATTCCCCGAGGACGCCATAGGTTTCCTGAAGGAAATGCCGAACCAGATCCCCGGATACGGACATGGATGTATCGATCACGATCACAAAATCCTCAATTTTAAAAACCTCCTTTGTTTCCAGAGGCTCAATAAGAGGCATATTTCGGTAAAGAGACATGCCGTAAGTATAAAACACTGGGTCAAAGGAATCCGGATCGATCTCTGCCTCCTCCCTTAACACCGCAAACTTTCTTAAAAACTGCCTGTAATTATATTTTTCCCGGTTTTCAACTTTCACCTGTTCCAAAAGGTTTCTTGATGAATCCTCATTCTTTTCTCCAAAGGACTCCATTTCCGTCTGCATGGTTTCCCGGATGTTCTGCCATTTATTCTGCCGCTCCATCTGAACTCCCGGAGGGGCCTCCTCTTCCCACCGGTCATGGCTGTCAACGTAGAATTCTGCTGCCATTCGTCCATATTGGTCCGGGGTCAGACTCATATCCTGAAGCTCTTTATAAATTCCCTCAGCGGTAAATACCTTTCGTTTTTCTGCCAGCCTGCCGTAGACCTCCCTGCGGTAAGGAGTCTGGTGCCGGTAAACGGGTTTCACATAAAATCCATCCAAAATGGACTCTATGGTGATATCACAGGCCAGATCCCAGTATTCCTTTTCCCGATCCCCTTTCCCATTCAAATGGCAGAACAGGCAGTGGAAAAGCATATGCAGATAGGCCCGGTTTACCAGGGTCCGGCTTCTCTTATATATGGAAAACAAATGCTCCGGCTGATAATAGATCACAAACCCATCCGTTCCTACGCCCTGGCCTGTCCAGTCAGCCTCAAACCCAAGGCTGTTTAGGGCTACATCCAGATACCGGAAGCTTAAATAAAGTTCATTGCGGGCATTGGTCAGGATCTCATGGCCCAGCTCCACCTCTGCCAGTTCATCAAGCTGCCTTTGTTTCACCGGATCGATCATGGTTCCACCCTCTTTCTGTTCTATTCTATATAAGGCTGTCCGATTTGCCTTCATTAATGATATTATGTCAGGGAAAACTTCCGTTTCCCTGCCTTAAAGCGCTGGCGGCGAAGATTCATAAGGATGCTTAGAATCTCAGGCTTGTCAGCGCTTCCCGCCATGTCGACCATCCCGTCAAAGTCCTCCTGATTATGGCCGTACTGTCCGGCAAGCCAAAGGAAAAGGGCCGGGTCCTTTTCCTCAAGCGCCAGTTTCGCCGCTCCCTTAAAATGTTCCATCAGGTAAGCCTCATATACCTCCCTATCCTTTTCAAGAAGTTCCGCAGGAGTATAAAGCCTTCCGAGAACCAGGGCTGAGGTCACCCGCTCCGGCTCCTGCACCAGGATGTGAGGGAACAGGGCGTCGTATTTATGAAACTGAAACTTCGTCTGATCAAAGCAGTAACGGTACATATGGCCGCAGCCATGCATTTCCCGGAGGATGATTCTGGCCGGCGTATGCTCCACAGATTCCTCAAACATTTCGGGAAAAACCAGCCTCGCATTCCCCTTGCTGCTATAGTAGTTTACATAAAGTTCCTGCCGCAGTTCAGCAAGCAGTTCCTTCATGCAGGAACGTTCTCCATCGATCATATGAATATCTAAAAACATGACCCCTGTGCAGCCGGTAAAAAGTCCGGATCCTACATCAAAGATGGAGCTCGAGCACTCTACGCGGCTTAACTCATAACAGTTATAGAATGCATAATTTCCTATTTTCCTAATCGTGTCCGGCAGATATATATCGATCAGCCCTTCACAGCTTATCTCAGGCGGAATATCTTTTTCTTCTATTTCAATTGGATTACCCTCTTCATCGCACAGGCGTATCTCTTTTCCTGCCAATGAAAGCATTTCTTTTTTCCCCCAACCATCGGAGAATGCGTAGGCAGCCAGCTCCCTCACCGGCTGGCCTCCGATTTTCTCCGGGATCCGTATGGAACCGTCATATCCCCGACAACCCAAAATCCGTACATAGTCATCTTTCATCTGATATAAAAACATCCTGAAATCCTCTCCACTAACCGTTTAACTCATCAATATAACAGAAAAACGGAAGAAATGCAACGGAGTTTTTCTGGAAACAGGTAAAATCACTCTCCATACTTTTTAATAATAAACATCTGCTCCAGCAATAACCAGTTTGCCCGGAAAAACTGCATGAGCTGCCAATACCCGGCACCGGTTAAGCCAAATTCTTTGATTAAGTCAAACTTGGCCTTATAACTTCTCACATCCTCAAACCAAACCTCATGCTGAATTCCATATTGCCAATAACGGAAATATGGGGACATGGCAACCTCGTCAAACTGGATCTCCACACCATGATCAATGGCAATCTGGATCGCCTCTAAGTTATTTATGGTCCTTGCCCTCGTCACTCCTCTCTCATAGGGCAGAGGCCAGTCGTATCCATAATTTGGAATTCCCAGGCTGATTTTCTCCGTTGGGATGGCTGTCACAGCATACTCCACTACTCTTCTGACCATGTTGATGGGGGCAACTGCCATGGGAGGTCCGAAAGTATATGGACCGATAGCTCATATGTAATTGCATCAGCTGCCAAAACCGGTTACTCCTTAAACGATTGAGTTACATTATTATCTGCACTATGATGTTATGAACATGTAAGATCAGCATATAATAGACTAATAAAATCAATCGAGGGAATCCATGATCCTACATGTTGTACAACCTGGTGAAACCACAAATTCAATATCAGAATATTACAAAATCCCTGTTGACAGATTAATATTGGAAAACGGAATTACAAACCCCGAAAATTTAGCAATAGGCCAGACAATTGTGATTGTTCAGCCCGAAACACTTTATACGGTCCAGGCCGGAGATTCTTTGGAGAGTATTGCAATGCAGCATGGTACTACTCCAATGGAATTATTAAGAAATAATCCCTATCTTTCCGACATGGAATTTTTGTACCCCGGTGAAACTATAGTTATAAGCTATCAGACGAATAGAAAAAGAACGATAGCCACTATAGGTTATACTTTTTCATATATAGATAGATCTGTTTTAATAAAAACACTTCCTTTTTTAACTTACCTGACTATATTCAATTATAGGACTACAAGTGAAGGCGAAATCACCTCAAGTGCCGATGATACTGAAATTATTCAGTTAGCTAAAGCATTTGATGTTGCACCCATGATGTTTATCTCCACTATGACGGAAGAGGGAATCGCCAGCCGCGAAGTGACCTACAATATTATAAATAACCCTACTGTGCAGGATCGCTTTATTGATAACGCTCTTTACATACTAAGAACGAAAGGTTTTTATGGTATAAATATATATGCCGAAAACATAACCAATGATAACATAGACAGCATTGCAGAATATTTGAAAAGAGCCTCTGCGATATTTCATTCAGAAGGTTATAAGATGTTCATTACCATAACACCTGCTACGAATGTAGATATCCCCGGCGTCAATTTTGAAAAATTAGACTATTCAAAACTATCTGAATTTGCAGATGGAATTATATTTTCTTCTTATGACTGGGCAAGGTCTTACAGCTATCCAAACGCAATATTTCCGGTTAATATCTTAAGAGAGTTGTTAGATTATGTGGTCAGCATCATTCCCCCCGAGAAAATTTTTCTGGGAGTCACCGCTCTAGGTTATGATTGGACACTTCCATATGTTCCCGGTGCTACAGAAGCTGTTGTAATATCTAATAATAGTGCGGTACAAATTGCAGCGGAAAACGATATACCAATACAATTTAATGAAGCAGCACAGTCATCTTACTTCTACTATATAGATAGTGGTGGGATTCTGCATGTAGTATGGTTTAAAGATGCAAGAAGCTTTGATGCAAGGGCCGGACTTGTAGAAGAATATAATCTTCAAGGTATATCTATCTGGACTATTATGAGATTCGATACCCGAATGTGGCTTATTATTAATACTCAATATTACATCCAGAAGTTATAAATGTCCATGAAGGCAGTTTGTAAAGAGCTAAAGAACTTTATAAAGGCGGGCCCGGTATACCGGATACCCGCTTTCATAGTCTCAAACCGTTAAGTGAAAAGGATGACTCAGGCAATTATAGCCCCTATTTTAGTCAATCGGATATTCGCAATCCACGGCCCTGCTTGATGAGGTTAAAAGTTAGTAAGCAGTCTGAACAAATTGACCACATTCACCTGGCCGTATCCCCATATGTTATTCGGATAGGTTAATGAGCTGGACCGCGTCGCCCCTCTTACCATCAACCGGTCAACTGAAATTCCATTCATCGTGCTATAATTCCCCCTCACAATGGTCCACTCAAAGACCATGGAAATGATGCCGGCTGTATGGGCGGAGGCGGCTCCTGTTCCGGTCACAGAACCATACCCGCCTCCGGGAAGCGCACAAGTAAGCTGGTAACCGGGAGCCGCAATATCCGGTTTGACAAAGCCCGTTCTTGTATAACCCCTGCTTGATTCACCAAGAATTGAATTATTAATCTGATTATAGGCAGTCACAGTCAGCTGGCGATTGCCGTTTCCAGGTGAAGTGATGGTGGTATCCGGTGAGTAATTAAGAAAATAGGTCTGGTCAGATATGAGACCGCTCGAAGGAAGCCATGAATGAAAGGACAAGGGTTCATTTTCAACGCTCCTGATCCGTATACGCCAGATTCCGGGAGTCGTATTCTGAAAACGCACCAGGATCATCTGGTCTCCGGTTTCCTCTTCAAAAATATAATTATTGACATAAAGGGTAGTCGGGGAGAACACAAAGTTGAATATTCTGCAACTGCCGATCGTGGGGTAAATCTGTTGTGTTGATTCTCTGTTTGGTGAGGATATGTCAATGGAAACCCTTCCTAGAGAATGCGACCAGATTTCCATAGCAAATATTTTATCCTCTTCCCCTATTCTTAACTCGAAGTCATTGTAAAAAGGTTCTAGCGGGGTGAAGTTATAATAATGCCTGCGGGTGTTTCCCTCGTTACCGGCTGAAACGGATATGCCGACACCTGTCTGCAATACCAGGTCATTTAGGTAACCGCTTAGGGCGCCATTCCCATCATGACCTCCCTGGTTACTTCCAACGGCGAAGCAGGTGACTACAGGGCGGTTAAACCTTTCCTGAATGGTAAGGGAATAACGAAAGCCAAGCATAAGATCAGATTCCTGAAAGCATAAAGCATCATCGGGAACAAAATAAAAGCTCTTTAGATTCTGTTTTGCTTCCTTCAGCTTTACGATCACCATATCAGATTGTGGGACTACACCGCTAAAGGCTTCCAGCGCATTGGGAGTACCGGCAATAACGCTGGCAATGGCCGTTCCATGTCCGTTGGTGTCTGTTGACGGTACAATGGACAAGGGGTCTTCAGAATTTAATGCGGTATTGATTGTCTCCCGGCTGTATTCCGTACCAAAGGTAAACGTTTCGGGAGGAGTGCCCTCTTGCTGAGTCTGATCCCATATAGTAAGGATACGGGTTGAACCATCGCTGTTGCGGAAAGCGGGATGCTGGTAATCAACACCGGTATCAATGACCACTACAATTACGCCCTGTCCGAACAGAGCTAAAGCCGGAATCCGCTGCACCTCTCCAATACCACTTCGTTCAAGACTGACTGTAGAATTGAGGGTATATAGTGACGGAAAGGTGTGTGCGGGAAAATCTGCCAAATCACAAATGTCTACATCTTCAGTCGGGATATGCAGTAAGGAATGCCGGTTATTTAAATATGTAATGTAATCATCACTGGGAAATAAAATCACTGGGTTAGTAATAATTAAATCAAAATAATTGTTATCCAAAATTTTCTTCATAGTTAAGTCTCCTCGGTATCACTGAAAGTAGTAATCATACAATAGACAGAATGAGGTTGGCTGCCTAAAATTTGGATGTCCCAGCAACGAACTAAGTGATATACTTGTTAAATAATATGTCAGAAGAAGAAAAAATATGAAGGCTAGACCACTTGTCCACCAGTTCCGGCCTCAACCGGTTCCCTCCTTATGTAAATAAGCTGCTCTCAGTGCCGGCAAAACCATTTTTGCAATTTGCTTAGAAATAGCTTTAGCCTCTTCAGACGTAGTATCTTTGCAGTAATCGTCATGAAAAACAAAAGTCGTGTTTCCTCTTTTTACTTCCTTCACTTTTGCCATATCACCACCCCTTCTAACTGATTCTATGTTGCATAGTTTGTACACCTTTACTTGTTTTTGTCTTATAATCTTTGCATGTATAACGCCTGCTGCATTCCGGCTCAAATGGCTGGATCCTGACAAGGGCGTATTTTTTATGCCATGAATTAGAATTAAGGGCAAAGCATATCCATAAAATAAAGCAGGCCTAGAAGGGAGGCGCCTATGTCATATCTCATGTATTTACGAAAAAGCCGGGCAGACAAAGAAGCGGAAGCCCGCGGCGAAGGTGAGACACTCGCCCGCCATGAACAATTGCTGACCGAACTAGCTATAAAAGTGGGGCTTGAAGTCGGCGCCATATATAAAGAGCTGGTTTCTGGAGAGACCATCTCTGCCCGCCCCAAAATGCAGCAAGTGTTATTAGAGGTCATGCAAGGCATGTGGGAGGGCGTTCTTGTCATGGAGGTTGAGCGTCTTGCCAGAGGTGATACCAAGGACCAGGGAACCGTGGCGGAAGCTTTTAAATTCAGCAACACTAAGATCGTCACCCCTTTAAAAACCTATGATCCTTCAGACGAATTTGACGAAGAGTATTTTGAGTTCAACCTCTTCATGAGCCGTAGAGAATACAAAACTATCAACCGGAGAATTCAACGAGGTCGTATCGCTGCCTTTCGGGACGGCTGGTACATAGCTGGTACAGCTCCTTATGGATATGAGAAAGTGAAGCATAAAGGAGACAAGGGATATACCCTGGAAATCGTTCCGGAAGAGGCAAAAATCGTTGAATACATCTATGAACTTTATATCGCCGGCGAGCTGCAGGCAGATGGCAGCTATGCTCCTTTTGGTTCCTACCAGATCAGGGATAGGCTGAACGAGCTGCAAATACCTTCCCGAAGTGAAAGACCTTGGTCAGCTTCTTCCATTATAGACATATTAAGTAACCCTACCTACTGCGGATATCAGCGGTGGCAGTGGCGCAAAGTTCTAAAGCAAATGATAGATGGAAAAATCATTGAAACCAGACCCAAGGATGCTGACTGCGAAAAAGTCCGCGGACGCTTCACAGCAATTATACAGGAAGAAAAGTATGACCTGGTGCAGAAGATCAAAGCCGGTAAACCTCTCCCGATCAAAAACAATACTGCCTTGCAAAACCCCCTTTCCGGGCTTGTATATTGTTTCAAATGCGGCACCTTAATGACCAGGCAGCCCAGCAATACCAGACTTCGTTATGCCGTCCTGCGCTGTCCAAACAGTAAGTGCAGCAATATCTCATCCCCTCTTTCCCTGATTGAAGAACAGATCATCGAAGGCTTAAAGGAATGGATTCCGGAATACGAATTAGACTGGCCAGAAGAAACCAGAAAGGAAAGCGAAACCACACTGGCCGTCTTAGAAAACTCCCTCCATAACATCGAAGAGAAATGCCTCCAGACAGTAAAGCAGTTAAATAAAACCTTCGACCTTTTAGAGCAGGGAGTATATTCCCTTGATATCTTTCAGGAGCGCCGCAAAAATTTGGAAGATCAGAAAAAGGAGTTACAGGAAGAGTTAAAGCTTATTCAAGAAGAACGGAACCGGATTGCGGCAAGGGAACAGGCCCGGAGGGATTTCATTCCGGCTATAAAGCATCTGGTGGAAGTGTACTGGGAAGTGGATGACATTATGGTTCGAAATAGCATGCTAAGAAATGTTTTGGATCATGTAGATTACTTAAAGACAGAAAGAAATAAAAAAGGTGCCGGAAACACGGCGAACTTCACATTGCAGTTTTACCCAAGGATCCCGGAAGGCCGCTGAAACACAGGGTTTTCTCAGGATTTACAATTACCTATACCTTGACGGCCCATATGTATATGGACCGATAGCTCATATGTAATTGCATCAGCTGCCAAAACCGGTTACTCCTTAAACGATTGAGTTACATTATTATCTGCACTATGATGTTATGAACATGTAAGATCAGCATATAATAGACTAATAAAATCAATCGAGGGAATCCATGATCCTACATGTTGTACAACCTGGTGAAACCACAAATTCAATATCAGAATATTACAAAATCCCTGTTGACAGATTAATATTGGAAAACGGAATTACAAACCCCGAAAATTTAGCAATAGGCCAGACAATTGTGATTGTTCAGCCCGAAACACTTTATACGGTCCAGGCCGGAGATTCTTTGGAGAGTATTGCAATGCAGCATGGTACTACTCCAATGGAATTATTAAGAAATAATCCCTATCTTTCCGACATGGAATTTTTGTACCCCGGTGAAACTATAGTTATAAGCTATCAGACGAATAGAAAAAGAACGATAGCCACTATAGGTTATACTTTTTCATATATAGATAGATCTGTTTTAATAAAAACACTTCCTTTTTTAACTTACCTGACTATATTCAATTATAGGACTACAAGTGAAGGCGAAATCACCTCAAGTGCCGATGATACTGAAATTATTCAGTTAGCTAAAGCATTTGATGTTGCACCCATGATGTTTATCTCCACTATGACGGAAGAGGGAATCGCCAGCCGCGAAGTGACCTACAATATTATAAATAACCCTACTGTGCAGGATCGCTTTATTGATAACGCTCTTTACATACTAAGAACGAAAGGTTTTTATGGTATAAATATATATGCCGAAAACATAACCAATGATAACATAGACAGCATTGCAGAATATTTGAAAAGAGCCTCTGCGATATTTCATTCAGAAGGTTATAAGATGTTCATTACCATAACACCTGCTACGAATGTAGATATCCCCGGCGTCAATTTTGAAAAATTAGACTATTCAAAACTATCTGAATTTGCAGATGGAATTATATTTTCTTCTTATGACTGGGCAAGGTCTTACAGCTATCCAAACGCAATATTTCCGGTTAATATCTTAAGAGAGTTGTTAGATTATGTGGTCAGCATCATTCCCCCCGAGAAAATTTTTCTGGGAGTCACCGCTCTAGGTTATGATTGGACACTTCCATATGTTCCCGGTGCTACAGAAGCTGTTGTAATATCTAATAATAGTGCGGTACAAATTGCAGCGGAAAACGATATACCAATACAATTTAATGAAGCAGCACAGTCATCTTACTTCTACTATATAGATAGTGGTGGGATTCTGCATGTAGTATGGTTTAAAGATGCAAGAAGCTTTGATGCAAGGGCCGGACTTGTAGAAGAATATAATCTTCAAGGTATATCTATCTGGACTATTATGAGATTCGATACCCGAATGTGGCTTATTATTAATACTCAATATTACATCCAGAAGTTATAAATGTCCATGAAGGCAGTTTGTAAAGAGCTAAAGAACTTTATAAAGGCGGGCCCGGTATACCGGATACCCGCTTTCATAGTCTCAAACCGTTAAGTGAAAAGGATGACTCAGGCAATTATAGCCCCTATTTTAGTCAATCGGATATTCGCAATCCACGGCCCTGCTTGATGAGGTTAAAAGTTAGTAAGCAGTCTGAACAAATTGACCACATTCACCTGGCCGTATCCCCATATGTTATTCGGATAGGTTAATGAGCTGGACCGCGTCGCCCCTCTTACCATCAACCGGTCAACTGAAATTCCATTCATCGTGCTATAATTCCCCCTCACAATGGTCCACTCAAAGACCATGGAAATGATGCCGGCTGTATGGGCGGAGGCGGCTCCTGTTCCGGTCACAGAACCATACCCGCCTCCGGGAAGCGCACAAGTAAGCTGGTAACCGGGAGCCGCAATATCCGGTTTGACAAAGCCCGTTCTTGTATAACCCCTGCTTGATTCACCAAGAATTGAATTATTAATCTGATTATAGGCAGTCACAGTCAGCTGGCGATTGCCGTTTCCAGGTGAAGTGATGGTGGTATCCGGTGAGTAATTAAGAAAATAGGTCTGGTCAGATATGAGACCGCTCGAAGGAAGCCATGAATGAAAGGACAAGGGTTCATTTTCAACGCTCCTGATCCGTATACGCCAGATTCCGGGAGTCGTATTCTGAAAACGCACCAGGATCATCTGGTCTCCGGTTTCCTCTTCAAAAATATAATTATTGACATAAAGGGTAGTCGGGGAGAACACAAAGTTGAATATTCTGCAACTGCCGATCGTGGGGTAAATCTGTTGTGTTGATTCTCTGTTTGGTGAGGATATGTCAATGGAAACCCTTCCTAGAGAATGCGACCAGATTTCCATAGCAAATATTTTATCCTCTTCCCCTATTCTTAACTCGAAGTCATTGTAAAAAGGTTCTAGCGGGGTGAAGTTATAATAATGCCTGCGGGTGTTTCCCTCGTTACCGGCTGAAACGGATATGCCGACACCTGTCTGCAATACCAGGTCATTTAGGTAACCGCTTAGGGCGCCATTCCCATCATGACCTCCCTGGTTACTTCCAACGGCGAAGCAGGTGACTACAGGGCGGTTAAACCTTTCCTGAATGGTAAGGGAATAACGAAAGCCAAGCATAAGATCAGATTCCTGAAAGCATAAAGCATCATCGGGAACAAAATAAAAGCTCTTTAGATTCTGTTTTGCTTCCTTCAGCTTTACGATCACCATATCAGATTGTGGGACTACACCGCTAAAGGCTTCCAGCGCATTGGGAGTACCGGCAATAACGCTGGCAATGGCCGTTCCATGTCCGTTGGTGTCTGTTGACGGTACAATGGACAAGGGGTCTTCAGAATTTAATGCGGTATTGATTGTCTCCCGGCTGTATTCCGTACCAAAGGTAAACGTTTCGGGAGGAGTGCCCTCTTGCTGAGTCTGATCCCATATAGTAAGGATACGGGTTGAACCATCGCTGTTGCGGAAAGCGGGATGCTGGTAATCAACACCGGTATCAATGACCACTACAATTACGCCCTGTCCGAACAGAGCTAAAGCCGGAATCCGCTGCACCTCTCCAATACCACTTCGTTCAAGACTGACTGTAGAATTGAGGGTATATAGTGACGGAAAGGTGTGTGCGGGAAAATCTGCCAAATCACAAATGTCTACATCTTCAGTCGGGATATGCAGTAAGGAATGCCGGTTATTTAAATATGTAATGTAATCATCACTGGGAAATAAAATCACTGGGTTAGTAATAATTAAATCAAAATAATTGTTATCCAAAATTTTCTTCATAGTTAAGTCTCCTCGGTATCACTGAAAGTAGTAATCATACAATAGACAGAATGAGGTTGGCTGCCTAAAATTTGGATGTCCCAGCAACGAACTAAGTGATATACTTGTTAAATAATATGTCAGAAGAAGAAAAAATATGAAGGCTAGACCACTTGTCCACCAGTTCCGGCCTCAACCGGTTCCCTCCTTATGTAAATAAGCTGCTCTCAGTGCCGGCAAAACCATTTTTGCAATTTGCTTAGAAATAGCTTTAGCCTCTTCAGACGTAGTATCTTTGCAGTAATCGTCATGAAAAACAAAAGTCGTGTTTCCTCTTTTTACTTCCTTCACTTTTGCCATATCACCACCCCTTCTAACTGATTCTATGTTGCATAGTTTGTACACCTTTACTTGTTTTTGTCTTATAATCTTTGCATGTATAACGCCTGCTGCATTCCGGCTCAAATGGCTGGATCCTGACAAGGGCGTATTTTTTATGCCATGAATTAGAATTAAGGGCAAAGCATATCCATAAAATAAAGCAGGCCTAGAAGGGAGGCGCCTATGTCATATCTCATGTATTTACGAAAAAGCCGGGCAGACAAAGAAGCGGAAGCCCGCGGCGAAGGTGAGACACTCGCCCGCCATGAACAATTGCTGACCGAACTAGCTATAAAAGTGGGGCTTGAAGTCGGCGCCATATATAAAGAGCTGGTTTCTGGAGAGACCATCTCTGCCCGCCCCAAAATGCAGCAAGTGTTATTAGAGGTCATGCAAGGCATGTGGGAGGGCGTTCTTGTCATGGAGGTTGAGCGTCTTGCCAGAGGTGATACCAAGGACCAGGGAACCGTGGCGGAAGCTTTTAAATTCAGCAACACTAAGATCGTCACCCCTTTAAAAACCTATGATCCTTCAGACGAATTTGACGAAGAGTATTTTGAGTTCAACCTCTTCATGAGCCGTAGAGAATACAAAACTATCAACCGGAGAATTCAACGAGGTCGTATCGCTGCCTTTCGGGACGGCTGGTACATAGCTGGTACAGCTCCTTATGGATATGAGAAAGTGAAGCATAAAGGAGACAAGGGATATACCCTGGAAATCGTTCCGGAAGAGGCAAAAATCGTTGAATACATCTATGAACTTTATATCGCCGGCGAGCTGCAGGCAGATGGCAGCTATGCTCCTTTTGGTTCCTACCAGATCAGGGATAGGCTGAACGAGCTGCAAATACCTTCCCGAAGTGAAAGACCTTGGTCAGCTTCTTCCATTATAGACATATTAAGTAACCCTACCTACTGCGGATATCAGCGGTGGCAGTGGCGCAAAGTTCTAAAGCAAATGATAGATGGAAAAATCATTGAAACCAGACCCAAGGATGCTGACTGCGAAAAAGTCCGCGGACGCTTCACAGCAATTATACAGGAAGAAAAGTATGACCTGGTGCAGAAGATCAAAGCCGGTAAACCTCTCCCGATCAAAAACAATACTGCCTTGCAAAACCCCCTTTCCGGGCTTGTATATTGTTTCAAATGCGGCACCTTAATGACCAGGCAGCCCAGCAATACCAGACTTCGTTATGCCGTCCTGCGCTGTCCAAACAGTAAGTGCAGCAATATCTCATCCCCTCTTTCCCTGATTGAAGAACAGATCATCGAAGGCTTAAAGGAATGGATTCCGGAATACGAATTAGACTGGCCAGAAGAAACCAGAAAGGAAAGCGAAACCACACTGGCCGTCTTAGAAAACTCCCTCCATAACATCGAAGAGAAATGCCTCCAGACAGTAAAGCAGTTAAATAAAACCTTCGACCTTTTAGAGCAGGGAGTATATTCCCTTGATATCTTTCAGGAGCGCCGCAAAAATTTGGAAGATCAGAAAAAGGAGTTACAGGAAGAGTTAAAGCTTATTCAAGAAGAACGGAACCGGATTGCGGCAAGGGAACAGGCCCGGAGGGATTTCATTCCGGCTATAAAGCATCTGGTGGAAGTGTACTGGGAAGTGGATGACATTATGGTTCGAAATAGCATGCTAAGAAATGTTTTGGATCATGTAGATTACTTAAAGACAGAAAGAAATAAAAAAGGTGCCGGAAACACGGCGAACTTCACATTGCAGTTTTACCCAAGGATCCCGGAAGGCCGCTGAAACACAGGGTTTTCTCAGGATTTACAATTACCTATACCTTGACGGCCCATATGTATAT
>POVV01000326.1_pt1 | contig 34365 bp, 30 predicted proteins | sample 1560271 | NCBI WGS metagenome assembly POVV01 (sample SAMN08337232, study PRJNA429181) | Bioreactor metagenome, whole genome shotgun sequencing project. | biome: cows' rumen and soil; feature: anaerobic; isolation source: anaerobic chemostat enrichment culture, galacturonate as sole carbon... | reverse complement strand
ACTGGTGCACCTTATACGGCAGAGCATCACCTGACGTTTGCGTCAGCTCCGTTAAAGTTTTACCCGAAATGAAAAAAACTTCCAGTGCTCGGGAAAGTCTTTGCGGATCATTTGGATGAATACGCGCTGCGGCAACGGGATCTATTTCCTGTAGCTGCTGGTGTAACGCGTTCCATCCCTGCTCTGCGGCCTGTTGCTCAATCCGCGCTCTGACCTGCGGATCTGCCGAAGGCAAAGGCGACAATCCTTCCAGCAACGCTTTGAAATACAACATTGTTCCGCCAACCAGTAGCGGAATACGCCCGGCCGCAACGATATCAGCCATCTCTGCCAGCGCATCGCGACGGAAATCCGCCGCGGAATAAGCCTCGGCCGGGTCCAGAATATCCAGCAGGCGATGCGGCGCAGCGCTCAGCTCAGCGGCATCGGGCTTGGCCGTACCGATATCCATCCCTCGATAGATTAGGGCTGAATCAACGCTAATCAACTCTACTGGCAAAACTTTACGCAGGGCGATAGCCAATGCGGTTTTACCAGAGGCCGTCGGGCCCATTAAAAATATTGCCTTAGGCAGGCTTGCCTCGGTTACATCACTCATCTTTCAGGGCATTCATCGCCGAATGTAAATCAACAGGTTGTAACAGGCCACCCGGCGGCGCTTTAACCAGCTGCGGACATAAACGCTCGATATCCGCCAGGACGGCAATCGCCTGCGCCATATTCCACTGCGCATGTTCGCTCGCCAGATTACGCGCTATCCACTGAGCAATATTGTCGGCGTCGCATGTTTTTTGCTGCGCCAGGTAGCCTATCAGTTCAGGAATCAAGATTTGTAAATTTTGTTGTCTTAAGGGTAAAGGCACTGCGCGGATCGTCACGTAGTGCGCATCGGACTGCAGTTCAATACCGACTTCTGCCAGCGCCGACTGCGCCTGCTCAAGCGCGTCCTTTTCCGCCCCGGACACTTTTATCCGCAGCGGGATAAGCAGCGGCTGGGCACAGACCGCCTCCGCGCCCGGAGTTAGCTGCGCCTGGCGTAGCCAGCGCTCGGCAACCGGCAGGGCCAGCAGCGCAAGCTTACCGTCGCGCTCCAGCAGCGCACAGTCGTTATCGACGATCGTCAGCACGCGGCCAAAACTTTGGCTATGGCCTGCCAGGCCTTCCGCTACCGGCGCAGAAGATTTTGGTTTTCGCTCCGCGGCCGGAGTATCCAGCAGTTGGCGATAGAGCGTCCCCTGCTGTTTTTGATAACCTGGCTGCGCATGCGGCCAGCCGGCTCCGCCAGATGACCCCGTGGCAGCGGATTCTCGCGAGCCGCCAGTGCTGGTATTAAAGCGCGGCGCGACGGGCTCGTCACGATAACGGGGAGCGGCGGTTTCACGCGCGACGGCGGGCTGGGCAAAATGATTGCCGCCTGCCGCAATGCGGTTTTCAGGCACCTGACGCGACGCGGGTTCTGCGCCCTCTTCTGCCAGAGGAGCGTTCAGCTGCTGCTGCAGAACGCTTAGCACGCCTTGATAGATAAAATCGTGCACCAGGCGCGACTGATGAAAACGCACCTCATGCTTGGCCGGGTGCACGTTCACATCCACCTGATGCGGATCTATCTTCAGGTAAAGCACAAAAGCGGGCTGCTGATCGGCGCCCAATTTGTCTTCGCAGGCCTGACGGATCGCGTGATTAATCAGGCGATCGCGCATCATCCGTCCGTTGACATAGCAATACTGAATCTCCGCCAGCGTCGGATTGGTATGCAGAGGATCGGCCACCCAGCCGCTGAGGGTCAGGTCGCCGTGCTGCCACTCGATAGCCAGAGCATGTTCGAGAAACGGCAAACCGCAGATTGCGCCCAGACGCCGTTCGCGCTGGCCATCCTGCGATACCGCCCGGTACTGGCGCACGGCCTTTCCGTTGTGGCTGAGGTTAATGGTCACGTCAAAGCGCGCCAGCGCGATGCGCCGTACGATCTCGTCGATATGGCCAAACTCGGTTTTCTCAGTGCGCATAAACTTGCGCCGGGCGGGGGTGTTATAAAACAGATCCAGTACTTCCAGCGTCGTACCCACCGGGTGGGCCGCCGGCTTCACGGTTACTGCCTGATCGCGTCCTTCGGCATAGGCCTGCCAGGCCTCCTGCTGATCCTCGGTACGCGAGGTCAACGTCAGGCGAGCGACTGAGCTGATACTGGCCAGGGCTTCGCCGCGAAAACCGAGGCTAATTATCGCTTCAAGATCATCAAGCGAAGCAATTTTACTGGTCGCGTGGCGAGCCAGCGCCAGCGCCAGCTCGTCTTTTTTAATGCCGCAGCCGTTATCGCGGATGCGGATTAACTTCGCGCCGCCGCGCTCAATATCAATATCGATGCGCGTCGCCCCGGCATCGAGGCTATTTTCCACCAGCTCTTTAACCACCGACGCCGGTCGTTCCACCACTTCACCTGCGGCAATCTGGTTGGCGAGCTGCGGCGGTAGAACCTGAATCGGCATGGCCGTCTCCTTAATTTAACAGCGTCCCATCTGACGAACCTGCGCTGGCAGTCTGCGCGGCTGCCCCGCGCGGCGCGGATTGTAGAGGATGTTGCATAAAGTAGTTACGCAGACCGTTATAAATGGCCTCTGCGACCTGCTGTTGATAAGCATCGCTCCCCAGCAGCCGCTCTTCGCCGTTATTACTGATAAACCCCGTTTCCACCAGGATTGACGGGATATCCGGCGAGCGCAGTACGCCGAGGCTGGCATGTTCAGGACGACGCTTATGTAAATCGCCGATCCGCTGCAGCTGGCTCAGCACGTTAGTCGCCACATCATACCCGACGCGCTGGGAATGGCCGAACTGTAAATCCAGCACCGCCTGGCTCAGGTAAGGGTCCGACTGGCTGTTGGCCAGCACATCGCCTGCACCGCCCAACAGTTCGGATTGTTTCTCATGTTGCTCGAGCCAGCCGGCCATTTCGCTGTTCGCGCGACGGTTGGAAAGCACCCAAACCGATGCTCCGGTAGCATCGCGATTCGGTGCAGCGTCGGCGTGAATCGAGACAAGGAAATTGGCGTTTTGCTTACGCGCGACGTCAGAACGCCCCATTACTGAAATGAAATAATCGCCGTCGCGCGTCAGCACGGGTTTGAACTGAGGATCGGCATTCAGCAACGCGCGGAGCTTACGCGCAATCGCGATGGTCACATTCTTCTCTTTAGTGCCGTTCGGACCAATCGCTCCGGGATCCTGGCCACCGTGACCGGCATCAATGGCGATAATCACTTTATCGTCGCTAGAAACGGTACGTGCCGCAGGACGCGTTACGCTGGTCGTACTGGTCACCGCAGTCAGGCGGTCGTTATCGGCTTTAAACGGGTTGCGCGCCGGCTCGCTCGGACGCACGGGCTGCGCCACGGGCCGTTCTGCCTGTTTCACCACGACACGCGGTGGCGGAGGCGGTTCATCGGCATTAATCGTAAACACCACGGTATAGTTAGAACCGTTCTGCTGTTTCACCGCGCGCGTTTTGCCGTCGGCGGTTAAATCCACCAACAGACGCAGCGACTGGGTATCCTGCGGCGCTCCGGAACGAATGCTTTTTACCAGATTATTGCCGCTAAACTGCAGCGGCAAGCCCTGGAGTACACCGCTCTGTTTGATATCCAGCGCGACGGTGCGTTTGCCCTGCGGGCTAAACGAATATTCAGGGTCGCCGATAAAACTTATGGTAATACGGGCCTGCCGATCGCCATTTGAGACCTGGATATCGGATAAACTTGCCGCAGTGGCCTGAATGCTGAACAGCATCAGTGCGGCGGTCAGCCAACTGGTTAAGCGATACATCATCCCGTCGTCCTTCAGGCTAATTAGCCAAACGCGCCAATAAAGACTCACCCAATGAGGAGACCGCAGTTACGCGCGCCTCACGCCCTTGAGCCTGATATTCAAGGTGAATTTCAACATCCGGTTCCGGCAGTACGCCTGTACCCTGCTGCGGCCATTCCACCAGGCAGATGGCGTCGTCGGTAAAATAATCGCGGATCCCCATAAACTCGAGCTCTTCAGGGTCCGCCAGGCGATAGAGATCGAAGTGATAGACCATCAACTTATCGAGACTATAAGGCTCGACAAGGGTATAGGTCGGGCTTTTAACGTTGCCGCGGTGACCGAGAGCCTGAAGGAAACCGCGGCTAAAGGTCGTCTTACCCGCCCCTAAATCGCCGTACAAATAGATGACCGTCGCGCCAGTGCATGCCTGCGCTACGCGGTTGCCAAGGCTGAGAGTTGCCTGCTCGTCGGGTAAAGGAATCACTCGATTAATCATGGTCTACGTCAATCACATCCGGGTTAACAACACGCCTGAGCGTGGAAAAAAGATCGGTCGCCAGCATGCCGCGGGTGCCGTATCTGGCCGCCAGACGATCGGCGGCTTCGCCATGAGCAACGCATCCGGCACAGGCGGCATCATACGGCGTCAGCTGCTGGCCTAACAACGCAGCAATTATGCCGGTCAGGACATCGCCCATTCCGCCGCTGGCCATTCCGGCGTTGCCGGCATCGATAATACCCGTCTCGCCAGCGTCACTCGCCACGATCGTACCTGCGCCTTTCAGCACAACGACGCCGCCATAACGTTTTACCAGACGTTGTGCAGAATGTAAGCGATCGCTTTCAATTTCTGCCGCACTCACGTTCAGCAGACGAGCGGCTTCGCCGGGATGCGGCGTCAGCACGCGATTGTGACGTTTATCGGGATTGATTGCCAGCAGGTTCAGCGCATCCGCATCCCAGACCATCGGTTTGCGAAAATTCTCCACCTGGCGCAGCGCATTTTTACCCCACTCGCCCTGCCCCAGACCCGGCCCAATCGCGACGACATCCGCCCATTGCAGACTCTCTTCGAGCGAGCGGGAGGTCAGCTCATGGACCATCAGTTCAGGCCTGGCGGTCAGAATGGGCGCAATGTTGTCCCGGTGAGTCAGGACTCGCACCAGCCCGGCGCCCGCGCGCAGAGCCGCCTCGCCGCTCATGCGGATGGCTCCCGCCGTACCCGGTTCGCCGCCGATAATGACCAGCTTCCCGTGGTCGCCTTTGTGCGACGTTGGGCGTCTGGGCGGTAGCCAGTCGGCAAGCTTCGAGGCATCGAAGCGACTGAGCGCCGTCGTCTGGCCTGCCAGCCAACCCTCAAGCCCCAGGGCGTGGTGATGCAAGCGGCCAACGACATCGCGAGCCTTGCCGGTCAGCAATCCGGGCTTAAGCGCGATAAAGGTGATGGTATGAGCGGCCTGGATAACCGCACCCGGCGTGGTCCCCGTCTGCGCATTCAGACCTGAGGGGATATCCAGCGCCACAACCGGCGCCGGATGGGCATTAACGCGCGCGATGAGCTCCGCAACGTTTTCCCGTGGAGCGCTCTGTAATCCGGTCCCGAGCAGGCCGTCAATAATTAGCGTGATATCTTCTGGCCAGGCGATGTCGGCGGCATGAATCGTACCGCCGGCGTTGAGCCACTCTTCACGCGCGGTACTGGCCTCTTTCGGCAGCGGCTTCTCGCTATCCAGCGACACCAGCGTGACCTGAATACCTCGCGACTGCGCCAGGCGAGCCACCACGTAGCCGTCGCCGCCGTTATTGCCGTGACCGCAGAGAATCAGCCAGCACCGGTTTTCAGGATAGTACTCGTAAGCCCGTTCAAAAGCCGCTTCGCCCGCACGACGCATCAGCTCGTATAACGTCAGCCCGAGGGCATCCGCCGCCTCTTTTTCCGCCCGCCGTAGCGCATCCGCCGACCAGATGATATGTGGTATACTGTCAGCGTTTTTCGTCATCGTATGGTCCATCATGTCACAGCCCCTCGATCTCAATCAGTTAGCGCAGCAAATCAAACAATGGGGCACAGAGCTGGGGTTCCAGCAGGTCGGTATTACCGATACCGATCTCAGCGCCAGCGAACCCAAACTGCAGGCGTGGCTGGATAAACAATACCATGGCGAAATGGAGTGGATGGCGCGTCATGGCATGATGCGCGCGCGACCTCATGAACTCCAGCCCGGTACGCTCCGCGTGATTAGCGTCAGGATGAACTATCTTCCCGCTAATGCCGCTTTCGCCCGCACCCTGAAAGATCCCGCATTGGGTTACGTTAGCCGTTATGCCCTTGGACGGGACTATCACAAGCTGTTACGTAATCGCCTGAAAAAATTAGGTGAGATGATTCAGGGGCAGTGTGCTTCGCTCAATTTTAGACCTTTTGTCGATTCCGCGCCGATTCTTGAACGCCCTTTAGCCGAAAAAGCGGGGCTGGGATGGACAGGTAAGCACTCACTCATCCTTAGCCGCGATGCCGGCTCGTTCTTTTTCCTCGGCGAATTGCTTATCGATCTCCCTCTTCCCGTCGACCAGCCCGTTGAAGAAGAGTGCGGACGCTGCGTTGCCTGCATGACCATCTGCCCAACCGGCGCCATCGTCGAGCCCTATACCGTTGATGCCCGGCGCTGTATCTCCTATCTGACTATCGAACTGGAAGGCGCTATTCCGGAAGAATTTCGTCCGCTGATCGGTAACCGCATATACGGCTGTGATGACTGCCAGCTGATTTGCCCGTGGAACCGCTTCGCGCAATTAACCGATGAAGATGATTTCAGCCCGCGTCAGGCGCTGCATGCCCCGGCGCTGGTAGAACTGTTCGCCTGGAGCGAGCCCAGGTTTTTAAAAGTGACGGAAGGATCGGCCATTCGCCGTATTGGTCATCTGCGCTGGCTGCGTAATATCGCCGTTGCGTTGGGCAATGCGCCCTGGAATGAAGCGAACCTGCAGGCGCTGGAAAGCCGCCGGGGTGAGCACCCACTTCTCGACGAACATATCGAATGGGCGATTGCGCAGCAAATTGCAAAAAGAAATGCCAATGTGATTGAGGTGCAACTACCGAAAAAGCTACGGCTGGTCAGGGTGGTTGAAAAAGGGTTACCGCGCGACGCCTGATTCATTCACAGGGTGTGAATAAAAATAAAAACACATTGCGTTTCAACATGCAGACGTTCGTCAAGCGATCGAGTTAACACTTTGAAATGAAATTTTCTTATTATATTTCAACAATATAGATAAATACTATTTACATAGTGAAGTATTTTTCGGGATTAAGGCAAAAGATTAACCTGTGGATAAGTCTGTTCACAGTATTTTCTGGACAGGACGAAAATCATCCCCGGCGCGTGATTGCGCTGTGGATAAATCAGGTATAAGAAGAAATTTGGAGCGGGAAACGAGACTCGAACTCGCGACCCCGACCTTGGCAAGGTCGTGCTCTACCAACTGAGCTATTCCCGCTTGGGTATGGTGACTTTCAAATTTTGGAGCGGGAAACGAGACTCGAACTCGCGACCCCGACCTTGGCAAGGTCGTGCTCTACCAACTGAGCTATTCCCGCTTAATCTTTGTCTTTCAAGCCGCTTCTGCGTTAGCTGCCTTCACTCACTTTAGTCACTTACTTTAGTAAGCTCCTTAAGATTCGTTCAGTTGCTGCCTTGCTGCAACTCAAAATCCTGTGATTAGGATGGTACTTTCAAATTTTTGGAGCGGGAAACGAGACTCGAACTCGCGACCCCGACCTTGGCAAGGTCGTGCTCTACCAACTGAGCTATTCCCGCAAACTTCTGGCCATATTTCTATGGCGTCGTGATTTGCATTTCTGCTTCGTCACGGGAGGCGCATTATACGAGAATTCGATTTACCTGCAACCCCCCTGAAAGCAATTTTTTTCGTTTTTGATTTAAGTGACCACTTTATCGCCACATTCAGGCCTGTTTTGTCTAAATAAGCAGCAAATGCGGCAAAATGACTTTTTCCGGGCTCGCTAAAGGCGCAAAATCACTCAAGTTTACAGGCGGATATCGCCCGCTGACGGTCAACAACGATGATAACCAGGGAAATAAAATGAAAAAAGCGCTTACCGTCCTGCTGCTGGCTACGCTTGCCACAGGAACAGCATCGGCAACAACGCTACATTTTGGAACAACGACGGCCAACCCGCCGTTTGAAACCGTCAGTGGCAAAAACCAACCCACGGGTTTTGATATCGATTTGGCCAACGCGTTGTGCAAGCAGATGCAGGTCGAATGCAAATTTACTCCCCAGGGCTTCGATACTCTCATCCCGGCACTGCGCTTTAAGAAATTCGACGCCGTGATTGCCGGTATTGAAGTGATTCCAATGCGAGAAAAGCAGGTTGCATTCAGCCATCCCTATCGCCAGGAGCTCTCCGGTGCAATAGTCACAGCGAAAGACGCTGCCCATACCTTTGCCGATCTCAAAGATAAAAAACTCGGCGTCGTAAAGGGCACCATTCATCAGCACTACCTGCGTGATAAACAAAAAGCCGTGCACGTGCTGCCTTATGACAGCGATGAAAGCGCCCTGAACGCGCTGAAAGAAGGTGTGATTAGCGGAGTGATGGGCGATCAGGAGACCTTAACGAAATGGCTCGAGGATAATCCCGAATACGCGATTATGGACGAGCGCGCCACGGATCCCAGCTACTACGGTAAGCAGTACGCCATTGCGGTGCGTAAAGATGATCCTGAACTGCTGAATAATATCAATGCCGCTCTGGATGTCGTCAAAGCCTCGCCGGAATTCCAGGCGATGGAACAGAAGTGGTTTAAATAGTCAGACGTACTACCGGGGCGCTTCTGGCCCCGGCATAAGCATTAGAGCTTGATGAAGTGCTCGCGGTAGTAAGCCAGTTCCGCTACCGATTCGCGAATATCATCCATCGCCTGATGCGTTCCTTGTTTTTTAAAGCCGTCGAGAATTTCCGGCTTCCAGCGACGAGCCAGCTCTTTAAGCGTACTGACGTCAAGATAGCGATAGTGGAAATAGGCTTCCAGCTCAGGCATATATTTAAACAAGAATCGGCGATCCTGGCCGATGCTATTGCCGCAGATCGGTGACTTACCCGCCGGCACCCACTTTTTGAGAAATTCGATAGTCGCCAGTTCTGCCTCACGATCGCCCTGGGTACTCGCCTTCACCCGCTCCACCAGTCCACTACCGGTATGGGTACGCACGTTCCACTCATCCATTAATGCCAGCTGCGCGTCTGACTGATGTACGGCAATCGTCGGCCCTTCCGCCAGAATGTTCAGATTCGCGTCAGTCACCAGGGTGGCGATTTCGATGATGCGATCGCGCTCCGGATCCAGCCCCGTCATTTCAAGATCGATCCAAATCAGGTTGTTTTCATCTGCACTCATGTTATTTTCCACCCTTCTTACGTCACTATATTCATCTAAAATAGCGTGTATCATAGAGGTTTTGCCCGTACAGGGCGACCAGGAGCCAGTTCGATTGAGTAAAAATAAACTCTCCAAAGGCCAACAGCGCCGCGTGAAGGCCAACCACCAGCGCCGCCTGAAAACGACTTCGGAGAAGGCCGATTTTGATGACAACCTGTTCGGTGAGAAATCCGAAGGGACCGTCATTAGCCGCTTTGGCATGCATGCCGATGTCGAATCCGCCGACGGTAGCGTCCACCGTTGCAACATACGCCGCACTATCCGTTCGCTGGTCACCGGCGATCGCGTGGTCTGGCGGCCTGGCAAAAGCGAAGCTGACGGCGTCAACGTCAAGGGCATCGTCGAGGCCGTCCATGAACGGACCTCCGTACTGACGCGTCCGGATTTCTACGACGGCGTCAAACCCATCGCCGCCAATATCAATCAGATTGTCATTGTTTCCGCGATCTTGCCTGAGCTTTCTCCGAATATTATCGACCGCTACCTCGTGGCCTGCGAAACGCTGAACGTTGAGCCGCTGATCGTGCTCAATAAGATCGACCTGCTGGATCAGGCGAGCATGGACTTCGTCAACGAGCAAATGGACATTTATCGCCATATTGGTTACCGCGTACTGATGGTCTCCAGCCGCACGCAGGATGGCCTGAAGCCGCTTGAAGAGGCGCTCACCGATCGTATCAGTATCTTTGCCGGGCAGTCAGGGGTAGGCAAATCCAGCCTGCTGAACGCGCTGCTGGGCCTGCATGATGACCAAATCCTCACCAATGACGTTTCGGATGTCTCCGGACTGGGGCAGCACACCACCACGGCCGCGCGCCTGTACCACTTCCCGCACGGCGGCGATGTGATTGACTCGCCGGGCGTACGCGAGTTCGGCCTGTGGCATCTCGACGCGGAACAAATCACCCACGGCTTTGTCGAATTCCATGATTATTTAGGCCGCTGCAAATACCGCGACTGCAAACACGACAATGACCCGGGCTGCGCCATTCGCGAAGCGGTGGAGAAAGGCGAAATCGCCGAAAGCCGGTTTGAAAACTACCATCGCATTCTGGAAAGCATGGCGCAGGTACAGGTAAAAACGCGTAAAAGCTTTTCATCAACCGATGACTGACATTTAAGCTGAGCATCGTTAGAATCGTCCCCCTTTTTTCAGGCTCCGCTGCTCCGCGGGGCCAGGAACGACAAATAATGGCCTGGAGGCTACCTTGTTAAACGATCTTAAACTTTCACTGCAATACATTCTGCCTAAACTGTGGCTCACCCGCCTCGCAGGCTGGGGTGCACGCAAACGAGCAGGCTGGCTGACAAAACTGGTCATCGATCTGTTCGTGAAATATTACAAGGTCGATATGAAAGAGGCGCAAAAGCCTGACACCGCCAGCTACCGTACCTTTAACGACTTCTTCGTTCGCCCGCTGCGCGACGACGTCCGTCCGCTAAACACCGACCCGAGCGTGCTGGTGATGCCCGCCGACGGCGTCATCAGCCAACTGGGCGCCATTGAAGACGACAAAATTTTGCAGGCTAAAGGCCATAACTACAGCCTGGAAGCGCTGCTGGCCGGTAACTACCAGATGGCTGACCTGTTCCGTAACGGTAGCTTCGTCACCACCTATCTTTCGCCGCGCGATTACCACCGCGTGCATATGCCGTGCAACGGTATTCTGCGCGAAATGATCTACGTGCCGGGGGATCTGTTTTCCGTAAACCATCTGACCGCGCAAAACGTGCCGAATCTTTTTGCCCGCAACGAGCGCGTCATCTGCCTGTTCGACACTGAGTTTGGCCCTATGGTGCAAATCCTCGTCGGCGCCACCATCGTCGGCAGCATCGAAACCGTGTGGTCCGGTACCGTCACGCCGCCGCGCGAAGGCATCATTAAGCGCTGGACCTGGCCTGCTGGCGATAGCGAAGGCTCCGTCGCCCTGCTGAAAGGCCAGGAGATGGGCCGCTTTAAGCTGGGCTCCACGGTGATTAACCTGTTTGCTCCGGGCCAGGTGAAGCTGGTTGAGCAGTTACAAAGCCTGTCGGTGACCAAAATAGGCCAGCCGCTGGCGATCGCGCCTGAAGCCGCGGCGCCGGTAGAGCCCGCGCCGCTGGCGGAAGAAGAAGTCCGCGCTGAACACGCAGCCAGCCCGCTGGTTGACGATAAACAAGACGAAGGTTAATTCCTGAAAAAAGGTTACGCCGTGCGCCTGATATACACTTTCCTGTTGGCCTGGTGCCTCAGTTTTGGGGCGTACGCAGCGACAGCCCCGGATGCTAAACAGATAGCCCAGGAACTGGAACAGGCGAAGGCGGCAAAGCCCGCCCAGCCTGAAACCGTTGAAGTCCTGCAATCTGCCCTGAACGCCCTTGAGGAGCGTAATGCCTCCCTTGAGCGCGCCCGTCAGTACCAGGACGTTATCGATAACTTCCCCAAACTGTCGCAAAACCTGCGCGCGCAGCTCAACAATCTCAGCGATGAGCCGCGCCAGGTCTCCACTACCCTCTCCTCCGATGCCCTGAACCAGGAGATTCTCCAGGTCAGCAGCCAGCTGCTGGAAGCCAGTCGTAAAGCTCAGCAGGAGCAGGACCGCGCCCGCGATATCGCCGACTCGCTCAACCAGCTGCCGCAGCAACAGAGCGATGCCCGCCGCCAGCTGAATGAGGTCGAGCGCCGGATCGGCGCGCAAAGCAGCAATACGCCGCTGGCGCAGGCGCAAAATCTTGGTTTACAGGCGGAGTCCGCGCGGCTGAAAGCGCTGGTCGATGAACTGGATCTGGCGCAGCTTTCCGCCAATAACCGCCAGGAGCTATCACGGTTGCGATCCGAGCTGGCGCAGAAAGAGAGTGAGCAGCTCGACGCCTGGCTACAGGCATTAAGAAATCAGCTCAATAACCAACGGCAGCGCGAGGCGGAGAAAGCGCTGGAAAGCACCGAGCTGCTGGCGGAAAACAGCGAAAACCTGCCGCCGGATATCGTGGCGCAGTTCAAAGTGAACCGCGAACTGTCGCAAGCGCTAAACCAGCAGGCGCAGCGGATGGACTTGATCGCCTCTCAGCAGCGCCAGGCGACCAATCAAACCCTGCAGGTGCGTCAGGCTTTAAACACGCTCCGCGAGCAGTCCCAATGGTTAGGTTCTTCCAATCTGCTTGGCGAAGCCCTGCGCGCGCAGGTGGCGCGTCTGCCGGAAATCCCGCGACCGCAGCAGCTGGATACCGAAATGGCGCAGCTGCGCGTGCAGCGCCTGCGCTATGAGGATCAGCTCGGCAAGCAGCCACAGCTAAGACAAATTCGTCAGGCCAACGGTGAACCCCTCACCAGCGAGCAGAACCGCATTCTTCAGGCTCAGATGCGCACGCAGACAGAGCTGCTCAACTCCCTGCTGCGCGGCGGCGATACGCTTATGCTCGAACTGACCAAGCTGAAAGTCGCCAACGGCCAGCTGGAGGATGCGCTCAAAGAGATCAACGAAGCGACCCACCGCTATCTGTTCTGGACCTCCGACGTCAGCCCAATCGGCTTCTCCTGGCCACTGGAGATTGTTCAGGATTTACGCCGACTGATCTCGCTCGATACCATGAGCCAGCTCGGTAAGGCCAGCATGATGATGCTGACCAGCAAAGAGACCCTGCTGCCGCTCTTCGTCGCACTCATTCTGGTAGGGTTCAGCGTCAGCTCGCGGCGCCATTTCACCAGCTTCCTGGAGCGTTCCAGCGCGCGCGTCGGCAAGGTTACGCAGGATCACTTCTGGCTCACCCTGCGAACGGTGTTCTGGTCTATACTGGTGGCCTCGCCGCTGCCGGTACTGTGGATGACGCTGGGCTACGGTCTGCAGTCTGCCTGGCCTTTCCCGCTGGCCGTGGCGATTGGCGATAGCGTCACCGCAACGGTGCCGCTGCTGTGGGTGGTAATGATTTGCGCCACTTTTGCCCGCCCGAACGGTCTGTTCATCGCCCACTTTGGCTGGCCGCGCAGTCGGGTTAGCAAGGCGATGCGCTACTATCTGATGAGTATCGGGCTCATTGTGCCGCTTATTATGGCGCTGATTACTTTTGATAATCTCAACGATCGCGAGTTCTCCGCCTCGCTGGGTCGCCTCTGCTTTATGCTGATTTGCGGCGCGCTGGCGATGGTGACCCTGAGCCTGAAACGCGCCGGCATCCCGCTGTATCTCGATAAAGAAGGCAGCGGCGACAATATGCTGAACCGACTGCTGTGGAATATGCTGCTCGGCGCGCCGCTGGTGGCAATGCTGGCGGCGGCAATCGGCTATCTCGCTACATCGCAGGCGCTGCTCGCCAGGCTCGAAACGTCGGTCGCCATCTGGTTCCTGCTGCTGGTGGTTTATCACATCATTCGCCGCTGGATGTTGATTCAGCGCCGTCGCCTGGCGTTCGATCGCGCTAAGCACCGTCGGGCGGAGATCCTCGCCCAGCGCGCGCGTGGCGAAGAGGACGTCCAGCATACCAGCAGCCCGGAAGGTTCAATGGAAGCCGAGGTCAGCGAGGTCGATCTGGATGCTATCAGTACCCAGTCCCTGCGTCTGGTGCGCTCCCTGCTGATGCTGATCGCGCTGGTGTCGGTTATCGTGCTATGGTCAGAAATCCACTCCGCATTTGGCTTCCTGGAGAATATCTCGCTGTGGGACGTGACCTCCACGGTGCAGGGCGTTGAGAGCCTGGAGCCGATCACCCTCGGCGCGGTGCTGATTGCTATTCTGGTGCTGATTATTACCACCCAGCTGGTGCGCAACCTGCCCGCTCTGCTGGAACTGGCCATCCTCCAGCACCTGGAACTGACGCCGGGCACCGGCTACGCCATCACCACCATCACCAAGTATCTGCTGATGCTGATTGGTGGTCTGGTCGGTTTCTCGATGATTGGGATTGAGTGGTCGAAACTGCAGTGGCTTATTGCCGCGCTCGGTGTAGGTCTCGGTTTTGGTTTGCAGGAGATCTTCGCCAACTTCATCTCCGGCCTGATTATTCTGTTTGAAAAACCGATACGCATTGGCGATACGGTCACCATTCGCGATCTCACCGGTAGCGTGACGCGCATTAATACCCGCGCCACCACCATCAGCGACTGGGACCGTAAAGAGATTATCGTGCCGAACAAGGCGTTCATCACCGAACAGTTCATCAACTGGTCGTTGTCGGATTCTGTAACCCGCGTGGTGTTAACGGTGCCTGCCCCGGTGGATGCCAATACCGAAGAGGTGGCGCAGATCCTGCTAAATGCCGCGCACCGCTGTTCGTTGGTTATCGATACCCCGGCGCCGGAAGCGTTTCTTGTTGACCTGCAGCAGGGGATCCAGATTTTCGAGCTGCGTATCTACGCCGCCGAAATGGGTCACCGTATGCCGCTACGCCATGAGATGCATCAGCTGATTCTGGCCGGATTCCGCGAGCACGGTATCGATATGCCGTTCCCGCCGTTCCAGATGCGCCTGGAGAGCATCGATGGCAGAAAAAGCAGCAGGGCGCTGACCTCGGCAGGGAAAACCAGTCGCGCGCCCGGCAGTCTGTAATATCGGCCTTGCCTGAACGCGGGCAAGGCCAGAACTGTCGCACTCCCGGACAATCAACCATACCGCCGCACATCGGCGGTCATCCCGGTCAATATCCTGCGGGAAAGCGGAAAGAAAGATCAGGCGCGGTCGACGGTAAACGAGATAACGTCGCCGATGCTTTCTGCGCCCAGCGCCAGCATCACCACCCGGTCAACGCCCAGCGCTACGCCGGAACAATCCGGCAGCCCGGCTTCCAGAGCGGCCAGCAGATGATGATCGATTGGCTGCTGCGGCAGACCGCGAGCCGCACGCTTGCGGTTATCCTGCTCAAAACGCTGCCGCTGTTCTCGGGCGTCGGTGAGCTCATGAAAACCATTAGCCAGCTCAATGCCTTTGTAATAGACCTCGAAACGTTCCGCTACGCGATGATCTTCGGTGCTGATTTGCGCCAGTGACGCCTGGCTGGCCGGGAAATGATAGATAAACGTCGGACGATCCTTACCAATATGCGGCTCAATGCCCATGACAAAAAGTAGCTGAAGCAGCGTGTCCCGATCCTCTTCCGTATCGGCAATATTGCTCAAATCGAGCTTAGCCGCCACTTCGCGCAGCTGCGTTTTATCTGCCGACAGCGGGTCGATTTCCAGATGACGCAGGAAGGCTTGCTGATAAGAGAGGCTTTCGGCCGGCTGGCAGTCGAGTACCTGCTGTAGCAGATCGTCTACTTCGTTGATTAGCCGGTACATGTCATAGCACGGACGATACCACTCCAGCATGGTGAATTCCGGATTATGGTGGCGACCCATCTCTTCATTGCGGAAGCTACGGCATAGCTGAAAAACCGGGCCGCAACCGGCCGCCAGCAGGCGCTTCATGTGATACTCCGGGCTGGTCATCAGATACAGATTCAGCCCCTGAGAATGACCCGGTCCTACGAAACGCGTTTCAAACGGGACCATATGGATATCCGTCACCGTCGCCTGACTCATGCAGGGCGTCTCCACCTCCAGCACGCCGCGGTCAGTAAAGAAACGACGAATTTCCGCCATCACCGCTGCACGTTTTAACAGGTTTGGAATGGATGCGCTCGGCTGCCAGGTTGCCGTTTCGCTCATGGTACTTTCTCCGATTTGAAACAAGGGCCCGAAGTCTACTCGTAACTGGCGAATGAAACAAATTTTGTGCGAAAAGGCAAAAGCGTCACATACGCTTAATTTATTGATAACCCAAAAACATACAGTGGATAGATAAACAACCGCACATAACGATAAAAAAATCGAACACGTCAATTTTCCCTCATAACCCTGCGGCTATACTCCTTACCTATAAAGGAGCAGTGATACGTTTTCGCCAGCCCGGCGGCGAAATAAACAAAAACTGGAGGAATGTCGTGCAAACTTTTCAAGCCGATCTTGCCGTTATTGGCGCAGGCGGAGCAGGTCTTCGTGCTGCAATTGCCGCCGCGCAAGCTAATCCAAATGCTAAAATCGCTCTAATTTCAAAAGTCTATCCTATGCGCAGCCATACCGTTGCTGCTGAAGGGGGTTCCGCTGCCGTCGCGCAGGATCATGATAGCTTTGAGTACCATTTCCACGATACTGTTGCAGGCGGCGACTGGCTATGCGAACAGGATGTCGTCGACTACTTCGTTCATCACTGCCCGACGGAAATGACCCAGCTTGAGCAGTGGGGTTGTCCGTGGAGCCGCCGCCCTGACGGCAGCGTCAACGTCCGGCGCTTCGGCGGTATGAAGATCGAGCGAACCTGGTTCGCAGCCGATAAAACCGGCTTTCATATGCTGCACACCCTGTTCCAGACCTCGCTTCAGTTCCCCCAAATCCAACGCTTCGACGAACACTTTGTCCTCGATATCCTGGTCGACGAAGGTCAGGCGCGCGGTCTGGTCGCGATGAATATGATGGAGGGTACGCTGGTACAGATCCGCGCCAACGCGGTAGTTCTGGCGACCGGCGGCGCAGGACGCGTATATCGCTACAATACCAACGGCGGGATCGTCACCGGCGATGGTATGGGTATGGCGCTCAGCCACGGCGTACCGCTGCGCGATATGGAGTTCGTGCAATATCACCCAACCGGCCTGCCGGGTTCCGGTATTCTGATGACGGAAGGCTGCCGCGGTGAAGGCGGTATTCTGGTCAACAAGAATGGCTACCGCTATCTGCAGGATTACGGCATGGGCCCGGAAACTCCGCTGGGCGAGCCAAAAAACAAATATATGGAGCTGGGTCCGCGCGACAAAGTCTCCCAGGCTTTCTGGCACGAATGGCGTAAAGGCAACACGATCCCAACGCCGCGAGGCGACGTGGTCTACCTCGATCTGCGTCATTTGGGCGAGAAAAAGCTGCTTGAACGTCTGCCGTTTATCTGTGAACTCTCAAAAGCCTACGTGGGCGTCGATCCGGTGAAAGATCCCATTCCGGTACGTCCAACCGCGCACTACACCATGGGCGGTATCGAAACCGACCAGCAGTGTGAAACCCGTATTAAAGGGCTGTTTGCCGTTGGCGAATGCTCTTCTGTCGGTTTGCACGGCGCTAACCGTCTCGGCTCCAACTCGCTGGCGGAGCTGGTGGTGTTTGGTCGTTTGGCCGGTGAACAGGCCATGCAGCGCGCCACCGAAGCGGGCGAAGCCAATAGCACCGCGCTGGACGCGCAGGTCGTCGATATCGAGAAGCGCCTGAAGGACCTGGTGAATCAGGAAGGTAACGAAAACTGGGCGAAGATCCGTGATGAAATGGGTCTGTCGATGGAAGAAGGCTGCGGCATCTACCGTACGCCGGAGCTCATGCAGAAAACGGTTGATAAGCTGGCCGAGCTGCAGGAGCGCTTCAAGCGCGTGCGTATCACCGACACCTCCAGCGTGTTCAATACCGACCTGCTGTATACCATCGAACTGGGTCATGGTCTGAACGTCGCCGAATGTATGGCGCATTCCGCCATCGCGCGTAAAGAGTCCCGCGGCGCGCATCAGCGTCTGGATGAAGGCTGCACCGAGCGTGACGACGTCAACTTCCTCAAGCATACCCTCGCCTTCCGCGACGCCAACGGTAATACCACTCTGGAGTACAGTGATGTGAAAATCACCACTCTGCCGCCGGCAAAACGCGTGTACGGGGCGGAAGCGGAAGCAGCCGAGAAGAAGGAGACGACGAATGGCTGAGATGAAAAACATGAAAGTCGAAGTGGTGCGCTATAACCCGGAAGTGGATATCGCACCGCACAGCGCTTTCTATGAAGTTCCCTACGACGAGCAAACCTCGCTGCTGGATGCGCTGGGCTATATCAAAGATAACCTCGCGCCGGATCTTAGCTACCGCTGGTCCTGCCGCATGGCGATTTGCGGTTCCTGCGGCATGATGGTGAACAAAGTACCAAAGCTGGCCTGTAAAACCTTCCTGCGCGAATACACCAAAGGCATTAAGGTTGAAGCGCTGGCTAACTTCCCGATTGAACGCGATCTGGTGGTCGATATGACCCACTTTATTGAAAGTCTGGAAGCCATTAAGCCGTACATCATCGGCAACCCGCGCACGCCCGATCAGGGACCAAACAAGCAAACGCCGGCGCAGATGGCGAAATACCATCAGTTCTCCGGCTGCATTAACTGCGGCCTGTGCTACGCGGCCTGCCCGCAGTTTGGTCTTAATCCGGAGTTTATCGGCCCGGCGGCGATCACCCTCGCCCATCGCTATAACGAAGACAGCCGCGACCACGGTAAAAAGGAACGTATGGCGCAGCTTAACGGCCAGAATGGCGTCTGGACATGTACTTTCGTGGGCTACTGCTCCGAAGTCTGCCCGAAACACGTCGACCCGGCGGCCGCGATCCAGCAGGGCAAGGTAGAAAGCTCGAAAGACTTTCTTATCGCCACCCTGAAACCACGCTAAGGAGTGCAGTATGACGACTAAACGCAAACCCTACGTGCGGCCGATGCCGTCCACCTGGTGGAAAAAGCTGCCGTTTTATCGCTTCTATATGCTGCGTGAAGGAACAGCGGTCCCCACGGTCTGGTTCAGTATCGTGTTGATCTACGGGCTATTCGCGCTGAAGCACGGTGCGGAGAGCTGGGCCGGGTATATCGGTTTTCTACAAAATCCGATTGTCGTGATTCTGAACCTGATCACGCTTGCGGCCGCGCTGCTGCATACCAAGACCTGGTTTGAGCTGGCACCGAAAGCTGCCAATATTATCCTCAAAGGCGAAAAAATGGGGCCAGAGCCAGTGATTAAAGGGCTTTGGATCGTCACCGCGGTCGTCACCGTAGTGATTCTGTTTGTCGCCCTGTTCTGGTAAGGAGGCTGGAATGATCAATCCTAAACCAAAACGTTCTGATGAGCCCGTATTCTGGGGGCTGTTTGGCGCTGGCGGCATGTGGGGAGCAATTGTCGCTCCTGTCATCGTACTGCTGGTAGGTATTATGCTGCCGCTGGGCCTTGCGCCCGCAGACGCCTTCAGCTACGAACGCGTGCTGGGCTTTGCCCACAGCTTCATTGGCCGTGCGTTTATTTTTCTGATGATTGTGCTGCCGCTATGGTGCGGACTTCATCGTATTCACCATGCGATGCACGATTTAAAAATTCATGTACCCAACGGTAAGTGGGTCTTCTACGGCCTCGCGGCGATTCTGACCGTCGTCACGCTGGTCGGAATATTGTTCATCTAAACCGCTGCTTTAACCTCGACTGCGGCAAGCCCGGTAGCAGGATGTTACCGGGCTCTCTTCTCAAGAAAAATCTGCCGCATTTTTCCTGCCTGAATCTACACTTAGCTTAAAACTGGCAAGGAAATAACTATGCGTCTGCTCCCCGTCATGGCGGTTGTTGCCGCTTCATTTCTGCTTATCGCCTGTAGCACGCCGACGCCGCCTACCGGCGTCACCGTGGTCAGCCCATTCGACACGCAACGCTATCTCGGTACCTGGTATGAAATCGCCCGTTTCGATCACAATTTTGAGAGTGGCTTAGAAAAGGTCACCGCAACGTATAGCCTGCGCGATGATGGTGGGCTGAACGTGGTAAACAAGGGATATAACCCCGACCGGGGTATGTGGCAGAAAACCGACGGCGTCGCTTACTTTACCGGCGATCCCACGCGCGCCGCGCTGAAGGTCTCATTTTTCGGCCCTTTCTATGGCGGCTATAACGTCATTTCACTGGATAAGGATTATCGCTATGCGCTGGTTTGTGGGCCAGATCGCGACTATCTCTGGCTACTGGCGCGTGCGCCGAAAATCCCGCCGGAAGTGAAGCAGCAGATGCTGGATATCGCCAGCCGGCAGGGATTTGACGTGAGCAAGCTCATCTGGGTCAATCAACGCTATTAATGAGCGCTCATTTTCAGGCCAATGATGCCAATGACAATACATGCCAGGCTGGCAATGCGCATCGGGCTGGCGGATTCTCCTAGCAGGATAATCCCCGTGACCGCTGCGCCAACCGCGCCAATACCGGTCCAGACGGCGTAAGCCGTTCCCACGGGCAGCGTTTTCATCGCCCATGATAAAAGCGCCATACTGATAACCATGGCGGCAATCGTAATTACGCTCGGCACAAGCCGACTAAAACCATGGGTATATTTAAGACCGACTGCCCAGACAACTTCCAGCAGACCCGCGATAAACAGAATTAACCAGGGCATAAGGCTCCTTTGATGGGGCCGTCCCCAGATGTGAAACGCTTACGGGTCGTCCCGCAAGGTAGATGATAATCCGCGGAAATAATACACGATGTCGCTAAAGAGAGGAAGAACGGTACGACCACGGCCGTACCGCCATGGTCTATTGCTGAGCTTTGGTTGCGGCGCCGGAAATCGCATCGCCGCCATCTGAAATATCCTGACCGACACCGCGCGTGGTGTTACATCCGGTCAATGCTGAGGAGAGGACCAAAACCGTAAAGACCGCTGCAATCGCTTTTTTTACCATGATGTTATCCTTAATTTACCAGTTTTAGTTATCGTGCCTTATAAGCATAGACAACCTGGTTCAGGATGAGGGAATCTCAACGTTTTTTCGGAGAAAAAGAGGTTTAAGGTATTAAGTCAGGAACAGAAATGGATTATGAATGAGGATTTCCTGATGAAATCAGGTTAGCTGGCAGCGTGAGAAATAGCATGGCCCAGGCTTTGGATATCCTCACCCACGCCGCGAGCCGTATTGCATCCGGACAGAAGGGCGCAGCTAAGAAATAATAATACCGGGAGCGTTAATTTATGAGCCATCTTCCCTGCCTGCAGTTACGCCGGTAGAGGGCGCAGCGAAAGGCTGCGCCAACCGTCTCAGCGCATCGATTACTTCACGCGGGATACGTATTCGCCAGAGCGAGTATCCACTTTGATGACTTCGCCAATCTGAACGAACAGAGGAACTTTAACCACTGCACCAGTGGACAGGGTAGCCGGTTTACCGCCGGTGCCAGCAGTATCGCCTTTCAGACCTGGATCGGTTTCAACGATTTCCAGCTCAACGAAGTTCGGCGGGGTAACGGAGATCGGCTGACCGTTCCACAGAGTAACGATGCATTCAGCCTGATCCAGCAGCCATTTAGCATTATCACCAACGGCTTTAGAATCTGCGGCCAGCTGTTCAAACGTCGAGTTGTTCATGAAGTGCCAGAACTCACCGTCGTTGTACAGATAAGTCAGGTTCATATCGACAACGTCTGCGCCTTCAGCAGAATCTGTAGACTTGAAGGTTTTCTCTACGCGGGTACCGGTCAGCAGGCGGCGCAGCTTAACGCGCGCAAAAGCCTGGCCTTTGCCCGGTTTAACGAATTCACTGGCTTCAACTGCATAAGGTTCGCCGTCCATCATGATTTTAAGACCGGCACGAAAATCGTTGCTATAGTAAGTCGCCATAAGGCCCTCTGAAACTTTGTTAATTGGTAGCTAAGCCACAAAATGGCGCATATTGTAACCCTAAATACCCCATCCAGAGAAGATTGGTTAACGCAACTTGCCGATGTTGTGACCAGTCCCGATGAACTGCTGCAGCTTTTAAATGTAGACGCTGATGCGAATCTATTGGCAGGACGCGACGCTAAGCGCCTGTTCGCACTGCGTGTCCCACGGGCATTTATTGCTCGTATGGAACCAGGAAATCCAAACGATCCTCTTCTCCGTCAGGTACTTACCTCCCAGGAGGAGTTTATTCATGCTCCAGGATACTCCACCGATCCGCTGGAAGAACAGCATAGCGTTGTGCCAGGTCTGCTGCATAAATACAGCAACCGCGCTTTACTGTTGGTGAAAGGCGGCTGCGCGGTAAATTGTCGATATTGTTTCCGTCGGCACTTCCCGTACGCGGAAAACCAGGGCACGAAGCGCAACTGGCAGAAGGCTATGGAATACATCGCGGCTCATCCAGAGCTGGATGAAATTATTTTTTCCGGCGGTGACCCGTTGATGGCGAAGGACCATGAACTGGACTGGCTGCTTACCCAGTTGGAATCCATTCCACATATTAAACGCCTGCGCATCCACAGCCGGTTACCCATTGTGATCCCTGCGCGGATTACCGATACCCTGGTTGCGCGCATCTCTGCATCTTCGTTGCAGGTGCTGCTGGTGAACCATATTAACCATGCCAACGAGATCGATACCGCGTTTCGTAGGGCAATGAAGAGCCTGCGTATGGCTGGCGTCACCTTACTCAATCAAAGCGTACTGTTACGCGGTGTGAACGATAATGCGCGCACGCTCGCCGATCTGAGCAATGCGTTATTCGATGCCGGGGTTATGCCTTATTACCTGCACGTTCTGGACAGAGTGCAGGGAGCGGCGCATTTCATGGTCAGTGACGAAGAGGCCCGGGTAATCATGCGCGAACTACTCACGCTGGTCTCCGGTTATTTAGTCCCTAAACTTGCACGGGAAATCGGCGGAGAACCCAGCAAGACCCCCCTGGACTTAGGATTGAAGCAACGATAGCGAATCCGTCTGCCGGGCACTGCCTGGCAGACTACCTGTTGCTAATACTTACTGGTGTATAAATACTGACGCTTTATAATTTTCGTAGAACCAGTAATTATTCTTCCAGGGGAGAGTAAAGCGAATATAAAAGCAAGCGGTTAATCCATTCATTATTACTTACAAAAAAAGAGAAAGAATGTTTGCGGCGGTCATCACCAATAACAGAGGCAAAATCCACCCGGGTAATTTAAATACTGTTGCTTTATCGTCTGTGGAAATTTTTTGCGCATCTTCGCGGACAGCGGAATTATTCATCACATTTTTCTCAATCGGAGGCGAAGAGGTGCTTGCGGTAACCTGCACATTTTCAGAATTTTCCGGTGCCTTTTCTTCCGAGCGTAAGAATGAGGCAATATTTGAGCCTGCCGCGAGAACAAACCCGCGCTGCCTGACTGTAACAATAATATCTTGCGATAATCCTGCTTTCACTAACGACTTTCTTAACAATGATATGTTTTGATAAAAAGTATTCTGCGAAACGACAACCCCTCTGGTTTTCCAGACACTATCCAGAAACTATCCAGAAACTCTTCTCGGGATATAATTTTCCCATTGCTTTCCAGTAAAAGTTGCAGGCAGCGTGCAGTCGGCGCGTTCAGCGTCACGCTCTCACCATTGTCCCCCACCGGCTGCAGCTCATTCATATTTACATTAAAAATAACTTCATTGTTAATGATATATTCATTGAATATCATAATCCCTTTCCTCCCTCACCATTCCATATGAAACAAAGATGAATTAAATTCAAATTCATCTTTAGCTATCACAGTACATCCCTTTAAGCCTGCCAGATTAGATAATTTCAAAGAAAAATCCCAGCTCTTCCCAGAGCAAAGATAAGATTATCATGATATTTGAACCAAAGGGAAGACTGATTTACAACTATACCTTCCAGGCACACTCATTATTATCTACGAAATCTGCTTGTGAAATTGCAACCTTCAATAAACAGAGTTTAAATTCAAACAGAATTCACATGCATTTTATCAGCCCTGCACTTAGATTTGTCACCGCTCCGGCACATTACGCTCTATGTATACCAGGTATGCACAATGCGGCGGCAGGAGAATGATAACGATAGCGATCAGGCATACATAGCGGAATGTTAGTTGTTACCTATCAGACTAATTAACATCTTCGCCTTGACGCTATTCAGGACTTTAGTATCTATAAATGGATTAAATAAATGAAAAAAACAATTGTAGCTGTAATGGTTGCTGCTTCAGCAGTTCTGAGTGCTCAGGCTTTCGCGGCAGGGAACAGTTCTTCTCTGACTATTCTGGGTAACGTTACCGACACCGGCGAATCCTGTAACGTAACGCCGTCCGCTATGATTTCCGGCGGTTCTTTAACTCTGGACGATGTTAAAGCATCTGTACTGGACGCAATGGCAGTTAATACTCCGTATATGTCAACTGCAAAAGACATTGAGTACAAAGTCGAAGATTGCCAGAAAGGTGCAACTAATTACACCGGTAACATCAACGTGACCGTAACCGGCGACTATATCAGCGGCCAGGACAACGTGCTGACCAACACTGCTGCCAGCCCGGCGACTAACGCTGCGGTTACCGTAGTGAACACCGACGGCACTCGCGTAAGCTTCACCGGTACGACTCCTCAAGTTGTTGCTTATACCGCAGGTACTCCGTCTTACCTGCGTTATAAAGCTGCATACGTTAAAACCGCAAATGGCGTTACCGATGGTGCAGTTAAAGGTGTAGCCACCTTTACTATTAGCTACTAATAAGTACAACGGGGCCTGCCTCAGGCAGACCCCGTTATTTTTATTCAGGGAATGAATTATGCTGAAGTCATTATTAAGATTAGCTGCAATTTCTTTTATTTCTGTCAGCTTTGTAGCCCAGAGCGGAGTCGTGGTTGATTCAACCCGCCATCTTTATAAAGAAGGTTCGCGAGAAATCAGTACGAACATTGAAAACAAAGATGACACGCCTTATTTAATTAAATCCTGGGTAGAAGCGTCTGAAGGAATGAAAGACAGCTTTTTTATGGTGACTCCCCCGCTTTTCCGCCTGGAGGGCAAGCAAACCAACACGGTACGTATTTTCCCTAACGCGTATATCTCTAAAGCGCCTCAGGATCGTGAAACCGTCTACTTCTTTAACGTGATGTCTATTCCGCCAACCAGCGACAGTGAAGCTGATAAAAACAAACTGCAGCTGGCGGTGCGCCATAGAATGCGTCTTATCTATCGCCCTCGCGCCATTCAGGATATGAATATTAATACCGAAGCTAAAAATCTGCAGTGGCATAAATCCGGTAATAAGATAACGCTAAAGAATCCGACACCTTTTTTCATTTATTTTAAGTCGATAAAAATAAACGGCAGAGATATTAGCAGCTCAGTCAATAACATTGATGCTTTTTCCAGCAAAGAATTTACTTTGCCTGCCGGTATAAATGGTTCAGAAATCGAGTGGAAGGTCGCCACTGATAACGGAGGCTCGGGTTCTGCCCACACATCATCGATTTAAATTCTTTTTTGATTGGCCAGGGTGAAAAGTATGTCTATTTCAATAAAAAAAAGGGGAGGCGCGCTATCCGGAACCTCCCACACATTTTTCGTTCTTGTTCCTGCGCTAGCTCTCGGTTTATGCGCCAATGCTTTAGCTCGTGATTTTTTTGATCCCGCATTTATAAAATCAGTCGGTCAGAGCGACCCCTCTTCAATACCGGACTTATCCCTCTACGCCACTCGTGATGCCCAGGCTCCTGGGGAGTATCGCATTGACGTTATTTTAAATAACAGTCTGCAAGAAACGGCTGATATCCGGTTTGTGGAAAAAAAAGATCCAACAACAGATACGTTGAAATTAATTCCCTGTTTAAGCATTGCTAAATTAACCAGCTATGGTTTGCGTGCAGACGCTTTTCCTGGCTTAAAAGAAGATGCGAATGGCTGCGCAGATACTCATGTCATTCCTGATTTTACCACCGATTTTAACTTCAATACTCAACAGCTGCTGGTATCCATACCGCAGGCGGCGCTGTCCACTATCGCGCAGGGCTTCGTTTCCCCCGATGAGTTTGACGACGGTATTAATGCCTTACTGACCAACTATCAGTTTAGTTCAGGCAAAGACTATGAAGCCAATAATGAGTATTACAATCTTAACTTACAATCCGGCCTGAACCTCGGGCCATGGCGCCTGCGCAATCTGAGTACATGGAACAAGTCAGCGGGGGCAAAGAGCGACTGGGATTCCGTATATCTCTATGCGCAGCGGAGCATTGTCCCGTTAAAAAGTACTTTAGTTATGGGCGAAAGCAGTTCGCTGTCAAGCATCTTTGACAGCGTGCCGTTCACCGGGATTCAGCTGGCAACCGACACGGACATGATTCCTGAAAGCCTGCGCGGATTCGCGCCCATCGTTCGCGGTATTGCCCGAACCAATGCGCGTATCGTCATTAAGCAGAATGGCTACCAAATTTACCAGGCTTTTGTCGCTCCGGGCGCTTTCGAAATTACCGACCTCTACTCAACCGGCGGCAACGGTGACCTTTACGTCACCGTCGAGGAGTCCGATGGCTCCCGACAAAACTTCGTGGTGCCCTACGCTTCTCTGCCATTAATGCTCCGGGAAGGCCAGATGGAGTATGAGATTACCAGCGGGAAATATCGTCCCTACGATGGCAACGTTGACGAGAAACCCTTTACGCAAGCAACGATCAGCTACGGCGTATTAAGCAATACCACTCTCTATACGGGCGTACAGGCGGCGGCCAATTACCAGGCGCTCGCTTTTGGCGCCGGGCAAAACCTCGGCGATATTGGCGCAGTTTCCGCCGATGTAACGGCAGCATGGTCTAAAAAGAAAGATGAAGAGAAAACGTCCGGCCAGTCCTGGCGCATTCGCTACGGTAAAAATATCCTTGAAACAGGCACTAATATTACCGTAGCCGGCTACCGCTATTCGACCTCCGGGTACAATACGCTAACGGATGTGATGAATACCTATAACAACAGCTACGGCGGATATACGCCACACTCGCTGCGTAACAGAACCAATATTACCGTGAGCCAAAGCCTGGGTTCAGGGCTGGGTAACCTTTCTGTATCCGGTATTTTTGAGGATTATTGGGATAGCAATCGCCGCAATAACTCGCTGAATATTGGCTATAACGGCGGGTTCCGCCGCTTTAACTATTACGCTGGCTATAGCTATAGCCGCTATAGCTGGGGAAATAATGGTTCCAGCCGTCACGTTGAGGATGACCATGTTGTTTCATTTAATATCTCCATTCCTTTAAGCGATTGGTTACCTAATGCCTATGCGACCTATAACGTGACCAACAGCAGTCCGGGTTCAACCGATCAGTATGTTTCTCTGAGTGGCGTCGCGCTGGAAAACCATAACCTGGACTGGAACGTCCAGCAGGGCTACAGCAATCGTGAAGATGCCAGCGGCGGCGTCTACGGCAACTATCGTGGTTCCATGGGTTCGGCTAACGCCGGCTACAGCTATGCCAAAAATAGTCAGTTAATTAACTACGGCCTGAGCGGCGGCGTGCTGGTTCATGCTGACGGAATAACATTAGGTCAGGAAATGTCTGAAACCGCCGTATTGGTTAAGGCGCCCGGCCTGAAACACGTCCGTCTGGAAAACGACGCGACGATCGAAACGGACTACCGCGGCTACGCGATTATTCCTTACGTTACGCCATACCATCGAACCAGCGTGACCTTAGATAGCACGACTTTGGGAGATAATATGGAATTGCCAAATACGACGCAGAAAGTGGTGCCAACCCGTGCAGCCGTGGTACGGGCAAACTTCGCGGGCAATATTGGCCGCCGCGCGTTCCTTATTCTCAAGAGAGCGTCGGGTGAAAACGTTCCTTATGGCGCCACAGTAACGTTGACTACGGATAAAAACGCCCAGGCCAGCATCGTTTCTGATGGTGGTATGGTCTATTTGTCCGGCCTGAAAGATAACGGTGAAGTCTATGCACAGTGGGGATCAAAGAGCGGGCAGCAGTGTAAAGCGCCTTATAGCCTGGCTGCGGTAAACGAAGGTATTGCTCAGGCCACTGCGGTTTGCCAGTAACAGGGATGAATACAGACTATGAAAAAAATACTCCTTTTTATTAGTTTACTTTTACTTAATCAGACAGTAATGGCTGACTGTAATTACAACGGAACTGATGCTGCATTCAATGTTACATTCAGCCCAGCTAAAATTTTATCCGATTCAAGCCTGGCGCCCGGTAGCGTACTGGCAGTAAGAACGGTAGGCGGAGCGATTGCCAATGCAAAAACTTTTTATAACTGCAAGGCAAATGATGTTTACGCCATTATCGCCACGCCCAGCGTCAATCTGGCGGCAGGCGTGACCGGAGTGCTCGGTGGTCCGGTGTATGAAACAGGAATACCGGGTATTGGTTTTGAAATTTCGGAAGCAATTGCCGGCGCCATCGGCCGCCCCGTTCCGGCTACGTTAGGTACTGTTTCTGCCTATGGCCTTAGCGATCCCGGCGTGAAACAACTAACCGTCTGGCTGATAAAAACCAGGGACAATATTGATACGAGCTTCTCAGGGAAAAAAGAGATTTCGGTGTCCTATCGTGCAGGAAGCGTCAATCAGGTCAATGCTAATTCATCAATTGCCCGGCTTGCCCAAGCCAACATCAAACTCGGCCCTTTCTCCTACCGGCAAACTACTTGCAATATAAACCCTCGGGGTGGTAGCTCTGTCAATCTTTCCAATATAGAAGCATCGCAGCTTAAAGCTATCACTCAGGGCGGAGTAACTGGCAAGCAAAAAGACTTTACGCTCGATATTACCTGCCCTGACTCATCCGTTGGAACCAAATATACCTACTGGTTTAACCCTATAACCGAGAACTCAGCATCAAAAGATGGCGTACTGCTAAACTCCATCCCTGATACTATCGGAGGAGCCAAAGATGTTGGTTTCATAATTAAACAGGGTTCCAGCCCTATCACCTTTTTTGATTATAAAAACTACTCTATTGCCAGTATGAAAAAGAGCCAGTCTCTTACCTTCACTGCGGACTATTACAAGCTATCTAACACCATAACACCAGGTAGCGTTCGAGCTATATTTGAAATTATTCTACAGGAAGAATGACTCGTCAATAATTGCCTTTGGCACCATCAGTTAACTTGATGGTGCCTCTTCCCCTCTCCGCCTTCAACAGAAACGCCCCCAACTGTCGATAGCAATGTGGACTCATACTTACTTGCAAAAAAAATAATTAGATGAAACACTAAAATTCAATATGAATTGATTTTAGTTGAGATTGGCAAATCCTTTTTAACGATTAGAATCCTCATCGAAATTTTTCTTTGTGAGCGTTTTTGTTGTATCTGCGCCAGCAATATAATTTCGCAACACATAAACCGGAACAATCAATAATAGATATAATCAACTTTAGATTATATAAGATATCCATAACTAAGGAAAGTATATGAAACAATTAACTGTATTTGAAATGGAAGAAATTTCTGGCGGCTATTCCTGGGATTTTTCCTCGCTCGGCAACGCACTTAGTTCTATGGCAGGTAATGCAGTTGAATTAGTTGCCTCAGTTGCAGTTGCAGCCTCTGCAGGTGGTATGGCTGGTTCTGTTATTGGTGGTCGTTGGGGTGGCGCTGGTGGCGGCATCTTAGGTTTTGGTGCCATCGGTCAGGGTGTCGGAATGATTTGGGGCTTAGTAGTCGGAGCTATCGGTTGTGGCATTGCGGGTGCGTTTGTAGGATGGGATGTTGTATCTACAGAAGCTATCGCTTTAGCCGAAGGTGTCATAAACGGTACAACCAAGCTTTGGAGCTAAATATAAATCATTAATTAACTGAGCCCAATTACGGGCTCAGTTTTCTTCAATTAAAAATCTGGAATAATATGTTAAAAAATATCTATCGCAAGGAAGCGATTGAGTACAAAAAAATCCACTGGAAAGGAAAGGCATTATTATTAGCAGGCATTCCAGCGTGGCTAGTCACTCTTCTGGCATTTATTTTTCTTATTGCCATTGTGCTTTCACTCATATTTTGCACCTTTACCCAGCGTATTGATGTACGCGGAGAGGTCATTACGCTCCCCCACTCCGTTAACGTCTTTGCCCCACAGCAGGGTTTTGTTGTGAATCTGCATGTAAAGGTGGGAGACATTGTCAAAAAAGGCCAACCGCTTTATGAACTTGACGTTTCACGTAATACGATCGGTGGCAACGTTAGCGCGGCTCAGATTGAAGTTATCAATGAAAAGATTGCTAACGCCGAAGATATTATAAGCAAACTGACGCGTAATAAGGCTGAAACGCTCGCTGCTCTTGAAAAACAGATTAAAACCACCAGCGCCTCGTTAACGGAAACCAACCGTATGCTGGCTAATACTCAGGTAGGCTTAAACAAAATGCATACCAACCTGGCCAGCTATGATAAATACTTAAAGGATGGTCTGATAACTAAAGATCAGTATAACTATCAGCACTCGCTATATTTTCAACAGCAAAGCGCCTATCAATCCCTGGTGACCCAAAAGATGCAGCTGGAATCTCAGCTCACGCAAACCAGCAGCGATAAAATTACCAAAGCAGCAGACTTTGATAATCAGATTTCCAGCCAGCATAACCAAATCAATGATTATAAAAATCAGCTGGTAGAATCGAACGCTAACGGTAATCTGATTATTAAAGCAACGACCAACGGTAAGATCGAATCGCTGGCCGTGACTAAAGGGCAGATGGTAGAGAACGGCAGCAGCCTGGCGCAGATCAAACCTACCGGTGATATTGAGTATTATCTGATCCTCTGGTTACCCAATAATACCATCCCCTACGTGAAACCCGGGGACACCATTAATATTCGCTATGATGCTTTCCCTGCCGATAAATTTGGCCAATTTCCAGGTAAGGTTGTTTCTATTTCCTCGGTACCGGCGTCACGTCAGGAGATGGCAGAATATACCAATGTCAGCAACGGCACTAATCAGCAGGAATTAGCGCTCTATAAAGCAATTATAAAAATCAAGGACAAGACCTTTAGCTACAATGGAAAAACGCTCACGCTCTCTAACGGTCTGAAGGCTCAGGCGGTAGTTTTCCTTGAAGAACGCCCGCTTTACATGTGGATGTTTACTCCTTTCTATAAGATGACGCAAAGCGTGAGTGGCCCGATCGATGAATAAAGAACTGTTTAAAACCATTACCGATAAGCTTAATTTCTCATTCCGCCATAAAACGCCGGTTATTTTACAGTCGGAAGCCGCCGAATGCGGTATCGCCTGTCTGGCAATGGTTTGCGGCTTTTACGGACTTAATATCGACCTGTTCAACTTCCGCCATCGTTACGGTAGCCCTTCTCAGGGCGTTACGCTCATGTCGCTGAGCAAAACGGCGGAACATGCCGGTCTGAAAAGCCGGGCCCTCTCTCTGGATCTGGATGAAATCAAGCAGCTGAAGCTACCCTGTATTATCCACTGGGGAATGAATCATTACGTCGTGCTCACTAAGGTACGTAAAAACAGCTTTATTGTTCACGATCCGGCGCTGGGTAAGCGGGTTATTGGTATCCAGGAAATGTCCAATAACTTTACCGGCGTTGCGCTGGAACTATGGCCGGACCAAAACTTTCAGCAAGAACAGGCAAAATCACGCCTGCGTCTATTAGACCTGATGCGCAATATTGTGGGACTTAAATCGGTCCTGCTAAAAATCTTTGCCTTTTCGGTAGTGGTTGAAGCTATCGGCCTGCTATTACCTATCGGTACGCAGCTGGTGACTGACCATGTCATCATGGCGCACGACCAGAGCCTACTTTCGGTTATCTGTATCGGCCTGGTCTTCTTCACGCTTTTCCGCACCTTTATTAGTATGTTGCGAGCGTGGACCTCATTAACGCTAAATACGCTGACGAACATCCAATGGAAAACCACACTGTTCGATCATCTGACGAGCCTGCCGTTATCCTTTTTTGAAAAACGTCATTTAGGGGATATTCAGTCTCGTTTTTCGTCGCTGGATACTATCCGTTCCACCTTCACCAATAGCATTGTTACCGGCATTATCGACTCAATCATGACGATTGGCCTGCTGGTCATGTTAACGCTGTACGGCGGCTGGCTGGTTTGGGTCGTGGTTGGATTCACCTTATGCTATGCCATCATGCGCTTTGCCACCTACAGCTTCTACCGTCGCGTTGCCGAAGAGCAGGTTATCAAGGGCGCACGCTCCAGCTCGCACTTTATGGAGTCCCTATACGGTATTTCCACCATTAAAGCGCTGAACTTAAAAGAGCGTCGTTCGCAGCACTGGTTAAATATCAACATTGACGCCTGCAATGCCGGTATCAAACAGACTCGCTTTGATATGATGTTTGGCGGTATTAATACTTTTATTACCTCCATCGATCAGGTCGCCGTACTCTGGCTGGGCGCGATCATGGTCATTGATAACAATATGACTCTCGGTATGTTTATGGCTTTTAACGCCTATCGTGGGCAATTCTCCCAGCGCGCATCAAGCTTGATCGACCTGGTTATGCAGCTGCGCATGCTGTCGTTACATAATGAGCGTCTTTCAGAAATTGTATTTAGCGAGCCGGAAAAAGAGCTGCCTGCACGCCGGGTTTTTGCAGAAAATACTGGCGTGAAATTAGAAGTGAAGAATCTCAGCTATCAGTACGATCCGTTCTCACAACCTATTTTTTCTAATTTAAATATTACCGTTGAGCCCGGCGAATCCATCGCGCTGGTTGGCCCTTCCGGCGTTGGTAAGACCACGCTGCTGAAAGTCATGTGCGGTCTGTTAGCGCCCACCAGCGGTGACGTGATAGCGGATAACCTTGATATTCAAAAAATTGGCATCAATAACTTTCGTCTCGGAACGGCCTGCGTCCTTCAGGAGGACCGCCTTTTCTCAGGCTCGCTTATCGATAATATCAGCGGCTTTGAAGATAATGCCGATATGGACTTTATCGTTGAGTGCGCACGCAGATGTAATATCCATGATGAAATCATGAAAATGCCGATGGGGTACGAAACGATTGTCGGCGAGCTTGGCTTAGGTATCTCAGGTGGACAAAAACAGAGAATTTTAATCGCTCGCGCGCTCTATCGAAAACCCAGCATTCTGTTTATGGATGAAGCCACCAGCCATCTCGACCTGAAAAATGAATCGGTCATTAACCAGTCTATCTCTGGTTTAAGCATTACCCGAATCATTGTTGCCCATCGGCCATCCACCATTGCCTCAGCCGATCGCATCATTGATATGTCACAGCTCCATATGCAGGCACCAGCGTAACCACCAGGAAAAGGAGATCCGTATGCAAGGAACATTTATTGGTTTTAATACCGCATCTATTAAATATGATGACAAATTTTTGGCTTTAATGCTCAAAGTCAAACTGAGTAATCAACTCTGTCAGTCTTATTATCTTCAGGCGCCGATTCTTGCGGATCTCCTGTTAGTTCTGCAGCACAGAATGGCCATCGTCCTGCAGCGCTTAAATGCTGAAGGTGAAAGTTATAAGAATGAACTGGTGGCCTTTAATGAACGCCTTATAGAAAATACACCGGCGATCGATATACCTGAAGTACAGCACCCTAATCCGGAAAGACGTATTATGTCGATAACGTTAAAACCCGGCGACACCTGGTCAACGCTCATTCTGGTGCTGCAAAATGAGCAAATTGCTACGCTGCGTATTGATGATATGCAAGTTGAAGCGCTGCTGGTGGGCATTCAGCAGTCTCTTAAACACACGGGAGATAGCGATCTGATTAATTATTTAACTTCCTCGCTGGAAGGCCTGATGCTTTATGCGGTGGATTTAACGAATACCAGCAACGTTGATTATCAGCAGTATCTTCAGGATGAATGGAAGCTCAATCTGTTTTCCCATTATCTCGGCGTGTTGTACTGTTGTGACACGGAGGAAGGGCGAAAAATCATCTCCGGCGCAGTGATTAAAACCAATGCCGCTCATCCATCAGAACAGGAAAATATCGTTGTAATGCGCTTAATTGAGAGAAGCCCAAAGCTGAAAGAAGTGCATACCCAGCGCCAGCCCAGCCAGATTTTTAGCCAAATCATCCCTTCTCAGCCAGGAAGAATGATGACGCTGGAGGAGTGTCTGCGTCCTTTGCATGCGTTCTACCAGCAAACTCAGGCGCAACTCAGCAAGCAATAAAAAGAGATCAAGAGGGTGCCTCAATTTAGGCAAGAGAGGCACCGGTTAAATCAGTTCGGGCACTTATAAACCTGGCCGTTCATTTGGCTATCGGTCGGCACAAAGCTGGACAGCAGATTCTGCGTCGGGCTGCTGACGCCGTAAATGACGTTGCCACCCATCTCTGCGGCCTTGTTACGCAGGGCGTTTGCCGCGCCGCGCATGGAGCCGCCTTCGTCACCATTCTGTCCGGACAGCCAGTTGCTCTGCGTGCCGCTTGCGGTACCTAACAGCTGGCATTCAGAGCCTGGTTTATCTTCAACAAAGCGTACGTTCTGGCCACCAGAGGTCAATTCGTTGCTGGAGCTGCAACCTGCTAACAACAATGCTGCGCCGACAATCCCTGCTAAATATTTTACCTGCATGTTATTCCCCACGATCAATG
>POVV01000325.1_pt1 | contig 34473 bp, 52 predicted proteins | sample 1560271 | NCBI WGS metagenome assembly POVV01 (sample SAMN08337232, study PRJNA429181) | Bioreactor metagenome, whole genome shotgun sequencing project. | biome: cows' rumen and soil; feature: anaerobic; isolation source: anaerobic chemostat enrichment culture, galacturonate as sole carbon... | reverse complement strand
GCATAGGGAGTAGTAAATATATAATATAGTAATTCCTATGCTAAACGCGAAAATACGTCCGATACGCGCGTGCGAGGCATTAGGCTACTCTTGAAAGGAGAACTTTGCTTTATGGGAAATCAGATATATATTACTTACATTTACTGGGAACGTCGCGGTTTGGAGGATATATCCTGGAAATCACATGAAAATCTTGAAAAGGCAATCGCTTATGCACACCGATACTTGAACCACTTTAATTTTGTGCAGTGCGAGGTTTTGGACGAAGAAAATAATCTGGTATACGCACTTGACTGGCAAGGTAATATAACCGATAGCCGGCAGGAGAAATCCTATGCGTGAGTCATTTTTAGAGCGAAAGTTAGTCGATGCCGTAAAACGAATGGGGGGCAAAGCCCCCAAATGGGTATCGCCCAGTAACAGAGGTGTGCCAGACCGGATTGTTATCCTTCCTAACGGACGGACAATATACGTCGAAATGAAAGCCCCTGGAAAACCGCTAGAACCTCTGCAAAAGAAATGGGCGAAGACACTTCGTAGTTTAGGACATCAAGTTTACAAAATTGATTCAGCTGCAGATATTGACAAATTCATTACTGAGTGCAAAGGAGGTGATGCCCGATGAAGTACATCCCACACCAGTATCAGGAATATGCCACACAGCGAATACTGGATACGCCATACATCGCGTTGCTGCTGGAGATGGGCTTGGGTTAGCAAAACAGTATCTACACTGACTGCCATTGATCGGCTGCTGCATGACTACTTTGACAGCAGTAAAGTTCTGGTAATAGCTCCATTACGGGTAGCTGATGACACCTGGGCGCGTGAGGTGGACAAGTGGGACCACCTACGGCATTTACGGATTAGCAAAGTCCTGGGAAGCGCGGATCAGCGCCGGCGGGCGTTACGGGCAAATGCCGATATCTATGTTACGAACCGTGAAAACGTCGAATGGCTAGTAGGTGAACTGGGGACGAGCTGGGATTTTGATACCGTGGTGGTAGACGAGCTGTCCAGCTTCAAAAACCACCAATCCAAACGGTTTAGGGCTTTACGGCGAGTGCGGCCATTAATAAAAAGGGTAATCGGACTGACGGGTACACCGGCACCAAATGGACTAATTGACCTGTGGCCGCAAATATACTTGCTGGATCAGGGAGAGCGATTAGGCAAAACTATTACAGCTTATCGGGACCGCTATTTTGTCCCTGGAGAGCGCAGCGGGCATGTGGTGTACAACTGGAAGCAGAAAAAGGAATCCGAGGATAACATTTACAAGGCAATAGAAGATATCGCTGTCAGCATGAAATCGGCCGACTGGTTAGAGCTTCCCGAGCGGGTTGACCGTACTATCCCGATTAAGCTAGATAGTAACGCCAGGGCTTTGTACAAGCAGTTAGAGCGTGACCTGTTGTTACCGTACCAGGACGCTGATGTAGTAGCCGCTACGGCAGCTGTATTAAGCAATAAATTGCTGCAAATGGCTTCAGGGGCAGTCTACGACGAAGAGCGGGGGATAAAGCTAATCCATGATGCCAAGCTGGACGCCCTGGAGGATATCATCGAAGCGGCGAATGGGAAGCCTGTCATGGTGTTTTATAACTTTAAGCACAGTTTGAGTCGGCTGCAGCAGAGATTCCCGCAAGCCCGGGTACTGCGTAAGGGTAAAGACGGGAATCAAGATATAGCCGATTGGAATAGTGATAAGATCCCGCTGCTGCTATTACATCCTAAGTCAGCCGGGCATGGCCTTAACCTCCAAGAGTCCAGCTGTCAGACAGTCGTATGGTTCGACCAGATATGGAGCCTGGAGGAAGATCAGCAGGCCAATGCCAGGGTACACCGGCAGGGACAAACTAGGCGAATAGTGGTCTTACGGCTGGTGGCTGTCGGTACCATGGATGAAGATGCCGTAGCGGCGTTAGAGCGTAAGGCGTCAGGTCAGGAAGCATTAATGCAGTCACTGAAAGCACGGATAGATAAAGTTACGAAAGGGGCAGCGTAGTTTATGGGCAGCACAAGAGTAGTTAACTGCAGAAGACAGCGTTATGATATTTATATCGGCAGACCTTCAAAGTGGGGAAATCCCTATGTTATCGGCAAAGACGGAAATCGAGAAGATGTTATAAAGAAATATCGGCAGTATATTCTGCGTCGACCTGATCTGTTAGCAGCATTGCCTGAGTTAGTTGGAAAAAGATTAGGGTGCTATTGTAAGCCGCTGCCTTGTCATGGCGACGTGTTAGTCGAATTAGTAAAAGAAAGAGAGGAGCAGCGTAGTTATGACTGATGGAACGGCAAAAGCACAAACTCACTACCAGCAAGCGGATATTCAGCCTATTGAGATTATGCAGATGTACCTGACTCCTGAAGAGTTCAGGGGGTTTTTAAAGGGAAACGTGATTAAATACAGCCTCCGGGCTAACTACAAAGGCAGCCAGCAGGCTGACATTGACAAAGCCCAGCAGTACGCAAAATGGCTAGGACAAGCATTACGAGGCGAGAAGATTGATCCGAGAGGAGATTAAATTATGCAGCGACAGTGCGGTAATTGTATATACTGGAGTGTTAATCACCAGGAGCATGCTAAATGTAAAAGATGTGGTGAAGGGCGTAATAACTTTGTACCAAGGGATATGAGATGTCCTGTGCCATCTTGCCAGTCAGTTATGTTGTATTATGCTAAAGAGGCCTATTTATCTTGTCCTGATTGTGGTACTGAGATTTGGCCTTTTCACATGGAAAAGAGCGACAGTAAGACGATTAGGCAAGAGTTTGAGAAACAGCTGCCGTGTGACAGGAGCCCTGAAGTATCAGTAGGTGTCATTGGTGTAAGCGGTAAGGCGAAAGGAGGGAGTAAAAGTAAGTCTAAAACTAAAAAACAGCCATTAAAGAAAAAATCAACAACCCAAATTTATAAAGAATTATCCGCTGCATCAAGCGGAGTAACAGTGGTACAAGGTAATCGACACGATAAGATTTTAAAAACACCTTGAAATTAATTTTGCAGTATGTTATTATTCGTCTTAGAGGTATGACCACATAAGTTTACATAATGCGACCGCCTTTGTTAGGCGGTCTTTCTTTATGCCCATTTTTAGGAGGTGGCTTTGATGACCGATAAAAATAAGCCCAGACCCCTACCGACTCATACCGCTATTGTGCATCCACCAGCACCGCCACGGCCAAAGAAAGGCAGTAAGGTAACAGCGGTGTTGAAATGAACCCAGTATGTGATAAGTGTCCACGCCTAACAATCTGTAAGAAGGAGAAAACACCTTGCAGCGCGCTTGAGGCATTATATAAAATCGGCCAGGAACAAGACCGAGAAGCCAAGGCAGAACTTATCCGGGAGTACGCCAGGCAAATAGGCGTTATCGACTACGAAGTGTCAGAAGAACTCCGGCTACTGGGTGAACAAGTTATCTCCGGTATGCCGGAGTTGTCATATATTCCGGGTTATGATATCCGTGTTGGCTACGTGTTGAGCTATGAATCCAAAAAGCAAAACGGTAAGATCGTAGCGGCTGATTGCCGGAAGGTTACAGGTCCTTACCAGGCCTACCTTCCGTTTGACTTCGTTGTGACATTTTACTGGCCGAACATGAGCTATATGACGGACAACCAGAAAAAAGTTCTCATGCTGCATGAACTGAAACATATCGGCATTGGTCCTAAGGGACTGAGGATTGAGCCGCATGACATTGAAGAATTTGAAACAATAATTACCCGGTACGGACTGCGCTGGAATGCGTTTGGCAATGACGTACCAGACATATTGGCAGGTGGTGAGAATGGCAAAAAAAAGTGTACAAAATCGGACAGAATGGCAGCCGGACGCAAGACAGCGAAAAGTCGTTGAAATGCTTATAAATCCTGAAGACAATCGCACTAAAACCGACAAGCTGAAAGCGGCTGGTGTCCGGCGGTCAACATTCTACGATTGGATGAAAAATGCGAACTTCATCAATTACATGAACAGTCAGGTTGATAAGTACACAGATGGTGAATTGGCAGAAATCTGGAAGGCGTTATTACGCAAGTGTAAGTTAGGTGACACCGCTGCCATTAAATTGTATTTTGAACTAAAAGGGAAATACCGGACCAGTATTGATGTTAATACGAACGTCAATAACCCTTACGAAGGCCTTACCAAAGAGGAACTGCTGCAGCTTGCCCATGAAGACAGTGGATAAAGAACTGATCCGGTTAGGCGCCAGAATTGAACTTGCCAAGCGTGAGTTCTATTTTTATTGCCGGCTAAAAGCCCCGGACTTCTATAAACCCGACCGTCAGTATCTGGCTGACCTTTGCGGTGAACTGCAGGCCTTCCATGAAAGCGACGATGAAGTATTAATCATTAATGAGCCACCGCGACACGGCAAATCCCGGACAGCAGGCTTGTTTGTAGAATGGGTGCTGGGCAAAGACAATCAGGAAAAAGTCATGACTGGCAGCTATAACGAAACGCTGTCAACCATGTTTTCAAAGAATGTCCGCAACAGCATACAGGAGGCCAAAGCGGATAAATACAAGCCGGTTTACTCTGATGTTTTCCCTGGTACCCGCATTAAACAGGGCGATGGTGCAATGAACCTCTGGAGCCTGGAAGGCGGGTACAACAACTATCTGGCTACATCGCCGACCGGTACGGCTACAGGCTTTGGCTGCTCCCTGATGATTATCGATGACCTGATTAAAAACGCCGAAGAAGCCTACAACGAGGATGTTAAACAAAAGCACTGGGATTGGTTCACTAATACCATGCTGTCCCGTTTGGAGGAAGGCGGCAAAATCATCATTATCATGACCCGCTGGGCATCGGATGACCTTGCCGGCCGGGCGCTGCAGCATTACCGCGAGCAGGGAGCCAAAGTCCGCCATATCTGCATGAAAGCCTCTCAAGATGACGGCAGCATGCTTTGCGAGGAAATCCTGTCTCGCACCTCTTATGAGGCCAAGAAAAAAGCCATGGGTGCGGACATCGCCAGCGCCAACTATCAGCAGGAGCCCATCGACATCAAGGGCCGGCTGTATACGGCATTTAAGACCTACGACGGCGCACTGCCGGCTTTCAAAGAAATCCGCAATTATACGGATACTGCTGACGAAGGGGCCGATTATCTCTGTTCAATCAACTACGGCGTCACCTTTGCCAATGAGGCTTATATCCTGGACGTTCTGTATACCAAGGCACCAATGGAAGATACCGAACCGGCTACGGCAGAAATGCTGTTTAATCGGCAGGTTAATAAAGCACTGATTGAATCCAATAGTGGCGGCCGTGGCTTTGCCCGTGCGGTTATCCGGATTTTACACGACAAGCATAAAAGCAATCATACCATTGTTAAGTGGTTTCATCAGTCCAAAAACAAAAAGGCCAGGATACTGTCAAACAGCACATGGGTAATGGAACATGTATATTTCCCGGCCAACTGGCGCAACCGCTGGCCGGAATTTCATGATGCTATGGTTAAATACCAGCGCGAAGGCAAAAACAAGCATGATGACGGGCCGGATGCCACGACTGGTATTGCGGAGAGTATTGGTACCGGTAATGGCGTCAGCGTCCTGAAATAAAAAGGAGGTGAACTAGCCTGGACATCGAAGCAGTCAAGAAAATTATCAAGAAGCATACCCCGGGGCATGCAACGCTTGTGCTAAAAACCGCCGTGGCCGAGCGGTATTATCGCAACAACAACGACATTTTGTATTTGCCGAAAGACCCCGATCGGACGGAAATAGAAAATCCGCTGCGCTCTGCTGATAACCGCGTCTCGCGTAACTTTTACGGCCTGTTGGTCAATCAGAAAGCGGCCTATATGTTTACCGCACCGCCGTTGTTTGATATCGGCAATAAAGCTGGCAATGAGGTAATCAGCGATATGCTGGGCGATGCCTACGCCAAAGCCTGTAAAGACCTGTGCGTCAATGCCTCTAATGCCGGCATCGCCTGGCTGCATTACTGGGTGAATAAAAACAAAGAATTTGAATACGGCGTTGTTGATTCCAAGCAAGTCATACCGGTCTGGTCAACGCAGTTAAATAAAAAACTGTTGGCTGTGCTGCGCTACTATCAGGAGATTGATGACAATGGATCTAACTGGGACGTTTATGAATACTGGACGGATACCGAGTGCTGGGCGTACAGGAAAGCGGCTGCCGATGACCTGAATACCGGCCTGACACCGTGCACACTTTTCGTTGATACACATGGAGAGCCGACACACCAATATCAGCACGAGCTGGAGCGCGTCCCTTTTATTCCTTTTCCAAACAATAATATCCTGGCCAGCGACCTGGACAACGTAAAGCCCCTCATTGACGTATTCGACAAAGTCTATTCCGGCTTTGCCAACGATCTGGAGGACATCCAGGAAATAATCTTTCTATTGACCAACTACAGCGGCACTGACCTGGCGTCCTTCCTGACTGACATTAAAAAATACAAGACCGTCAAAATGGATTCCGTCGGCGCTGACGATCGGTCCGGTCTGGAAACACTGACTATTGACATCCCGGTCGAAGCCCGCGAGAAACTGTTGGACATGACCAGGAAGGCTATTTTTGAGCAGGGACAAGGCGTTGATCCGCAGCCGCAGGACTTTGGCAATGCCTCCGGCGTGGCGCTGAAATATCTGTATTCCCTGCTGGAGCTGAAGGCGGGATTGATGGAGACTGAATTCAAGTTAGCATTCGGTGAATTTGTCCGGGCCATCTGTCGGCACAAAGGAATTGAGGTCAAGAGAATCATTCAGACTTGGACCCGTACTGCTATTACCAATGATGCGGAGCTGGCTGAAATGTGTAGTAAGAGTAAAGGCGTGATCTCTGACAAGTCCATCATTAAGAATCACCCGTTTGTCGAGGATGCTGACGCCGAAGAAAAGCAGATCAAGGCTGAGTTAGAGGCGCAGCAGGCTGAAATGGACGAATACCGGAAAGCATTTACAACGGCCGGTGGTGGCGGTAATGAAACATAAAGATTATTGGCGCCGGCGCTTTGAGCAGCTTGAAGAGGTCCAGCTCAAAAAAGGCTTAGATTATTATGCTGACCTGGAACGCGAATACAAGCGGGCCATGACAAGCCTGGAAAAAGATATTGCCACCTGGTACCGCCGCTTTGCCGCCAACAACCAGGTCAGTTATGCCGAAGCTAAGCGGCTGCTGAATAGCCGGGAACTGGCCGAGTTGCGTTGGAACGTGCAAGAGTACGTCAAATACGGACAGGAAAATGCCGTAAACGGCCAATGGCTGAAGCAATTGGAAAATGCCTCTGCCAGGGTGCATGTCTCCCGCTTGGAGGCACTGCAGTTGCAGTTGCAGCAGCAAGTGGAAGTCCTGTACGGCAATCAGTTGGATGGTCTGGATAAAGCCATGCGCGGCATTTACACTGACGGTTATTACCACACGGCCTATGAAATTCAGCGCGGCTTCAACGTAGGCTGGGACCTGCAGCGCATTAATGAAAGGCAATTGTCCGCTGTGTTGGCCAAACCCTGGGCGGCCGATGGAAAGAACTTTTCTGACCGCATCTGGCAGAATAAAAATCAGCTAATTAATACATTGCACACCGAAGCAACCCAGGCCATTATTCGCGGTGATCCGGCTGATAGAATTATTAAGACAATTGCTGAAAAACTGAATACCTCCAAAAGCAATGCCGGCCGGCTCATCATGACCGAATCGGCTTTTTTTGCATCGGCGGCGCAGTGGGATTGTTTTAATGATTTAGATGTGGAGCGCTATGAGATCGTTGCCACATTGGACAATAAGACTAGCGCAATTTGCCAGGAGCTTGACGGCAAGGTATTCCCAATGGCCGATTATAAAGTTGGCGTTACCGCGCCGCCGTTTCACTGCTGGTGCCGAACAGTCACGGTGCCGCATTTTGATGATAATGATAATGGTGAGCGCGCCGCCAGGGGGGTAGAGGGTAAGACTTATTATGTACCAGGCAATATGAAATATGAGGAATGGAAGAAAACTTTTGTTGATGGCGACTCAAAAGATGGATTGCAAGCCGTCAGCAAATCTGCTACAGTGAAGGTAGAATTTGCGCCAGCTAAAACCATTAAAGAAGCTGGTCAGTACGCGACTGAAACGCTGGGTATTCCGCATGCCGATTATACCGGTTTGCATATTGAAGTGGCCAATGCCTGGAATCAGGGCCTGGCGGATAACTTTAGTCGCTTTCCTGAGCTAAAGGCCCAATTCGGTTTTGTCGGTGAGTCTCATGCCCGCAATAACACATTAAAGCCGGTATTGCGGCAATATTATCTGGATGAACTGATTAAGCACAATCCAAATGTGGATATAAAACGCTTGGAGCCTTACGCCGACACTAAGCTAAAGCAGGTTATGCATAAACTCAGAGTCCCGGCTAATTCCTATGCGTCCAGTTGGGCGCCAAAGGATGCGCCATATAGTCAGTTTGCAGGGATTACCTTTAATTCAGTCCAGGGCAAAGATATTGACAAATTGCTGGGCAATTTGAAAAACGATATCGCCCGAAAGTTTCATCCCATAGGCTGTGACACAGTAAAATCTATATTGGATCACGAAATTGGGCACCAGCTGGATAAGATGCTGGACTTGTCTAACCGGGAGGCCATCAGGAAGTTATTCGACTCCAGGACGCAGGAGCAAATTACAGAGGATTTGTCAAAATACGCCTGGAAAAACGATAATCCTAATAAATACGGTGAATTCATTGCCGAGGCCTGGGCAGAATACTGTAATAATCCAGAACCAAGGCCGGTGGCTAAGGCAGTCGGTGAAGAAATTGAAAGGAGGTATGCCGAGTGGAAAAAGGCGAATTCATAAAGAAGGCCAAGGAATTTGGCTACTCGGATGCTGTGATTGATGAAATCATCAAGCGTCATGATAAGGCGGCTGAGGACGGCATAACGCTGCCATATGAAACAGAATTAGTGGAATTACCCATTAACGATTAAAGCACCTACGCAAAACAGTGTAGGTGCTTTTCTACGCCCAAAAATCAAAGGAGGTTCAAATCAACATGACCAAAGAGCAACTCATTGCCCTAGGCCTGGATGACGCAGCTGCAACCAAAGTGGCTGCTGCCAGTGCCGAGGAATTAAAAACGTATGTATCTAAAGCCGAGCATGATAAGGAGGTGGAAGCCAAAAAGCAACTGGAATCCGATATTAAAACCCGTGATAAACAACTAGAGGAATTGAAGAAAGCAGATCCCGCCGGTCTGCAACAGAAAATCGAAGAGTTGCAGACCGCCAATAAAACCGCCAAAACCGAGTATGAAGCCAAGCTCAAGGATTTGCAGCTTGCCGGTGCCATCAAGCTGGCCGTTGCTGACAAGGCCCAGGACGTTGATTTGGTCGCCGGTCTTATTGATAAAACCAAGCTCATCCTCTCGGCCGATGGTAAGATTACCGGTTTGGATGAACAGGTAAAAACGCTTCAGGAAAGCAAAGCATTTTTATTTAAACAGGCGGCAGGTGCCGGCGGCTATGACCCAGCTGGCGGTCAAGGCGGCGCCGGTGTTAATCCATTCGCCAAAGAAACCTTTAATCTCACCGAGCAAGGAAAACTATTTAAGACTAACCCTGCGCAGGCCAAGGCCATGGCAGCTGCCGCAGGAGTAACTATTTAAGGAGTGATCTACATGAATAAAACCCCGTTTTACTTTGACTTACAGCGCTTTAATAGCATCGGTGGAACTACCTTATCAGATGTTATTGTACCTGAGCTGTTCAATCCATATGTTATCAATCGTATATTGCAACTGTCGGCATTGGTTCAAAGCGGTATTATTGTAAATAACAGCGAATTTGACAAACTGGCGTCACAAGCCGCGCCTACCGTCAATATGCCGTTTTTCGAGGACTTGTCCGGCGAATCTGAGCAAATCATTGAAAATGATGATTTGGACGACAATAAAATTACCTCACAGAAAGATGTTGCTGTCATCCTGCGCCGGGCTAAAATGTGGAGTGCCACTGACCTGTCGGCTGCACTGGCCGGCAAGGACCCGATGGAAGCCATTGCCCAACTGGTCGCTACCTTCTGGGTGCGTGACATGCAAAAAGAATTGATTGCTCTGCTAAAGGGTATTTTCGGAACCATCCCGGGGACAACCGAGCCGGAAACCGACCCGGTAACTCGCCTGGCCAGTAATTTGCTGGATATTTCCGCTTTATCCGGTAATGCGGCCAAATGGTCTGCAACCGCCTTCATCGACGCCATGCAACTGCTGGGCGATGCAAAATCACAATTGACGGCTGTTTGTATGCATAGCGCGACAGAATCTTACTTGCGTAAGCAAAATCTGATTGAAACGGTTCAGCCGTCAAACGATGTATCGTTTGGTCTATATCAGGGAAAGCGAGTGATTATTGATGACGGTTGCCCTGTTAGTGAAGGAGTGTATACAACATTTTTATTTGGCGCCGGCGCGGTTGCGCTTGGCAATGGCAATCCGGTAAACTTTATCCCAACAGAAACCGACCGGGCCAAGCGCAAAGGCTCGGGCGTGGATTACCTGATTAACCGGAAAACCTATATCCTGCATCCCAGGGGCATTAAGTGGACCGGCGAATCTGTTGCCAAAACGGAAGGCCCCTCCCGGGCAGAAGTCGGCCTGCCGCAAAACTGGAACCCAGTGTACGAGTCGAAGCAGATCCGTATTGTGGCCTTTAAGCATAAACTGGGGTGATGTTATGGAACTGGCCAAACTCAAAGCCCTGCTGGGAATAGCCCCCGATGATACGTCACAGGATACCAACCTGCAATTTATTATCGACGATGTAACCGAAACTATCTTAAATCATTGTAACATTAAAGAATTGCCATCCGGCCTGGCACTTACTGCCTACCGGATGGCAATTGATTTGTACCGCAATGAGGCAATCGGCGAGGCAGAGGCGCCAATAGGCTCTGTTTCATCCATTACCGAAGGCGATGTGACAACATCCTTTCATAAAAGCGTTGATGATGGTTTTAAAAATACTCTGCTGAAAAACTATTACGCTCAGTTGAACCGGTACCGGAGGGTATCATGGGGGCGATAGAAAGGGCGCGGCAGAAAGCCAGGCAGGTGCATGAAAAGCTGTATTACACCGGACGGTGCACCGTCTATGAGTATCAGGCGAGCAAAGACCCAATAACTAAAATAACTGAGCACCAGGAAGTTGCTGTTTTGCCTGATCAACCCTGTCGGTTATCTTATAAAACCGTTACAAGTGCTTCGCCGTCTAATGGTGCTGCAGCTGTTACGCAGGAGATTAAACTATTTATTGCTCCTGAGCTCGTTATCAAACCGGGAAGTAAAATAACCGTGACACAAAACAATGTCACGGTTGATTATAAGAGCAGCGGCAAACCAGCGGTGTACACCAACCATCAGGAAATCGTTTTAGATCTGTTCCAGGGGTGGGCGTGATGGCAAAAAAATCTATTGGCCGGGGGCGCAAAGGTCAGTCGGCATATGTGGATTTTTCTGATCTGCTTGAGTTTCAGGAGCAGCTGGAAGCATTGGATCAAAAAGCTAAAGAAGAATTTATGCAGGGAACTGTTAATGAAATTGCCGCTCGGCTGTTAGCCAAAGTAGTTAAACGAACACCGGTAGGACAAAAGCCGGAACACCTTACCAAAGCTCCCGGAACGATTAAAATTACTGGTAAGAGCGGCAAAAAGCGAACATTTGCAAGCAGTGAATCCGCGATACTGCAAGAGCATTGGGCAGGATATGTCGGTGGTGAGTTAAGGCGCAACTGGACGGCCGGATCTGCCAAAATGGAAGCTGGAGTTTGTAAGGCAAGTGTGACAAATTCCAAGCAATACGCATCTTACGTTGAGTACGGCCACCGGCAAACGCCTGGCCGCTTTGTCCCCGCTCTGGGCAGGCGACTAAAAAAGGGCTGGGTAAAAGGTAAGTTTATGATGACAAAATCCAGGAAGGAGCTGGAGCCTGATATTCCCGGCATTATTAGGCGGCGGTTCAAGAAGTTCATGGAGGGGGCTTTTAATGTTAAATGACATTATTATTGGCATTAGCCAGGCTTTAGACGCTGAATTCCCCGGAAGTGATATCCATATTGATGAAATCCAGCAAGATATTAACCCGCCCTGCTTTTTGATTGTCAGCCTGATGAATACCGAAGTGCAGAAACTTGGCGACCGTTACTGGCGCGAACATTCTTTTGATATTCATTACTTTCCGCAAAACATTGTTAGACCGTCCCGCGAGGCGGCCACTGTCGGAGATGCCTTACAGACAGTGCTGGAGTACATTACTGTTAACGGTGCGTTAGTTCGGGGGACAGAACGCCGTTATGAGCTGGTTGACGGTGTCCTGCACTTCTTTGTTAACTACAATGTGTTTGTCCGAAAAATAAAAGACCCTGCAGACTACATGGAAACGTTGGAACACAGTCAGCTGGTGAAAGGAGACTAATATGACAAAAGCGACAGAAAAACCGGCGGTATCAGCCTATACCAAAGAACAAATTTGTTCGTCAGAACGATTCCGGGATAACCGGGATATTCTAACGGCGCTCTTGGCGCCTGAACAAACCTACACACTGCAGGATATCGAAACGATTCTGCAGGACTTTAAGCAAGCCAAAATCAAAGAAAAAGTCAACGGGGGTGAGCGCTGATGGCACTTGGAGGCGGTACCTGGATATTCCAGAATAAAGTCCTTCCCGGCGCGTACATCAATTTTAAGAGTAAGGACCGGCCAATTGTCAATTTTGCTGACCGCGGTTATGCGGCCATTCCTGTCGAACTGGATTGGGGGCCGGAAGGGACTATTTTTACAGTTGATCAGGCTGATTTTCAAACCGGTAGCTTGCCGCTATTCGGTTATGACTATACCCACGACAAACTGAAGCCATTACGCGACCTGTTTTTGAATCTCAAAACAGGTCATTTTTATCGCTTAAATACCAGCGGTGCGGTCAAAGCCGCGAATGCCATTGCGACAGCCAAATACAGCGGCATTCGCGGCAACAATATCAAAATTGCCATTGCTGAAAGCCTGGACGTAGAAGACAACTTCGAAGTTACGACTTATCTTGATTTGTCGGTCGTAGATCGGCAGACAGTGGCGACGATGGCCGCCATTAAGGACAACGATTATGTTGTCTTCAAGCGCGATTTTGAACTGGCAGCAACGGCCGGAACACCGTTGACTGGCGGCGCTAATGGTGCCGTAACCGGTACTGACCATCAGACATTCCTTGATTTAGCTGAACAAAAATACTTTAACATCCTCATCTGCCCGTCTACTGAATCAACAGTCAAAAGCCTGTATATGGCTTACACAAGGCGTATGCGTGATGACGTAGGCATGAAGTTTCAGGTGGTTGTACACGGCGTGGAAAACGCTGATTACGAGGGTGTTATCTCCATTAAGAACAGCGTCACTGACGCCGGCGCGTCTCCGGCAAGCCTGGTGTACTGGCTGGGCGGTGCCGAGGCCAGTTGCGCCATCACTGCCAGCCTGACCAACACCACCTATAACGGAGAATACACGATTGATGTAAACCTGAAACAGACGGACTTGGCCAAATTCCTGCAGTTAGGCTATGTGGTGTTCCATGGTGTCGGCAAGCGTATTAACGGTGAGTATGTGGAAACGGTCCGAGTGCTGGAGGACGTCAACAGCTTTACCAGTTTCACACCGGAAAAAAATAAAGACTTTGCTAATAATCAAGTTATCCGCATTCTTGATCAAATCGCAATTGATATCGCCACCTTGTTTAACGACAGTTTTCTGGGCAAGGTCGGCAATGACGAAATCGGCCGGGCGTCTTTAAAAGCTAATATTATTTATCACCATGAGGAATTAGAGCGCATTCGAGCGATTCAGAATTTCAATGCTGATGATGTGATTGTGGAAAAAGGCCTGGAAAAAGGCGCGGTACTGGTTACTGACCCGGTAGAGCCGGTTGGTGTCATGGACAGGCTGTACATGCAAGTTATTGTAGCCTAGGAAAGGAGGGGGTAAGCTTGAAGAACCCAAAACTTAATGTGTTTGATTTACAGCTTTTTGCCGCAACCATACACGCTAAAGATGTAATACTGGCTAAACTGGCAAGTATTTACATTACAGTTGCCGGTGAGCGTAAATTGCTATTGCAAGCCAAAAACCTTAAAGTCACCGTAGAAAAAGAAAAAGTAGAAGTACCTATTTTAGGACGCATGGCTAAAGGGCATAAAACGACCAGTATTAATATCACTGGCAGCATGACGGTATACTATGTATCTTCTATCTTTACAGACATGATGCAGAAACTGCAGGACACGGGAGAAGACACTTATTTTGATGCCTTAGTGACAAATGAAGACCCTACCTCTGCAGCCGGGGCGCAGATTGTATCGTTAAAGGATTGCAATATTGACGGGTGCGACATCGTGCTGTTTGATGCTGACGGAGAATTCCTGGAGCAGGAAATGGATTTTACCGTTGAAAGTTTTAAGGTTATTAAGAAATTTAAAGAATTAACGGGGGTTGAGCAATAATGGATATGAAATCTTTTTTGAAGGAAAACGCCATTCCGGTTGAAAATGTAGAGTACGTTGCGTCTAAACGGTTTGTTGATGCAGAAAAAAAGCCGGTGCCGTGGCAGCTTCGCCCGCTAACCAGTGAGGAATTTGAAGCCATTTTAGACAGAGCTAAAAAGAAGGTTCCCAGTCCCGAAAATCCGCGTATTTTGACAACCGTTACCGACCACAGCAAAGTGAAAAATGAACTATTGCTGGCAGCCATCGTAGAGCCAAACCTAAAGCGGGAGGATTTACAGAATTCCTGGGGCACTGTCGGTGAATTAGATACTCTTCGCGCCATGTTGCTGCCAGGCGAGATTGAAGACCTGACTAATGTCATTCAACAGATATCCGGATTTGAAGTCGGCATGGAAGAAAAAATTAAGACAGTAAAAAACTAATTACAGGCGGGGACGTTTGGGCGAACGTCCTTTATTTTTGCCTGTTTGAGCTCCACATCACGCCCAGCCAGTTTTTTAATATGTCAGTTACAGACCAGGCTTTTATTATGGGCGCTATGAGCTTAAAAATAACCAAGGAGAAAGAAGCGGCGAGAGAAGCCGATAAAAAAGCCGGCAACGGGAAATTAAGAAGGCGGCGCAGGGGGTGATGGTTTGGCCACATTAGCGAGTACAATTGCCTTGCGAGATAAATTTAGCAGTACTATTCAGCGAATGATTGGCGGCACTGGGCGGCTGACCAGCAGTATGGACAACCTGCAGGGCAAATTATCCCGCACGGACTCGGCCCTGGACTCAACTGCAGGTAACATAGGGCGCATGGGCAGCGGTTTCGGCAGTATTGCCAGCGGCGCAGGTACGGCAGGGAGTGCGTTGGGTGCTTTTGCCACCAGGGCAACAGCCGCAGGAGCCGCCTTGCTTGCCGCGTATTCTGCGCAGCAAATGGTAAGCAGCGCGGTGCGGATCGCTGACGAATATTCGCAAACCAAAGCCCGAATAGATCTGATGAATGACGGCCTTCAGTCCACACACGCACTGCAGAATATGATTTTTCGTTCCGCCATGAATGCCCGTGGCAATTACCAGGAGACAGCGGACGCCGCCGCTAAGATGGGTGTGCTGGCCGGAGAAGCTTTTTCAGGAAACCGGGAATTGGTTGCGTTTATGGAACAAATTAATAAGCAGTTTGCCATATCCGGTACCAGTGCCGTAGGTATCCAGGCGGCCATGTTGCAGCTAACACAAGCTATGGGAGCCGGTGCGCTGCGCGGCGAAGAATTGAATTCAGTGCTGGAACAAGCGCCGACGATTGTAAAGACCGTCGCCAAATATATGAAGGTGTCGACAGGTGAACTGCGGGAGCTGGCGTCGGAAGGTAAGGTGACGGCAAGTATTGTTAAGGCCGCGATGCTGGCCGCGGCAGATGAAACCAATGCTACCTTTGAGAAAATGCCAGTAACGTTCAGCCAAGCTTGGACAATGACTGGAAATGTGGCGTATAAAGCGTTTACACCGGTTTGGGAGGCGCTTGGCCGGGTAGCGAACAATAAGAATTTGGACACTATGCTAAATAATTTATATCCAGTGTTAATGGTTATCGGCGCCGGAACAGCCGGGGTAATTGACAGCACTGTAAATTTGGCAGGCATTGTTACCAATGTATTGGGGTATGCGTTTAGTTGGACTTCTGCGATCGCAGTCATTGGCCTTAATGGAATTACAGCAGCTATACCGTTTGTCTTGGCAGCAGTACTGGGATTGGCAGCAGGCTGGGCAGTATGGAATGGTCAGACTTTGTTATCAACGGCTTATATTTTGACGTTTGGTGCAGCAATGCGAACTATCTTTGCTGTTATGATTGCCTATAATGCTGTTATCTGGACGGTAACGGCAGCAAAACGGGCCTGGACTGCCGGCACAATAGGCGCAGCCACTGCCAATGGTATACTGGCAGCGTCTGTTTGGTTGGTGACCCTCCCGCTCTTAAAAATCGCTGCAATCATTGTCGGTGTGGTAGTGGTTGCCCTTGCGATATGGGGGATGTCAACCCTGAATCTAAGGGATTCGTTTGCCAACGCTATGGATTTTATGATTGACGTCTGCGAAGGCGGCGTCAATACCATGGCACGGATGATTAATAAGCTGGTCGGCATCATCAATAAAGCGGCAAATGGGCTGAATGGTTTGTTCGGCACGAGTATTGGTACCCTTGATTATGTTGGCACTGTGGACTTCCAGGGTGCAAAGAAATGGTCAGGTTATGTGCGAGAAGGCACGTTTATGCAGCATGCGACCGAAGCGATTAAAGGTATGTTCGGCGTGGAAATGCCCGATGGTGACTATGGGCAAGGTAGTTTCGACCCGGCCAATGCCGAAACCGCCAAGAATACCAAAGGCATTAAAGACGCAATGGGCATTCTTGATGAGGATATTAAATATATGCGGGATATCGCCGACCGGGAGTATATCAGTAATACCCGGTATACAAGTGTAAAAATTGACATGTCCGGTATGACAACTACTGTGCATAACAAAGGCGACCTGGACGGGTATATTGATGGTTTAGGACAATACATGCAAGAAAGAATATCCAATGCTGTCGAGGGGGTGCATGCGGAATGAGGGAGGTTGAGATAATGCCCAATTTTACAGAAAAGGAATTGCACTGCATAGCCAGGCTGTTGCAGTCTGCATGTTTCGGTGGTAATGGCAATGTATTTGATGGTTGTGACTTCTGTAAATACCAATGTCATAACGAACAACAACTGGTGCCACAATATAATGTTATAATGAAAAAACTTGAGCAGATTACTGGCGTGGATTTATCGCCAATGAGTAATAAAATGGTGCGGTCTAATTTTCCATATAAAAAGTTTCTTCACAATGCGAACGAGAAAATAAAAAACTATTTCCGTGACTATTTTAAAAATGTGTAAATGCCGCTGCTCATAACAGCGGCATTTACACTTACTCTTCAATTGTTACAGGGGCCTGCTCATAAACGGGACAGCGGTTCTGGTGAGCATAAATGCATTCATCACCCTCATTAGAATAACAATCAAAGCTGCCCCGTTTAAAATGCTTTTTCATTGAGCCGAGAATAGGAACCTCCATATAATCAATTTCGATGGTACATTCTTCATTAAAATGTGGACAAAAACCGGAATAATTACGACAAATACTCATAAAGTCACCTCCTTTAAAACAATGTTTTGACAAAAACTAATAATTTCCTGTAGAAAAGGGGGCGTTTATCGTTAGCTATTACTTTTTCATTGATGACAAAATGCTGCCGGTTCCCCCTCCTAAGATGGAGGTTAAAATCAATAACAAAAATAAAACCATTAGCCTCATAAATGAGGGAGAAATCAATATTATCAAGACACCCGGGTTGACGGAAATCAACTTCGAGGTCTTAATGCCGAATAAGTTTTATCCCTTCGCATCATACGGAAATGACGTATCGAACTTTATCTCTAGACTATCCGGCCAGCAACCAACCATTACCTATGCAAAAGAGTACAAAGACAATTTTGAGCGACTGAAGGTAGGCAACAACCCCTTTCGCCTTATAATTGCCCGTTTTGGAGAGAACTTTCAATACTTGTCCGATACCAACATGCTTGTCACACTGGAAGAATACAACGTCAATGAAAGCTCAGAAATTGGCTTTGACTGGCAGATTCCTATGCGATTTAAGCAGTATCGGCCATATGCGACAAAGGAATTGGAAATCACCACGAACGAGAAGGGGGAACAAGTGGCCCGGGTAAAACAAACACGGCCGACGACAAAGGAAGTGCCGAAAGCGTATAAGGTGGCTGCTAATATGTCGCTGTGGGAGGCCTGCAGGCGCGCATCTGGGGGAAGCTTAGACTGGAAGGCAGTGGCTGAGTTGAACGGTATCCAGGATAACAATGTGCTAAAAGGGACGGTTTTGAATTTGAAATAAAAAGAGGCGGTTAGTCCGCCTCTTTTGTGTTGGGTTCAGTAATTTTAAATATGATAGTCATTTTCTCCCGGGTAATGTGTCGGCATATAAGTTTTGATCATGTACATTCTGAGTATGCGTTCTGCATCTTTACCGGAGTATAAACAAAACCATTCATTGTAAATTTCTGGGAAGTTGGCTTTGTGATAATCGTTTCTCGTAAAATTATTGCGAAACTTATTGTACCAGTCTTTTCTTTTTTCGTAAGTGGTTCGCCCGTCTAGAAAGGTACCTTTGATAACCTCATCCATGTCAAACGTAGCTAATGGCTTAAACTCTCTCATAATTGTGACTCCAGGCAGAACGCCTCTACCTGTTCTGAAATAGATGATGTAATGATCAACAAGCTCGTGTCCTTCTAATTTACGCCAATCCTTGCCTCTTTCCGGGGCAGGTGAGTCGGTATAGTTGGTATACTGTAACGGCTTGCTCATGTCGGGATAATTACTTACGTCTAATACTGCAGCATTGACCGAAAAGGGAAACGAGAGCAACCAAATCAATAGAAACAAAAAAAATTTCACAAAGAATCACCAACCTTTTTTCTTTTAGTCTAAGAAGTTTGTCCAAAATAAGCAAGAGAAAGTAGGTAAAAATATGCCATCTATACAACTTATGATACAAAACCTAGACACAAATAAGCTTTATCAGCCTGTAGTTTGTGACGGAGTGCAATTAGAGTGGGAGCGCAAAGGCGTTCCAGGAAAGTTGGCCTTTAAAGTGGTAAATGACACGGTTTTGGATTTTACAGAAGGTGACTTTGTAAAAATGAGTGTCGATAATAAAAATATGTTCTTAGGGCGTGTCTTTACAAAGACCCGAAATAAGGATAATATCATTGCTGTAACTGCCTATGACCAGTTGCGTTACCTCAAAAATAAAGAAATCAAAAATTACTCCAATATGCGTGCTGATGAAGTAATTAAAACCATAATTGATGACTTTCGTTTTGAGCTTGGTGAACTAGAAAACACCGGGTACACAATCCCGCGGCGGCGAGATTACAACCAAACTTTATTTGACATCATCCTCACTGCACTGGATTTGACACAGAAGGCCACCGGCGAGGTGTATGTCCTCTATGACGATTTCGGCAAGATAATGCTCAAAAACGCCAAGAATATGCGGTTGGATATTCTTATTGATGCGGAAACCGCTGAAGACTTTAGTTATACTTCCAGCATTGATAGAGATACTTACAATCGGATTAAGCTTTATTTTGACAACACCGAAACCCAGAAGCGGGAACCGTATATCGTGCTCGACAGCCAAAGCATTGACCGGTGGGGGCCACTGCAGTACTGTGACTCTATTGATGATAAACAGGTAGCCAATGCTGTCCAGCTAGTTAATCAACTGCTAAAAACCTACAATCAGGCCACGCGCAGCCTAACCATTAAAAATGCAATTGGTGATACCCGCGTCAGAGGCGGCAGCACAATCGGTGTATCCCTGGACTTGGGCGACGTTGTTCTCAATCAGCATTATATGTTAGTGGAAAAGGTTGTCCATACCTTCCGTGACAACGAACACACTATGGATTTAAAAATCCGGGGTGGTGTCATTAATGTCTGATAAGGATGTTGTCGCCCTTGTTAAAAAAGTAGCTATAGATGCTATGGAGGCGGCCTATCCCTGCAATTGGATTGCGGGGACGGTAGAAACTATCAGCCCACTAACGATCAGAACTGAGCAACAGGAACTCCTGGATACGGAATACCTGTGGCTTACAGACGCCGTCCGGGACTATGAAGTTGATATTGAGGTTAGCCATATGACCGAGACCAGGGCAGGAGGAGGCGGTGACGCGGCTTATGCCAGCCATGACCATGATTATAAAGGCCGCAAGCGGATTACTGTTTATAATGGGTTGCACGTTGGCGAGAAGGTGTTTATGATGCAGAAAAAAGGTGGCCAGGCGTTTATTGTCCTTGGGCGTGTATTTGCTCATGCTAATTTAAGCGGGCAGTGGCTGTAATAAGGGGTGAGTCTGCATGATACCGGTAGTGGCCAGTCAGACGATTCTTCGGGATATTAAAGAAGTCCGTTATCCCAATTTGACCCATAAGCTGAATATCGAAGATGAAACCATTCGAAATAGGGTAGACGATCTGGAGGCAATCAAGCAGGCCTGTTATAAAATCCTTAATACCGAGCGGTACCGTTATGTAATTTACAGCTGGAATTACGGTGTCGAACTGGAGGACTTGTTTGGCAAACCCTTGCCGTATGTGTATTCGGAACTGCCGCGCCGAATCAAGGAAGCGTTGATGCACGATGACCGGATAACCGATGTAACCGGTTTTCAGCTTAGCCACCAAAAAGGCGATGTCACAGCGGTATTTACGGTGGTAACAGTTGCCGGCGACTTTGAGACAGAAAGGACGGTGAAAATAGCTTAATGTACGAATCCATGACCTATGAATATATCCTGCAGCGTATGCTGGACCGTGTGCCGAATGCTGTTGATAAGCGGGAAGGCTCCATTATCTATGACGCCCTGGCGCCGGCAGCGCTTGAATTGGCGTTAGCCTATATCGAGCTGGATATATACCTGACTGAAACCTTCGGCGATACCGCCAGTAGGGACTACCTAATCAAACGTGCTAAAGAGCGTGGCCTGACGCCGGAACCGGCCACCTATGCCAAGGTCAAGGGGTTATTTACACCGGCTGACCTAAATATTCCAATAGGCTCCCGGTATTCTTACGACGATGTTAATTACGCGGTTACTGAGAAAGTCAGTAGCGGCGTTTATTTTTTAGTATGCGAGACCGCGGGGACTGCCGGCAATAAATCAGCCGGCAATCTGCTCCCTATTAATTATGTTGCAGGATTGCAAACGGCCACGCTGGCGGAGGTTATAGTCCCAGGCGAAGATGAAGAGGCAACTGATGTCTTCCGGGACCGCTACCTGGCCAGTTTCACTAGCCAGGCCTACGGTGGTAATATTGCGGATTACCGGGAAAAGGTCAAGAAAATTCATGGCGTTGGCGGGGTAAAAATTTATCCTGTTTGGAATGGCGGCGGCACTGTTCGGATTGCGTTTATGACCAGTGAGTTTAAACCGCCAACACCGGAATTTGTCAGTGAAGTACAGGAGATTATTGACCCTATACCATATCAAGGAGAAGGCCTAGGTATAGCTCCTATTGGGCATATCGTTACAGTAGGGGGAGTGAGTGATGCACCGGTTAACATCGGCCTGCATCTATCCTTTGCCAGTGGAACCTACGAGGATTACCGGGCTGATATTGAGGCTGTGATTGATAGCTATTTTGCCGAACTAAATCAAGACTGGCAGTCCACGCAACGCGTCGAAATTGACACCTACAGCAACACCGGGCTGGTGGTGCGAATATCTCAAATTGAAAGCCGGCTACTGGATATCGAAGGAATCGAGGACATTCAGCATACCACGCTGAACGGCGTCGAAGAAAACCTGACGCTAGGCGTTGATGAGCTGGCTGTAAGGGGTGAGGTGACGAATGAATGAAACCCGCAAAGTTTATGTAGAGCAGCATTATCCTGATGTAGTTGCGCCGGCAAGGGAATTTACTGCCTTGGCCGGTACCGAAAACCCAGAGTTAAACCTGCTATGGCAGCGGATGCGCCGCCTGTTCTTGAACACCTTTGTTGAGGATATTGACGAAGCTGGCGCCAGACGGTGGGAAAGCATGCTGAAACTGCGTCCTAAGACAACGGATGATTTAGCGGCTCGTCGTCGGCGTATACTTGCAAAAATCAATTCCCAGTTACCCTATACCCACCGGCAACTACAGAACATGCTCGACGCAACATATGGCACCGGGAAAAGTAGGGTATTTATCAATTACAACGATTATGCTTTGTGGGTGGATGTGGCCGCAAGTATTTTGACGCGAACAGCAGAAATGCGGACATTTTGCCGCGCCGTCGTGCCGGCAAACATGACCATCGGCATATCTAACACGCAACTGCTTAGTCAGAGTATTTATGCCGGCGGTTATATTCGTGTAGCTAAAAGGGTGGAAATACAGCCCAGCATAATCTTTGGTTCGGCTGTAATGGAAAACGGTCTATGGGCAACGGGGGCTATACGAAAAGTAGCTCATATTGTAATAAGGAGTTGATAAGATGGCAGAATATCCCAAAATTGTACTCACTAACACGGGGCTGGACATGATTGCAGAATCGCAAACGGGCCGCAGTCTAATTTTTACTAAGTTAAAAATCGGTGACGGGGCCTTAGGTGCGGGGGAAAGCATATCCACTTTAACGGCTCTAAAGAGCCCTAAGCTGGATATTCCTATTCAGGGATTTTTAAACCAAGGCAATGGTCAGGTTCGGCTACGGTATCTGGTTGATAACAGCGGCGTGCCGGTAAATCAAGGTTTCTTTGCTTGTGAGGTTGGTATATATGCTAAGTTAGACGAGTCCGGGACGGAAAGGCTTTATGCTTACACAAATGGCGGCAATAAAGTCGATTGGATTCCCGATAAAAATACACCGATGGACGCACAGATTTTTGATATTTTTGTGTTAATCGGCAATGCGTCGAATGTGACTGTTGTAATTAACGGTAGTGCGACATACGCGACTGTGTTAGATGTTAAAGAGCACAATGAGGACGAAAACGCACACACCGAATTAATCACCAAGCATACTGCTGACCTCAACGCACACGCTGACCGGCTACATATTTGGCAGTCACATAAAACTTACATTACCGGTGACGTTTGCAGGCCACGGTCTTTGGCTTATCCAAGCTGGATATTTTTAGAGTGCATCCAAGGTGGAACCAGTGACGTATTCGAACCACCCTGGCCTGTCGTGGGCGAGGAAGTAACAGACGGCACAGTCAGGTGGCGGGTAAGGGATATCAAGTCAGGCGGCGGTGTCAGTATCGGCACGGTAATGCCGTTTTTGGCTAAAACTCCACAACCGGGCTGGCTGGCACTGGACACCGGTGCAATGGTCAGTCGGGCAACATACCCGCAACTTTGGGCATGGGTACAAGCTAACGCGCCGTTAATCAGCGAGGCTGAATGGCAGGCACAGGCGGCGGTGCAGGAAAGTGTAGGTTATTACAGCAGCGGGGATGGTAGTACAACGTTTAGGCTGCCGCGATTGTTGGATTACGGCCGTGGTGGACTTGCCGCTGAAGTAGGGCAATGGCAAGGAGATGCGATTCGGAATATCACGGGAAGTATTTATCCTTCGAATGTCACAGGAGGGGCTTATATATCTATGTCTTCCCCTGTGGGCGCGTTAAAGTATAAAAGTAATAGTGATGGACGTACATTGACGGAAACTGGTACTGGAAATTATCCATGTGGCATAAGTTTTGACGCATCTCTTGTAGTCCCAACCGCAGCCGAAAACCGGCCAAAAACTATTCGAATGCTGTATTGTGTTAAGGCTTTTGATGCGGGAACTAACCAGGGCTTGGTTGATATTGGCGCACTGGCTGCCGAAACGGCAAATAAAATAGATAAGTCAGACCAAGGTTATGGTACTAAGGTTTGGGTATCTAGCGAATACACGCCGATAACTAACACTCCTACGATTGTCACGCATGGCATTGTTGGATTAAATCCGCTTTATGCTGACGGAGATGTACGGTTGAAATGCGTCACGGCGGAAGCGGGGTACAGCGTTGGCGACTATGCAATTTCTCCGGCTGCTGTTGCCGCTGCAAATGTAGACCTTCCGTTAAAACCGCTCCTAACTGCCACGGCAATACAGCAAAATACAGGAGCGACAGGACTTGCCGCGCTGAACAAAGCAACCGGTGCGAGGGTATCTCTTACGCTTGCCAATTGGCGGTATGTATTTAAAGTTCGATACTAAGGAGGCAGTTTATCATGTTTTACATACACAAAGACGGCTATCTTTATAACGGCGACATGACAGATGGGGCGCGCGAAGCTACGCAGGATGAGATAGACAATCATCTTAATCCAGTGCAATCCATAGACGAACTCAAAACCGCTAAATGGGCTGAGATAAAAGCCCATCGTGACCACTTAGAGCAATCTGGTGCCCCCTACATGGGCAAAACCATCGACTCCGACACCGTAAGTGTGCAGCGCATTGCAATAGCTGTACAGGCAGCACAAGCGGCTATCGGTGCAGGTGTTGAGTTTACGCTTGCCTGGACTTGCGCCGATAACACAGTATTGACAATGACAGCGGAGCAAGTAGTAGGTATGTCGGTTGCCCTGGCGCAGTACTCAGACAACCTGCACCAGACGGCGCGGGAATTACGGGAGCAGATTGCAGCCGTTGAGACAGCAGAAGATTTGGCCGAGATTGTGTGGCCGGAGTAAGAGCCGAGGGGGCTCTATTTTTATTTGGGGGTGGGGAATTGATAAATGATGTACTCATCTGGCTTAAGACAATGTATACAATTGGTGAACTAAAAATCCTGGCAGCAGGCTCAGTAATCGGAGCCTGCTTTTCCTTTGCCATCGGTGGCGTAGACAAGCAGGTTTTGGCGCTGTTTGGCTTTGCCGTAGCCGACTATATAACCGGATGGGCAGCGGCCAGCAGACGGGAAGAAATTAGCTCTCGCAAGGGCTATAGGGGTATGCAAAAAAAAATAGCTATGTTTGCCGCTGTTGCTGTAGCGTATTGGGCTGATGTGGCTATGGGGACAAATACGTTGCGTTCCATGGCATTGTTCGGCTTTGCTGTGGTTGAGGTAACCAGTTTGCTGGAAAACATTGATCGCCTGGGATATGGGCGATATATTCCGACGTTTTTGCGGAACAAACTGATTCAAATACGAGAGGAAAAGGGGGTAAATTTATGAGCGGAAACGCACCACCCAGAAGTAAATGGGAAATATTTTTGTTTGTAATGTTGATCTTGTCGGATATTTTTTTAAGACCGCTAAAACGGTTGTTTGGGAGGTAATTATTAATGCCTAAAATCTTCATCAATCCCGGCCACGCTCCGGGTGGATACCCTGACCCTGGCGCTGTCGGTCCATCGGGCTTACGCGAATCAGATGTAAACGCCGATGTCGCCGCAATGGCCGCAGACTATCTCCGCGCTGCTGGCTGTGAGGTAATGGTCTATCAGTCTAACAGCCTACAAGCAATTTGTGATCAAGCCAACGCCTGGGGTGCTGACGCGGTAGTAAGCATACACTGCAACTCTTTCAGCGCAACAGCTACCGGCATGGAGATATTCACAAGCCGGGGCTACACCAAGGCCGACGACCTGGCCACGCTAATCATGTCGCAGATGTCCGGAGAATTCCCTGTGCTGCCGGTGCGCTCTGATTGGTCTGACGGCGACGTTGACAAAGAGGCTGGTCTGTTCGTCCTAATGAATACCGATGCACCGGCGGTGCTGGTTGAACTAGCATTTATCAGTAATCCGGCAGAGGAAGCAATCTTGGCCAGTTACGAAGGAAAGCGGAAGTTTGCAGCTTCCATTGCCCGCGGTGTAACAGATTATCTCAGCAAATAAAAATAGCGCCATGGCGGCGCTTATTGGGAAAGGAGTGGGATACATGTTTAGTTTAACCAAGCGCCAGGCTGCTATTCTGCTTGGCGTTGTTTTGTTGGTGCTGGGTGGCTGGTTACTTTGGAAGCACTTTAACCAGCCGGAGCCAGTTACTCCGCTGTCTCAGCAGCAGGCCGAAACCCCGGCCGGGGTGGATATAGCAGCCAAAAACGCTCACATTGACATGCTGCAGTCGCAATTAAATGAAGCTGCCCAGCAGATTGCCGAACTGAAAAACCGGCCGCCGAATACGATTATAAAGACAGTACCGGTAAAAGTTATCGAAACCGTTGAAGTCGAGCGGAAAAAATCGGGTGCCGATTTCGCTATAGTCACCGATCCGGCCAGCCCAGATAAGCCGGTAAATTTAGAAGAGGTTGCCAAACTGCCGGAAGGTACGACGGTCAATCTCAATCAGTACAATGTATTTGCTTACCGCAAGGTTATTCGGGGTGTTAATGTGTTTCCGGTGCTGGACAGCGGGAGAGTAAAAGTTTATGAAGTTACTGTCGATGTCAGCCGGCGGGTTACGAAAGATGGCAAATATATTGGTGTTGCTGCCGGCTATGACTTTAAGCATAACAAAGCAAAAGCTGGGATAAGATATTCGTTTTAATTCGTTGCCCAATCTGATATAATATAACCAACAGAGCCTACCACGTCTCTAAGCTATGCGGACCAGGGTAGGACTTTTATTGCCGTCCGGGGAAACCCGGGCGGCTTTTTTATTTTTATATTTAAGACATTATCACTTCTATTCGAGAATAATAATAAGATAAAGTAAAAAAGTTTTCTGAACATTAAAGGTTTTTTTTATTAATTTGTAGAAGATATTATTTAAAGTGGAATAATTTTTAATGCTTCGGTGAAACTATGACAAAAAAGAAAACTAAACGGAGTTGCCTTTATGAAACATGTCCATATGATGATGCATCTTTAGCAATTTCCGAGAAATCGTCAGTGTTTGCACACTTAGGAGCGCGAGCTATTTATGTTGGGCTTACATGGTTTCTTATCGGAAATGTCATGCCTGGGCAAAGTTTCTTTTCCGGCGCTTTTCTGATTTCCCTATCAATGATTTTGAGCTATGTGCAATTTATGCCTAAAGAGTCTGTACGTAAAAAAGTGTATAGGGTTGGCCTTATAAGTTCGTTTCTCTGGGGGGCCATCAGCCTTGCTTGCATGTTAAGCACCAATATAGATGTTGGTACAGGTGATATTGTATTTAAAAATCACGTAGCCTTAAAAGGCATTACCATTAATCTGTTTTGGACTTGGATTGTTATGGGAGTTACACTTGCGGCTTTACCGGTAATTGATTGGATTGCTCATGTTTGTATAGGGGAGGAGCAAGTAATTACAGATTTATCAAAGGGGGTTGCGCCATGACGGGAATCGTAATAACGATAGTATTGTTTTATTTGTCGTTTGTGTGTGGCGTTATCTTGAAGATGTGGCATTATAAAGTGGCAAAAATTTCTTTAGTGAGAGCGTTTATGATACCGGCCATGTTAATCTTTGTATTACCTTTTGAAGTACTAAAGTCATGCCCTAAGAGCAGATTTTATTTCTATATTCGAGCGTGGATACAACTCCAAACCCTTATTTGGCCTCGTATTCCTATTCTAGTAGGTTTAGTGTGTTATAATTTAGCTAACCAAACACAAAATGATCCTATTAAACCTCAAAAAACAACAGGAGCGGCAAACTGTGGAGATGTTGTTGATTCAGATTTGGTTTTAGGTTTTGGCAAAAAGTTTGCAGATAAATTGCGATATTGTTAGTGTTTAATGTTAGTGCCCAACACCAGTACGGTGCTTGGGCTTTTTTATTTTTCAAAGAACAATCTATGTCAAGGGCCAGCCGGCCGGCCAGCCTCGTGGCGGGTTCCCGCTATGCCCTTACGGGCATTTCGGCCTGTACCCATCAGGCCATCATCAGGCGGGGTTATTATAAGTATCAATAAAATCTTTTGCCTCTTGTAAGCTGCAAGCGTCCCATTCCGGCAGCCTTATATTGGACGGATATTCCCATTCCTCCGGAGTATAGCAGCGGTAAATTATGTGCTCTAATCCATCAGCGCTACGTTCGATATCCTGTTTGATTGCCCAACCTTTATATTTCCGTGTTACCTTACGCATTAGCATTTACTCCTTCCCGCACAACCCCGGCTAGGCCGGGGATTCTGTAGCTATTTTTTCTAAACGACCTTTTGTTTTGCAATGTGGGCATATGCCGTGAAATATATTTGTTTTCTTGGTTGAAAAACTTTTTTGACCGCAGCATCTGCAAACTTGATCGCCTTTTAGGTTCCTAACTCTTGTCATATAAGGTGTACCGTCTTCGGTAGAAACCATCACGTCTACATATTCCAATTTTCTTATCCTCCCTCGCGGTGGGCTGATACCCACCGCTTATTTATTTGGTGCTGGTGTTAGTTTGTGAGTATATTTGCACTGTGCCAACCGGCTAACCAACTTTTGATTACTGGAAGCCCTTCGCCTACCTTGTTGCCCCGAAGGAGTTCCAAAAGGTCTTTATCAAGTACCGGGATAGCTTTTTTACCATCGCCGAAAGCTATTACACCGAGATTAAAAGCCTGGCATTCTTTCGATTGTTGTTCTGCCTTTATCATCTATACCGCCTCCTTATCGCCGGGATAAGGCTCCCGGCTGGCCGTTGGCTGCGATTAGATCACCGCGTAAAGTCGGGTAGATTTACGAAAAGTTTTGAGCACTCCACCCGGTTGACCGTTTTTCCGGATTGTCCAATGCTTTTCGATGCTTGAAAAGTCACTAGCTAATCTGACTGTTATTGTTTTGCTAGTTTCCTTATCAACCTCGATTACGTCGAATAAGAATCCGTCTGCCTCAGGAAGTTGCATGCCGGGCTTAATCTCACTTGCTGTTATTATTTTCATCCTTACTACCTCCGCTTGTTTATCTTGGTTTAATTATAAACGAAAACGTTTAAATAAGTCAAGTGCATTTTAAACATTTTTATTTAAAAATAGTTGAATATGTTTAAAGATATTGTATAATGATATTGAGGTGGTATAGTGAACGTAAAAGCTAAAATTATAGAATCCGGCAAAACCATGACAGAGGTTGCCGAATTACTTACACAGAAATATGGTAAGCCGGTATCTGTGCAAAGTCTGAGTAATAAAATACGCCGCGACTCATTACGGCTATCGGAAGCTATTGATATTGCGGAAGTTATTGGGGACGAAATCGTTTGGAAAAAGAGGGAGGGGTAGGCATGGCTAAAATTACTGATTTGCAAAAATTCAAACTTAGTAAAGAAAAAGTGTTTCTGCTCACAAAGAATAAAGAAATATTAACCGAAGAACAAGTCATAGGAATAATTGCAACTGCCTATCGAATAGAGGACGAAAGTCAGTTCACCAGGTTTTTGATTGAGCATGGCTATAACGACAATATGGAATTATTTGATAAAGTGCTAGTCCGTGATTACGGATGGAAAAATAAAGAACCCCAGCAGTAGCAGGGGTAGTGCCGCATACTCATGGCAAACTGCAGAACGGTGTTTATCTTGCCGTTTATTTGCCGTTTGTTTTTTAAAAATCAAACAAAAGAGAACAAATGTTCCTAAACAAAACAATTAATAAACCCAATAAAATCAACGATTTTTTAACATAATGAAATGTAAATAAAAGCCTTTTTTACAACTTCTAAGCGGTTGGTCGTAGGTTCGATTCCTACCAGGCGTGCCAGAGAAATCAAGGCTTCCGAGAAATCGGAAGCTTTTTGTTATGTAAATGTTGATGTTTATTTCAAAACAGGGAGGATTTTACAAATATATGTATAATTTGTAAAGTATTTATATATAGTTTTGGGGGTGGATACTCTGCTAGACATACAAAACATAACGCATCATAGTGATCTGCTGAAACTTTCAAAAAATCAATTAGTTGAAATTTGTACTGATATGAATTTACCGACTGATGGTTACCGACCGGAGCTTGCCTTTACTATTTGGGAAAAGATAAAGGGAAATACTGAACTTCAAAATGAAAAACTGAAGGCTTGGAAAACAAGGCTTCTGTGTGGACGTACATCCGTGATGTGGTACCAGTTAGATGTAGGTACATCCAAAGGGATAAAAGAAACCCTTATAAACCAATGCGGTTTTAACCCGTTTAATTATATAAAAATGCCACCGAAAGAAGAATTAACGAGTACACCAATTTTAATTAGTGCTGCTAATGGTGATACTGAAAGCGACTATTTCCTAAGGTTCATTTATAAATCTGGAGTAACAAAAAATATTTATGGAGATGAAATGCAGCTAATCCCTAGCAGTAGTATTGTTACGGTATATGTTAATGAAGAGTTAAATTGTTTTGAAGTTCGCTCTGAACCTGGAACTGCTTCAAAGGTGGCAAGAAGTTTTGCGCGTTTAATTAACCGTGAAATAGCATTGACACCTAGGAACATACTAGTTCCTTTTGGTAATAATGTAGAAGCAATGGCAGATGCGTTGGAGGGAAATTTGATTGAAGCTCTTTCCAAACCTGAGTCGTTGCTTGAGGATTTTACAGCAGAACAAACAGAAGCTATTGCAAAAGTACTGACTGCATTTGATGAATACTTGGCTGCTGAGGATGTCGATAATTTAACTAAAGAGCTAAAAGACGCAAAGATTGCTTTCGGAGGTGAAATGCTAAGTGTTCCTTTTGCAGCATTAATATTATCGGGAATTGAAAAGGTATCATTGGGCGTTGCTGGTCGGGACCTGAGAGAGCTAGTATTATACGATTTTTTAAAACCGTATTTGCAGCATCAAGGTGGTTTTATTCAGTTTGTTGTATCGGATGAAGGTTTGCCACAAAGCTATACAATAAAGGTAGGTCTTAAAAGCAATAGTGTATATTTTGTTACACCTGCGACAGAAAACGTTTTAAAATTTGTTCGCGAACGTATCTTTTAACCTTGACAAATGGTATAATTTATAGTAGTAAATATATACAAAAAGAGGGAGGTGACTGGGTATGGCTTTAGTATGGAAGATAGATGAGGTCGTCAATGAAATAGCATTGTGGCCTGTAAAGAAATTCTATCCTACACTGATTGCAAAGCGTACCGGCCTCCCGATAGATACTGTTTTTACTCGCCTTCTGGAATTAACCAAGGATCATAAACTATGTGTAAAGTGGGAATTAAGATGCCCAGGAGATAACTGTGCACGTACACTGCTGGTTCTTGACGAAAAAGCTGTTAAGCTTAGAGATGTGTTTTGCCAGTATTGCGGTCATGATTTTTGTGAAGGCGACGATGGTGATGTATATGATTATATCTATCCTGCTTTTGAAGTCTGCAAAGATTACAAAGAATATCTAAGGCAATTGGACCTGCAAACTAAAAAAAAACAACCACCAATGAAAGGCAAGAAACATTTAAACTAGCAGAAAACCAACCAATATCTTTAACGCAGATATTTAAGGGTAATATTGGTAATCTTCCATCGGAAATAAGTGCACCACTTATGGTTAATATTTTTCGGAATTGCGATTTTGCGGAGGGGTTACTAGTGAATTCCAAAAACAGTTTTGGCGGAGTTACTGTTAATGATAACCATGGCTCTTTAGGGATCGGTTCTGATCAGACAATTGTTAATATAAATCAAACGGCTAAAGAATTGTCAGCAAATTTAATTAGAGAAATAAAAGCATCAGATATTCCAGATACAACTAAAAAAGAGCTGGAAGAATCTATTAACGAAATTGATAAACAGGTTAATTCAGGCAGCCCTAATAAAATTACCTTAACCGGCATATTAAGTGGAATTAATGCAGTAATCAATACTATAAATAACTCCCCGTCATTAATAGAAACATTTACAAAGTGGAAAGACTTTATAATTCCTTTAGTTGGAAAATAATTGGTAATTGTAATAGCCGCACCTCATCCGGGGTGGGGCTTTTTTTTGTCAATAATTTAAATTTAGTGAAATATTTGAGTACACCTTGCATATATTTGGCACAGTGAGGTGCTTCTGATGAAGCGAACGGAGGTAAGTACCGATGAGAAGATTTCACTTGATGCTATGCGCTGCAGTAATAATGGCTGCAATGTTTGTGCTAATAGATAGGGAGTCATCCAACGATACCAAAATAATTTCTAAAGTTCCTACTACTCAGAAAGTCGTTGCATTGACAATAGATGATGGACCACACAATAAGGTGACCCCCGAAATACTTGCAATCTTAAAAGATAAAAACGTAAAAGCAACATTCTTTGTTTTAGGAAAAAACGTTGAGGATAATCCTCGAATTTTTGCTCAAGAAATAGCCGACGGTCACGAAGTTGGAGTTCATACTTATAGTCATTCGTCGTTACCAAAGTTAAGCGATAAAAAAATTGAAGAGGAATTTGAAAAAGCGGAAAAAGTGATCCTGCCAATTACTGCTATGCCGACTTTATTCAGACCTCCCGGAGGAGCTTTCAACGAACGGGTGATTAGGATAGCCAAGCAACGGGGCTATCAGGTGGTTTTATGGTCAATAGATACACGAGACTGGGAGTGTCCACCAGAAAAGAGAATTATTGATGAAGTTTATAAAGCAGTAAAGCCTGGAAGTATTATTTTAATGCATGATGGACAATATCCAATTCCAACGCCACGCGTACTTGGTACTATAATAGACGGTCTTCGGGAGCGTGGTTATATATTTGTTACCGTAAGTGAATTATTACAGTACAATGAGGTTGGGCATACATTCAGGCCTTTTGGTAGTCCTTTTTAAAATTAAGCCGGAGATGTTTTTGGGACTGTTACTTGCTTATAAAGGTTTTTAAGGACAAGGGAAGAAAATAGAAGTAGTATAATAAATGAGTTTGTGAATTCCAAGGATGTGAATGCATGTTTAAATTCGGTAGTCACAGCAACAGCGAATCCCAGGAGTATCATTACTTTGACATATATAATGTGGAGCAAAACAGTAGCTATGAAAGAATTGTTTTGGGACTCACGCAAAGCCATATTGATACAATGTTAGATTTAGTAGGCGTATGCAATGGACCGTTTTACATCTTGTATGTCCTGCACACCCCGCATTCATGTGAAGAAGGTAGATACCAAACTGGGGAACTTACTTATGATGAAGTCAGTACGCTGCTTAATTGCTATAAAGAGTTTTTTGAGAATGACGGACGTCATGATATATGGATTCATTCACCTGAAACAAATACAACGATCGTTTATGATCGGCATAATCTCATATATTTATATGGTTTTACAGGTGATCACCTACATATTATTGACAGAATGGGATTAAAGAAGGAATCAGTAAATATTCCATGCCCTCACGTGCATTGCTATAACTCCGAATATGACAACTTTGAACTAAAACTCATCAATGAATATCGATGGAAAAGGATGCCGCTGCATGAAGAGGATAGGCAGTAATCAAATATGCTACTTGTGGAATCTTTTAATAAAGGAAGAATGGAGTCATGTTTGTTGTAGAAGGTATCTTTAAACCTGCCGTATCGCAGGACCCTGAGCAAATACAGGAGGTACTTGATCATTTATTAGGCGCATTAAGGATGAATGGGCAGATTCTGGGGCGAGAAGTATGTATCACTTGAATCACCCATCCGGTGTGGAGATTGTTTTGGGGGTATACCTTTGTATCGATTGCCGGCAACCAGGGATGATGAATACGGGGATATCATTACCTGGGAAAGCGATTATAAAGCCTGTGATACTCTTCAAATGAATTGCAGTACAGGAGAACAGTTTGGCCTTTCTCAACTTTCGAAACACGATAGTAGTTTAGCAATAAGAGGAAGAGAGATTTGTAACCGAATAACCGTTACGACTGGAATACCCACATACTATTATCTGCTGAAATCAAGCGGTAAGGGACTGAAAGCAGAGCAAGCAAGGAAATGTCCATCATGTAAAGGTGAATGGTTACTCCAAGAGCCACTTCATGGATTATTTTTTTCAGTGTGACGGTTGCAGGTTATTATCAAATATTGCCTGGTCAGTTCGATCAATAGGCTAGCAATAAGTATTTATTACTTATAAGACAATAGAGGATGGCAAGGGCAGATTTGTCATGGAAAGAAAAGTTTTCGAACTTCGTTATCGTGGCAGGCATGATATGCTATAATAATTGCTAAGAGGTGGTATGGTGGAAGAATTACTAAAACAGATGCTTGCTGAGATTAAGGAACTCAAAGCAGGACAGGCACGTATTGAAGCTGCTACAACACGCATAGAATATAATCACGGTACTATGTTAAAGGCTTTAATTGACGCTAGAGAAGTTCAACAAGATGTTAATGATATGATAATAGAGAAGCTTAATACTATAGCTATGAAGGTTGATATGTCAAAATCAATGTTAAAATCCTCAATATAAGCAATTGAAAAATCCCCACCCTTGTTAGACAATCTCCCTGGAGGGGAGAAATCTTGATCAAGAATGGGGAATTTTTTATGATTCAAGAAATGAAA
>POVV01000324.1_pt1 | contig 34775 bp, 29 predicted proteins | sample 1560271 | NCBI WGS metagenome assembly POVV01 (sample SAMN08337232, study PRJNA429181) | Bioreactor metagenome, whole genome shotgun sequencing project. | biome: cows' rumen and soil; feature: anaerobic; isolation source: anaerobic chemostat enrichment culture, galacturonate as sole carbon... | reverse complement strand
TATTAGTCTGACATTTACGGCTAGGGTCTCTGTGCCCTGGATTAAAAAACATTCATCAATAAACGATAATCACAACGATAAAACCAATATGAAAAAACAGTCTATTTTCACCCTACTATTTATTGTTGTTATTGTTGCGTTGGCCATATTATTTCGTGCCCACAATCAATATATCTTGCTACAGGGTGAAGTCGATGCCCCGGAAGTTCTGGTCACCTCCAAAGCTAAGGGGCGGGTAATTGAGCGCCATATACAACGCGGCGACGACGTTAAAAGCGGGCAGCTTCTGATTACTTTAGAAAGCCCGGAACTAATAGCTCAAGTCAAATCACTTGAAGCCGCACGGGATCAGGCATTAGCCCGCTGGAATGAATCAGCAAACGGCACCCGTGAAGAAAATATTCGCAATTTAAAAGCCGAACTCGCCCAAGCTCAGGCTACCTATAAAAATGCTCAGGAAGACTACCTGCGTAATCAGGCCATGGCAGTAAAAGGCTACGTCTCGGCCACCATGCTGGACAACTCATTAAAAGCCAGAGATACCGCAGCCCAGCAGGTCAAAGCGGCAAAAGCCAATCTTGATGAAGGCATTAACGGAGACCGTAACGAGCAGCGTGAATATTACGCGGCAGCACTGCGGCAGGCCGAGCAGAATCTGCAGCAGATTAAAGTCCAGCAGGATGATCTGATGGTCAAAGCGCCGGTCAGTGGTGAAGTCGGTTCTATTCCGGCAGAGCAAGGGGAACTACTCAATGCCTCAAGTCCGTTGTTAACCATTATCCGCCTGCCGGACGCATATTTTGTCTTTAACCTGCGGGAAGATATCTTAGCCAAGGTACGCAAAGGCGATAAAATCACATTGCAGGTTCCGGCCTTAAATAATCAACAGATTGAAGCTGAGGTGAGATATATCGCCCCAATGGGAGATTTCGCCACTAAGCGTGCAACGCGTGCGACCGGCGATTTTGATTTAAAAACCTTCGAAGTTCGTCTCTACCCGATCAAACAGGTTGAAGGTCTTCGTCCCGGCATGAGTTCATTATGGAAATGGGAAGACTAAAGGCCAGGTGGCGATGCTTTAATCGCAGCTTTAACGTTGAGGCCAAAGCCGCATCGCGCAGCGTCGTTTTACACTGGCTAACGTGGATTTTTCCATTAATGCTGTTTATTTTAATCAGCGCCAATTTTTCCGCCGGTACCTTACTCGAGCTACCGGTTGCCGCAGTGGATAATGACAACAGCATATTATCTAAACGCCTGATCAGAGATCTGGATGCCGGCTCGCACGCTCAGGTCAGCCAATATAGTGAAGGACTTGAACGGGCGCTGAGCGATCTACGCTCAGCTAATATTTACGCCCTATTATATATTCCTCATAATTTCGAAGCCGACGTATTAGCCGGTCGCCAACCCAGCCCGGTGCTCTACTACAATGCGCTGTTCTACGGAGCCGGGCTTTATTCAACTCAGGACTTTCCGGGCCTGACGGCAGAAATCAGTCAGGAATATACTGCGATTATTTCCACGGCCATCGGTAAGCCGCTTCCGGCCTTGGCGACGGTTAATCTCTCTTATGAGAGCCTGTTTAACGCCAGCGGAAACTTTATCTATTACCAGCTGTTCGCCGCCACTATTCATATCCTGCAGCTGTTTGTGGTGACCTGCACTATTTATGTCCTTAGCCGACGGAAAATGCTGCTCGCAGCCCGGCCATTTAGTCTGGCACTGATGGGAAAACTGGCCCCTTATACCATCAGCTACACTATCTTATTGATGGTTCAGCTGGCCGCGTTGGTGATCTATTCCGGCGCCAGCGTTAATGGCAATCCTCTGTTTATGCTGGCTATTGGCTTCTTCTATATTATGGCAGCGCAAAGTATTGGCCTGCTGCTCTTTACCTTCACCAAAGACATTATTACTGCCTATACCCTGATTGGTTTATTAGTCGGCGTAGCCATGACCTATTCCGGCATCGCCGTACCAGAGCTGTCGATGCCGCTGATAGCCCAAATCATTGCCAATATCGAGCCACTAACCCATGCGCTATATGCCCTGTTCGACGTCTTTTTGCGTGGGGTGCCGGCGTCATCACTGATTTCGGTCTGCGCTCTGTTATTGGTTTACCCGATCGTCACCGCGTTCTTAGTGCGTAAGCGCTTACCTAAACGCCTGCACGGTGAGGATATCAAATAATGATCAAAGGCTATTTTCGCGGATTTATGATGATCACCACCCGCATGCTGGAAAAACCGCTGTGGCTGATGCTGGTATTTTCATTGTGCGTTATGAGTCTGGTTTATCTTAATCATTCCGTATGGGATTTGCCGGTTGGCGTTATCGATCAGGACCACAGTTCCGCCAGCCGTATGGTGATTCGCGGGCTGGACTCCAGTTCAAAAATTGCGGTTAAAAATTACGAATCCGTCGATAACGCAAAGAAAGATCTGGCTGCCCGTAAACTGTTTGCCGTCGTCATTATTCCGCCCAATATGGAAAAGCGAATACTACAGGGTAAAACGGTGACTATTCCGGCATTTGGTGACGCCACTAATCGACTGGCTAACGGACAGATAGAGCAAGATATTGTCTCTGCTTACCGTACAATGACGCTGGCTTATAATACAGAAATCCTGATGAACAACGGATTTTCACCGTTACAAATCAGTATGATTTTATCGCCCATTAAAGGGCAAAGCGTCGAACTGTTTAATCCGGGTATCAGCTACGCCGCGATTACCTTTCCCGGTCTGATGGTGATGTTACTCCAGCATTCATTATTAATCGCAGGCACCCGAACCAGCATTGTGCTGCATACGTTACCCACAGGAAAACCACCGTTGCCGGTGTATCTTGGCTGTTTATCCGGTTTGATTCCTATCTGGTTATTCTTATCCATTGTGTTATTTGTGGTCTGGCCGATGCTATTAGGCTACCGACAAACGGCACCAATACCCGATTTACTGCTGCTGACCTTCCCGTTTATTTTAGCGGTGCTTGGCCTGGCTAAACTGATTACCGAATGCCTGCGCAACGTCGAGCTGATTTACCTGACGCTGGCATTAGTAACCACGCCGGTGTTCTATATTTCAGGCACCATCTGGCCGCTACAGTCTATGCCGACATGGGTATGGTTTATCTCGCATTTGCTTCCGTCTACATGGGCAACTAAGGCTATCGCCGGCATAGACCAAATGGGACAATCCATCACCGAAGTCGGTTTCGATGTCGTTATGATGTTAGTTCTTGGACTTTGCTATGCCTCACTGGGCTGGCTGGTTGGGGCTTTGCGGGATGGTCAGCTAAGGATACGATTCAGAAAAAGGCGAAAAGTACCCATAAAGCATAACGATTGAATGCAAAAACGGACGCCGAAGCGCCCGTTGTGGTCTTAGTCGAGAACCTACAAGCTTGGTAAAAACGTCGTCAGCGCCGGAATAAACGTAATCATCAGCAGCACCACAATCAATGCTGCAAATAACGGCATCACCTCCCGAATAAACTCGGAGATTTTTACGCCAGTAATCGAGGTCGCGACAAACATTACCGTTCCCATTGGTGGCGTCAGGCAACCGATAGCCAGATTAAGAATCATCACTAAGCCAAAGTGAATAGGGTCGATATTCATCAACTTCACCGTTGGCATCAACAAAGGTACCAGTACAATAATCGCCGCGTTCCCTTCAATAAACATCCCCAGTACTAACAACACCAGATTGACGATCATCAGGAAAACATAAGGGTTATCGGAAATACCGGTCATCGTCTCGGCAACGCCCTGAGCTATCTGCTCATTGGTCAACACCCAAGCCAAGGCTGAACAGGTCATGATAATCAGCATCACACCGGCGGTAGAACGAGCCGTTTCCAAAAACGAGCTGGCGATGTCCTTCATTTTCATTTCGCGATAGAACAGAGTACCGACGATAATAACGTACAGAACGGCAACCGCTCCCGCCTCAGTCGGCGTAAAAATACCGAAGCGAATTCCGCCGATAATGACCAATACCAGTAATAGTGCAGAGATGGCACCTTTTCCGGTTTCCCATAGTTCTGGCAGTGTCGGCCCGTGGCTACGCGCTGGCTTGTAGCCACGCTTTCTTGCCACCAAATAGATAGCCACCATCAACGCCACACAGCACATCAGGCCGGGAATAATGGCAGCCATAAACATCTTACCGATGGATACATCAGCAACAAAGCCGTAGATAATCAGCGCAATGCCCGGTGGAATGATCGGTGTAATCAGCGAACCGGCGGCGGTAACTGCGGCAGAAAAAGCGCGGTTATAACCCAGCTTGGTCATTTCCGGCACCAGCATTTTAGACAACATGGCACAGTCGGCTAAATTGGACGCAGAAAGCCCACCCATCATGGTGCTCAGCAGGACGTTAGACTGCGCCAACCCGCCCGGATAGTGGCCGGAAAGCACTTCGGTAAACTTCAACATCCTGCGGGTAATACCGGTATAGTTGAGCAAATTACCCAGCAAAATAAAGAAAGGAATCGCTAACAGCGTAACGTTCTCTCCGGCACCGATAATGCGCTGCACGGCAATCAGCGGAGACACATCGCCTGACGAAAAAAAGTAAGTCAGTAGTGCAACCAATACGCTGATAAAAATGGGAACATTGATTAGAAAACAAAAAATTAAAACTAGGCACGCAATGGCTACGGACATAACGTTTCCCCATTCATCAGCTGTTTAATGTCCTGATAAAGGTGTTGAATACAGAACAACACCATGGCAAATGAACCTATCGGCACGGCGATATCAATATAGAAATAAGAAATGCCGAGAATAGACGTGATCTTGTCTTCAGCAATTTCCGCCAGCTCATAGCCCAGATAGCCGAAGATAGACAGTGCAACGATTGAAATCAGGTCGATAATAATGGCAAAAAATACCTGGCCTTTTGCCGGCAACATCGAGGTAAAGGCATCAATACTCACGTGCATACGCTTTCTCATAGCCGATGCGGCACCCAACATAACCAGCCATATATAGCAGACGATAAGAACTTCCTCTCCCCACACAAGAGGATCGTTCAACAGCCAGCGCATAATAACCGCCAGCACGGTTACGCCAACGATACCGACAACGGCCAGTGAGGCCAGTAGATCGGTAAACTTTCCTAATAGCCTGAACATAAAACACCTCTCATAACTTACGTCCTTCAGGTCGCGTTATGACTATTTTAATTGGCGATAGACAAGCCATGAGATAGCGTTCCTCGCTACCCCATGGCTCTGCGACGCACTTACTTTTGGTTGATGATTTCCTGGGTTTTTTCGTATAGTCCGGGAGTCCACTCAGGGAACTGATTGTAGAAAGGCTTAGAGGCTTGTTTAAACAGGCTACGATCTACTTCTACCACCGTCACACCCTCTTTCTTCATTTTGTCGATGGTTTCCTGCTCTTGCCTAAGCACCAGCTCAGTCAGAAACGCGCCAGCCTCATCGCCGGAAGCAACTAATGCAGTTTGGATCTCCGCAGGCAGCTTTTTATAGGTTTTACTTCCCATCACCAGGTTAGTCACGTTCTCTACGTGGCCGGTCAGGATCAGATACTGCGCTGCTTCATAGTGTTTTTGACCATACAGTACAGGGATTGGATTCTCAGCGCCGTCAATCACTTTCAGATTCAGCGCGGTATAGACCTCCGCCAAAGGTAATGGCGTTGGTGTTGCGCCCATAGCCTTAATGCCTTCAATCTGGATACGATTATTCGGCACGCGGATCTTCAGTCCTTTCAGATCTTCCGGTGTTTTAACCATTTTATTGGTCAGCATATGCCGCGTGCCGTACAGCCAGTCTTTAGTTACGATATGAAGACCTTTAGCATCCAGCTTGTTCTCTAGCCCCTTATACCAATCAGAGGCGTTCAGCTTGTAAATATCTTTGTAGCTGTCGCCCAGATAGGGACCGAACATAATGCCGAAATCAGGGACATAATCAGAGAAGAAAGCCCCGTCGGCTAATGTAATAACCGGGCTGCCCAGCTTCATTTGTTCGATAACATCCTTTTTAGACCCAAGCTGTGAACTTGGATAAGGAATCAGTTCCCCCTCACCGTTCGTTTTTTCTTTAAACAGCTTTGCCCATTCATGGATCGCCAAATCAAACGGCTCACCGGGATTGTTCTCATAAGCCACTTTCAGTGTGTATTTAGCCGCGGCCAACGCAGAGCCACTAAAGCTAGCAACGGCGAGGGTTGCACCCAGCACCACAGCCAGGAGTTTTTTGCCTTTGGTGTTAAACAATTTCATTATTATCGTTCTCCAGATCCGGAGGCTGAAACGTTATCAGCCGCTGTGTATTGTTTGCCGTCAAAGCGATGGCGGATTTAGGGTAGTACAAAGATGCCCTGTTTTACGGGGCACCGATCTTATTCAAATTGAGCAATCGTACTTTTAATACCTTGCTCACTAAAACGTAAAAGTAGTTCACAGACGGCATCAGCTAAGCCGTCAATTTGGTTGAGATCGCATTCCCACAGGTCAGCCATCGCCAGTACGTTGTTGACCAGTTTTTTAGGGTCGGTATCGTACAGCGGAACCCATGATTCAAAGCGCTCAAGTAAATGGCGATCGTCCGATAACGGGATCGCCATTCCTTGAAATTCACCGCGATAAAATAGGATCAATGCCGCTAGTGCCGACACCATGTGTACCGGCGGTTTGCCAAAACGCTGAGAGTAGGTCAACAGTTGGGGCAGAAGGCGCGTTTTGAACTTGGTCAGCGAATTAAGCGAAATAGCCTGCAGCTCATGGCGAATATAAGGATTGTTAAAACGAGAAATGACGTCTTTAGCAAATTGCTCCAGCTCTGACGGATCCAGAGACAGCGTCGGAATGACTTCCTGATTCAGCAGCCGGCTGACAAACGAAGAAATTACCGGGTCCGCCATCGACTCACCTACGGTGCGCAGCCCGGCAAGATAGGCAACCGGTACCATAGCGGTGTGGGCACCGTTAAGAATACTGACTTTCCGCTCTTTGTAAGGTTTGATGTCATCAACGATATGAATATTCAAATCAACGCGGTCGAGCTTCAGCTTTTCGTTCAACCACTGAGGCCCCTGAATAACAAACAGATAAAAATATTCTGCCGTCACCATAAAACGGTCGCTATAACCGAAATCCTGCTCCAGTTGTTTAATCTCTGCCTGAGGGTAACCGGTCACGATGCGGTCAACCAGCGTAGAACAGAACGTGTTGCTGTCGGTTATCCAAGCGATAAACTCATCACCCAGTTGCCAGAGGCGGGCATAGGCCAGAATATATTCTTTCAGCTTCTCGCCGTTGTAATCGATAAGCTCGCAGGGAACCAGAATCAGCCCCTTATCGCTGGCACCGTTAAAATGCATAAATCTGTGATGCAAGAAACGCGTTAACTTTGCGGGAAACGTGACCGGAGGGCGATCGTCATAGCAATCTTCAGCGCTATAGCTGATACCCGCCTCTGTTGTATTGGAGAATACCCATTCAAGCTCGGGGTTTTCTGCACAGGTCAGATAATCATCAAACTCGTTGTAGACCGAGATTTCTCGATTAACCGAGCTAACCAGCCGCGGCTCGGATACAGGCAGTCCCTGTTGGTTAATGCCACGAATGACGGCGGTGTATAGCCCGTCCTGCTCATCCAGCTTAGGCTGGGACGAATCAATGGGACGTATTACAGTGATTCCACTGTTAAAATCGGTTTTATCATTGAGTATATCGACCATCCAGTCGATAAACGCACGTAAGAAGTTCCCCTCGCCAAACTGTATAATTTTTTCCGGATATCGGGTCCGGGGAAAATTCTGCCTGTTTAAAGAACGCTGCATATCACAATCCTTCTTATTATTTTATTTAATCAAGTTTGTTTTATCTGCTGTTGGGCAAGGACACCTGATGAAGGAAAGAGTAGATGGAGCAATTCGAATTTAGGTTTTTCTTATTGCAAGATCGTGCGATAGATTCTGTTTTCCTGTTTTTAATCAGATTTTATTTATAAAAAACAGGTTAAATATACAAAAAATACCTGGAGATCGCGTAAGAAATAATGAAATAAATTAGAAACATAATGTCTAAACTCATGCTGAATCGTTACAATAAACTAGCGATCAAATAAATAAAAATAAAATCTCCTGCCAAAGATAGTCTTAGCCACGTTAAAGACAATAAATGCATGTCCCGCTGACTCAGTATTCAGTTTCAACTCTTCATTGATAAAAATTAAAATTTATGTTTTTAAATTGATAAAAGCCAAAGACTCAAGCTAGAATGTTTTGGTTGGGCAAGGAAAGTTAATTCTATTTCCTTGTTGAGGTTTTAATGAAAACACACATTCTTATTCATCCTACCGATTCCGTAATATTGGCCCTTCAACCGTTAACAAAGGGAACATCACTGGATGTCGACGGACAAACTATTATCCTAAAAGAGGATGTCGACAAAGGCGGCAAAATTGCCCTATCAAATATTGCCGTTGGTGAATCTATCCTCAAGTACGGTAGCCCTATCGGTGAGGCAACAGCGCCAATCGAAGCAGGAATGCTAGTACATACCCATAACCTAAAAACGCTACTCACTGACGGGTTAAGCTACCAATATCAACCGGAATTTCCGCAGGTACAGGTATCCTTACCCGAAGTCAGCATTAAGGCATACCCAAGGGAAAACGGCGAAATTGGTATTCGTAATGAATTATGGGTGATTCCAACCGTTGGCTGCGTTAACGCGGTTGCCCGTCAAATGATTGACAAATTTAAATCTGAAATCGGTACTGACGGTATCGACGGAATCCACCTGTTTACCCACCCTTACGGCTGCTCTCAACTCGGCGATGACCATGAGAACACCCGCCGAATTCTGGCTGATATGGTGCATCACCCCAATGCCGGCGGCGTATTAGTCATTGGTCTTGGTTGTGAAAACAATCAGGTAGACGCTTTCCGTACCTTGGTTGGAAACATCAATCCGCAGCGCGTCCGCTATATGATAGCCCAACAGGAAGGCGATGAGGTTGAAGCAGGGCTACGCCACCTTAGCGATATTTATCAGGCAATGAAAGGCGATCGCCGAGAATCTGTCTCTATCGGCAAGCTTCGCGTCGGTTTAGAGTGCGGTGGCTCTGATGGCCTTTCAGGGGTAACGGCAAACCCTCTGCTAGGCAAATTCTCAGACTACCTTATCTCTCTTGGCGGCAGCAGTGTATTAACGGAAGTCCCAGAAATGTTTGGTGCCGAGCATATCCTGTTTTCTCGCTGTAAAGATCGGGCCACTTTTGAACAAGCGGTAAAAATGGTCAATGACTTTAAACAGTACTTTATTGACCACCGGCAGCCTATTTATGAGAACCCTTCTCCTGGTAATAAAAAGGGCGGTATCTCAACGCTGGAAGATAAATCACTCGGTTGCACACAAAAGGCCGGTGACTCTCCGGTCGTGGATATACTGAATTACGGCGATCGTTTAAGAATACCGGGCCTAAACTTACTTAGTGCACCGGGTAATGACGCCGTAGCAACTTCCGCGTTGGCGGCGGCCGGTTGCCATATGGTGTTGTTCAGCACCGGCCGCGGTACGCCATATGGCGGTTTTGTGCCTACCGTGAAGATATCGACCAACAGCGATCTGGCACAAAGAAAACCTCATTGGATAGACTTTGATGCCGGCCAGCTAGTGTATGAAACAACCATGGATAAGGCACTGTCGCAGTTTATTAACTTAATCGGGAATATCGCCAGCGGAGAGCAATTAACTTGTAATGAACGTAATGATTTCCGTGAATTAGCAATATTTAAAAGCGGAGTAACCCTCTAGTCATCGCGCCTCATTTTTTCTTTTGTACCGTTACTGCGTGACAAAATGCAATAACGGTACAAAGAATCACCTCTCAATCAGGTATTCTGCTGTCGAATTGATCTCACCATCGAATTTTTTGCCGTATTCAGATGCCGCCTTAATTCATTGGTCGCACTGAGATCGTTACGACTAATCATTGCACTCAATATGGCCATATGTTCTTCAATGGCGAGAATATTGCGATCCCGTAGATCGCTCTCATCCCACTGATAGTGAAAGTGGAAAACAACGCTAATAATTTCAGCCGATTGATTAAAAAACGGATTATCCGCAGCCGAAAGTATCAATGCATGTAATTCATGATCCAGTTGAGAAAAAGCCCGGTAATTCAGTACCACTGTCTCTCTGAGCTGACGATGACGAAAAAGCAGGTCTTTAGCTAACACCCAGCGATTGTCATTTTCAGGCAAATTCATAAACCGGTTAAGGGCGTGGGTTTCTAATAATTCCCGTAGCTCAAATAACTTCTCCGCATACGTCTGGTCAAACTTCATCATGCTCCACTGCCCGCGTCGCAGATTTTCAATCAGATTGTAACGTGAAAAACGCAACAAAAACTCACGCACCACAACCGAACTCACGTTGACTCGTCTGGCTAATTGCAGCTCGGTAAACGTATCGCCGGGCAACAGCTCTCGCTGGTGAATCATCTTATAAAAAGCATGCTCGAACTGCGCCAGCTGATCCTGTGGCGTTTCGGTAATGATCTCAAAACCATCATCTGCCTCCGGCATGCGCACAATAACGTAATCACTTCTAACCTTATCCAGTATTCCGCACTTATGTAGATGGCTCAACGTATGGCGCACGGTTGTACGACTAATGCTGTACATCTCTGCCAGCGTGGACTGAGAGGGAAGCGGTGAACAAATATGGCCATTACTAATCGCATCAATAAATTGATTAATAACGTTATGCCTCAGGTTTTGCGTACGTGCCATATTTCCTTTTACTCCTATTCCGTAATTTTCACACACCTGTTCTTTTTTAATTAAAACCCAATTTAATACTAAATAAATGATATTCGCTCACATATCTGAATAAATAAAAACCATTTATATGATTTTTTACATAAAAAGACAGCATCTACTCAGAGGGTGTAAATATGAAAACATTAATTTGTCAGGAACCAACCAAACTGGTCTATCAACAACGCGAAGTGCCGAGTCCGGCAGAGGGCGAAGCGCTAATCAAAATTAGCGCGGTCGGAATATGCGGAACAGATATTCATGCCTGGTCAGGAAACCAACCATTCTTCAGCTACCCGCGGGTATTAGGCCATGAGATATGCGGAGAGGTCTCAGCGCTAGGAAAAAACGTCAGCCAATTTAAAGTCGGGCAACGGGTTGCCGTAATGCCTTATCTCTCCTGCGGTAAGTGCGGGGCCTGCCAAAGCGGCCGGACTAACTGTTGCGAAAATATTTCGGTCATCGGAGTCCATCAGGATGGCGGATTCAGCGAATACCTTTGTGTACCGGCAACCAATCTGCTGGCCGTCGACGGCGTTGATCCGATCGGTGCCGCTTTAATTGAGCCCTTTGCCATCAGTGCTCATGCGGTAAGGCGTGCTGCGATTAAGGCCGGAGAACATGTTTTGGTGGTTGGCGCTGGCCCGATCGGACTAGGTGCAGCGGCGATAGCTAAAGCCGACGGCGCTAACGTTATTGTGGCAGATACCAGCCCGGAGCGCCGTGACCACGTTGAACAACAGCTTAATATTATCGCTCTCGATCCATCATCACACACCTTCGAGCAAGATTTACGCCAGCAGTTTGACTGTATGCTGGCGGCTAAAGTCATCGATGCCACCGGTAATCAACACGCCATGAATAATACCGTCAACTTGATTCGCCACGGTGGAACTATCGTTTTTGTCGGCCTGTTTAAAGGGGACTTAAGCTTCTCCGATCCCGAATTCCATAAAAAAGAAACCACCATGATGGGTAGTCGTAATGCAACTACAGAAGACTTTAAAAAAGTTGGCCGCCTGATGAGTGAAGGTAAACTCAGCGCAGAAATGATGCTGACTCATACATTCAATTTCCATGAAATCGGTAATAGCTATGAACAGGATGTGATCAACAATCGCGCGTTACTTAAGGGTGTGATTAAATTTTCCTGATTAGTTTCTTGTTTTTTTATACTGATATTAAGGAGCGTAGTTGGATAACCAGAGATCAACCTTCGCTGAAGTTAACTATGCCAAAGGCAGCAGTGTTGAAATGCCATATAGCGGAAACATCGGTGTTCGATACAGCTTCTAATTATTGATTAAAAAGTTGCAATAACTAAAAAGGCCAACGGGATCCCGTTGGCCTTAAATGAGTGGCAAAGCCGTTTAGATTTTGCATCGATTTCATCCACCACAATTCCAACCATAAATCTTTACTATTCCCCGATTCTTAACGCTGCCACCATCGGATCTTTATCATCTACGGATACATTAATACTATGCCCTGTGTTTTGACCAATATAAGGCTGAGCGGCGACTAACATATAAGGGAACATGTAGCGTAAATCACCATTCTGGTTATTGCTGGTTATCTGAATATCCCACAGCGGTTTGATTATCTTTTGTTTGACGTAGGCTGAGGCATCTAATGCCTGTAAACGAACCATTTTTTTATACACAATCGACTGGTGAACCATTGGCTGGTAAACCGAATAGCCTAAAAGCGGATAGGGATAATAGCCAAAACGGCCGGGGTAGAACGGCCCTGCCGTCGGGTAAACCGGGGTATTAACGATCTCTGTTTTGGTTTGCGGCTCACTGATATGGAAGGTCAATACCACCATAATCTGCGCATCATCAATATTCTTAACCTGGGTGTATCCTTGCAGATCGAGTACTAAAGCTACCTGCCGGGCAAACTCAGAAAAAATCAGATCGTTATCGACCACTTCATTCTTATCAGAAACGATAACAAATTTTTTGTCCTGTACCGGCGCATCTTTGGCCGTAATCGCGCTGACCTGAAGATCTTCGGTATGAGCACACCCTGTAAGAATACCGATAAATAGCAGAGTTAATACGATGCGCCAGTTCATTGAGATGCTCCTGAGTAATAGGACTCTGCGATTGGAAGAGAGTAACTAAAAGGCTATACCCACTATAGCACCAGAAGGGAGATCCGGATTGAGGCAACAATAAATGGTGGACAGTAAGTTAAGGCCGGGATATTGCTCCGGCCTTGAGGTTCTATCGGCATCTTATCAACGGCAAAATAAATAAGTTATAACTCGATACGGTAGAATGCTTTAGCATTGCGCCAAAAAAAGGCTTCGCGCTGGCTTGAGGAGTATCCGTCCAGAATTTCCGCAAGATTATTGACCAGTTGATCATAAGAGATTTTTAGTCCGGCAACAGGGAAATTACTGGCAAACATGCAGCGATCCATACCGAACAGCTCGGTAGTTTCCAGTACTACGCTACGATTGCACTCCACGGTCCATGGCCTATCTTTTAGCCCCAATTCAGACACTTTGACTAAAACGTTAGGGCAGTCTGCCAGCGCTTGCATACCTTTGCGCCAAATGGCCAACCCGTTTTCACTACGATCCCACGGGAAGCCCATATGATTCAGCACAATTCGGGTATCAGGAAATGCCTTTGCAACCTCAGCGGCTTCTTCAAGATGCCAAAATGGTACCCGAAGATCCCAAGACAGATGGTATTTTTCCAGTAATGAAAAACCACTCAGCCATTTATCATCCTGCATACTTCCTGAAACACCTTGTACCCTTGCGACTTGGTCTGGTGACGGGGCAGTGACCGGCTTACTGCGGATACCACGCACCAACGGAAATTTATGGTGGCCAAGTAAAATTTCCTCGCTATTATCCTGATGAAACCAGATATGTGGGACAACAGCGTTAGGAAAACCATAGCGCTCCGCCTGCTGATGTACCCATCGGGTTTCGGCGACTTCATCGCTATAATCATGGTCCGCCTCGCAGTGGACCGTCGCCAGAATTTTATGACCGGAGCTGTCTTGAGCATAGTCCTCAGGCAGGTAATTCTGCATCAATGAGGTGTAATCGCCGAGAAAGGAGTCAGGGTCATAATTTTTCAGCCAGGGATAGTGATGGGTATCCAAATTCCATAAATGATGGTGGGCATCGATTAAGGTAATCCCTCCGGAGGCGGCGTCCAGCCCATTCTTTTCATGTATGCTTTTCATCGCTATTCTCCTCACTCAGCCTCAACGGCGCCGGATACATTCACTTCAGGCTTATCGGAAGTCGAGGCTTTAGGCGTGACGGAGGCCAACGCTAAACCACAGACAAACAGCGCGGCGGCCATAATCGCGAATCCGGCTAACGGCGTTCCGGTCAGATCAATCAGCCAGCCGACAACGTAAGGGCCGACGAAACCGCCAAGATTACCGATACCACCAATAAGGCCCAGCGAAAGTGCCAGAATATCCGTGCGTAGAATTAGCGGCGGCAAGGCAAAGAATGCACCGTGGATATAGAGCCCGGCAGCAACAATGCACAAAAATATAAACTGAATAACCGCCGACGGAAAAAATTGCCCGATCAATAAGGCAATAGCGGCAATGGTCAACGGTAGTGCGGCCGACGTTTTGTTTAACCCGTGTTTATCCGTACGTACTGCAATCACGGCCATTCCGACTAAACCAATCAAATAAGGAATCGCAGTTAACACGCCAACGATGCCCGGCGTTGCCTGAGAAATATTGGCAATGACCTGAGGCAACCACATAGTAAAACCGTAAAAACCGGCGCAGTAGAGGAACCAGGCAAATATCAGCGTCAGTACCTTAGGATTGCGGAACACATCGCGGTAGCGGGCTGAATCCTGGCCGGTTGTTGACTGTTTTTTCTCTTCATCCAGCGCCAGCTGAGTCACAATATACTGACGCTCGGCAGGCTTCATCCACCATGCCTTTTCCGGCGTATCGGCTACCATGATGTACCAAACCACCGCCCAAATAATCGGTGGAAAACCTTCCAGAATCAACACCGTCCGCCAGCTAAAATGCTCCAGCAAGAAGCCGGTCAGTGGCGCGGCCAAAATGGCCGAGATAGGAATACATAATAGCCAGAAGCCATTGGCTCTGGCTTTTTCGCGCTGAGGGAACCACTTAATCAGCAACACCAGCGTAGCCGGCTGCACCCCGCCTTCAAAGACCCCCAGCACAAAGCGGGCGGCCATTAATTCGGTGGTACTCTGGACCAGACCTGTCCAGATAGCCGCCAGCCCCCAAAGGATCATCAAAATAAAAATGGTTTTTTTCGCGCTCCAGCGTTCAGCCATTAGGGCCGCCGGAACCTGTAATAATAAATAGCCTAAAAAGAATATGCCTGACGCCATTCCTTTCGTGCTGTTGGTCAAATGCAGGTCCTGTCCGATATAGGGCAGGATAAACGATAGATTGGTTCTATCGAGGAAAGCCAGCATATACATAATGCTGGCAACGGGTATGAAAAATAGCCAGCGCCGTCCTATGCCTTCGTGTTGTGTCGTCATTGCGTTGTTCCTTATGCGTAAATCAGTTGTACACTTTATTTTTATGATTGAACAAAAGATCATTTAACGAACAATTGATTGGTATAAAAGATGCTATCTGACCAACATATTAAATGCTAATGCCAGTTTATATAATTGTGAATAACTTCAAATATAATCAACAACAAAAAATTCAATACATTGAATAATAATAAATTAATTAAGAAACAAATTAGCAACCAAAATTACAACCAGATTACTCTGATTTTATCCTCTGATATTTATATCAGTTATCAGTAGAAAAATAACATACGCCATCTAATCAATAGATCTTATTGAATACATTTGTTTGGCATGAGTGAAGTAAGCAATCGCTACCGGATAATGCTTGATACCCCGGAGCATTAGTCAGATAATCTTTTCCCGCGTTAAATTCGCAATTACACCAGCTATCTGGTGACATTCCATTCAATATTAAGGGTCTTAATGATGAAAAGGCGTAGCTTTCTTAAAAGCGCTGCTGTTTTGTCGACCGCCGGTTTCATTACTCCAGCGATCGCTACAGCAACCACTGCCCAAGTTCAGGAACAATCTTCAACCGACGGGCGCCGCCGTTTCACTCTGGTCCAGACTTATGATGTAAAGGCCCCGGAAGGCTCTTCCGGCGTAGTTAAACTATGGATACCGGTACCGGAAGAAACTCACTTCCAACAACTGCGTAAGCTAACGTTTAACGGCAACTATAAAGATGCTTATATCACTGCAGATAATAGCTACGGTGCCAAAACGCTATTTGCCACCTGGCCGGATTCGACCGGGAAAATGGAAATGACGGTAGAAATGGTCATTGAAACTCTGGACTGGGAGCCGGAAAGAAATGGCGACCTGAAGTCCTATAGAACACCAGAAAAAATTGGTTATCCGGTCGATGTTGAAAGATACCTGTTGGCCACAACCCATATGCCAACCACCGGTATTGTTAAACAAACTGCGGATAAAATCGTCGGCACAGAAACCGATCCGTTGAAAAAAGCCCGCTTGATATATAACTGGGTCAGCGCAAATATGTTCCGCGATAACAGCGTGATTGGCTGCGGTACCGGCGATGTTTCCACTATTCTTGAAAGCGGTAAGTTAGGCGGAAAATGTACGGACATTAACTCGGTATTCGTTGCACTATGCCGCTCGGTTGGAATTCCTGCCCGCGAAATGTTCGGCGTCCGTTTAGGTAAATCCATTAAGCTAGATCAATACTCCAAAACTGCCTTTGGCAGTGCAGATGCTAAAGGGTTATCTAACGTTAGCGGCGGTCAACACTGTCGGGCTCAGTTCTATTTAGCTGGCTATGGTTGGTTACCGGCCGATCCGGCAGACGTGACCAAAATGCGCCTGACTGAAAAGAAACAGCATAGCGATGCCAGCGTTCAGGCGGTTAATGACTATCTGTTTGGCAACTGGGAAATGAACTGGGTCGGCTTTAACTACGGTCGCGATTTCGATCTATCACCGGATGCTGAACAAGCGCCAATCAATAACTTTGGCTACCCGTATGCCGAAGTGGATGGCGATCCGGTCAACTATTATGAACCTAAAGTTTTTGCCTATGACTACCAGTCTCAAGAGTAGTAATAAAGGCACTTTAGCGACCTTAGCGGCAGCGATAATCGCTGCCGCAGCCTCAAGCCTGTGTTGTATCGGGCCGCTGATTTATTTGGTTTTTGGCGTATCTGCGGCGGGTCTTTCAGGCATTGAGCAGTTGGGCTGGCTACAAATTCCGATGATAGTGATTTCGCTGGGCTTGATTATTTCAGGCTTCTGGCGACTCTATTTCTCTAAAAAGCCGTTTTGTACCGGCCGCCTGAGCCGGTTTCAAGTGCTATGCCTGTACTGGATTGCAGTGCCGGTTATATTAGCGCTCCAGTTCTACCCCTTTGTTTTACCCTGGATATTTGAGGTATTTGAATGAAACGGTTACTGATGCTTGCCCTGCTACTCTTTTCTCCACTGATTTATGCAGAAAACGTTAAGGTGATTATTGATGTAAAAGGCATGACCTGCCCGCTTTGTGTGACTTCAATTAATCAGGCTCTGCGTAAAACCGAGGGAGTTATCAAAGCCAAAGCCTCACTGAAAACCCGCCAGGCCGAAGTGATTGTGCCGGAAGGCTATGATGTCGACCAACTGCTGAAGTCCATCGATAAAACCGGCTATAGCGGAGCGGTTAATCAGATAGTAAAACAGGAAAGTTAGTCATACAGCGTTATATCTAAGTCATAGCTCTTCATCACAATTAGCAGGTTGAATTAATATAAAAAAACGTCGGACTTTTAGTTCGGCGTTTTTTATTAACGTAAATTTATCGAACAATGAACACATTAATTTATAGCATCAGCCATAAACAAGGCGTAACCTATATGGCATATGCCAATTAGGAGTACCTATGTCGAGACCTAAAATCCCCCGAAAAATCTGCGGCCAGCCGGCGAATACCTGTTTTAAACCTAACGGTATTCCGATGCGTTTGCTTGATGAAGTCCAGCTCGGTGATGACGAGTTCGAGGCTTTGCGCTTAGTGGATTATTTAGGTCTGCAGCAGCAGGAAGCCGCCGTTCAAATGGGGGTATCACGACAAACTTTTGCCAACGTACTGAAGGCAGCCCGCTTTAAAGTGGTGGAATGTCTTACTCATGGCAAAGCGTTACTGATGAATCGAAAAGATGAAGATCATAAATATGAAGAAGGATAACAACTGATGATAACTGCAGTTCCGATAACCAACGACCGTATCGCCAGCCATTTTACTAAAGCCGACAGCTTTGTTTTTATTAACGATCAAGGACGCGTCGTCTGCCACCATATCAACCCCGCACGCGAACCAGGCTGTGCCGGTAAGAAGAATCTACTGACGCTGCTCTCCAGACAAAACGCCCAGCGAATTGTCACCCGTAATATCGGCGAACGCATGCTGGGCAAGCTGCTGGATCTTGATATTAACGTATTTAAGATCGATACCAGCCGTTTGGAAGCCCTAACGCTAGCCTCAGAAGCTGCCCCGTCACTGACACCGCTGACTGACCCGGCTCAGGGGCGAAAATCGGCAAACTATGAAACTAAGAAGATGTCAGGAGGATGTGGCTGCAACCATGAAGATCAAGGTGAATCTGCGCACCCATGCCACCAGCCGGACGGCAAGAAATGCTGTGGTAAGCATTAAGTTGGTAGCCAACTAAAACAACGGTAAAAAATTCAAAAAGTGAATGCCAGTTATCCTTAATGTAGCTGGCAGCTGCCATTTTTTATCTCTATTCATACTGAGTTAAATTTTCATCCTGTGCGCAATAAATCCCCCCTGCTTATATGGCGCTGGTATCAGGCATAAAACCACTTTATGATGAATCCTTAAACGGACCTGCGGCGATATGGATATGCACACAGATATGCCATTCTGCCTGAATTCAAATAACCAATATTACTCAGGCGACCATTCATGAGATTTAGCTTAAATTTTGCCTTATTGCTGATGTCATTAGCGCTGGCGGCAGGCTGCCTATGGGTTGCCAGCCACGGTGCATGGTATTGGGCTATTTTGGCCATTTGGTTTTTTTCACTGATCAATAATATGCCATTTGCCCTGATGCATGAGGCGGTGCACGGCGTAGCCGCACGTTCAAAGTGGGGTAATCATTTAATTGGTCAGATGGCCAGTTGGGCTTTCCCCACCTCCTTCTTATTACAGCGAAAAGCGCATCTCGACCACCACGACCGCAACCGGACCGATGCCGAGCTGTATGATTATTACTTACCCCAGCAGTCTAAGCCGTTACGCAGCGTCTGGCTTTATATGGGGAACTTAATGGGTTTCTATTGGTTCAGCGTAATCCTGGGGAATTTTATCTATTTAGTCGCCTGTTGGTTTTACCGCTCCAACCTCTTTGTTAAGAAAATAGCGCCGGCGTTGGGTTTCGGCACTCAGGTCGCTGAGCTGGTAAAACTGCCACCGCTGCGGGTCTGGTGCGAAATCGCGCTGGCATTTAGCTATCAGGGGTTACTATTTTGGCTACTCGACCTGAATATTTGGGGCTATCTCGCCTGCCAGATAGCGTTTGGCCTGCACTGGTCAGCGCTGCAATATGCCGATCACGCCTGGAGTAGCAGAGATATTAAGAACGGAGCCTGGAACCTAAAAGTGCTGCCGATTTCTCGCTGGATAGCACTTAATTATCACTACCATCTGGCGCACCACCAGCAGCCGGCGGTGCCTTGGTACCAATTGCCGGCGCTGGTTGACCATCAGGCCCTGCAACCCAGCTTTTGGCGGGTCTATTTTAGCCTGTGGAAAGGTATACGCCCTGCACCCCCAATGGGGGCACCGGCAGACTTAGCGTTTCTTTTTCCGGAATATAAAGAATCCCAACAAAATACCGGCAAGTAAACCACCGGCGGCGCCGCCAAGCGTGCCCTTAATCAGGGCATTCTTAGCCTCGGTTAACAGTGGGTTATCCATAAAGTCAGTACCGATATGGATACTTCTTATTTTCCAGTGACCATCTTCAAGCACCAGGGTTGCCGTCCAGCGGGTATTTAAATCATAGGTACGCCCGTCGCTCAGCGTATATTGTTCTACCCCCCGGCCATATACCACGCCCCAGGTTTTATCTGCCGACAGCTCGGTGGTAATATCCGGTATAAAGCTAATGGTTAACTTTTTTAAGAATCTGTCAGGGCCAAACCAGCGCTCAAAGTAGGGAACAATCTCTTGTTGCCCTGAAATAAACTCTTGAGTAATGGGCGTCGCTTTCACCTGTTTACTTAATACCGGCAGCATTTTCTCATATTCACCGCTATTAATAGATTCCGTCACCGTTTTTAACACCTGACGCAATTCATTATGAATAGCCGTATCAGCGTCTTCAGCCAGCGCATTAATGCTAAATAATGCCAGTACCAGAATGAGTATTTTTTTCATAAAATTTGTCCATAAATTGATAAGTCATTAATGACAAAACAGCGCCGGAAAACACATCTAATAGGTGATGTTGATGAGTCAATACGGTAGAAAGCATTAAGCCAATGAGCCATAGCCATAACCCACAGTTCACCAGAGGTTTGGCATTGCGACTGACGGCTAAAACGATGGTAGCAGAATAGGCTACATGCAGAGAAGGCACAAGATTATGCGGCTTATCCAGCATAAAAATTTGCTCAAAGATCATGCGGTATACCGGAGTATCCGGAAGCTCTCGGATAAAACCTAAATGAGCCGGCAATAGCAGAAAAATCACCGCCGCGGCCACCGTGACGATAATCAATTCGAAAGCCAGTCTTTTTAACCCGCCCTGATTAAGCAAAAAAACCGGAACGATAAAAACCAGATACATCGAAAGATAGAGCCAAATAAAAGCCGGAATAAGGGGAATATCTAATTCAAAGGGAAAATAGAGCCCGAACGTAGTAGAACGAAGACTGGTCAGCCAGTTCAGCGTAGGATATAAACCAAAAAAGAACACCCCCACCAAACCGGAATAGATCAGATAAACCTTAAGTCGACTGCCAAAAGGGTCTAGTTTTAACTTGGTTAAATATCCTGAATCAGCAGGCCACGGCATGTTTATATCCCTATTTATTCAGTTCAATCGGTCTGGTACCCGTATGACCGTGTTTCTTATAAGAGTGGCGCATAAACCCTAATACCGGCACCGCAATAGATAAAGCCAGCCCGAATAATAATATGGCTAAAGAGAGGGATAAACCCGGCACGCCATAATGCCGTACATAGTATTCAAGACCGGCAACCAGCAGCCCGTAAGCCGCACCAAACCCACCAAAAATCCACGGTGCGTAGTCCATCACGATGGCATCCACCCCTTTACCTTCGGCAAACGGCTGATTATAGATATGCAAAATACCGGCACGAATGGCCACAATATCGTAGAGAATGTTCCAAAAACCCAGTACCGATGCCACGATAAACGCAGTTTTAAACACGTCAATTAAAGACGTTGCCGCCGCCCCATGAACAAGCCATACCAGCACGCCGGTGGCACTACCAAACACAAATCCATGCTGAATACGAAAGCGTCCCATATTCCACCGAGACTTCACTTCCCAGACTTTACAAATATTGGTTCCTACGCCCGGAACGATATAGGCCCACAGTACCGGAGTCAGCCAGGCCACCAGCATTTGTGGCCAGTTCTGATAGGTTTGCCACCATAGATAGCCGGACAACGGAGCCAAAATAAACGCGGCAAGGTAAGGATATAGCGTCAAGAGTCTATTCATTTCAGCCCAAATTTCATCTGATGTTTTTTATGCACTTCTTTTCTAAACAGCAAGGTGTAGCGCCAGAAGGTTGCCATACGTGACAGCGACTGTAAGGTCATTCTGATATCTGAAAAGCGCCGGATAATAGAAGGTAAGCTATTAAAGCTGCTGCGAGCATCGTGACAGGCATCCGTCAATTGCTGGGCGGTCATCAGTTTCGGCGTAAAGGCGGCCTGATTGAAACGATACTCAGGATGGAGCCACCACTGTTGATCGTAAAGCAGCCGCCCCTGCTGCTGTAGCTGGGTATATAACGGCGTATTAGGATAAGGCATCAGAATATTATAGGCGGCAAAGGCAAAGCGATTTTTCAGAGCGAACTCTACCGTTTGTTCAATGCTCTCAATGGTATCGTGATCGTAACCAAGGGTAAAAGCGGCCCAAGTCTGCATACCATGTTCACGCAGCACGCTAATCTCTTCAACGTAATGAGCAAAATCTTTAATATTCGGCGACTTTTTAGCATCCTTTAAGCTCAGGGGATTAATGGATTCAAACCCCATCACGTTGCCCCAACAGCCGCTTTTTTGCATCAGGCTCATTAACGGGCGATTCTTCGTTACATCAAGGCTGGCCTGACTAATCCAGTTAACCTTCATTGGCGTCAGGGCATGACAAAGCTCGGTAAGGGCCTTTTGGTCAGAAGCAATATTGTCATCAACAAAGAAGATAAACTTACGCTGTTGCTGTTCTATTTCCCGTACGATTTCATCAATCTGGCGCAAATAGGCCCTGCGGCCAAAATACTGCGTAACGGCACAAAACTTACAGGCAAAACGACAGCCGCGAGAAAACTGCATTAACGACATCGGTAAATAGCCTTTGCCCTGATAAATCTCACGCCGGGGTAATACGCGGTGGCCGCAGTGATTAATCTGCCCGATGCCTACCGGTGAATCGTAGCGGGGCTTTAAACGATGGCGTCTGGCATCTTCAATCATTTCTGCCCAGCGGGTTTCCGCATCGCCGGTAAAGATACTGTCGGCATGTTGCATCGCTTCTTCAGGCAGCAGGCTGACATGAATTCCGCCGAGCACCACCTTTACGCCACGCAGTCGGTATTCTGCTGCAATTTCATATGCCCGGCGGGCGGTATAGGTTTCGACGGTAATGGCCACCAGATCGGTAGGATCGTCGTAAGGGATATTCTCCATCCGATCGTCGTGCATCACGACGTCAACATCATCCGGCGTCAGGCCGGCTAAAACGCCTAACATCAGAGGTTCCATACGGCCCTCGTCAATATAAAGGCTATGTTCCTGTCGACCAATGGTTGGCTTAATTAGCGTTAGCTTCATTCCTTTTCCCCTAATGCCTTTCCCTGCTTTCTGATAATTTCCCGATGAGAAATAATATTCGCCAATAGCGCAACGCCTTTATCCAACCATTTAGTCGGTTTATTAAAGCTGATCAGCCGCTGGATAATTGACGGATAGCTGTAAAACTTTTTCTTGGCTAAAAAACACTGTGCCGTCAGCTGTTCTGCCGCCATTTTTTTAGGATAAAAAATCGGGTCGCCGTAGTGATAATCAGCATCTATCCACCATTGGGGGGAAATCAATCGCCCTTCGCTTGCCAGCCGGTCATACAATTTTGACCCCGGAGTAGGCGTTAGCAAATTAAAGTTAGCGATCTCTAATTTATTACGCATAGCGAAATCGAGGCTCTGGGCAATGGTCGCTTCAGTATCCTGATCGTAACCAAAAACAAAGGTGCCATAAATGCTGATGCCCCTCGAGTGAAGCGCCTTAACCACCTGTTCGTAATCACCAACGGCCTGATTCCACGACTTCCCCATCTGCTTTAAATTCTCAGCATTCAGGCTTTCAAAACCGATTAAAGCAAAGCGGCAACCGGCCTGTGCCAGTTGATCCAGTAGCTCGGGGTTTCTGGCAACATCAATACTAATCTGACAGCCCCAACGCTTTTTTAACGGCTTGAGCATCGCTAACAGGCTTTCAAGTATTTTGCGGTTACCAAACAAATTATCATCAACAAAGATAAAGAATTTATTGGGTTTTAGCGTTAACAGCTCTGCTTTGAGTTGGTCAATTGGCCGGGCTCTTACGCCGGTGCGATAGAAGCCATGAATAGAACAAAAATCACAGGCAAAGCGGCAACCACGGGTATATTGAATCAGCTCGACGGGGGCATATTTTTTACCGTTGAAAATCGCGCGGTCAATACGATAGTCATCTAACGGTAGGCTGTGATCGCCATAATAACGGTCCTGTAGCCGGCCCTGACTAAAATCTTGCAGTAGCGCCTCCCATGAACCTTCTGCATCACCAATAATAACGCTGTCAGCGTGCATTAGTGCCTCATCAGGAAGGAATGTCGGATGATAGCCTCCCATCACCACTTTATTCCCCTGTGCCCGGTAACGGTCAGCCAGTTGGTAGCTGCGCCTGGCGGTAAAGGTTTCCACTGACAGCGCGATCAAATCAGCCTGTAGCTCATCGGGAATCGCTTCAACCCTGTCGTCGTAAAATACAATTTCATGGCCTAAGTCCAGCGCTCTGGCCGAAAGGATACCCATCGCCAAAGGGGGCATGGCATCGGTCGTGCGGTAATCACCCATATTAGGGCGTATTAATATGATTTTCATAGAATAGCTGCTTCGGGGGAGATAGCGCGTTGATCCCAGTGAGCACCCTGGCTTAGCTCAACGCCATACAGGCAAGTTTGATAAATCAATGGACTAAAGCGTTGAGTCACTTTCGCCAGTAACGGATGATCCGCGCCCATGCCTAACGTCATCACTGAACTCGGGCAATGCGTTAAAGCGTCATCAATCAGTGGAATAATATCGTTTTTATCACTCGCAGCAAAAAAGGCCAAAAAGCTTTGATCCAGCGTGCTATTAATGGCGGGCAATCTGACTCGGTGAGTCAAACCGGCATAGCCATTGTAAAAAGGTTTTAATATACGGGCGGCGAGCGAATAGCCGACAGCAATAACCTGCTTAAACCGCTGCTGGTTCCATATTACCGCACACCCGCATAGCTGGCCGTTCCGGTAATAGCCCAGAACAGGGAGTTCTGTCTGGCGTAGCCAGTCCACGCTCAGCCGTGGGCTTAGCTGGTATCCGGCTACCTGCTGATGATAAAAATCGACTATCTGCGGGTACTCTTCTAGCGCTACCCGTTGCCAGAGATTGGACCTGCGCCCCCTCTTGCTGCATATTGCTAAGGTACTCAACTCCCCTAACAAGTGATATTTGGGCAGGCCGATATTTCCCTTTTCTAACAGACTACGCGCCGTTTTATTATCGCTGGCAATACTGGTATAGCAGTGCTCTGGCGGCGTTAAATGTTGCCTAATATAGTTATAACCGGCTTTCAGTATCCGTATGCGATTACGGTCATGCCGGCCAATTCGCAGGCTATTTAAGTAGCCAAGCTCGGTCACTTGTCCATTGACAAAACCCTGATGCTTAGTCAGTTGGCTCATGCCCAGCGCGCGCTCGCCGTCTTGGGCCAATAACGGATATTCAGTACCGAAATAGTGTTGATTGGCGAAATAGTCAGGGCGTCGCGTCATCACCATCTCAACGGCCCCCTGCATCGCATTGTCTTCCAGCAGTCGTAGCAGATCTGAACTGTGCTCTGCGGTCGCAGCCCGGAGGGTAATCATTTCACCTCCAGCAATTGTCCCTGCCAGCTTTCGTCGCCCAGCGGGTAGCCGTTACGGGCGCGGATTTCATTATGGTGCAATGCATTGATCGGGAAATAGTTACGCCACATGAAAAAATCATGACGATTATTCCAGCTACGTTGGGCGATAGAACGCCAACTGTAGAATGTTTGCCTGGCTTCGATACAGCCCTGAGTTACCTGCTCCGGCGTCAGCCCTTTAGGGTAGAAAGGCAGCTCATTGTAGCGATAGTTATCATCTAACCACCAGTTCTCATAACGTAAGCGATTTTCCTGCTGCAGGCGCTTATACAGCGGCGTTCCGGGGAACGGAGTCATATGATTAAATGCTGCGATATACATGCCCTGCCGCTGTGCAAAGGTTACCGCCTGTTGGAAGGAGTCCTGAGTATCGTGGTCGTAACCAAAGACGAATGTGCCATATACCGAAATACCGTACTTTTTCAGGTTAGCAAGGGCGTTAGAGAATCCGCCCTTCATGGTATTAAAGCCTTTACGCATCAGCTTTAAGTTGTCTTCATTCAATGACTCAAAACCGATAAGAACGCCCTTACAGCCCGACAGCGCCAGCTGTTTTAAAAAACTCTCATCGTGAGCCGCGTTAATGCTCATCTGGGTAATCCAGCGGATATTGAGCTTAGCCAGTTCAGGCAGCCATATCCGACTTTCGCTGATATTGCCGGCAAAGTTATCATCAACAAAAAAGAACAGTTTTTTATCCTTTTTCTGTTCGGTTAATTCAGCTAATACCTGGTCGGGATCGCGACGACGATATTGTCGTTGATAAAAAGTCTGAATGGCGCAGAACTCGCAGGGGAAACGGCACCCGCGGCCAGTTTCAACTAAGCCGATTGGCAGATAGCGCTTATTTTTAAACAGCTTCCGGTCAACCCTCACCTGACTAAGATCGGTCTGCTGCCCCTGATAATGCGGTTTTAACGTCTGGTGCTGTAGATCGTCCAGCAGCTCATGCCATATGGCTTCGGCCTCACCGGTCATAATAGCATCGGCATAGCGGGCTGCCTCTTCAGGCACCAGCGTGACATGGAACCCGCCCATAACTACCGGGACGCCCCGTTTACGAAACTCACTGGCTATCTGATAGGCGCGCTTGGCGGTATAGGTTTCGACTGAGATCGCTACCGCATCGGTAGGTTCATCAAACGGTATGGTTTCCATACGGTCGTCGTAGAAACGGGTATCGATATGCTCCGGCGTTAGCCCTTGCAGGGTGGCAATCGGTAATGGCTCCATTTGCCAGGATCGCAAATAGGATTCATTGGCCCGATGGCCGATGGCCGGATGAATAAAGGTTAATCTCATCGGTTAGCCCTTTATCACATCAATGGTTGATGGGCGGTGTTCGATCGGCCAGTCACAGGTGTAAAACTTATGCAGATTATGCGCATAAAAGCGGTAGCCTAAATTGGCGGTAATCGCCAAAGGCTGAAAGTTTTTTGCATTCCATAACCTTCTGACAATATTGTTGTACTGGTAGATCTTCTTCCACGCCCGCTCGTGGCCCTCTTCCAACTCTTGGACCGTCATTAACTTAGGCTGAAACACTACGTGCTGGGCATCATACAGCGACCAGTCTTTGGTCAGTATCCGCTGTTCTTGCTCCAGACGTTGATAAAGCGGCGTAGCTGGGAAAGGGGTAAGGATAGAAAAACGAGGCAAATCAATACCGGCATCGATCGCCAGCTCAACCGTAGCATCAAACGTATCTACCGTGTCGTGGTCGAGGCCAAAAACAAAGCAGCCCTGAATGGAAATCCCTAACTTATGTAGTGTGCCGATAAGCTCTTTGTAATTGACCGATGAGTTAAACTTCTTGCCTGCATCTTTCAGGCTGCCGGAAGTCACCGTTTCCAGCCCGAGAAGCAAGCCTTTACAACCGCTGCGGGCCATTAATTCCATCAGTTCATAATTATGGGCAATCAATACCGTTGAAAGTCCAAACCACTGCACTTTAAGCGGAATTAAGGCGGTAAACAGCTGTTTGGCATAGCCAATATCAGAGACTAAATTAAGATCGACAAAAATAAGCTTGCGCTTACCGGTTCGCTCAACAAATTGGCGGATATCCTGAATAATCCAGTCCACCGGATGTTGGAACTGTTTGCGCCCCCAGGCGGTAGGCGCTACGCAAAACTCACAGTTATGAGCACAGGCTCTGGTGGCTTCAAACACCGCCTGAGTTAAAAAGTCTTCACGATTAAACCGATGGCGCTCAGGGAAAGGCAGCGTGGTGTCGCTTAAATCGAAATCCGGCGCCTGCCGATAGATTTTTTGCAGATTACCGGCAATAAAGTCGTGGATCAGCTGAGGCCACGTTTGCTCCGCATAGCCAACGCATAGGCTATCAGCGTGCCCGGCAGCTTCTTCAGGTAATAAGGTTACGTGAGGGCCACCTAATAAAACGGGAATTCCTTTGGCTCTGAATTGGTCAGCCAGTTCATAGGCTCTTGGTGCCGTGCCGGTAATGACCGTCAGGCCGATTAAGTCCGCCTGTAAATCGGCAGGAATTTCGCTAATGCCTTCGTCTATTAGCGTGATGTCTATCGGTAAATCTTTGGGGGTTAAGGCAGCCAGAGTGGTTAACGTCAGGGGTTGATAGCGCAGAGAACGCTTAAAGATGCCGCCTCTTTTACGATACAGCGGCCCCTTTGGAGAAATAAGTACCAGCTTCATTTTACGACTATGACTAAAAGGACCATATTCCATTGCTACTTCCTCTATTCCGTTATTCCGTTATTCCGTTATTCCGTTATTCCGTTATTCCGTTATTCCGTTATTCCGTTATTCCGTCATTTGAAAATTTTTTGATAATCGCCGTAGGTTAATAAGCCGGGTAATTTTACATCTCCCAGACGCTTACCCTGCGCATATTGCCATGATAAATAACGGCTGACGGGCGACTCAACAAGCTGTCCGGTTAAAGGAGACAGTTGGGATAATTGCCTTGCATAAGCGTACTGGGGATTATGGCATAACCGCCGCTCAATAAGTGTAACAAGGGGTTTAATTTCACGACAATCGGTGTTATCCAATAATAAAACGTACCCCATCGCCTGATAATCAGGACAAAGCATGGCAAAACCGCTGATTTCGGACAGGCACTGATTCACAAAGGGTTCGGTAAGTTTCTCGCCCACTAAATCGCTGATAACGCCAGAGCGCCCAATAAAACTCAATATCGGGATATCATTCTGGTAGCCAGTACACTGCACCATATCTGCGGTGTTATAGCGGTACAGCCCACTGTTAGTCGTTACTATTACCTGATAGCTGTTGCCAATGGTTAGTGCATCAGCCAGATAAATCTCACCGTTGCCGTCCATAAACTCATAGAAATTGCTGCCAATGCAGAGCTGTTGCTGGTTTTGCTGATTTGGCGTGGTGATCACCGCCTCGGTTGATAACAGCCCTTTAGGCTGTAAATAAACGGACGGAAAATGATGCATAAGTTGAACTGACAGAGGCTTAGACGAAGCATCAGCCCAACAGCTAATAACCTTCAGTTCTGGCCAGAGATACTCTGTTTTACCGCTGGCTAAAAAGCGCTTATAGTTTAGTGCGGCAGTTGAATTTGCCGCTAATAAGTGCCCGGCAATATCACCGCCCTGCGTGAGCAGCGTAAACAACGCCTCTTTCTTAACCTGTAACCCTTCTAACAGCTGTAGCAGAAAGCTCGGGCTCCAAATAGAAATAAGCCTTAGGTCCGGGCTGCATATCAGGTAATAGAGCGTCAGTAGCTGCCAGTCATCGATATCAGCCACCTGTCCGAGGCTTAAGGGTACCGCCGACATTTGAGCAAACGCCATCAGGTTATCTGAGCCCAAATAAATCGCATCACCGCCGCCAATAACCACACCACCGGCGGTAGTTCGAGGCTTTGCGGCCGCAGGGCTAAGCGCCCAATAGGCCGTTCCCTGTCCTAATTCAAATTGACTCATCAACTGTGCCAGCCAGTTTAATAACGCATAGCGAAAATCGTTCAGCCCGGCACTGGAATAGGGAATCAGTTTTCCACCGCTATGGCTACCGCCGGTGGTTTCAAAGGCTAACGTGTCACCGCTAAATAGTTGGTCAATTTGCCCTTCCGCCATTTGGTCGATCCATGGCCGTAATGTCTCATAATCGACAATGGGGACGGCATTTTGGAAGTCTTCAACCTGTCGGATATCGGCAAAGTTATATCTCTTACCATAGGCGCAATCTTGATTTAGCCGTAAGCATTTAATCAACCAGTCCCGCTGTTGCGCCATTACCGGCAAGGGAGAGTGATTAAACCCACGGCTGAAATGCTGCCAAGGATTATTCATGGCGATATTCAATAGCCGGATTTAAAAACGCTGAATGAAAGCGGTTCGGTAAGTTTTCAAGGCTGATTTCACACAGGCACACCATCTCGTGGCCTTGATAATAACGGGGGTTACGCTGGAGAAAAAACTGACCGCTGGGCTTAGTTTTCACCTGTAAGTCAAGATCAACTAAGGCTTGAGACAGGTAACCATAGCTTTGCGGGCATTCAACAATACCGGTCGCCTGATTGTAGAGCGGCCCGAACTTTTGCTCTGCCAGTCGATCTGCAAGTTGCTTTAGCTCAGGTTGCGCAGAGTGCCAGTGAGGGTGAAATTGCTTAGCAAACACCACTAAATACTTATAGGTTTTGTAGCCTTTAACTAACAGAAACCAGTAAAGAGGTCGGTGAGGATTATCCCGTTTCAGTTGGCCCATACGTTGGATCCAGGCATGGTGCAGAGCCTGCTGTTTCCAATGCTCAGGCATAACGATGGTATCGCCGGAATAGACAATCACTGAGTCTCTATCGGGATAGAATTGCAGGCTGCTAAAGCCGACAATCTCTCGGTTATGCTCCAGTATTAATACTTCATTCTTACTTTCTAAATCAGCTAAAAACCGCCCGATATCACTCCCGGCATAAAACTTGAAATAGAGTTCAGCCAGCGTTTGCCGCTTGAGTTTGGATAACGAGTCCACGTCCTGAAAGTAGGTTTGATAGTTCATATTTCGATTACGGTCCGCTGTAACTGTTACCGGCTATCTTATCAAGATGCGCCGATGAAATATAAGACATAATCCGGGATTGGATTATTCAGTTGCTCAGCTCACCACATTCGGCTAAAGTCGCCCCCCTTCTCACTGGCATGGGGATTTTGGCTATGTTTATTGGCTTTGACTATGGTACGGCTAACTGTTCAGTTGCGGTAATGCACGATGGTACGCCGCAGCTATTAGAAATGGAAAACGGCTCCCCGCTGTTACCCTCCATGATATGTGCCCCTACGCGAGAGGCGATAAGCGAGTGGCTATATCGCCATCATGAGGTTCCGGCAACCGATGATGAAACCCAGGCATTACTGCGCCGGGCTGTCTCTTTCAATCGAGAAGAAGGTATTGATGTACTGCATAACAGCGTGCAGTTTGGGCTAAGCTCGCTGCGTCAATATATGGAAGACCCTGAAGAAGTCTACTTCGTTAAGTCGCCAAAATCTTTTCTCGGGGCATCTGGCCTTAAACCGCAACAGGTGGCACTGTTTGAAGATCTGGTCTGTGCCATGATGCTGCATATTCGCCAACAGGCAGAAAGGCAGCTCGCACAGCCAATTGACCGCGCGGTGATTGGGCGGCCAATTAACTTTCAGGGCCTTGGCGGTGAAGAGGCCAACCGGCAGGCGCAGGGGATTCTCGATCGCGCTGCACGCCGGGCGGGTTTCCTTGAGGTGGTATTTCAATTTGAACCCGTTGCAGCCGGGTTGGATTTCGAATCAACGCTCAGGGAAGAAAAGCAGGTTTTAGTTGTCGATATTGGCGGCGGTACGACCGACTGTTCGGTGCTGTTGATGGGGCCTAAATGGCATCATCGTAGCGACCGGGAACATAGTTTGTTGGGTCACAGCGGCTGTCGCGTAGGCGGTAACGACCTCGACATCATGCTGGCGTTTAAGCAGCTTTGCCCACTGCTGGGCATGGGCGGGCAGACAGAAAAAGGCATTGCCCTGCCAATACTTCCTTGGTGGAATTCGGTCGCGATTAACGACGTTCCGGCGCAGACCGATTTTTACAGTATGGCAAATGGCCGTATGTTAGCTGAACTGATACGAGATGCCCGCGAGCCGGAAAAAGTCGCCTATCTGCAAAAGGTGTGGCGGCAACGTTTAGGCTACCGTCTGGTACGCGTCGCGGAAGAGAGCAAGATAGCGCTTTCCGACAGTAGCCAAATCGCTACTATGCTGCCTTTTATTGCTGCCAATCTGGGATGTGATATCTCTCAGGCAGATCTGGCAAGCGCCATCAGTCAGCCACTGCAGCGTATTTTAGAACAGGTTACCTTGGCACTAGAAAATAGCCGAGTGAAACCGGATGTGATTTATCTCACCGGCGGCAGCGCACGCTCCCCGATGATTAAACAGGCGCTGGCACAGCAACTACCGGGGATCCCATTGGTCGGCGGTGATGACTTTGGCTCCGTTACGGCCGGGCTGGCCCGCTGGGCTAATGTGGTGTTTCGATAATAAAATACGGCGCTAAAATCATTTAGCGCCGTGAGTCTTATGATAAACAACAAGGGGGTCTATCTGCCAGAAACCTGCCCAAAGTTATACTTAACGCCTAGCATAAAAGCCGCATCGCTATAGCCGCTATCACCGACTTGAACGCCAACGTTGCCCCACATATTGAAATTAGGGTTTATTTGGCCTTCAACGCCCAGTTTAATCTCAGCGATATTATCGGTACCGGCCTGCTTAATCCGCTCATTACCCATTGTGGTACTAAAGGATTTGGTATTGTGTATCCAGTTAGCTTCGACAAATGGCTCAAACTCCCGGCCTTTTCCGTTATCAGACTGATGGTGGCCTTTAAGAAAAGTACGCACCCCTAAACGAGTCTGAATATTACCATCACCACTGCTACCGACCTGAGTACCCTTAGCTTCAGTGAATGTATCAGCGCTAACGCCCATCCAGATTATTTGCGCCTGTGGTTGAACAAACCACTGATTATTTTCGCCTTTACTGTCTTTATACTCGCCGGTTTTAAAGGTATAGCCAGCCTCTATAGAGGTGGTTACGCCTTTAGACTTATAGGATTCCGTTGCCAGTTCCTGCCCCTGAACCTGATTATCAAACCAGCTATACAGCGCCCAGGTATCAATATAAGCCCCGGTGCTTTCACCTTCATTTTGCTGCCAGGTCGCGTAACCACCGAGGCTATAGCCATCAACCGAGCTATCGGCGCCATAGCCGGTTATGTAAGAACGCGTATTGCTATGGCTGTTAGCGTAGCCGCCCATCACGCCCAGATGCCAGCGATCTTGCCCGTCGCTGCTCCACTGAGAAACGTCACCACCTAACTGCAATATATAACGGTTAGTCTGGGTTTTAAGCTGACCGCTGCTGTCCCTTGAACGCGTATGGCCGCCGACATTTCGCATCCACATACTGGTGACTTTCTCTTCGCCGGACAGGGCATCGGTGTAATAGGTTTCACCTAAACGGTCGTGTAGCCGGTGAACAAAAAGCATATTAGATGCAGCGATATTGTGAATATAACCGCCGGCCTCTGGCCTGATTGTCGGCTCAGCAGGAACTTCCGGCGTCGGTTTTGACTGGGAGTTAGTCAGATACCAGTTTTTATCACTGGCCCCGGCGTCAGTATTTCCCCGATTAAGGAAATATTCATAGCCTCCGGCGGTAATACGCCCGGCCTGACGGAATTCGCCGTCTGACTGACCATCAACCCTAATCAGCTCAATGCCCTTTTCGGTGTAATCCCCCATGCCGCCGACGTTGTTAACAAAAACGTTAGTCAAGCCTGAAGTGTCACCCGTGACCGTCATATGGTCAGTGGTCGAATTATCATCACCAACAATGGTATTAAAATAAAGTGAGCCGCCGCCTTGGTAATTACCGTTAACGATCAGCCTGTTTCCGACCAGCGACCGGGCGTTATTGTCGATTTTGCCCACATAGATATAGCCCTGATTATCGAGATGAGTCTCTATATTCAGCGTAGATAAACCGGGTTGGTTTGCATGGTACAGGCTCCCTACCATCAGGTTTGCACCGGATGCTATGGTTGTCTCGCCAAGATATCCTGTGGCAGAAAGCAGCGCGCCTTTTTCAACAACTATCCGGCCACCTAAGGCGTTGGTTGAATCAAGATTGCCGCTGGCAACGGTAGTCAGCCCGCTATAGCCGCTGCTATCTCCGCTTAGGGCTAACTGAGCCGTTCCTGACTTAGTGATAGTGCCTGAACCGTCAAACTGGCCGGCAAAATAGCTATCATCGTTTTGATTTACTATCAGATCGGCATCAGTCACATCCACTACGCCACCCGAACCAGAGAGCGATGACATAATAAGACTGTGATGATTAAGATTCAGCAGGCCACCATTGACGATATAGGTGGTGTTATCAACAAATGCCCCGGTAGACGCTGACCGAAGTTCCCCGGCTTCTACCCGGGTTCCGCCGGTGTAATTATTATTACCAGAAAAAATGACGGTTCCCGCACCGGTCTTAACCAACCCGCCGGCACCAACCAAGTTACCGTTCAGCATCATTTGCTTATCGGTATCCGCCTCCAAAAAGGATTCGGAGAGAACGTTCATATTGACCGAAGTGGTTAACTTATCATCACAATATTTACAGGCGTTAACCCGCAGCGTACCGCCATTCAGATTAAAATTATATACGCCGTCACCGGCTACAATACCGTCTTTTTCTGGCGATAATGCGCTATCAGAGATAGAAATAGTACCGCCGGTATTCAGATTGACCGTCGCAGATGAACCAACATCACTGGCAAGGAAGAGCCCTGACTCTGGCACCTCATAACCATCAGCGCCGATGTAGGCTTTACCTTCGAAATAAACTTCTGCGCCATTTTCAACGGTTAAGGTTGCGCTTCCGGCACCTTTAATTTGATCGTTAAAATCAATATCATATATCTCTCCCGACGCGCCTGACGCTAACGACAGAGAGCTTTGAATACCTAATTTGCTGTCCGAACCGGTAACATAAATATTGACCGAGGAAAGCTTAGAGAAATTACCGGGAACATCATCTTTTCTGACAAATGACGCAATGATACGGCCGGCGATCATTGAACCACCGTCTGATATATTGATGTTGGCATCACCCAGATAGCCTAAATATGCGTCACCATTGACCATCGAATCATCGTAATAACCACTTCCTTCTAACGCCTTATTGATAACAGAGAGTTGGCTGTTTGTGCCACTGATATTGATAGTACCCGTATTGGCAGAATTACCGCTTCCGGCCCAGAGTACATTGTCAGAGGCCTGCGAAGACGTTCCAGACGCTGCACCTACGTTCAGACTTGCTCCGTCGAGAATATTCACGACCCCGGTAACGGTTTTATCGCGTTGAACATATCTGTCGTATACGCTGGTATCACCAACGCTCAACCCTTTAG
>POVV01000323.1_pt1 | contig 34791 bp, 35 predicted proteins | sample 1560271 | NCBI WGS metagenome assembly POVV01 (sample SAMN08337232, study PRJNA429181) | Bioreactor metagenome, whole genome shotgun sequencing project. | biome: cows' rumen and soil; feature: anaerobic; isolation source: anaerobic chemostat enrichment culture, galacturonate as sole carbon... | reverse complement strand
TTATCTGGGAGTGGTAAATATTATGGTTACTAAAGAAAGTACCGAGACAGATGCCCTTAAAATTCCGTTTGAATATAAAATTGTTGCAATAATAGCTATTACTCTTAATATTATATTGGGAATATTTCCTTCCGTTATAATGGGATTAAGATTATAAATGTTATTATTCTTTGGAAATATCAAGAAGCAGGTCTAATAGATCTGCTTTTTTTATTTTCATTATGGAAATTTTTTATTAGAATACTCTATAAGTAAAACATTCGCTAAACAGAAAGCTGTTTTACAGCATATATTTTCAATTGTCTGTATATGTAATTTTAATGTTTTTTTAATACTTTTACGTTAATTATCTTTTTTAACAACACCACTATGAAGACACGTTATTCTTTAGCACTGATTCTGTGCTTATTCTTTATTTTTCAACAAAATTATGCCCAATCAAAGTATGGAAATGCAACAATGGATGAGCTTACTATGCAGGTTTATCCTCAAGATACAACAGCAGCAGCCGTCATACTGTTAAAAAAAGGAGATGCCCGTTTTATAGTATCAGAACTTTATGGCTTCCAGTTTGAATATACCTTGCAGGTAAAAATAAAAATATTGAAAACAGAGGGTTTGAAATGGTGTGATGAGAAGATTCCATATTATGAGGCTAGTAATTCGTCGAAAGAGCAGATTAATGGCCTATCCGGTACAACATATAACTTGGAAAATGGAAAAATAGTAAAGACTAAATTGTCTAAAGAATATATTACAAACGAGGATATAGATAATAAATATAAGGTAAGAAAGTTTTCTATGCCTGCGGCAAAAGTGGGCTCTGTGATAGAATATAAATATACAATTGTCTCAGATTTTTATTACGAGCTTAGAGAGTTTCGTTTCCAAGAGTCAATACCTGTAGCTTATAGCTGCTATGAATCTAAAATTCCGGAATATTTTAAGTATAATGTTAATTTTCAGGGATATGTTCCCTTGAAAACAGTACGTGAACCGGAGAATGAAACGTTCCATTTAAATGGAAATCTTATCCCTTGTAATGCAGAAAAAATCAAATCAGAGGGTTTTGATCTGCCCGCGATGAAAGATGAAGCTTTTTTATGGACTGTAAATGATTATATTTCAAAGGTTTCTTTTGAACTTAGATCGTTCTATATACCAGGAAGTACACTTCAGAATTACTCATCTTCTTGGTCTAATATTGATAAAGAACTATTAGCATCGAGTTCATTTGGAGGAAATGCCAAAAAAGCAGATATGTTTAAGGAAGAAATACAGAAGGGGGATATTACTTTGGCCAGAGCTCAGGAAATACAGAATATGATTAAATATAGAGTGAAATGGAATGAACGAAGTGAGCTTTATCCAAGAAATTTGAAAGAAGCCCTTAAAACTGGATTAGGAAATAATGCTGATGTGAACTTCTTATTAATTAATGCCCTAAAGGCTGGGGGGTATGATGCTTTTCCTGTGGTTTTGAGTACGAGAAGTAACGGACGCTTGCCATATACATATCCAAGTGTTACAGCCTTGGACTATGTGATTACAGGGATTAAGATAGATACTGTTATGTATTTTACCGATGCTGCAGCCAAATATGGAGATTGGAATCTATTGCCGGAAAAATGCATGGTTCCTCAAGCCCATATTATAAAAGAAAACGGATGTGATTGGGTAAATCTTACCTCTATATCAAAAGGATCGATTTTAAAAGTTGGGAAGTTTGAATTTTCAGGAAATGAATATATTGGACGGATAACAGATACGAGGAAAGATAATGCGGCTTATGATTTTAAGAATTACTATTATGGACACAAGGATAAGGATGCATTTGTTGAAACCTTGTCAAGGAGAACTTCTTGTGAAATAGATAGTTTGAATGCTCAGAATCTGGATAATACAGCCGAAGCTGTAAAGATTGAATATATACAGAAAACTAATGTAGATACTGGAGAAGAATTTATTTATATCAACCCTTTAATAGATAAGCATTACTCGGAGAATCCATTCCGTACCGAAACTCGTACTCTACCTATTAATTTTGATTATCTGACAACATATATGCAAATGGTAGAAATAAAGATACCGGAAGGTTATGTTGTCGATGAAACGCCCAAGCCTGCAAGGATGGTGATGAATGATAATGACATCGTTCTTACTTATAGGATAGCGGTAGATGGAGATGTGATTAAAATAAATTACGTATATCAGTTGAGAAAATTAATATTTCCTGCGACAGATTATGATGGTATCAGGGATTTTTATGCTAAGCTGATAGCTAAGAGTTCGGAGCAGATAGTCTTGAAAAAAACGAGTGCAGTAAAAGAATAAAATATGAAACGATTATTTATACTTACTGTTATAGGTACTTGTCTGATTAGCTACTTGCAAGCACAAGTTGGTGGTCTCTATGAAAATGCCAATGCAATAGTGAAAGAGCGTAATGCCGTATTCTCTCAGACAGATTTAAATAATGCAACATATAAATTAACCGAGGTTGTTACTATATTAAATAAGCAAGGAGAAGACTTTGGGCACTTTTTTGTATTTGGAGATAAATTCAGAGAACTGAAGGATTTTTCAGGAGTAATAAAAAACGCTGCTGGAGCTGTCGTAAAGAAAATAGGGAAAAAAGATTTGAGTATATCTTCTTTATCAGAGGGTTTTAAAACGGATGATTATAGTATTAGCTACGAAAGTAAACATCCGGCCTATCCATACACTGTGGAATATACTTATGAGATGAGAATGAAAAATGGTATAATAGCTTATCCTCCATTTGCGCCTATTGAAAATTATAGGCAATCTGTAGAAAATGCTCATTATACAATAGAGTTGCCTACTGATATTAAATTGCGATATCATTCAAATTTTGATTGCGATATAAAAGAACGTACAGAGAATAACAAACGGATATATACTTTCTCTGCCACTAACTTAAAAGCTATAGATAGAGAGCCTCTATCTCCTGTGTCGAGAGAGATTATTCCTTTGGTGTATATTGCTCCGTCCGATTTTTGCTACGATTCATTCTGTGGTAATTTATCCAATTGGAATAATTTAGGTTCTTGGATATCTGGACTTCTCAAAGACAGAGATATTCTACCAGCCGATTTTGTAGCGAAACTACAGGATATGACGAAAGATGTGAAAACCGATCGGGAAAAAGTTGCTATTATCTACAAATATCTTCAGGATAATACTCGCTATGTAAGTATACAACTTGGTATAGGCGGATATAGACCGATTGAAGCAGCTTCTGTATTAAAAACGAGATTTGGTGATTGTAAGGGGCAGACAAACTTAATGAAGGCTATGTTGAAGGCTATTGATATTTCTTCCAACTATTGTGCTATAAGTATGGGGGAAGATAAAGAGTTACTTTCGGATTTTCCAAGTTTCAATCAAAATAACCACGTGATATTGCTTGTCCCTTTGCAGAATGATAGTATTTGGTTAGAATGTACCAGTGCTATAACTCCATTCGGATATATACATGATGGTATCGCTGGGCATGATGCACTCGTAATTACTGATAATGGAGGTAAGATATGTCGACTACCCACTTATACAAGTAAGCAAAACAAGAAAGAATCGACATTGCATATCGATATATTGGAAAATGGATCAGCTAAAGGTTCCGCTACATTTATTGAGCATCTGTTTGGATATGATAATGAGTCCAGATATATTGTATCCAATGACAGAGAAAAGAAAGTAGAGTATATACATGATAATATAAGTATGCCAAAAATTCAGATAGGAGAAATAAATACTAGTGAAAATAAGTCTGCTCTACCATATTGCTCTCTCTCTTTGAATTATGAAGCTTTGGATTATGCTAGTAAAACGGGTAGCCGTTTATTTATACCGGTATGCCCTCTTAAGAAAAATAATTACAATATCTTCTCGGCAGCGAAGCGTAACTTCGATATAGAAATCCCTGATGGATTTTCGGAGTCTGATACTATTATTATACAAGTCCCAGATCTGTATACACCAGAATCCTTACCGAAGGATATCTCTTTGGCTACAGATTTTGGAGCGTTCTCATCGCAAAGTATGTTGGACGGAAATAAAATTATCTATATTCAAAATACGGATATCTTTTCGGGGCGATACAATAAAGAAAGATATAAAGAAATTAAAGATTTTTTTGGAGAAATAGCTGCCGCTATAAAGCGGAAAATAGTGATAAAGAAATCTTAAGTTAAAAAAAAGCTGAAAACATTGTTTTCAGCTTTTTAATTTCCGTTCTATTTCGGCTATTTCTTCTCGGAATGTTTTATCAACCTCCATCTGTTCTTTTACTATTTTGCAGGCATGCAATACCGTGGCATGATTTTTCTTGCCTATCAATGAGCCAATTTGCGCCAAAGACATTTCTGTATATGTTTTAGATAAATACATCGTAACCTGCCTTGCCTGAACTATCTGACGTTTCCGAGAGGCTGTATGAATTAACTCGTTCTTTATATTATAAAAATCACAAACAATAGATTCAATGGTGTTTACCGTGATTTTCTTAGCCTCTATTTTCTTTATGGCCTGGCTTATTACACGGCGAGCCAAAGGTAGGTCAATTTCTTTGTTGTAAACCAAAGAGTGAGCCATTATCGATACGATGATTCCTTCCAGATCACGTGCGTTATCTGTTACATTTTCAGCAATATAATCTACTACGTCCTCAGGAATAGTCAATCCGTCATGAAGAATCTTGTTTTGGAGAATCTGCAGCCTTAAAGCTTTGTCAGGATTATCTATTTTAGTTGTCAATCCCCATCTGAAACGAGTAAGCAATCTTTCTTCTACACCTTGCAATTCAGACGGTGCTTTATCTGAAGTTAAGATCAGCTGTTTATTGTTTTGATGCAGATGGTTGAATATGTGGAACAATGTATTTTGAGTCTTTTCTATTCCGGCAAGCTCATGTATATCATCTATAATGAGAACATCTATGCCTTGATAAAAATTGATGAAATCATTTGTCGTATTATAACGTCCGGCTTCTGCATATTGAATCTTGAATAAATGTGCCGACACATATAATACTCTTTTTTCCGGAAAAAGCTCTTTGATACAATTACCTACTGCGTGGCAAAGATGTGTTTTACCTACACCGGAAGTTCCATGTAAAAACAACGGATTAAATGCTGTTTTTCCCGGATTTTGGCAAATAGCATCTCCAGCTGTACGAGACAGTTTATTGCTTTCCCCTTCAAAGAAATTGTCAAAGGTATATTTATGATTCAATTGCGAATCAAAATCATCTGCAACAACCTTCTGAAATGGGTTCGGTATTTTATTTATATTCTTATTCGTAAACTTATCAGACGTCGTTGATTTTGCATTCCCTCTATAATCTACTAATGTATTAGTGGTGTTTTCTACCAATATACGATACTGTAATATGGTGTCATTACCAATTTCTCTATGCAAAGTCGCTTTGAGCAAGTCTGCGAACTTATCTTCCAAATACTCATAAAAGAATTGGCTGGGAACCTGTATCGTAAAAATCTTATTTTCATAAGAAAGAGGTACAATCGGTAAAAACCAAGTTTTAAAAGCAGCCTCAGACACGTTGTCCTGAAATACTCTTAAGCAGTTAGCCCATAATTTATGAGTAGAAGAAAATTCCATTTAAGTAAAAAGAAAATAATTAATGAAACTGTAGATTCGATTTAATCGATTTTTAAATCGTTTCGTTATGTAAATTTCAGAATAAATTTCAGAATAAAAAAGGGGTTTTAAATTTGCTTATTTAACAAAATAAATATCTGATTTAAAGTCAGACAGTTAAGTGTTTTTCTTGTGCACCCCTCTTTTTTAATATGAGAACCTTTGATAAACAGCTTGTTACGTGTTTAATCGGTATTTAACTGATTTTTAACAATCATTCTCAAAGGTATTGATGTTACACCTTTATAGAAAATGAATGTTTTTCATTATTTAGAATTGTTATAAATAATGAGATCAGAAAACTTTAACATTTATATAGCGCGATGGGTTCTCCCGTATATCTTTTAGAAGTAGAGAAGCATTGTTAATAGTGCTATTGATACTATCGTATAGATTACGGTCGTTAAGTAATAATCCTAATGAACTATCCTTTGATGAAATCTTAGTCGACAGTTGTTGTATGTTCTTCATCGTTGAGTCTACTGCCTTATAAGTGGATGCAATGTCCATCTGGTTTAACTGCTTTGTCAGACCAGTCAGATCATTAGACATCGTGCTTAGATTTCCTGTAACAACAGGTATGTCTTTATTAAGGGTGGTCATCATAATGTTAAGTTGCTTTGTCGATTTGGCCAAGTCGGTTGTTATCTGGTTTACATCAGATAACGATTGTGACAAAACGGGGCTATTGACCAGAGTGTTGATCCCTGTTAATATAGAATCTATCTTAGGCAACAAGCCTTGTATTTGGGGAACCATTTTGTCAGCAGCATCAAGCATACCTTTTTTGCGACTGCCGACAATAGTATCTGAGTTCGATATATATTCTGTTGTATAAGGGTTTGTTTCCATTATTATTGTAGCAGAACCCAACATGGAAACATCAAGATACATTTTACTCCCTTTTGGGATGTTAAGTCCTTTGTCCATATTGAGGTAAGTAACTATTCGGTTCGGATTATTCGGATCCATTTTCATAGAAGATACCAGCCCGACCTGAAATCCGTTTATCGTTACAGGGGTTGCTTGCGTCAGACCCGCGACATTATCGAATACAACTATATATGTATTCGAAGACTTGAATATATTAAAACCTTTCAGGAAACTGATTCCGTAATACAATAAGAACATTGCTATAACAAAAGCAATGCCGATCTTAATTTCTTTGGATACTTTACTCATAATTCTATATCGTATTTTATTCTAATCTAATTTTGTGATTTTATTTTACTCGCTCGCCATCTTTAAGCTTTATGACAAAAGCGTCTTTGAATTTAGTGCTTACTTGGCGCTGAATATTCATAGCTTCTTTTAAACTTGTGGTAGATCCGTAGGTATACTTGTATCCACCCTCATCTTTATAGAACGTGACAGGAGATAGCCCTTTGAAACTTGAAGAGTTGTTCGCAAGTTTCTTCCTCGAAATCAAAAATTGAACTCTGTATTCGATTTTTCCTGTTAAGTCTGCTTTCCTCGATTCTTGCGTAATATTTATGAGCGGTTGCTCATTTATTGTGTTTTCGATAGCAGCAGTGTCTTTTGTGTCGAATGAAAAATCATCTTCTTTGTCGGCTACTAAAAATTTTCCTTGTTTCTTATCGAATTCTCGTTTGTATTTTTTGAATCCGGAATATATAGCGGAGGCCATAGTTTGTTGCCCGTTTTTTGATGATAGAAAGCTAGCCTCACTCTGATTGTTTATAAAGCCGAGTTCTATTAGAATACTAGGCATACTTGTCTTTCTTAAAACCAAGAACCCCGCTTGGCGTACTCCTCTGTCCGGACGCTTAGCGACAGTTTTAAAATCACTTTGAATGAAATTTGCTAATTGTAAACTCTGTTCCATAAAAGTATTAGTCATAAATTCGAAAATGATATACGATTCTGGTGATCTGGGATCGAACCCTTCATACTTTGTTGTATAATCATCTTCCAGCAAGATAACAGAGTTTTCGCGTTTAGCTACTTCTAAATTTTCTTCACTACGGGCTAGTCCCAGAATATAAGTGTCTGCTCCTGCGGCGTTAGTAGTTTTAGCACTGGTCGAATTGGTGTGGATAGAAATAAACAGATTTGCTTTTGCCTTATTTGCTATTTCAGTCCTTTTGTCTAAGGCTATAAATACATCCGTTTTTCGGGTATATACAACTTTTACATCCTTATAATTTCTTTCAATCAGTTGACCTAATGCCAGAGCAACACCTAAATTTATTTCTTTTTCTTTGTATATCCCTCTTACGGCACCGCCATCTTTTCCACCATGACCGGCATCGATGACAACCACAAATTTAGAGCCTGAGGCACTTAATATGCCGCAGAAAAGGTATAAACAAAAAATAAGACTTAAAATTTTTCTCATATTTTAGAGTTCTACCCTAATTTAATCATGCCTTATATATAACTTCATTTTTGAGTTCTTTGTTCTCGAAGAAGCTTTGGATGTTTTGCATTGTTGTTTGTGCAATATTTCCCATAGCCTCTTGTGTAAAGAATGCCTGATGAGACGTCACTATTACGTTGTTGAAAGATAAAAGACGAGCCAATACATCATCAGTCATTACTTTATCGGAATGGTCTTCGTAAAAATACGCTCCTTCTTCTTCATATACATCAAGTCCGGCATAGCCTACCTTTCCACTGATTAAGCCATCTATCAGATGCTTTGTGTGTATCAATTTTCCTCTACCGGTATTGATTATCATCACACCATCCTTCATTTTCGATATTGATTTGTCGCTAATCAGGTACTCTGTTTCTTTCGTCAACGGACAATGTAGTGTGATTATGTCTGAATTGGCATATAATTCATCCAGACTTGCGTATTTTATATTATTAGCTTCAGCAAAAGCAGTGTCGGGATAAAGATCATAGGCAAGGACATTCATTCCTAGTCCTTTGAATAGCCCAATAGCTGTCTTTCCTATTTTTCCAGTACCTATTACTCCTATCGTTTTACCATACATGTCGAATCCTTGAAATCCTATAAGCGAAAAATTACTATCGCGTGTACGAAGAAACGCTCTGTGAACTTTTCTGTTAAGGCACAGCATTAACGTTAATGTGTGTTCGGCGATAGCATGAGGTGAATAGTCTGGTACACGAACTACTTTAATTCCTTTTTCTGTTGCAGCGGCTATGTCTACATTATTGAATCCGGCACATCTCAACGCTATCAGTTTTATTCCGTAAGAATATAGCTTGTCTATTACAGCCGCGTCAACTATGGCGTTAACAAAAATACATATGGCATCGGCTCCACTGGCTAAAAGTACATTGTTTATATCAAGATGTTCTTTATGATAAACCAATTCGAACCCAAAGTTTTTATTAACTCTATCAAATGTAGCCCTGTCATAAGGCTTGGCATCAAAAACTGCTATTCTATATGACATATTATCAATCTATAAAATTGTTGAATACTCGTATACAAAAGTAAATAAAATAAGTTTTATCCTCAATAGTATACTTCTTAACTTTTTATAAACAATAAGGGGGAGCTTTTAGCTCCCCCTTTATTATTATTCAGATTATTATTTGGCGTAGCTTACGGCTCTGGTTTCCCGGATCACTGTAATCTTTACCTGACCAGGATAAGTCATTTCATCCTGAATCTTCTTAGCTATGTCCGTAGATAATTTTTCAGTTTCTACGTCGTCTATTTTATCTGCACCAACAATCACGCGGAGTTCACGACCTGCTTGAATCGCATATGTCTTTAAAACTCCCGGGTAGGATAACGCTAGTTGTTCCAAGTCGTTCAAACGTTTGATATAAGCTTCTACTATTTCGCGACGAGCGCCGGGGCGGGCTCCTGAAATAGCATCGCAAACCTGTACAATCGGAGCTAGTAGGCTAGTCATTTCCACTTCATCATGGTGAGCGCCTATAGCATTGCATATATCTGGCTTTTCCTTATATTTTTCAGCCAGTTTCATCCCTAGTAGGGCATGTGGCAATTCCGGCTCATCGTCAGGAACTTTACCTATATCGTGTAACAATCCGGCTCTCTTGGCTTTTTTTACATTCAGTCCTAATTCTGATGCCATAATAGCACAAAGATTTGCTGTCTCGCGAGCGTGTTGTAGTAGGTTTTGTCCATAAGACGAACGGTATTTCATTTTTCCTACTAAACGGATCAGTTCGGGGTGTAATCCATGAATGCCAAGATCGATAGTTGTTCTTTTACCGGTTTCGATAATTTCTTCTTCTATCTGTTTTTTTACTTTTGTTACTACCTCTTCTATGCGTGCAGGGTGTATACGTCCGTCAGCCACCAATTGGTGGAGAGCCAAACGTGCTACTTCACGTCTTACCGGATCGAATCCTGAAAGAACTATCGCTTCAGGGGTGTCATCTACTACGATTTCAATTCCGGTTGCTGCCTCAAGTGCGCGGATGTTGCGTCCTTCACGGCCAATGATGCGTCCTTTTATTTCGTCAGACTCGATGTGGAATACTGTGATGGCATTCTCTATCGCTGTTTCAGTAGCTACACGTTGGATAGACTGTATGACGATTTTCTTAGCTTCTTTATTCGCAGTCATCTTAGCCTCTTCCATGATATCGTTGATGTAAGACTGAGCATGAGATTGAGCTTCGTCTTTCAATGCTTCTACCAGCTTTTCTTTTACTTCTTCGGCTGATAATCCTGAAAGAGCTTCCAGATGTTCAATTTCTTGTTTGTGTAATTTGTCGAGATCTTGTTTTTTCTTCTCGATGACTTCTAATTGAGTTTCCAGATTAGCTTTGATGGTATCAACTTCATTTTTTTTACGTTGAAGTTCTTCTTGTTTCTGATTTAAGCCAAGTTCGCGTTGTTTTAGCTTGCTTTCTGCAACTTGAAGTTTCGAGTTACGGCTATTCGCTTGCTTTTCAAACTCAGATTTCATTTGCAAGGCTTGCTCCTTAACTTCCAGTAACTTGTTCTTTTTTATCACTTCCGCCTCTTGTTCGGCTTCTTTGATCTGACGTTTGAATTTTGAGCTCGATAATGAATTCAAAATACCCCACGTCACACCTCCTCCGGCGAAGAGGGCTATCACGATTAGTATAATGCTTAATATATCCATAATTATAATTTCTATGTAATTTCTAATTTATTAATAAACAAAACGCTAACCAAAGATGATTTTAGTCATCTTGTAATTAGCGCTTTAGATCTTTTATGTTTATAATAATTATTTTACTTGCCTTTTAAATAACTGTCCAATTCTTCAGTTAACTTTTTAATTTTGACCTCAAACAAACTTGTTCTTGCCTGATACTCTACCTTTTCCGCTACTGCTTGTATTGCTGTCATTGCCATGTAATCAGCATTTTGTAGCGAATGAGAAGAATCTCCTGTAAAATAATTTTTATATTGTCCTAATTTATAATCTATTTCATCTGCAGCTTTCCGATACATCTCTTCGTCCTTTCTCTCGATTCGTAAAGGGTATCGTGTGTCGGCTACTCGTAGATTAATAATTAAATGATCATCCATAACTTATCTGTTTTTAGCTTTTTAGCATGGTGATACATTTATCTACATCTCGCACTAATTTCGACAAGCGCTTCTTTGCCTGTTCCCTTTCTTCTGAACTTTCAGATGCAAATGATCTGGCAAATTTCACATTGTCATATTTTATTTTTAGCTCTTCTACCTGTGATGTCAAACTTTCCACTTCTGTCTTTTTTTGACTCAACTGTTTCTTTAACAGTGAATTCTCGTCTTTAAGTGTGTCGCAGAGGTAAATTAATTGCCTCATTCTTAACTCAAAATCGGCTAAAAGTTTTTCATCATTTTCAGTCATAAAGCAGCCAAAATGCAAGACAAAAATAGATAATACCAACGAATTAACAAAATTATTATCTTCCTAATTTCCTTAAAAACAAACAAAAACAAAAAGGGATACTTATTTATGATGATAAGTATCCCTTTTTAGTGATCTTTTTTCTGCTTTTCTTACAATAGAACTACTTGTAGGTCATCTTTTAGTTCGTTGAAAGCTATTTTGCCTTCTCTTGCCAGCCAGCCAAGAGCAGCATACATATCTTTCTCTGTCAATTTGCTTGCCTTTTTTATTTCCTTTAAGGATTTACTACCCTCAGCATCAAGAAGTGTCCAAATGATGCCTGCGTTTGTGCCGATTTTTTCTTTCATAATGGGTGTTATTAAAATAATTAGATTCTTTCTGTGATCATCACTAACAAAATTACATAAAATAGCCCGGTTAATCAATTATTTATCACATATTTTAACATGGGAAAGGGTTTGTGTCATAGTGTTCATTTTTGCTTTTTACGCAAATTCTTGTAGATTTGTGAAAAATTGATTCCATTGCGTTTATTTAGTTCATATAAAAAAGTAGAGTATAACGATGAGGAGCTTTTATCCCTTTTTAAAAAGACGGGTGAAGCCGAGTATTTTCAACGACTTTACGAACGATATATCCCGTTGATATATGGGTTGTGTTTGAAATATCTCCAAAGTCCTGAGAATTCGCAAGATGCTGTTATTGATATATTTGAGAATCTGTCGCAGAAAATACAGGGTTATGAAATCAAGATTTTTAAGAATTGGTTGTATAGTGTTGTTAAAAATCATTGTTTTCATATATTAAAAGAAAATAAAAGAGAAATTATTGTAGATTTCGATTCGCAATTTATGGAATCTGACTCTGTTTTGGATCTATTAAGTGAGGAATCGGAAGAGGAAAAAGATAAGGTGTTGAGCCAATGTCTGGAAAAGCTTCCCGAGCCTCAGCGGATATCTGTAGAGAAGTTTTTCTATGAGGATAAATCGTATGCGGAGATTGTGGATGAAACAGGATTTCATCTGAAAAGTGTAAAGAGTTATATACAAAACGGAAAAAGGAATTTGAAAATCTGTATTGAGAAAAATTTGAAAGAATGAATTTGCAAGATTACATAAAAGGAAACAGAAAAGGAGCTGATGCTCACCGGATCGAAAAAGATTCGATGAAGGATCCGTTTATGTATGACGCTATTGATGGATTCGATAGTATTGATGACGATCATATAGAGCGTATAAATAGTATACATAGACGTTTGGGTGTGAAAACTCAGGTAGCTAAAAAGAAAAAATATCATTATCATTTATTGCAAATTACTGCTGCAAGTGTTGCTGCTGTGTTGATATTTGCTGTTGGGGGATATTTCTATAAGTCGAATTATCAAACAAATTTGTACTCAGAGAATATAAGCGACTTGAGTAGTGACGATTTTGTGAAGATCTATGTGCCTGAAGAATATTATGCTGAAAATATTGTTGTAATAGCCAAGCATAATGTAGAGGCTGTAAAGATGTTTGATGCATCTAAATATAATGCTGTAGAGGGTAATGTTGGAGTTGTGAGCGCTGAAGATGTATTGTCTGATTCGGATAAGGTGTTGAATGTGTATATACCTGAATGAATGTAAAGGCATAATTATATAGTAAGAAAGCGGGGTATTGATATCGATACCCCGCTTTTTATTCTATATTTTCTTAGTTTTTAATAATAGACTATTCGTAACAACACTTACTGAGCTTAACGCCATGGCTGCCCCTGCAATCATAGGGTTTAGCAGAAAACCATTGATGGGGTAGAGGATGCCGGCTGCAATAGGTATTCCAATAATGTTGTATATAAATGCCCAAAACAGATTTTGCCTAATTGTTCTAACTGTGGCTTTCGATAGGTTGATAGCCTGATGCAGCTTATTGAGGTCTGAAGATATGATGGTAATCTGTGCTACATCCATTGCAATGTCGCTGCCTTTGCCCATTGCTATGCTGACGTCTGCTGTGGCTAATGCTCCGCTGTCATTTATGCCATCACCAACCATCGCCACAACTTCACCTCTGTTTTTTAGTTCTTTTATGAATTCTGCTTTTTGAGCAGGGAGTACATTTGCTATTACATATTCCTCTTTTATTCCAACCTGTTTGGCTACCAAATTGGCGGAGCGTTTGCCATCACCTGTAAGCATGTAAACTTTCAGCCCTTGTGATTGCATTTTTTCGATAGCATTCAGTGATGTTGCTTTAATGTTGTCTGCTATCGTTATTATTGCCAGAAGAGATATTGCATTTGCGAATAATGCGATACTGTTTGAATTGTCTGTTTCGCTTTCTATCCATTCGCTTTCTTCCTGATTTAATGTAATGCCTTGCTCTACGAGCATTTTAATATTACCTATAAAATATTTTTCACCGTTAATTTCGCCGACTATTCCTCGGCCGGGTATTGTTGTTGTAGTTACGTTGTTGTCTAATTGGGCTTCATTTTTCAAGTGCGATTTTATCGCATCGGCTAGAGGATGCTCTGAATAAGATTCTATACTGAAAAGTGTATTTTTCAATTCGGGGGTTGCCTCTGTGAGCCATTTTATCGATGTCACATGGGGTTGGCCTTCTGTGATTGTGCCTGTTTTATCCAATACTATAGCTGTTACTTTCTGAGCTTTCTCTAAAGCTTCGGCACCTTTTATCAGAATTCCATTGGTGGCCCCTTTGCCTATTCCTACCATAATCGCAGTCGGAGTTGCTAGTCCAAGTGCACATGGACAGGCGATAACGAGAACAGTGACCATGGAAAGTAGGCCCTGAGTAAACCCATTACTTTCCGAAAGGAAGAACCATGCGAAAAATGTGACGATGGCAATTATCGCGATGATAGGAATAAAGATGCCTGATATTTTATCTACAGTCTTTTGTATCGGAGCTTGGCTTCCTTGTGCTTCCTGTACCATCTTTATGATTTGGCCTAACAAAGTATTTTTGCCAACCTTTTCGGCTACAAAGTGAAAGCTTCCTGTTTGATTGATTGTTCCGGCGAATACTTTTTTGCCCTCACCCTTTTCTACAGAAAGCGGTTCTCCGCTAATCATGCTCTCGTCGATAAATGAATTTCCTTTAACGATCATTCCATCCACAGCTATTTTTTCTCCCGGTTTTACGACTATTTCGTCCCCTATTTTTATTTCTTTTATCGGGGTTTCTACGAATTGTCCGTTTTTTACAACCGTTGCTGTTTGGGGCTGTAGTCCTATTAATTGTTTGATTGCTGTGGCTGTGCCTTTTTTTGCTTTGTCTTCGAGGTATCTACCCAGTAGCACAAACGCAATAACAACACCTGATACTTCGAAGTAAACATGGGGTTCTAATCCTTTACTTATCCAGAATGACGGGTGCAAGGTGTTGAACACACTAAATAGGTATGCCGTTCCCGTGCTGAGTGCTACCAATGTGTCCATGTTGCTGGACAGGTGTTTTGCTTGTTTCCAAGCATTGACAAAAAATTGTTTTCCAAAAATAAAGATGATGGGTGTAGATAGTATCCACATGATATAATTTGCATACGGCATGGTATGGAAAAGCATAGCTATAACGACTAAGGGGATAGCGAAGATGAGAGAAAATATGCAATTTTTCTTCAACTCCAATAAATGCTCATTTCGTATCGTCTCTATCTCGGTGTCATCTTTGTCTTCTATAATGAGCTCGTATCCTGCTTCTTCTACCGCTTTTTTGAGTTTCTCGGGAGTCGTTACGGATGGTAGGTACTCCACATGGGCACTAGCAGTAGCTAAATTTACACTAGAGTTCGTAACACCAGGTTGTTTGCTCAATGCCGATTGAACATGAGCAACACATGATGCACACGACATGCCGTTTACCGGAAAATCAGTTTTAATAGCCTGATTTTCGGCGAATAGGGTGTTCTTATCTGTTTTGGTAAATGTTGGTATACCAGTAAAGTTCTTATTGTTGAGAATCGATTTATTGTTTAGAGGTGCCATATTTTGTTCTATTAAAATTACTATAACAAAGATGGCCGTAAAAAGGATGAATGCTGTTACAATATTTTCGGTTAGATTTACATGATTTACACTTTGTCTAACGGTTTTCGTTTATTTGATTTGATTGATTTGAAATGGCTTGGAGTTAGCCCTGTTACTTTTTTGAACTGATTGCTCAGATGGGCGGTGCTTGAATAATTAAGTTGAAAAGCTATTTCACTTAATGTAAGTTCGTCATAGACTAATAATTCTTTTACTTTTTCTATTTTTTGAGCTATAAAGTATTTTTCAATATTAGTGCCTTCCACTTCCGAGAATAAGTTGCTAATATAGTTGTAGTCATGATGTAATTTGTCGCTAAGGTAATCAGATAAATTTACCTTCAATTCGTTGTTATTATAGTGCACCAATTCGATGATTAATGTCTTTATCTGCTCTATCAGTCTGCTCCTTTTATCGTTGATCAACTCAAAGCCGAGGGAACCCAGTTTGTCTTTTAATAATATTTTTTGCTCATCGTTCAAAGGTGTGATTAAAGTAACCTCGCCGAGGTCGATATGTGAGGGTGTAATTCCTAATTTTTCCAGCTCTGACTTTACAACTATCTTGCAACGGTCGCAAACCATATTTTTAATATATAGTATTTCTGTGCTCATTTTCATCTATCGTTAATAGCCACTATAAAATTACAAAATAAATATTTAGCTCCATTACAACTTTCAAGATTAGAATTAAATTGTTCATTTATTAAAAAAAACTTTGTACCTTTGCGCCGTTCTTTTTTGAATTATAATCGGGACATGGGAAAGTTTAGCTTATATAATATACCTTTGAGGAGCTTATCGGAAGGTAAACATGAGTTCAAGTATGACTTGGATAAAAGTTTCTTTGCCCTTATAGATGATGGAACGGCCGAAGTTAAAAAAGGAGATTTGAAAGTGGAGGTTTCTTTGAAAAAGACATCTGTGACTTTCGAGTTGGTTTTTGATATTGTAGGTTCGGTTCAAGTTCCTTGCGATAGGTGTTTGGATGATATCTCGATGGATGTCGATACTAAGAATAAACTTATCGTTAAGTTCGGAAAAGAATATTCGGAAGAAAGTGATGAAATAGTTATAATTCCGGAAGAAGACGGAGAGATAAACATCGCATGGTTTCTATACGAATTCATCGTATTGAGTTTGCCTACAAAGAAAATACATGCTCCAGGCACATGCAATAAAGCGATGTCTTCTAAGTTAAATAAACATAGGGCTAGAAGTGCTGATGATGAAGATGATCAGGATGACGATGCTGATGATGTATCTATCGACGATGATTCATCTTACAGTGATCCACGTTGGGATTCGCTGAAAGATATATCGGTAGATGAAGATTAAATAAATGGAAAGAAATTGACTTTTCTAATTCAAATACAATAAAATAACTAAATAAAACAGAAAAATGGCACATCCGAAACGTAGACAATCAAAGTCTAGAACAGCGAAAAGAAGAACTCACGATAAAGCAGTAACTCCTACATTGGCAGTATGCTCTAACTGTGGTTCTTGGCATGTATTCCACACTGTTTGCCCTGAATGCGGATACTACCGCGGAAAATTGGCAATAGAAAAAGGAGCAGCAGTTTAATTCTAGCCAAAACTTATAAGCCCTAATATTAGGGCATTTTTTTTATTAAAAACAATCAAAACCAAAAGAATAATGATTCGAGCCGCAATTACCGGTATTGGTGCATATATTCCAAAGGATATTTTGACAAATAGCGATCTTGAAAAGATTGTAGATACTACTGACGAGTGGATAATGACCCGTGTGGGTATTAAAGAACGTCATGTGCTTAAAGGTGAGGCACAGGGTACTTCCGTTATGGGTGCCGAGGCTGTGAAAGAGTTGTTGAAAAAAACAAATACAAAACCTGAAGAAGTAGAAGTTATTATATTTGCTACTACAACACCAGACTATGTGTTTCCATCAACAGCAGCTATGACTGCCGAAGCCTGCGGAATAAAAAATGCATTAGGATTTGATATCCAGGCTGCATGTTCAGGTTTCATATATGCCTTAGAAATAGGATCTAATTTTATCAAGTCCGGCAATTACAAAAAAGTGATTGTGATAGGAGGAGATAAAATGACATCAATAGCTAACTACAAAGACCGTACTACATGTCCATTGTTTGGAGATGCAGCCGGAGCTGTAATGTTGGAGCCAACGGAAGAAGAAGTTGGTGTAATGGATTCTATATTGCATGTCGATGGGGTAGGTATTCCGCATCTGCATATGCATGGAGGAGGTTCTGTATATCCGGCTTCTCACGAAACAGTAGACAAGGATATGCATTATGTATATCAAGAAGGTCAGGTCGTGTTTAAGCATGCAGTGTCAAAAATGGCTGATGTCTCTGTTGAAATAATGGAGAGAAACAACCTTACAAAAGAAGATGTAGCGTGGTTAGTTCCTCATCAGGCAAATATACGTATCATTGAAGCAGTTGGTAACCGCATGGGTTTGCCTGCAGAAAAGGTGATGGTGAATATTCAAAGATATGGAAATACCAGTGCCGGAACTATTCCAGTTTGTCTTCACGAATGGGAATCGAAGTTAAAGAAAGGAGATAATATCATCCTTGCCGCATTTGGCGCAGGATTTACATATGGTTCCGTATATTTAAAATGGGCTTATTAAATTAAGCTTTTGATATAAAAGAAGAGAGAAGATTAATCTTCTCTCTTTTTTATTTTATGGACAATGATGTTTGCTGCACGAGAAGAAGCTCCCGGCTTTCCTAATATATCTATTATCTCATCGTAATCAGCCAGCATTTTATTTCGATAAATAATATCATTGAGCAATTTATCTACCTCATTTCGGATGGAGGAAACAGAGAAAAATTTAGAAAATAATTCCTGAACCACAACTTTATCGGCAATCAGATTGACTAGCGAAATATATTTGGTATGTAATATGTTTCTAAAAACCCAATATACAACTTTGGGGATTGGTGTTTTGTAACAAACTACTTGCGGCACTCTGAATAAAGCTGTTTCCAGAGTCGCAGTTCCTGATGTAACGAGCGCGACTTCTGCATATTCGAGTAATCGGTATGTTTGTCCAAAAACAATTTTACAGTTTTTATTTCCTATGTACTTATTGTAATATTCCGGATCTATTCCCGGAGCGCCGGCTATCACTGCCTGATAATCTTTAAAGCATTCTATGGATTCCAGCATTGCAGGAAGATTATCTTTTATCTCTTGTTTTCTGCTACCTGCCAATAAGGCTATAATAGGTTTACTTTCAAGTTTATTTTCAACAATGAAGCTATATTTCAGATCATTTGCGTTTTCCTTCTTAAAGTTGGCTACGGCATCTACAACAGGATTTCCTACATAGTCGATGTGGTAGTTATGCTTTTTATAAAAGTCTACTTCAAAAGGAAGTATAGAGAGCATTTCGTCTACATATTTCTTGAACGATTTTACTCTGTATTCTTTCCAAGCCCATACTTTTGGCGATATGTAATAATAGACAGGAATCAGAGTATGCGTCTTTATATATTTGGCAATCTTTAGATTGAAGCCCGGATAGTCGATAAGTATAAGAACATCAGGTTGGAATTTTAAGATTTCTTTCTGGCACATATTCATGTTACGTAGGATCGTGCGGAGATTCATCAGCACAGGAATGAAACCCATAAAAGCCATTTCTCGATAGTGCTTTACCAATCTTCCTCCCTGAGCTTGCATAAGATCTCCTCCCAAGAAACAAAACTCCGCACTCGGGTCTTGTTCTTTCAATGCCGCCATCAGGTTCGATCCGTGCAGATCGCCTGAGGCTTCTCCTGCTACCAGAAAATATTTCATATTATTATATGAGTTTTTCCCAATTTTTGATACTTGTCAAATGTTGGTGGTTAGTCATATCCACCTGCACAGGAACCACTGATACATATCTGTTGGCTAAGGCCCACTCATCAGTCGTCTCATCATCTGGTGTGTCGTTTGCAAATTCACCTGTGAGCCAGAATATATCTTTATTGGCTCCGTCTTTCGATTTCATGAATTCTTTGATCCATTGTCCCGGAGTTTGTTTACATATTCGGATACCTTTCAGACTATTGCCTTTTGGTATATTTACGTTCAGACAAGTTCCGATAGGTAGTCCTTCTTCTAATACCTGTTTGGTAATTCTCCTTATATATTCCTTTGTATATGTGAAATCAGCATCGTGATGATGGTCTAACAGGGAAAATCCGACAGCCGGAATTTTGAATAAAGCACCTTCCAGAGCTGCACCCATTGTTCCCGAATACAATACGGCAACGGCTGCATTAGAGCCGTGATTTACACCCGAAAGGACGATGTCCGGTTTGCGGTCTGCCAATTGGCTAATGCCTAATTTAACACAATCGACGGGTGTGCCTGTACAGCTATAAATTTTTAAGTTTTCTTCTTCTCTTTCTAAGTGTGCGCGAAGGGGTTGTAATGATGTGATTGCACTCGACATGCCCGAACGGGGACCATCAGGGGCTACAACTATTATTTCACCTAAATCTTTTACACTATCAGTAAGGGCCTCAATTCCTTTGGCTAAGAAGCCATCATCGTTTGTGATTAATATCAGAGGCTTTTTGTTCTCCATCACTTGAATTATCTCTTTTTTGTTAAGTTGCAAAGATACACCAATATTTTTTAAAATACTTAAGATAACTTTGCCCGACAACTTATATTTTGTTTTGTAACTTTGTAAGAATATTAATCAACTAAATAGTGAAAGCATGAAAAAGATTTGTGTGAGCTTGATGCTCCTGTTCATTTTTTCGACTACATGGGCTCAACAACAATACCGGAGGGAAGTTAAGCCAACAAAAAATGTTATTGTAATGATTCCTGATGGTACATCTATCGGAGTAGTTTCAGCCGCTCGTTGGTATCAGATATACAATAATCTGGGAGGTAATAATCTCGCCATTGACCCTTATTTGTGCGGTACTGTAAAAACTTTTTCATCAAATGCGCCTATTGGTGATTCAGCACCTACTACATCTGCCTATATGACAGGTATGCCTCAGCAAACGGGTAATGTCGCTATTTATCCGGTTGCAGATCCTGCTAATGATCTTATTCCTGTCGATCCGGCTATGGCATATCAGCCTTTGGCTACTATTCTGGAAGCAGCCAAGTATCAGCAAAACAAGGCTACAGGTTTGGTTGTAACAGTTGAGTTTCCTCATGCAACACCTGCTGACTGTTCGGCTCACTACTATGCAAGAGGTAAATATCCATATATTGCTTCTCAAATGGCTTATCAGAATTTAGATGTAATGTTTGGCGGAGGTAACTCTATAATTACAGACGATATAAAACAATATTTTAAAAATACAGGTACTACTCTTATTCAAGATGATGCGAATACTTTTCGCAACTTTAAAGGAAAAGAAAAGGTTTGGGCATTATTTTGTGACAGGGAACATCCTTACGATTTAGATAGAGATGATACTCAAATACCTTCTCTTGCCGAAATGACGGAGAAAGCTCTGGATAGATTATCTCAGAATGAAAATGGATTTTTCTTGATGGTAGAAGGTAGCAAAGTCGACTGGAGTGCTCACGGAAATGATGCGGTAGGTTGTATAACAGAATATCTTGCTTTCGATAGAGCCGTAGCTAAAGTAATGGATTTCGCTAAAAAGAATGGAGAAACTACAGTTATTGTTCTTCCCGATCACGGTAATAGTGGATTTACAATTGGACGTAGAGATTTGAAATCGTATGATAAAGCGACAAAGGATCAACTATTCAAAAATGTTTCGCAATATAAGAAAACAGGGGAGGGGCTTGAGCGGATTTTATTGAAAACGGATCCAAGCCAATTTAAAAGTGTATTTAAAGAATATACAAATATTGATTTGACAGAAGAAGAGTTGAATTTGCTTTTGAGTTCCAAGAATTATAAACACGAAAGTGATTATATGAAGGTAAGTAATAGTGTAAATATGGCATCAAGCATCATAAATATTATGAACGCGCATACATACTTTGGTTTTACTACCGGTGGACATACAGGCGAAGAAGTATTTTTGGCAGCGTATCATCCTAATGGGGATTTGCCGATAGGGATGAATACAAATACCGAAATTAATCAATACTTGTTCGATGCTATGGGGTTGAAGACTTCATTGGCAGAAATGACCAGCGAGATATTTGCAAAGCATAGTGATGTATTCAAAGGATTGGAATACTCAATTGATAAAAGCACAGATTTTCCTGTGTTGAAAGTGAAAAAAGGTAAGAATGTATTAACAATCCCGGCATTTAAATCGGTAGCTTATCTGAATGGTAAGGCTATTACTTTAAACTCAGTTACAGTCTACATTGACAAAAACGATACATTTTATATTCCAAGAAGTTTAGCTAGCCAACTTTGATTGTGGATATAAAAAAATAAGGTCTGGATTTTTCCAGACCTTATTTTTTTATATGTCATTTTCTTACCGTCCTAAAGATACAATATTACTTTCTTGCAATTTTCGAGCAAATATAGAGGTGTCGTCGCATTGATAAATCCACTTGGGATTTTTTATTTGGATTTTACATTTTGTGTCGCTAAAAGTTCGTTCGCCATCTTCTATCGGTTCGAAATATTGAGTGAGATCTATGGGCGAATCTTCTCTTGTTGAGATAACAAATAGGCGGTTGTTTATAATAAAATAACCATAAGGCTTCTCTCCTGGTTCTATTATTTTATTCCACTCGTTATCTAGGGCTGTGATGTCGAGCCTCAGTATATCGTTGTTGTTTTTATCTTTCGAAAAAATAATTTTTGTCATCGGCCATTTGAACCCACTTTTTCTATTGAAAATCATGTTACTGATGTCGAATGTGAGATGTCTTATTTTGCCATCTATCAAAATGAAGCGCGAGAGTTCAAATTTATTTCCATCATCTTTCGGGAGAGGATCTGTTGTGCCGTAAGTTTTTATAAAGCTGCAAATCAGTATGATCGCAAATACTGCTATTTTTCGCATAAATCTATTAAGAATTGTTCATCTCGCACAAAAGTACAATTTTTTATTATAAATAGTTAATCTTTTTCATCAAATCAAGCATATATTCTACATTTGTATCAGTATGTTTTACATACCTTTGTAAATATAACTTATTGTAAGTATGAGTAGTATAATGGAAGTCATAAGAAAAGTTGGTCTTTTCTTATTTGGAATAGTTCTAATTGTTTGGGGATATAGAGCCAATGCAGCTACTAAAAATGAAGGGGCTATTTCTGCTAAAGGTGGAATTTCTCCTGTATTAAAGGCATTGGGAGATACTCTGAAACAGCATCAGGAAGCTAGACAAGCAGAAAAAGTTCAAAAGAAAGAAGAACCAGTAAAAGAGAACAAAGTTTCTTTGCCAATTGAGAAGAAAAAGGAAGAAAAGAAAGAGGCAAAAGTTAAGGAGCAAACTGTAATAGAAAAAGAAACACCAGAGGAATCTTCAGGTACCGAATGAGTACAGACAGGCTATATAAGGCACAAACGAGATTTCTTTTTCATGCCCATATAAAGATAAAAATCTCTGTATTTTATCCCGATTCTGTATTTGATAATCTATTTGCGGTATTGGAAGAAATTGACAGGAAATATAATTCCTATCAATTTGGATCATATATAGACCTTATAAATAAATCGGCAGGTCGTTTTGTTGAAGTAAATGACGAAACCGTTAATATACTGAAAAAGGTGATTTTTTTGTCTGGTTTTTTTGAAGGTACATATGATATAACAATTATGCCGCTTATACGGTTATGGGGATTCTATAAAGAAGATCAACTAAAAGTGCCGTCACAATCAGATATCGATATTATAAGACCTTTGGTAGATTACAACAAAATAGAAATATTGCGGAATAAGGTTCGAATAGCAGAAGGACAGGAAATCATAACAGGTTCGTTTATTAAAGCATATGCGGTGGATAAGCTTATCGAAAGAATGAAAGAGATTGGAATTTCTGATGCTATAGTCAATGCGGGAGGAAGTACTATTTATGCACTCAACGATGAGGCTCATCCATCATGGGAGATAATAGCTCGAAATCCTGATGATGAATCGTTATTATTTAGTTTGAAAATAGCCGATTGTTGTTATTCAACCTCGTCTCAATCGAAAACTAATATCAATATAGGAGGTAAACAATACGGGCATATTTTGAATCCAGCTACAGGTTATCCATCGCTCAATAAACAAGTAGGTATTGTTAGCGATAGCTGCATGGTGGGGGATATTGTTTCTACAGGATTATTCAATGAAACTCCCGAGGGGTTTTTGAAGAAAATGGACTCTCTGTCTGAATATTATAAATTGGAAGGATACATAATAAATGAGGACGGCGGCATTACTTGTACCGAAGGGTTCTCATATTATCATAATAGCTTATGATGCATATATTTTCGATGAAAGGAAAAACAAAGGAGATGTTGATACAGCCATTGGCTGATGCTCCTTTTTTATATATGCCCCTATTAAAATATGTGGGTAGTGTTCCGGTTCCTATTGTAAAAGTAGGAGATGTTGTCAAGCAATATCAGCTGATAGCTCAAATACCGGAAGGTGTAAATTTGGCATCCAATGTTCATTCTCCGGTATCGGGGGTGGTACATGACATAAAGGAGTATCCACAGGCAGACGGTCAGTCTCTTCTTACTATTGTTATAAAAAATGATTTTAAGGAAACACAGATAGAACTGCAAGAAAAAAAAGATGGCTATACTCCAGAAGAAATAATAGACCTGATAGAAAAAGCTGGAGTAGTGGGAGAAGGAGGGGCACAGTTTCCGACAGCTCTTAAGTATAGGCTCGAGGGGCGACCAATAAACACGTTCATCATTAATGGAGCGGAGTGTGAACCATATCTTACAGCCGACTATGCTCTTATGGCCGAACGGACGGAAAAGCTATTTCAGGGAATCAATATATTGAATAGTATCTTACAAGCAGAAGATATTGTGATAGCTATTGAAGAACAAAATAAAAAATTACAAAAAAGTTTTGAGCCGTTTCTTCGTAAAAAAGAGTTTGAAAAAATCAGAGTTTTTATTCTTCCCAACGAATATCCTCAAGGAGGAGAACTACAGCTTATAAAATCGGTTACAGGGATTGAGATGCCTCGCAACCAACGTCCCCGTGATGTTGGAGTTATTGTAAATAATGTGGGGACAATCTGTGCGGTGTATGATGCTGTCGTGAACCGCAGGTCTGTCATCAGCCGTATAATAACTATATCGGGTGAGGAATCTGAATATTGTGGCAATTTTGAGGTGAAAATAGGTACACCTATTGGTCATATTCTAAATTTACTTAGACTTACTACTAATAATAAAACGATCGTTTTGGGAGGTCCTATGATGGGGAAAGCAATAACAGATTGGTCTATACCTATCACAAAAGGAAGTGGCGGAGTTTTGTTCCTCAAGAAAGAAAAGTTCGAACGAAATAATTGTATATCCTGTGGCTACTGTGTAGATGTCTGTCCGATGCACTTGATGCCTATGAAGTTTGAAGAATATTTTAGAAGAGGTAAATACTTCAATCTGGAAAAGTATAATATTAGCAGTTGTATCGAATGTGCTGCTTGTGAGTACATTTGCCCCAGCAATGTGCCACTCATTGAGAGTATAAAAGAAGGGAAAATGAAATTAAAACAGTTGGCAGATGCAATAGAATAAAACAATATATGATCCTTTTGTAAGAAAAGATGATAGTACAGGCAAGGTGATGACCGATGTGATTTTGGCTCTGTTGCCTTGTGTTGCAATGTCATATCTGGCTTTTGGTTTTGTGCCTCTGATGGTTGTTCTTGTCGCTGTAGGAATTGCATTAGTTACTGAATTTATATTCTCTGCCATATTTTTTAAGCAGACCGATTCGGTGTCCGATGGGTCGGCTATTATAACCGGTATCTTGTTAGCTTTTACGATTGCTCCTTTTACGCCGTTGCATGTTGTTGCATTTGGTGGCACTATGGGCGTGCTTTTTGGTAAATTATTGTGGGGAGGTTTAGGACGGAATATCTTTAATCCGGCTCTTGTCGGACGTGAATTTATGACTGTCTTTTTCCCTGTTGTAATGACTTCCAGAACCATATGGTACGATAAAACAGCCGTTAACTTGCAAGAAATAAAACTATTCGGAGATAATTTTTTTAATGAACTATTCTTTAAGGCATCTGGAGCGATAGGAGAATATTCAATATTCTTCTTGGTGCTAGGTGGTCTGTTCTTGCTTCTGAGACGGCGTATTTCATGGCATATTCCGTTTGCATTATTGTTTGTTTTTACTGTTCTTTTGTTTATCTTCTCAGGCTATAATATTCAATTTTCTTTAGGTGGTTTATTGTTGGGTGCTATCTTTATGGCAACAGATATGCCTTCCAGCGCATCTACCAACTATGGAAAGTTGTATTATGGTGCTATGATAGGAGCAGTTGCTATTATCTGTATTCTCAATGATGTACGTTATGAGTATATGTCTTATTCAATCTTATTGCTTAACGCTTTTACAAAACCAATAGATTGGGTTTTTCGTCCTAAAGTATGGGGACAAAAACTCGATGTAATGACTCGTTTGTGGCAGGTATTGTCTGTTACAGGTGGAATCATAATGGTTGCTTTTGCTATGATTTATCTACACCATTTGGGCGCAGTTATGTATTTGGTGTTTATATATATAGCTTTCTGTGTAGTTTGGTTTATAGCTAAAGAAATGCGTAATAAAATAAATAGATGAAGTTTTCTTGATAATTGTTATTTTATTCAGAAAAACTTTTTATAATTGTACTTCTATATTATCTATAAAATTCTATCTATGAAAAACTACCGCATTTTATACCTTGGCCTGACTTTATTGATTGCGCTTTCTTCTTACGCTCAGAAGAAAGAAACATACGTAGAGTTACAAGTACAGGACGGAAAAGAACAAAGCAAAACACTAAAAAGAAAAGTTGCTATAGCTCGTTTCTCGAATGAAACGCAATATGGTAAGGGCATATTCTATGATAAAGAAAATGATCCTATGGCAAAACAAGCTCTGGACATCTTATCAAACAAATTGGCTGCTAGTGATAAGTTTATCTTGCTCGAACGGTCAGATCTGGATAAGATTTTGGCTGAAAATGAGAAAGGAGGCGATTTTAAAAGTGTTGGGGCTGACTATATCATTGTGGGCTCTATAACAGAATTCGGACGAAAGAATCTCGGGGATGCAGGTGTATTTACCCGTACTAAAACACAAATAGCTGAAGCGGCTGTTAATATCAGACTTATAGATGTTTCTTCAGGACAGATTATATATTCGGAGGAAGCAAAAGGTGATGCAGAATTGAAAAGTAAATCAACATTGGGAGTTGGTGCTTCTGCCGACTTTGACGCAACTTTGAGTGATAAGGCTATATCTGTTGCGATATCGAAACTCGTTGAAAATGTAATAAATAATTGTATGGATCGTCCATGGAAAGCCTATTTTCTAACAGTGGATGGTGATGATATCTATATTACAGGCGGAAAAAGCCAAGGTATATCGGTTGGAGATACCTTTACCGTAAAAGAGAAAGGACGTTCGGTTAAAAATCCTCAAACAGGGATGGCTATGGAATTGCCGGGAAAAGAAATAGGTAAAATCAAGATAACCTTTACAGGAGGAGATAATCCTCAATCAGAGTTTTCCTTGATAGAGTTTACAGCCGGGCAAATTGATACAAATAAATTGGATAACTATTATATAGAGGAGATAAAGAAATGAAGAAATGTATCTGGATGGTAATAGTTACCATATTTGCACTCAGTGCGTGTACCGCAGGAAGAACAACCGAATCGAAGGGACTCGAAAATCAGGCTTACTTACAGTTTACAATAGTAAAAGGAAGTGCTGATAAGTATTCTGACGGAGTAGAAGTTTATGTGGACGATAATGCACCATTCAAAGCCAAAGTTGACCTGATACAAGGTAAAACTGTAAAAGGAAATACATATGTTATAAAAACAGGAAAGCGACATGTAAAAGTTGTATATAGAGGCGATGTTCTGTTCGAAAAGGACGTTATGCTCGGCACACAAGAAACACGAAGAATACAATTACCTTAAAAACTAACATACTAATTTGTAATTTATGAAAAAATTAATTGTAGGGTCAACCTTCGTGTTTGCCTTATTGGCGGTTAGTTGTACCCCTTCTCAGAAAACCTTGTATAATTGGGGGAACTATCAGCAAGAAGCACACGATTATGTGAAAAATAGTACAGATGATAGTCTCGACGATTTGTTGAAGGTCTATGGAGAGATGGTAAATAAGCAAACCGGTACGAGAAAAACGATTCCTCCAGGCATTTGTGCCGACTATGGATATTTGCTTGTTAAAAAAGGGAAGAAAGCGGAAGGAATTGCTATGATGAAAAAAGAAGTAGCTCTATATCCTGAATCAGCAGCCTTTATGTCACGAATCATTAAAAAATTAGAGAATGAAAGCAATTAAATTATTTATAGTCGCACTGCTGGCAATATCGGCATTGTCTTCATGTACAACAACCAGTAAACATACAAAAGCTGATATGTATGCGGCAATGTATGGACAACATCCTCTTAGCATAGCTGTAATGCCTCCTATCAATAAAACGAATAATGTAGATGCCAAGGAGTATCTTTTCTTTACATTGTCTCAGCCATTGGCGGAAAGAGGATATTATGTTTTCCCTGCATTTTTAACGATGGAAATGTTCAAATCAGAAAGTGCTTATGATGCCGAATTGTATAAAGACGGTAGTTTGAGCAAATTTAAAGAAGTGCTTGGGGCAGATGCAGTCTTGTTTACAACTATAACAAAGTGGGAAAAGGCCGCCGCAGCATCTAGTGTGAGAGTAGAGGTAGAGTATTCTCTAAAATCAACAGCGGATAATAAGGAAATATTCCATAGAAAAGGAAATATTGTTTATGATGCATCTCTGAATACAAGTGGTGGAGGGCTCTTTGGGGCTTTGGTTGGTTTAGCTGCAAATGCTATTAATACGGCAGCGACACCTCATGTCAAGGTCGCTCGTGCTGCAAACTTCTATACGCTTACAGATATGCCGGCAGGACAATATAGTCCCGATCACAACCTTGATCAAGCTAAGCCTGCGGGAGAGGAGGTTTTTTCTGTGACAACGAAATAAAAGCTAATGTGAAAATAGGAAACAGGCTATTCCATTGTAGAGCAGCCTGTTTTTTTATTCTAATTTTTCGATTTGTATTATATTGATTCCGGTGAAACAGTCATCCATGCAATTGTCTGGTCTGAATCCGCATCGTGAAATAAGTCCGTCATTCTCAGTTTCAAAATAAGTGGTGAAACCTTTCCCTTTTCGTAACCAATCCTGCTCAGCTTTTATATAAATTTCGTCTAATGTTAATGGTGCAGCAGCTCCGGTATTTTTATGTGTATTCAGTTCTTCTTTGTTTTCCACCCATTCTAACTCTCCTTCAAAATTTTCTTTGAGTTCATTTGCTATGTATGTATACTTGAAACTTCGCTGAACGACTTCTCCGTTATTTACGGTTATGGATGTTTCCCATTTCAAACCTGCCCATGATGAAGATTCGGTAGTATATTTATATGAATTATTCGACTTAGTTTTAAATTCTGACCATTTTTTATAGCTGTTCTTATAGCTGTTTTCATATTCAAAATCGTTACTATCACAAGAATAAAACATAGTGCATCCAATTAGCAGTATAAGATAAATTTTATTATTCATAACATTATTTGTTAAGTTAGTCGTTAAGTACTCTTTTATATTTGATGCAAACTATGGTTCTTTCGTTGCACTTGACTTTTATAAAATAAAAAAAGCTACCTTTTCAGGTAGCTTTTTTCTAATATCTAAAAGCTGAATTAATATTCACGTCTTCTAAATCCGCCGTTTCCACCTCTGTTGTTGTCGAAGTTTCTGCGAGGGCGATCGCTTCCTTCTGTACGAGGGCGAGCTTCCGAAACAGAAATAGTTCTTCCATCATATTCAGCACCGTTAAGTTCTTCGATAGCTTTTTGGCCAGCTGCATCGTCCGCCAATTCAACAAAACCATAACCTTTAGAACGGCCAGTAGCTCTGTCCATAATAACTTTTGCTGAAGAGATTTCTCCGTATTCACTGAATAGATCTTTCAGATCGTTGTCGTTGATGCTGTAGCTCAACCCTGCAATAAAAATGTTCATTGTAAAAAAATAAAATTAAATATTAAATACATTTTGCAGAAGAAGTAAATAAGAAAGGAAGCTAAAATCGACTAGACAAGAAAGGTTACCAGATATAGGAAAGGCGACTTGAAAAGAAAAATTTAAACTACAAATATTAAGAACTCTAATGCAATAGCAAATGTAAAAATAAAATTCAGTAATTTAATGTTTTAGGTAATTATTTTTTATGTAAAATGTTATTTTAAGAATTTTGCACATCATTTTGCCATAACTTTTATGGATTCAGTAGTTTATATCTCTGAATAACTTGCTTTACTCTATCTTTATCTCTTCTGATATGTTCTTTCAGGGTTTCTACATCTGAAAATTTCTCGTCGGGACGGATGAAATCGAGGAATTCAGCCGTAAGCTCCTTGTTGTAAAGGTCTCCATCGAAATCGAAAAGGTTTACTTCTATACTTATATTATCTCCATTATGCAGAGTCGGACGCCTTCCTATGTAGAGCATGCCATCGTATTGTTGGTTATCAACGTGCACATATACAGCATATACGCCAAAGGCTGGTATAACTTTGTAAGTCTCCCATATTTGTATGTTTGCAGTCGGGAAACCTATGGTGCGTCCTACTTTAAATCCTTCGACTATCTTACCAGATATTGTATAGTTGTATGAAAGAAGACTTGCTGCTGATCGTATTTGCCCCTCTCCTAATAAGCGGCGTATGCGCGATGAACTGACATGTCCGTGTCCGGTAAGCTCTTCGGCTTTGACAACATCGATACCAATTTCTTTGCCATATCGTTTATAATCTTCGAAGCCATCTTCTCTGTTGTACCCGAAACGATGGTCGTAACCTATGACCAAAGTGTCTACATTCAACTCATCTTTGAGTATATTCTTCATATACTCCTGTGCCGATAATTTTGATATTTCTACCGTAAAGTCGAGACAAACACAATAATCTATGCCTGTGCTTTCCAAACGAGTTACCTTTTCATCGTAACCACAAAGCAGAGCCGGTTGATAGTCCTTTTGAAGAACCTTTCTCGGATGTATTGGAAAAGTAATGACAGCAGTAGGAAGATTACGCAATTCCGCTTCCCGCTTTACCTGATTTATCAGAAAACGGTGTCCAATGTGTACCCCATCGAAAAAACCAATGGTAGCTACCAGTGGCGGATGGTCTAAGTTATGCTCTTTGTCAATAAGTAGCATATATATGGTTTAGAGTAATCCTCTATCTGTAAATACTTTTCTTAAATCTTCGGTCTGATCCACCTGATATGTTTCGAATCCTATTTCATTGGCCATATCTATATTCGCTTTTCCGTCGTCAAGAAAAAGAGTTTCACCTGGAATCATTCCTGAATCTTCGGTGATAAAGTCGAAGATTTCTCTGTCGGGTTTAGCACAGCCTATCTGAAAAGAGAGATAACATTTGTCGAAATACGCATCCATCGGTAACCCTTCCGGAGAAAAGTTTTTAGATAAAGCCCATCCCATAATCGAAGGATTGGTATTGCTTAACAAATAGACTTTATATTTTTTGCGCAAATCTTTTAATAATTCAAATTTATATTCCGGGATACCTGCTAAAAAAGCGAGCCATCCTGAATCGATGTCCTCGGACGAAATATTTTCATTTCCGGCTAATCTGCGAAATTCTTTATAGAAATTTTCAGGAGATATTTTACCCTCCTCATATTCAAGGAATATGCCGTTTTGACGAAACTCTCCCAAATACTCTTCAATATTAGGAAATCCTATTTCTGTAAAGCGATCTAATGCGTTTTGTTTGTTGAGGGTTATAATTACTCCACCCAGATCGAATAAAATGTTCTTTATATTTTTAGACATGTCTGTATTTTAATAGACCGCTAAGGTAGTTAATTATTTTGTATGGCTGAATTATTTTTACATTCGATCTATTTTTGAAATTCCTATCTATGCATTGTTTTGCTGTTAATGAGTTGGATAGTATAATTCAGAGCTTCATCGGGGTCGGTTTCATAGCGAATATAGAATTGTTTATTTAAAGTACATATAAATATCATGAGTGTTACATCCTTAATCTATCTTTTTTGAAAGATATTAACCTGTTGTTAATCAGTAGATAGATGATGATGTCATATAAACTGTTTACATAAAAACTGAAAAAGTGGACGGTTTCTAAAAATAGATGTAATTTTGTATGAATACATCAGGTTGTTTGATAACTAAACAAAATATCATTTAAGCTTACTCTAGATGGAAGTAATGCACATGACGGAAGGGAATATTTCTAAAAAACTGGTAACGTATTCCATTCCTTTGATTCTTGGAAATTTATTTCAACTCACTTATAATACATTAGACTCCATTATTGTGGGGCGTTTTATTGGTAAAGAAGCTTTGGCAGCCGTTGGAGCCACCGGACCGATAGCCAATATTTTAATATTGGGTATATCGGGGATATGTCTTGGCGCATCCGTTATCATGAGCGAGTTTTTCGGGGCTAAAGATTATAAGATGCTGAAAAAGGAGATGGCTACAACTTCTGTTTTCGGACTTTTCTTTTCTTTTATACTAACCTTGATAGGCGTGTTGACGGCTAAGCCGCTCTTGATATTATTTAATACGCCGGATGCTATTTTAGAGATGGCGACGACCTATCTGAGGATAATATATCTAGGTATCCCTTTCACGTATTTCTATAACTCGATAGCCGCAGCTCTTAAGAGTGTGGGTGATTCTAAAACACCTCTAAAATTTTTAGCTTTTGCAGCTACTCTCAATGCTGTACTCGATCTTATATTTATCGGAGGTTTAGGATTCGGGATTGTGTGTTCAGCAACAACGACTGTTATTGCCGAGGCTGTATCGGCAATCTTGTGTATATTATACGTGTATAAGAAGATTCCTATATTGCAGCTGCGATATTCTGAATTTAGGATAGATAGAGCTTTGTTGAAAAAGACATTAGGTTATGGAAGTGTAACAGCTTTGCAGCAATCTTGTCAGCCAATTGGAAAATTATTGATACAAGGAGCTGTTAATCAGTATGGTGTGGATATGATAGCAGCATTCAATGCAGTAAGTCGCATTGACGATTTTGCATTCACTCCCCAGCAAAGTGTTTCGCATGGTATAATGACCTTTGTTGCTCAAAACAGAGGGGCTAAGAAGTATGACCGTATATTGAGAGGATTTCGTAACGGTATGATGATTGAGTTTGTATATTGGATACTGATATGCTCACTTATCCTGTTGTTGAAAGGTTCTATCATGAGGTTGTTCGTTACGGATGATGTAGGAGTAAATATTATAGAATTAGGAACTCAGTATCTTGGCCTGATGGCATTTTTTTATCTGTTGCCTGCTTTTACAAACGGAGTGCAAGGTTTTTTCAGAGGTATGGGGAATATGAACATAACTTTGATTGCTACGTTTATACAAACTTCATTGAGGGTTGTTTTCACTTATTTGCTGTCTCCGTCTATGGGTATAAACGGAATAGCCTACTCCTGTGTTGTTGGTTGGGTAGCTATGCTTATTTTTGCTGCGCCTTACTATCTTAAATATAGAAATAAATACAAGTACCATGATTCTATGATTTGAAGATATCGAGCGTTTCCTTCAATAAAATTTGTATTTTTGTTTAAATAAAACAGTTGTAGAAGTGCTATTTAAGACCAGAGGCTTAGTTCTGAATACGATAAATTATAACGACAAGTATATCCTTGCGCAAGTCTTTACCGAATCTTTCGGTCGGGTGACCTATATGGTTTCCAAAGCCAAGGGTAAAACTTCAAAAGTACCTCGGTCGCTGTTCTCACCATTGGCAATACTCGATATGGAAGTGGAGCATCAGGCTTCGCGTGATATCCAGCGTATACGCGAAGCACGTGCATATGCCCATTTATATGGTGTTGCCAGTGATCTGGCAAAAACATCAATGGCATTTTTTCTTTCCGAATTTCTTACCAGGGTTTTACGGGATACAAGTGATAAATTAATTTTTGAATTTCTTGATCAATCAGTACAAATACTGGATATTACGGATAAGAGTATAGCCAACTATCATCTGGTTTTTATGCTTAAGCTCAGCCATTTTCTGGGTTTTTATCCCAATCTGGAAGAATATAAGGATAATGGTCTGTTTGATATGATCAACGGCGAATTTGTCGCTTATCAACCTTTGCATAGGCATTTTCTTAACAGACAAGAGAGTAAAGTATTATCTTTGCTAGCACGCATATCCTATGAGAATATGCATTATTTTGTCTTCACAAGGCAAGACCGGGTAGTAATTATAAACAGAATAATCGAATATTATCGTTTACATCTTTACGATTTTCCGGCGTTGAAATCATTGGATGTATTGCACGAATTATTTTAAACTATTGACATGACGTTAGACGAAGTAAAAGAATCGTATAAAAAACTTATTGAGTCAGAAAGTGTAAAACTTTCAAAATTGAAAAAAGATATATTTCAAATAGGTACTATCAGGCTCATTGTTGTGTTAGCTTGTATAGCTGTTTGTTATATCTTTTGGGGACAAACTTCAATAGTTTTAATATCTATCGGACTTTCTATAATTTTATATCTCTTTTTTATGAAATATCACAATAAACTCTTCTTACAGAAGAGGTGTTGTGAGCTGCTTATTAAGAATGCAGAAGATGAGCTGAAGGGAATTGATTATGATTTTTCCGCGTTCGATGGTGCTCCCGAAAAGGCAGATGGAGATCATAGTTATAGTCTCGATTTAGATTTATTTGGCAATCGTTCATTTTTTCAGTCTATCAATAGAACTGTTACTGCTTTTGGGAAAAACAGATTAGCTGACTCTCTATTGGATACGTATGAAAAGAAAGAAGAAATTACTGCTCAGCAGGATGCCGTTAAAGAGCTAAGCTCTGATTTCGATATTCTAAAACGCTTTAGAGTAACCGGACAGATGAGCGAAATAGAGGATTTGGATATTCATTATTTTTCGCAGCAGTTTATGCAAACCAAATCTTTTGCAAAGAGTTTATGGCGATATTTTATATATATTATTCCTCTTGCCTTTGCTGCAATCACGGTTTTATATGTTCTTGATTTGGTTCCTCTTTCGGTC
>POVV01000322.1_pt1 | contig 34916 bp, 30 predicted proteins | sample 1560271 | NCBI WGS metagenome assembly POVV01 (sample SAMN08337232, study PRJNA429181) | Bioreactor metagenome, whole genome shotgun sequencing project. | biome: cows' rumen and soil; feature: anaerobic; isolation source: anaerobic chemostat enrichment culture, galacturonate as sole carbon... | reverse complement strand
GCCAGCTCTCTCCCCTGATAAGGCATCGGGCCCGTTAAAGGATCGAGACTCATTTTATGAATCAGTTCAGGCGTCTCTTCCGCAACTTTCTCAATTTCAACGCCGCCTTCGGTCGATGCCATAAAGACAACTCGACGGGAACTGCGGTCTACTACCGCACCAAGGTAAAGTTCACGGTCAATATCCGTCGCACTTTCAACCAAAATCTGACTAACCGGTAAACCTGCCGCATCAGTTTGATAAGTGGCCAGGCGCTGACCTAACCAGCGATGGGCAAAGTCACGGATTTCATCTTTGGTTTTCGCCAGTTTCACACCACCGGACTTACCGCGCCCGCCGGTATGCACCTGACACTTCACTACCCAAGGACCGGCACCAATTTTTCCGGCAGCTTCAACAGTTTCTTGAGTTGTGTTACAGGCATAGCCTGTTGGTACCGGTAAGCGATACCGAGCAAACAGCTGTTTTGCCTGATACTCATGTAGGTTCATGATGTTCTATCCATTATTGTGGGGATTAAAGAACTGCGACTCTCTACGCTCAGGAGATCGCTACATAGCGACACTAAGCTCGAAAACACACTCATTCTGATAGGTACTCTCATTACACAACACTGTTGAGTGCCTATCGTCCTTAACTTGATGGGGTCGGATAGCGGTAAACTCAGCCGCTATCCGTCATACACCCACTAACGCTTAAACCGGTAAATTCACTAAACGTCTAATAACAAACGGGTAGGATCTTCCAGCAGATCTTTTACTGCCACCAAGAAACTCACCGACTCACGACCATCAATCAGACGGTGATCGTAAGACAGCGCTAAGTACATCATTGGCAAAATCACAACCTGACCATCAACCGCCATCGGACGGTCTTTAATCGCATGCATGCCTAAAATAGCGCTTTGAGGTGGGTTAATAATTGGCGTTGACATTAATGACCCGAACACTCCGCCGTTAGTAATGGTGAAATTACCGCCGGTTAAGTCTTCTACAGTCAACTTACCATCACGGCCTTTAACCGCGAGATCCTTAATACTTTTCTCAATATCGGCCATGCCTAATGAATCAACGTCACGTAATACTGGCGTAACCAGACCGCGAGGCGTTGATACCGCAATGCTGATATCAAAATAGTTGTGATACACCACATCTTCGCCATCCAGCGAGGCGTTAATTTCAGGGAAACGTTTTAACGCTTCAACCACCGCTTTCAGGTAGAAAGACATAAAGCCTAAACGCACGCCGTGACGTTTTTCAAACGCCTCACCGTATTGCTTACGCAAATCCATAATTGGCTTCATGTTGATTTCATTGAAGGTCGTCAACATGGCGGTATTATTTTTTGCTTCAAGCAGACGCTCAGCAATACGTTTACGTAAGCGAGTCATCGGTACCCGTTTTTCACTGCGATGAGCCAGCGATGCTGAATCGGCCTTTTTAGCTTCTGCTGCTGGAGCCGGTTTAGCGCTGGCGGGCTTTTGCTGTGCTAAATGCTGAGTGATATCTTCACGGCTAATACGTCCGCCTACGCCAGAACCTTTGATTGCATTAGCATCCAGGCCGTGCTCGGCAATTAAACGACGAACACCCGGACTCAGTGCGTCATTTGAACCCTCTTCCAGACTGGCCGTTTGGCGCTGTGCCGGCGTTGATTCACTGCTTTGTGGTAAATCAGTAATTTGTTGACCGGTCACATCTGCCAGGCGTAGTCGACCTAGCAGTTGACGAGAAATAACGGTTGCACCTTCGTCTTCTAAAATAGCGTCGAGAATACCGGCTTCCAGAGCAGGAACTTCCAGAACGACTTTATCGGTCTCAATCTCAACTAAGACTTCGTCACGTTGAACGCTATCTCCTGGTTTTTTGTGCCAGGTTGCAACGCTCGCATCAGCGACGGATTCAGGAAGGTCAGGAACGAGAATATCTATGTTGCTCATTGTTTATCCTTTATTCATTTAACGTTAAGCGCGTCTTCAACCAGATTCTTTTGTTGTTCTTGGTGTACAGACATATAACCAACGGCAGGTGAAGCCGAGGCCGGGCGGCCAGCATAGCGAAGTTTAGATCCCTCAGGGATGACATCGCGGATATTATGCTGACTGCAATACCAGGCGCCTTGGTTTAAAGGCTCTTCCTGACACCAGACAAAATCTTTCACATGAGCATAGTCGAGTAATGCGTTTTGCATTACCTGATGTGGGAACGGATAAAGTTGCTCAATACGAATAATCGCCACATCGCTTTGCCCGTTGGCGCGGCGCTGATCTAATAAATCGTAGTACACTTTGCCCGAACACATTACTACACGTTTAACCTGCGCAGGATTGAGATTATCAATTTCACCGATAGCCGGCTGGAACACCCCGTTAGCGAGTTCATCTAAAGAAGAAATGGCTAATGGATGACGCAGCAGTGACTTCGGAGACATAACAATTAACGGGCGGCGCATTCCACGCAGCGCCTGACGACGCAGCATGTGATAAACCTGAGCCGGCGTTGAAGGAACACAAACCTGAATATTCTGTTCTGCACAAAGCTGTAAATAACGCTCTAAACGTGCTGATGAGTGCTCTGGTCCCTGCCCTTCATAACCATGAGGTAATAACATTACCAAGCCGCACATCCGCCCCCATTTTTGTTCACCGGAGCTGATAAACTGGTCGATAACCACCTGAGCGCCGTTAGCAAAATCACCAAACTGCGCTTCCCAGATAGTTAACGTCCGAGGTTCTGCTGTGGCATAACCATATTCAAATGCCAGAACGCCCGCTTCAGATAACACGGAGTCCCATACTTGGAAGTTACCCTGGCTATTATGAACGTTGGCCAACGGAATATAGTAAGAGCCGTCTTTTTGGTTATGAACAACGGCATGACGATGGAAGAATGTTCCACGGCCTGAGTCTTCGCCAGAAATACGTACCGGAATATTTTCATCAACCAGCGTGGCATAGGCCAGATTCTCAGCGGCACCCCAGTCAAACGGCTTTTCGCCATCGGCCATCAGTGCGCGATCTTCATAGATCTTCACCACTCGTGGATGCAGCTCAACGTTGTCCGGAACCTGACTAATGCGCTTAGCCAGATCTTGCAAACGTTTCATCTCAACGGAGCTTGGATACTCTTCATCCCACTCATGATTTAAATAAGGCGCCCATGCCATTGAATGGGTGTCAATCGGACGCCACTCTTCAACCACGCAATCACCGTTATCTAACGCATCGCGATAAAGGTTAACCATTTCGGTAACCTCTTGCGCAGACACCACGTTGGTTTCAATCAGTTTGTCGGCATACACTTTACGCGGCGTAGGCTGCTTTTTAATCTTCTGATACATCATCGGCTGGGTTGCACTTGGCTCATCCGCCTCGTTGTGCCCGTGACGGCGATAGCAGACCAGATCAATCATGACATCGCGTTTAAAGGTATTACGATAATCCAGCGCCAGACGAGTAACGAAGGCGACCGCTTCCGGGTCATCTGCATTTACGTGGAAAATTGGCGCCTGAATCATCTTGGCGATATCAGTACAGTACTCGGTTGAGCGTACGTCCTGAGGATAAGAGGTGGTAAAGCCAATCTGATTATTGATTACGATGCGCACCGTTCCGCCGACTTCGTAAGCGCGAACCTGAGACATATTCAGCGTTTCTTGCACAATTCCCTGGCCGATAACCGCCGCATCACCGTGAATCGTGATCGGTAGCACCTGATTGCTGCTGCCGGTTGCATCTATTCGGTCACGACGTGCGCGCACAGAGCCGATAACGACCGGACTGACAATTTCCAGATGCGATGGGTTAAATGCCAACGTCAGGTGGACCAGTTTGCCATCGGTTTCAAAATCAGAGGAGAAGCCCTGATGATACTTCACGTCACCGGTGCCAAGATGCTCTTTATGGATGCCGGCAAACTCATCAAACAGATCGCCCGGGCGTTTACCCAGTAAGTTAATTAATACGTTGAGGCGGCCGCGGTGAGCCATGCCCAGCACCACTTCACGACCGTCGTTATGGGCTGCGTGTCGAACCATCTCTTTAAGCATCGGAATAAGTGCATCACCGCCTTCCAGAGAGAAGCGTTTTGCGCCCGGATACTTGGCACCAAGATAACGCTCAAGCCCCTCAGCTGCGGTTAATTCCCGCAAGAAACGTTTCTTTTCTTCAACGCTAAAGCTGCCACGGCCAGATACGGACTCCAGGCGCTGTTGAATCCAGCGCTTCTCTTCCGTATTGGTGATGTGCATATATTCTGCACCAATAGAGTCGCAGTATGTTTGCTTCAGCGCCTGATAAATTTCGCTGAGCTTCATGGTCTCTTTGCCAACGGCAAATGAACCTACGTTAAAGGTTTCCTGCATATCTTCTTCAGTCAGATTATGGAAGGCAGGATCGAGCTCAAGAACCGGCTCTTTATAACGTAGTTTTATCGGGTCAAGGTTGGCATTCTGGTGGCCACGAAAACGGAATGCGTTGATCAGCTGTAATACTTTAACCTGCTTGGCGTCATTCTCCGGATCGCTTACGCTGGAGGTATAACGCTTAGAGTCTTTAGCTAATCGACGAAAATAGTCACGCGTAGTTGAATGGAATTGGTCCGGGCTAAGGTTTTCAATCGGCAATTTATCGAAAATTGCTCTCCAGCTGTCATCAATAGAATCCGGATCTGTCAGGTAATCTTCATAAAGTTGCTCTATGTAAGATTGATTCGCACCAGCAAGATAAGATGAATCTAACCAAGTCTTTATTGCGCCGTTCTGCATTATGACCTCTTAAGCTTAATGCTTCAGTATGGTGTTGTGATAATTCGTTACCACTCTCTCTAACACGTCGTTACTAAAACAAGCCTACATTTAAATTACTGCAAAAAAGAGAGTAAGTAGTTTCACTTTTATACAACACTCGTAAAACCGCTGAGACTTCCGCGATACCCTTATTAATATCAGATTATTCAATTGAACATAACCCTTTGTTATCTCTAATTGTTATGTTCAAAAAACCGCCAATCTCAATGTAGCAATAAGGAGGTGTAACCCGTAACCCCAGAGTTCAGGTTGCAACTCCCCGACCAGAAGTGTCCTTGAGTATAGAAGGCTCATTTTACTATTACAATTCAAATAAAAACAGATTGATAACATTTTCCCAAAAAAGTGATAACGATCACAATCATTAAAAAACCATTAAAAACAATAACTTTATATAAATCGTGTCAGCTATAATGTTAATCAATTGTCACATGAAAATTAAATTGTAAAATAAAAGTGAAATTTATCTTCACCATAGTCTAAATTTATGCAACTGTATTTAAGATAATTTATAGGATGGCAATAGCGTTTCATTTTATTAAATTTGCCAAACTCCCCTAACCAAGAATTATTTCTGGAGACAATCATGGCTGTAGAAAAAAAAGCAACATTGGTCTTTGATAGTGGTAATAATATAGAACTACCGATATTATCCGGCTCGTTGGGAGAGGACGTTTTAGACGTAAGGACCCTTGGTTCCAAAGGACTTTTTACCTACGATCCTGGTTATCTATCCACGGCATCTTGCGAATCGAAAATAACCTTCATTGATGGTAACCAAGGTATATTATTGCACCGCGGTTATCCGATTGCGCAATTAGCAAAAGAATCTACTTATTTAGAAGTTTGTTATATTTTATTATATGGCGAAACCCCTACGCCTGAAGAATTTGCGACATTTAAAGACATCGTGACCCGACATACGATGATTCACGAGCAGATTTCCCGTTTATTTCAGGGTTTTCGTCGTGACTCTCACCCGATGGCGGTTCTTTGCGGTGTAACCGGTGCCCTCGCCGCGTTCTACCATGACTCTTTAGATGTGAATAACGAGCGCCATCGCGAAATTACGGCCTTCCGTCTGCTGTCAAAAATGCCGACCGTTGCTGCGATGTGCTACAAATACTCTGTCGGTCAGCCGTTTGTTTATCCGCGTAATGAACTGTCTTATGCAGCGAACTTCCTGCATATGATGTTCTCTACCCCATGCGAAGAGTATGTGGTTAACCCGGTAGTTGAACGCGCCATGGACCGCATCCTTATTTTGCATGCCGACCACGAACAAAATGCGTCAACCTCTACGGTCAGAACGGCGGGTTCGTCCGGTGCTAATCCGTTCGCTTGTATTGCTGCAGGCATTGCCTCTTTATGGGGACCTGCTCACGGCGGAGCAAACGAAGCCTGCTTAAAAATGCTGGAAGAGATTGGTACTGTTGACCGTATTCCTGAGTTTATTGAGAAAGCCAAAAATAAAGACGATCCGTTCCGCTTGATGGGCTTTGGCCACCGCGTGTATAAAAACCACGATCCGCGCGCCACAGTGATGCGTGAAAGCTGCCATGAAGTGTTAAAAGAGCTAAATCTCAGCGATGAGTTACTGGACATTGCGATGGAGCTTGAACATATCGCATTAAACGACCCGTACTTTATTGAGAAGAAACTGTACCCGAACGTTGACTTCTATTCAGGTATTATTCTGAAAGCAATTGGGATTCCGACCACCATGTTTACCGTGATCTTTGCTATCGCCAGAACTATCGGCTGGATTGCCCATTGGAATGAGATGTATACCGACGGTATCCGTATCGCTCGTCCACGCCAGTTGTATACCGGTTATACCGAAAGAGAGTTTCACTCTCAGATCCCGAAAAAATCAGATAAAGCCTGATTGATACAACCAAACTTTAAAGCATAAAAAACCCGGGCTTACCCGGGTTTTTCCATTTTAAATCACCACCAGCTATTTCACCGCTGACTTATCCGCCGTTTTATGTCCATGGTCATCATGTTTCCGGTGCCGATGGTAACCATCCACCATGCTCCAAAAAGTTTGGCTGATGGTATCCCCGGTGGTACACAAATAAAGATGAACCAGCATAAACATCACCGCGATCACCGATAGCGCCAGATGCACTTTCAACATCCAGTAACCATAACCGATAATTTCCGGATACAGGCACAGCAATCCGGTAATCAACAATAGCGGAACCATGCCATACATCACGGCTAAATAGGCTAATTGTTGTATTGGATTAAACTTACTTTTTTCACTGGCAGCAAAAGGATGAGGTTCTCCTTTCATAATGCCAAACAGATAAAAACGAACCTGCCTGATACAACGACCAATCAACCCTCGAGGTTGTATCCGATAATGGACCCCGTTATCACTGAACAGGTTGATCAATACAAAGCCAATCCAGAATACGATTAACAGATATCCGCAAAGCTGATGCAAGGTTATCAGCAGCGAAATTTTACCGATCGAGAAGTGGCCAAAAAATCCGCTGATAAGTAACATCACGAACAGTAGCGCATTTCCCCAGTGCCAAAATCTGACAGACTTAGAGTAAAGATAGGTTTTCTCTTCTTCCAGCCCGGCCGTTTTCGGCGTCAACCAATAACGCAACAAACCATGAAAAGCCAATACGGCAAATACCGCAACGACAATCAGGCCGGCAATCATCAGCCAAACGGGCCAGTAGTCAGGCGTATAATTTAACTCAGCACCCCAGATAATATTCATGCATTATCCCCTAAATGTATTTCTTTGCGGCGATATACTGCAGGCTTGCCTACGTTATCCAATTGATATTGATAAATATGTTCTTGACCGATCCATTTTTGAACTTCAGGTTGGTTAACCCGACCGAAATGAAGCGCATCCGTCGGACAAACGCTAACGCAGGCAGGCTCCAGCCCCTGCGATAAACGCGAGTCGGTACAGAAATCGCATTTATCAGCAACGTGAGTCTCTGGATTTAAATAGCGAACATGATATGGACAGGCAGCAATGCAGTAATCGCAGCCAATACATTTCTTCTCATTAACCTGAACAGTGCCGTTTTCATCACGAAATGACGCGCCGGTCGGGCAGGCTGAAATGCAGGGAGCATCTTCACAATGCTGGCAGGAAACCCGCACAAATTGAAAGTGTGAACTTTTGCCTTCGTTTTCAGGTCCACGAATTTGGACCTGCAAGCGGCTATACCCTTCAGGGATGGCATTAACCACCTTACAGGCCACAGTACACGCCTGGCAGCCAATACAACGTTTTTCGTCATGCAACATGACATAATTGTTATTCATTATTCTCTCCGCCCCTAACCGCGAGCTAGCTGAACGCCTGACGTATGAACGTCAGTACCACAAACCGGGCTGATCTCATGAGGCAACAAATTGCCGCAGTGGATGCCATGAGTTGTCGCCGCTGTCTTGGCTCCGGCTTTAGCGCCAAATCCCATATAAACAAACAGCGTGTCAGGCCGGATGGCAGGCGTCACTAATGCCCGTCCTTTCTCTTTTCCGGTGCTATTTTCTAACCAGACAAAATCACCGGTTTTTATTCCCCGCTCTTTAGCCGTTTGTGGATGAATCCACACCGGGTTATCCCACATCAGTTCAGAAAGCAACGGAACGTACTGGGTTGCACCATTGGTATGAAGGGCCACTTTTCCTTGCACAAAGAATAATTCATTGTCTTTTTTCAGCGGGAAATTGCGATAGCGCGGTGCACCATAGCCATTGGCCAGCCCTTCCAACGTTTCGGAATACAGTTCAATTAAGCTACTTGGCGATTTAAACTTCAGCTCATCAGCAAATGTGCCGTCAGCCGATAATCGGGCCGCCGCCGCGGGATAAGCCTCAACAAAGGCTTTGACTGATTCGGGCTCACGTAATAACAGAGGAATACCATATTCCAGATAGCCGGTGTGGCGAATTTGCTTATACAACGCCTCATCACCGTTAGTCTGGAACAGTTGGCGGGTTGCCATATCTTTCCATGGGAAATACTGGCCAAGACCGAGTTCGTTGCCTAACTCTTGCCAAATTTGCCAACTGGGTTTGGTATTACCGATAGGTGTAACCACCTGCTGGCGAACGGCATAAGCCGGGTGTTTTCCCGAGACATCTGAAATCTCTTCATCCCGTTCCAGATAGGTGGATTCAGGGAGAAGATAATCAGCATAGGCCGCACTTTCACTCAAATAAACATCACAGCTAACGACCAGATCCAGTTTGTCGATGGTTTTAACTAACTCAGGACGGCATGCCACGGTCTGTAAAGGATTATGTCGCGACATGATCCAAGCCTTCACCGGATAAGGCTTTTCTTGCTCAACGGCACCAATAATACTTTGAACGATGCCACCGCCTTTATTGATATATTTAAATTCCGGTTTCAATGCATCGATGCGTTTAGCTTTGATCTCCGGCATATTCTTAACGCCCGGTTTAGCTAACGTTGGCGCGACAGTCTGACCCGCCAGCTTATTGTATTTATCCGCACCTTTCTTTTGATACATTCCGCCCTGCCGCTCGATATTGCCCAGCAAAGCATTCATAGCAAAGATCATCCGACGCATATCTAGCTCTTCTTTGTTATAGGTAGCCCGGTGTCCCGGATTAACAATAACGTGAGGCGCTGCAGCGGCGATCTCTCTGGCAATACGGCGAGTCACATCAGCCGGAATATCCGAATACTGCTCAGCCCACTCAGGCGTAGCCGTTGCTAATGCTTCAGCTAACTGGGCAAAACCCGTGGTATAGCGTTCAACAAATGCCTTATCGTAAAGATTCTCATCAATTAATACCTTACACATTGCCATCAGAACAGGGAGATCTCCGCCGGGGCGAATAGCGTGCCATTCATCAGCCTTGCTGGAAAAAATCGACATGCGAGGGTCAAAGCTCACCACTTTGGCTCCGCGTTCCTGAGCCATCATCATCTGATGCGTATCAGCAACCTCAATGCCTTCATACAGGTTGTGACCAAAAGCCAGCATATATTGTGTATTCGCAATATCCATGGAAAGATCGCCCCCCATCATGACTTGAGCAGCAATGGCTTTTCCTGCCGGGCAGGTACTTGCATGGGTGAATGTATTTGGCGATCCAAAAGCAGCCGCGAGATGAAATAAATGGGATGAAAGAGAACCTGACTTAGATGAAAAAACAACACTTTCAGCACCAGATTTCTGTTTTATTTCGTTCAATTTTTCAGCAATTTCTTTATAAGCAACTTGCCAACTAATAACTTCCCACTCTCCGCCACCTCTGGGGCCTTTACGTTTCATTGGCTGGACGATTCTGGCCGGATCATTCAGTAAACTTACCCCACTTCCGCCTCTGGCACAGACGCGGCTTCCTTGCTCTGGCGAGTTAGTATTCCCTTGAATAAATACGGTTTTACCTTTTACTACCTGAGCTTGGATAGGACAACGGAATGAACACATTTCACATAAGCTGGGAGTCAGGTTGCTCTTTCCTTCCAGCATTTCTGGCTGTTGCAGAGCCAACGCACCGGGGGCGAAACTACCGACTGCGCAACCTGCACAACCAATACCAACGCCTTTGATAAACTCACGACGATTAATCCTCACACTTCCTCCTGATATTTTTATTATTAAAGTAATTATAAAGAGGTATATATGAATTTAATTTGACCCAAGCAACACTTTGACTGCTTAAAGGCTAATAAACGATTTATATATGAATATAATTGAAAAAAGTAGGTTAATAATATTGAGATTTGGTGTTAAAAATGAATAATAGTTCGTTTAATGAAAATGATTATTATTCATTTATATAAAGGGGGGATAAACTCATTAATCAGAACTGACAGCCCGGGCAATAAAAGAACGGGCGAGATGACAGCGTTATTTTTAGAATGGTTGCACCACAGCGAGTACAGGCCTGTCCGTCTCGTGAAAAAACATGAAATTTGAACAGTGCGCCATGATGATAGTTAGGATTATCACCACCGCGGGTCATATAAGATAAACGAGGGATCGTCAGCAACGCGCCCGCAAGCCTTGCCCGTTGTTCGGGCGCAAGCGCCTCCGGCTTATGCACAGGTAATAATTGCGCATCCCACAAGATTTCAGCCCGCAAATAGTTACCTAACCCGGCTAAAAAAGACTGGTCGAGTAGCATACCGCCAAGTTGCCGACGCCTGAAACGCTGATCAAGTAGGCGCTCTGCAACCGCTGACTCGGTCAGAGAATCGTCTAAAATATCCGGGCCAATACGCTGTAAAAATGGATGCCGCAGAATAACGTCCTGCGGGCCAACCTCAATATCTGAAGCGCTGTATAGCAAGATGGCTTTATCTGAAGTTTCTAACGCAACCCGTAAGTCACGCTTAGTATTAGGGCGTTTTCCCGCATCAGACACCATCCATAGGCCATAAAGCTGATTATGGCTGTACATCGTCAGGCCGTCGGAGAAATGCGTGAGTAACGCTTTCCCCCGGGTTTCAATTCGTTCTATCTTCTGCCCCATCAATTGGGATTCAAACCTTTTCAATTGAGAAAAAGCAAACCAGGCTGAGGTGAGTACTTTGCCTTCAACGGCCGAAACCAGCTTATCAGCCGCGCGGCGAATTTCCGGTCCTTCGGGCATAGCAACTCCTATTTATAGAGACACATTAAATCAGTATGAAAATCAAACCGGGTTATTAATATCAATAAAAGTCACATCAAACTGATATTCAGCGCTTAACCATTCGCCTAGCGCCTTAATGCCATCGCATTCTGTTGCATGGTGACCGGCGGCGAAAAAATGAATTCCCATCTCTCGGGCAATATGAATCGTTCTTTCTGATACTTCTCCGGTAATAAATGCATCGAATCCATTTTCAGCAGCCAATTTAATATAATCCTGTCCGCCGCCGGTACACCAGGCAACACGGCGAATTTCTTGCGGAGCATTATCGCCACAGTGAAGCGGTGAACGTTGATAGCGCTGGGTGATTCGCGCTTCCAGCTCAGCACCGGTGATTGGTTGCTTAAACTCACCGTGCCACATAAAGCACCCCGGGTTTTCCGCTTCAAAAGATCCAAACTGGCTAATACCTAAAGCGTCACCCAGTAGCGCGTTATTGCCGAATAACGGATGAGCATCCAGTGGAAGATGGTAGCCATACAGATTCATATCATGGTTGATTAGGGTTTTTATGCGCTTATGCATCATACCGGTAATCATCGGTTCATCGTTTTTCCAGAAATAACCATGATGAACTAACACCGCATCAGCGTTCAGATTTACTGCCGCATCTAGCAAAGACTGGCAGGCAGTCACGCCGGTGACAATTCGTTGAATCTCATTACGCCCTTCCACCTGTAATCCATTGGGAGCATAATCTTTGAAACGTTGAACGTTAAGTTTTTGGTTAATTAACTTTTCTAATTGTCTGTTAAGCATGCGGTTCTCTTACATCTCTACAATTTATTTATACAACCATCCCTTTACGGGCCATTTCAAATGCGTTTAGCGTATTTATTCTGGCTTGAGAATGGTCAACGATGGGCTGCGGATAATCTAATTCGATCCCCTGCTTCTCTGCCCATAGGTGCGGTGTATGAATCCACTTTTCCGCTACTTCTTGCAATTCAGGCACCCACTGGCGGATAAAATGGCCCTGCGGGTCGAAACGTTTACCCTGCGTCGTCGGATTAAATATGCGGAAATAAGGTGCTGAATCTGTCCCCGTGGACGCGGCCCACTGCCATCCACCGTTATTTGCCGCTAAATCGCCATCAATAAGCCGGGAGATAAAATAACGTTCGCCGCGTCGCCAATCAATCAGTAAATCCTTCACTAAAAAACTGGCAGTTATCATACGCAAACGATTATGCATCCAACCCGTCTGATTCAACTGACGCATTGCAGCATCCACTATCGGATAACCGGTTTTACCTTCACACCATGCGATAAAACTAGCCTCCTCAGGGTTCCATTGAACACCCTGAGTCCATTCAATAAAAGGCCGGTGTTTACACAATTGCGGATAGGCAACAATCAAGTGGTGATAAAATTCTCGCCAAACCAATTCGTTAAACCACGTAAAAGCGCCGCTATCGGAGTGTGATAAAAAATCAGGATGTTCTGCCAATAGCCGATTATAACATTGGCGAACAGAAAGCACGCCAATGGCTAAATAAGGCGATAAGCGGCTGGTCATATCCAGAGCAGGGATATCCCTATGCTTTAAATAATCAGCGGCGCGCTCCCGGCAAAAGGTTCTTAGCCGTTGAATAGCTTCTTGTTCTCCGGCAGGAAAATCATCATGAGGCAGTATCGGATAATTAAATTCAGGTATCGCGGTTAATTCAGGCTTATCACCACGAGCTTTAGGCACCGGACGTACAGGTTGAATACCTTGCTGGATTTGGCTGACAAAGCGATTACGAAAAGGCGTGAATATCTGATACATATCACCGTTTCCGGTTAGTACGCTGTTCGGCGGCAATAGTAGAGCATCATCAAAAGCGTGACAGATAATATCCGGTGATAGCGTGGCTTCTAACTGTCTATCCCGCCTCAACTCGTTAACCTGATACTGTTTATTATAATAGATATCTGAAATTCCATGCCGGCCACACAGGCGTTTAATTTCAACGACTGAAGCGTCGAAATCATCACACTGTATAAATTCCAGCGGTATGCCCAAAGCGGCAAGGGAGTGTTGAAGGCTTAACAAATTAGAGCGAATAAAACCGGCCTGTATAGCCGCCATATTATGGTTTTTCCATTGCTCAGGCGTGGCAACAAACAGAGCAATAACTTTATCATCAGCGCATCGACAGGCGGCAGAGAGCGCACTGTTATCGGTGATGCGTAAATCATTTCTGAACCAGACTAATTGGGTTGCCATTATGTCCTTATTTCTTTTTGTTGTTTTTAGGCACGATGCTTAAGCCACGCCCGATGTTATATACCATAACTCAAATTCAGCGCTTCAGGATAGGGATCAAAATAGCGCTGTTGTTGAAGATATGCATCAGGGTATTCAGCAAGATAGTGTTTCAGTAATGCCATCGGAGCCTGTAACGACTGCAAACCTTGGCGGTACTGATCAATAAGCCCGGCTAATTCTTGCCGCTGTATGCTGGTCAGGTAAGGTCGAAAATATCCCTGAACGTGTTGTAATACATTCGTATGATTTTGGCGGGTTGCAGGTATAGACAGCAGTGACATTAGCTTAATTCGGTAAGCCAGAAAAAAATCCTGTATTGGCAATTTATCAATAGCGGCAACAAAGGGACCTATCTTTCGGTATTCCGGCTGGGAATGAGCTAACAAAATAAGTTTATAACGGCTGTGATAATGGATTAATGCCCCCCGGGTCAGGCCGTCCACCAGAATCTGATTTAGCTCCCATAAGGCACAAATACGCGTTATCAGGTGTTGACGAATCAAAGGCTGTTGTAATTGACCCGCCTCTTCTACCGGCAACCATGGCATGGCCTGTATTAACTGTTGGACTGATTCTCGGGGCTGAGCTTCACACAGAATAAGCCCACACAGCGTAGAAAAATCCTCAACCTGCGCGATATCATTCAGCCCGACCGTGACTTCAGCAGGCACAGTTCGAAGTGTAAGATAAGCTTTAAGTTGGTCATAAATCGACGCGAAACCGCGACGATCGCCATCAAAACGAACATCATTCCCCAATAGGCAATCACTCACCCCAATGGGTATTTCCCTTTTCATCTCTATCACTATCATAGCCTTATATTAATACGGCAATATCTTAACTAAAGTATAGGTGTTTATCATAGAAGAGTCTGGTAAAGGGATAATAGTAATAACAGAATGAGCTGATACAGGGTTTATCATAATAATCCCCTGAAATATTCAGGGGATTATTAACACCGTGCAATAGAATGGCTGATTTTACTATTTTGATGACAGGACGTCAGATTAATAAAAGTCTTTAGGAGCCCGTTCTGATAAAGATAGCCAAACCGGTTTACTGCTTGTTTTACTCCACACGCGATGTAGATAGCTATAATAGCGGCTCTTATCACTACGCAAGGCCATAAAAGGCAAAGCCAGCGTGCCAAGCAGAACAACACCAATGCGGCGAAGTACAATGCGGTAAAGTGGATATCTTTGATACATAACATGCCCCCCTAAAAATGACTAAGATATACAATGATGAGCCATAAACGGCTCAATCAATACGTCTGTACAGTCAAATAAAAAGACAATAATCCTTATTGATTCACGGTATAAAAAACCGCTTTAAATCTGACAACCTAATATTTAATGAAACCTATATTAGCTGATGACATAGACGCTGGCAACTGATCTGACCAGTTAGGGTGAAATTATTCTGCATTAATCCATTGCTGTTCAAGATTACATACCCCTGTTGATGACAATGGGATCAGCGCCAGCAAATAGACGTGCGGATACTGGTTTAAATACAAAATTAACCAACCTTCATCGCTCAACTCTCGTAGTTCATTGCAGTTAAATCGCCGTGCCAATTGCCAGCGCAGGCGCTGATTATTGCTATTGGTTGCAACCCGATTAAGAAACAGCCGCCCGTGGCAAGGATAGCGCCTGATCTGAGGCAAAATACTGTGCTGGAACCAGCCGGCATCAATCGATGAAGTTTTGATGGCTTCCATAAGCATATCAACAAACTGATGAGTAAAATGCAGTTGGCAATTGATGGACATTTGGACTCCTTACGCTGACTTAATTAAGCGACGAGCATTTAAATCTTTATGGCTAACAACCTTACGGGTCACCACATCATCCATCCCCTTTAGCGCGGCATTTAATGCCGCACTGTGCAGATGTTGATAAAAGTTACGTTGTATAAACAGCGCCTGAGCCTCCTGGCTTTTATTATCTTGCATAAAATATCTCCTGATAATCAACTCTCCGCGTAACATAGTCAGCTAATCATCGAATCGCCAGTAGCTACGGCTAGAATTGCGGGATTTATTCCGATAATAATTCAGTGACTCTGTTGATTAATCATCTGGTTGCCTCAAGATATCGCTTGAATGGTAATGATAATTAGTCGTAACATCGTAAAAATATAACACCTACCTATTGAAGGGCTAAAAATGAGTACTTGGCTAATTTATGCTTTGCTGTCTGCCGTTACCGCAGCATTAGTTGCCATTTTTGGCAAGATAGGCTTGCAGCATCTGGACGCCAATACTGCCACGGCCATTCGCGCCGTGGTGATGGCCATATTTTTAATCGGCGTTGTTGTCGTTCAGGGCAAGCTAAACATGGTTTCGGAGGTATTGGCCGACCATAAAGCGCTGTTATTTATTGTTCTCAGCGGCGTCGCCGGAGCGTTATCCTGGCTGTTCTACTTTATGGCCATTAAGCATGGCACGGTCTCTCAGGTGGCACCTATCGATAAGCTGAGCGTAGTTTTTGCGGTGATTTTAGCGGTTATTCTGTTTGGTGAGAAAGTTACCCTATTCACCGGAATTGGTATCGGCATGATTTCTGTCGGTGCACTGCTGGTTGCGTTGGGCTAGCCGGCAATAGATAAACCCTACCACCTATAATACGCACTATTCTTCTGAATCAGGCTTGGCGCGGCCTTGCTTAAGTAACATCATAAAGTCGCGAAACGAGTGACGCAAAGGTTCAAATAACGGATGTTTACGGTTTTCCATCATCACTTCTGAAAACAATTTCAGACCGACCGTAAACGAGGTGGCGGTGTTAGTATCAAATCCCAAGTCATCCCGGGCCTTCATTTTTTCTATAAGCGATAAAATTTCATCGTGATTTTCTACCTCAAAGCTTACCGGAGACAGATCTAACGGCTCGCCCTTTTTATCACTCAGTCCTTCAACGGTGATGCGGTAACGATATCCTGACATAGTGATTCCTCTCGCGAAAGTTCCGGCTAATTAAAGCGTAAAAAATAGATATATTAAAAGCATGGCAGATTATTCAGGGTAAAATAATCTGCCATTGTCCGGTGAAAGTCATAATAACCCTATCTGTCATTATGACCGTTTATCTTGAATGCTCTTTTGCTTTTGTAGCAACAGATCGATTATTTTGCCGACGCTAATACCGCACTCACAATATTCACCGCTTCATGTTCAATCTTTTCACGATGCTCCTGGCCTAAGAAACTCTCACAATAGATCTTATAAGCTTCTTCAGTACCTGACGGACGTGCCGCAAACCAACCGTTATCCGTCATGACTTTCAGACCACCGATTGAAGCGCCATTGCCCGGCGCAGTCGTCAGGCGAGCCGTAATCTTATCCCCCGCCAGCATGTCAGCGGTGACCATTTCCGGCGATAGCTTAGACAGAATCGCTTTTTGTGCATGAGTAGCCGGTGCCTGAATACGGTTGTAGCTAGGCGCACCAAAACGTGCCGCTAAATCTTCATAGTGATCCTGCGGGTTCTTACCCGTTACCGCCGTAATTTCAGCCGCCAACAGGCACATGATCATGCCATCTTTATCCGTTGACCAAGGCTTTCCATCAAAGCGCAAGAATGAAGCGCCGGCACTCTCTTCGCCGCCAAAGCCTAAAGTCCCGTCAAACAGGCCATCAACAAACCACTTAAATCCGACCGGTACTTCCACTAATTTACGCCCAATACTGGCAACAACCCGATCGATCATTGCGCTGGAAACCAAGGTTTTCCCTACGCCGATATCTTTTCCCCACCGAGGGCGGTGCTGATACAAATAGTTAATCGCCACCGCCAAATAGTGGTTAGGATTCATCAAACCTTTCGGCGTCACAATGCCATGACGGTCATAATCGGGATCGTTGGCAAACGCTAAATCGAACTTATCTCTTAAAGCCAGTAACCCGGCCATCGCGCTAACAGATGAGCAATCCATACGGATAATGCCATCGTGATCCAAGTGCATAAAGCGGAAGGACGGGTCGATAGAATCATTTACCAGCGTGAGGTCTAACTTATAGAACTCGCCGATGCGCTGCCAGTAAGCAATACCAGCTCCGCCTAACGGATCAACGCCTAGCGTCAGCCCGGCCTTTTGAATGGCGGCCATATCAACCACATCAACTAGCTGCTCGACATAAGGCTGAATCAAATCCTGCGGGTGAATAAATCCGCTTTGCTGAGCCGCCGTGAACGTCAGGCGTTTAATACCCTGTAACTTATCTCGCAGTAATTGATTAGCTCTATTTTCAATCCATTGCGTCAGATTCGTGTCAGCCGGGCCGCCATTCGGTGGATTATATTTTATGCCACCGTCTTCTGGTGGATTGTGTGATGGCGTAATTACGATACCGTCAGCCAGCGCGCCGCCTTTACGGTTATAACATAGGATAGCATGTGAAATAGACGGCGTAGGCGTAAAACCGTTGTCTTGCTGTACCACAACGTCCACACCGTTGGCCGTCAGGACTTCTAAAACCGAAATAAATGCCGGCTCAGACAACCCGTGCGTGTCTTTACCGACAAAACACGGGCCAGTTATACCGTTAATCGCACGATTTTCAGCAATTGCCTGAGCGATGGCCAGTATATGAGGCTCATTGAAGCTCTGGCGTACAGAGCTACCTCGATGGCCCGAAGTACCAAACTTCACCGCATGGGCCGAGTTATCGCAATCTGGTTGCAAAACATAATACTCAGCAACTAGCTGAGGAATATTAATCAAATCGCTTTGCTGTGCCAGTTGCCCGGCCCTTGGGTGATTCGCCATTTAAGACACTCCCTGGTACTTACCGATAAATTAAATACTGCTGCAAGTTTGTTCTATTAATTCAGCCGGAAACTGCATTGCGGTCATAATATATTCAACCATGCTGCGTTTACGCTCTGAGTTAGTATTGGTAATAACCCAGTATGGCGTTTCGGGCACTGCTTTTGGCTTGGTATGACGGCCATTTTTTAGCAGTGTTTCTTGATTATTAGAAAAATAGATACGGGTGCGGCCATGAAGTGATTCAGTCGCATCAGAAAAATCATTTTTATTGATTTGATAAAGCACTGACAATATAAGTAAAAAACGATCAACCGCGTTTTTTTGTTCGTTGTATTGATCGGACAGTAGTAGCTCGCTGATTTTGCCGCTTCGTTCCGCCGAAGACAGGGTCGAACGCTCTGTTTTTGCGCTAACAACCGCGATATTGGCGCTATCTGCAACCCCTTCAGGCACAACCATTGCCGGAGTGAAATTGAGCATCCGACGTAAAATTTCAGAAGCGCTCTCACCAATATGCAAGGTCTGGCTGGCGATATAACGATAAAGCTCTTCGTCCACTTCGATAGTTTTCATCTTTATCCTATAATTCTTTTCAAGTTATTCATGGAAATTATACGCGTTCGTATCGTGATACTCTAACGCAAAGCAACCAAAGATGTGACATTGTTATGAAATTAAACTACCGCCTTCAAGGTAATGGACCAATAATTGTTCTATTACATGGCCTATTTGGCAATTTAGACAATCTTGGCGTGATTGCCCGAGATCTCCAGCACGATTTTCAAACTTTACAGGTCGATTTACGCAATCACGGTCTTTCGCCTCATTCATCAGACATTAACTATCGGTTGATGGCTGAAGACTTATTGTCACTATTTGATGAGTTGGCGCTCAATGATATTACCGTTGTTGGCCACTCGATGGGGGGGAAAGTCGCTATGATGCTGACTGAACTGGCTGCGGAACGCATAGCGCGCTTAGTCATTATAGATATGGCACCGGTTGCTTATCCGGAACGCCATCATGACGATGTTTTTGCTGCCCTTAATGCCGTCACTGAATCAAAAGTGACACAACGCACTCAGGCCGCGGAGATAATGCGAAAATCAGGGCTGCATGAAGGTGTGATCTCATTTTTGCTTAAATCGTTTAATGACGGGGAATGGCGTTTTAACGTCCCTGCCCTACAGCAGCACTATTCTGACATTATCGGTTGGCATGAAGTGAGTGAATGGAATAAGCCGGTCATGTTTATTCGCGGTGAGTTATCCCCTTATATTCAAGATAGCTATCGCCCGGCAATTGCACGCCAGTTTCCACAGGCCAGAGCTTACGTTGCTGCCGGTTGCGGCCATTGGGTTCACGCAGAAAAACCTCAGCAGGTTATTCGCGTGATTAGAAAAATGTTACCGTCATGATTTTGTTCAATTAAGCAACCATTGCGACATTTTTACCTACTAATCACGCTTTGTCATTGGCTAGGCGAAGACATCTGCGCTATGATTCACGGTCGCTTTATAAAGTAGCTAGGGAATTCCAATCGGTGCGCCGTCGCGGCAAATCCAAACTGGAACCTCTGTTTTTTGTATTTATCTGGTTTGATAGATTGATTTTATGGCAAAAGAACAATTAGATCGTACAACGCTGGATCTTTTCGCTGATGAGCGTCGTCCCGGTCGCCCCAAAACCAGTACTTTGTCTCGCGATGAGCAATTACGCATTAATAAACGTAACCAGCTTAAGCGTGATAAAGTTCGCGGCTTAAAGCGCGTTGAATTAAAGCTTACGCAGGAAGCCGTTGATGCTTTGGATGAACTCTCTGATGCTCAACAAATTAATCGTAGTGAGCTGATTGAATTGCTGCTTTTGAACGAATATAAAAAGCGGAAGAAAAACCGCGCGTAAAAAGACAGTATTAACCGTCTTCTGATATGATTTTGCTCCCCGTTGCTGATTCCTCCGATGTAGATTAACGATGCCATCCGGCATCAACAATGGTATATTATTGAATACGACGTATTAATATCCATACAATATTTATAAGGTGTAACGCGCTATGGCAACCGTAGGTATTTTCTTTGGTAGCGACACTGGCAATACTGAAAACATTGCCAAGATGATTCAAAAGCAGTTAGGTAAAGAGATCGTTGAAATCCACGATATCGCTAAAAGCAGTAAAGAAGACATCGAGCGCTTCGATACGCTGCTGTTAGGTATTCCAACTTGGTATTACGGCGAAGCTCAATGCGATTGGGATGACTTCTTCCCTACGCTTGAAGAGATAGACTTTGAAGGTAAGCTGGTCGCTATTTTCGGCTGTGGCGACCAAGAAGATTATGCTGAATACTTCTGTGACGCGATGGGCACCATCCGCGATATTATTGAGCCTCATGGCGCAACCATTGTCGGTAACTGGCCAACCGCAGGCTATCATTTCGAAGCATCTAAAGGTCTGGCAGATGACGATCACTTTATTGGTTTAGCCATTGATGAAGACCGCCAGCCTGAGCTCACGGCTGAGCGAGTTGCCGCCTGGGTTAAGCAAATCTCTGCCGAAATGAATCTAAACTGATTACTTATTCTATTTCAGCTGCATTACACCATATATTTTATATATAAGTAATGCAGCTACCAGTTTAATCTCAACGCTTCTGAGTTAATACATATTATAAATTACTAAATTTATTATTGTCCTCTCTATATAATCCCCCGCGTAATAGTTCTGGCGTAGTTCACAATTAAAATACAAAAATTTTACTAAGCTGTGAGCAAGTGCAAACTAGTTTTCTCTATCTGTTGATATAATGTTAATTAATAATCCATAAGCTGTGTCCTTTTTAGGGATTATTGTTGATCGTTCTAACTCCAAGATGAGACGTTTGACTTAAAAAACTCTATAAAATACAAGCTATAAAGCAAACACACCGAATATAATTCATTCGAATTATATTCGCACGATAATAATTAAGGTGAGGTATAAGACGAGAAAAATATAATTATTCGATTCAGGTCTCATATTATTTATATAGATGAGCTTGCTATATTCAAATTACCAACTAGCAGCTACCTATATACATAGCTTGGTAATAAATTTTATTTCCTATTTATAGCTTTTTACAAAAGAGGAGGAGTCTCTATGCGCAGCATAGCGTCTCATATTACTTGGTTCGCCGTCGCTATACTTGGTGCCTGTGGACTCGCTATTATTGCGTTGAATAATGGTGAAAAGATTAACGCACTATGGATTGTCGTTGTCGCAGTCTCCGTTTATTTAATTGCATATCGCTATTACAGCCGTTTTATTGCCGACAAGGTGTTGCAACTTGATTCAACCCGCATGACGCCAGCTTACCGTCACAATGACGGTCTGGATTATGTTCCGACTAATAAATATGTGCTTTATGGCCACCACTTTGCGGCTATTGCCGGCGCTGGTCCACTAGTTGGTCCTGTATTAGCCGCTCAAATGGGCTATTTACCGGGTATGATCTGGATTCTGGCCGGTGTGGTTCTTGCCGGAGCAGTACAGGACTTCATGGTACTGTTCGTCTCAACTCGCCGTGACGGTCGTTCTCTGGGTGACTTGGTTAAATCTGAGCTGGGCACCGTTCCCGGGGTCATCGCGCTGTTTGGCGCATTTATGATCATGATTATTATCCTTGCCGTATTGGCATTAATCGTGGTTAAAGCTTTGATTAATAGTCCATGGGGCGCGTTTACCGTTGGTATCACCATCCCTATCGCCCTATTTATGGGTGTATATAGTCGTTATATTCGTCCAGGTAAAATTGGCGAAATATCTATTATCGGATTCGTATTACTGATGCTGGCCATCATTTATGGTGGTGAAATAGCCAAGAATGAAACTCTGGCACCGTACTTCACCTTAGACGGCGTTGAACTGACCTGGGCTCTGATTATCTACGGCGGCATCGCCTCTGTACTACCTGTTTGGCTGCTACTGGCTCCTCGTGACTATCTGTCAACCTTCCTGAAAATAGGTACCATTGTTGGTCTGGCAATCGGTATTGTGATTATTGCACCTGATTTACAAATGCCTGCAACAACACAGTTTATTGACGGTACCGGTCCGGTATGGTCAGGAAACCTATTCCCGTTCCTGTTTATTACTATTGCCTGTGGTGCTATCTCCGGCTTCCACGCCCTGATCTCTTCAGGTACCACGCCGAAAATGCTTGAAAATGAAAGCCATGCCCGTTTTATCGGTTATGGTGGTATGTTGATGGAATCCTTCGTTGCCATTATGGCGCTGATTGCCGCTTCCGTTATCGACCCGGGCGTTTACTTTGCCATGAACAGCCCGCTGGCGGTTCTTGGGCCAACGGTAGAATCAGCGGCGACAGTGGTCAGCTCATGGGGCTTTACCATAACGCCTGACGTTCTGGTTCAGTATGCTAAAGACGTAGGCGAGACAACCATCGTTTCTCGTGCAGGTGGTGCACCAACGCTGGCTGTAGGTATGGCTCATATTCTAAGCCAAATCACCGGTCCTTCTATGATGGCGTTCTGGTATCACTTTGCTATTCTGTTTGAAGCATTATTTATCCTGACGGCGGTTGATGCCGGTACCCGTGCGGGTCGTTTCATGCTGCAAGACTTGCTGGGTACCTTCGTCCCGTCAATGAAGCGCACTGACTCTTTTGTCGCGAATATCACTGCAACCGGTCTGTGTGTTGCTGCCTGGGGTTACTTCCTGTATCAGGGCGTTGTCGACCCGCTGGGTGGTATCAATACCCTGTGGCCTCTGTTCGGTATTGCTAACCAGATGCTGGCCGCGATCGCATTAACGCTGTGCGCAGTTGTGCTGTTTAAGATGAAGCGCGAGAAGTACGCTTGGGTGGCCGTTATCCCGACTATCTTCCTGTTAGTTTGTACGTTGACAGCCGGATGGCAAAAAGTGTTTGATGCCAACCCGCGCGTAGGCTTCCTGGCATTAGCCAATAAATATAAAGCGTCTCTCACTGAAGGTACGGTTCTTGCTCCGGCCAAATCCCTTGAGCAGATGAGTTCGCTGGTATTTAACAACCAGCTTAATGCCGGCCTCACATTGCTGTTTATGTTTGTTATGCTTAGTGTTGTAGTATTCGGTTTACGTACCGCCTTTAAGGCCCGCGCAAATCCAATGCCAACGGCGAATGAAATTCCTTACCAAGCGATGCCTAAGACCGCTGGTCAGGCTTAAACAACATATTAATCGTTAATATCATGGCGGTAACAGCAGCGAGATCTGCGGTTACCGCCATCGTTATCGGAGGGTTTAAACCCATGTTTGAAGATCTGGCAAAAGTAGGACGTTATCTCGGCCAGGCCGCTCGCCTTATGGTCGGCGTTCCTGACTATGATAACTACGTCCAGCATATGCGCCTGACCCATCCCGATCAGGAAGCGATGACATATGAAGAGTTTTTCCGTGAGCGCCAGGAGGCCCGCTACGGCGGCGGAAATGGCCCCTGCTGTTAAAACCCCATTATCGTTAAAAGATTACCGTTATTAAAAAGTACCTTTTTATAGCTACACATTTAATTATCCATTTTTAACAAACCGCAAAACTATGGCAAAAGGCTATTCGTTATGACCCCCCAACTACAATTGCCGGTAACAATTCTCACCGGCTTCTTAGGCTCCGGCAAAACAACCTTACTAAACTATCTACTGGAGCAGCATCCCGGTGAGCGCATTGCCATTATAGAAAATGAATTTGGCGCCGTTGGCGTTGATGGCGGATTGCTAGGCCAGCGTAGCGGGATTGAGGTTATAGAGCTGACCAACGGCTGCGTATGCTGTAGCGTCAGAGGCGAATTAACCGAAGCCCTGCACGACTTACTGGCCCGCAGAGATGCCGGAACATTGCTGTTTGACCGTCTGTTATTAGAAACCACCGGTCTGGCAGATCCGGCGCCTATTATTCAGGCTTTTTTTGTTGATGATGTGCTGCGTGAAAGATTGCAGCTCGACGCAGTAATCACATTGGTTGACAGTGAACATGCACAAAAACAGTTAACTGAACACCGCGTCGCCGTCTCTCAGGTCGGATTCGCCGATAGGCTGATTCTAACCAAACTGGACCGCATTGATTCACAGGCGAAAGAACAGTTACTGGACCGACTGCGTAAAATTAATGCCCGAGCAATTATGTGCGAAGCAGATCACGGGAAATTAGATAAAGACGCATGGATTAATATTCAAGCATTTAATTTAGATGATTCCTTTAATATTGATTCTGCGTTCACGCTTTCACCAAAGAACAATAACAATCCGGTTACATTTCGTCCGATAATTCAATCACCTACTCTACTAACTCGTTCATGGAATGATGACATAACGTCTCATGTTTTCGAAGCCAATGACGTTGATATCAAACTTATCGGCGCATTTATGGAAACAACCATCGAAAAATATGGTAATGACATGCTACGCTATAAGGGTATCTTATCCATTGCTGGGGAATCCCGCAGGCTGATAGTGCAGGGAGTACACCGCGTAGTTGGATTTGATTATGGTGCCGAATGGAGCACGGATGAAACCCGTAAGACGCTTTTAGTCATCATCGGGCGTAATTTACCAATCGATACATTACGAAATGAATTTTTAGCCACGGTTAAATGAATCACGGCTAACTGACCAAGCCCAATAACATTAACCTTGTAATTCATGAGGTTAAATACACCATGTTATTGTGATGAAAGATGTTTAATTTCAGCTTATGGTTCCCATTTCATGTATCGGGCCCTATAATGGTATATTATAATTTTGTTAACCATTCGCTAGCGATTCGTGGCGTCCCGAATTTAGGAACAAATCTGCATGACTGATAATAATATCGCGCTGAAGAGGGCTGGCCTGAAAGTTACGCTTCCACGACTAAAGATTCTGGAAATACTTCAGGAACCAGAAAATCATCACGTCAGTGCGGAAGATTTATACAAAAGACTGATTGATATGGGAGAAGAAATTGGTTTAGCCACCGTTTATCGCGTGTTAAATCAATTTGACGATGCCGGCATTGTGACCCGTCACAGCTTTGAAGGCGGAAAATCTGTCTTTGAATTAACCCAACAGCATCATCACGATCACCTCATCTGCTTAGACTGCGGACGTGTTATTGAATTCAGTGATGAAGTTATTGAACAACGTCAGCGTGAAATTTCAGAAAAGTATAAGATTAAGCTGACTAATCACAGTTTATATCTGTATGGCAAATGTCTGTCCGGCGACTGCCGTAAAGATGAGACTCTCCATACCACTGACTCTTAAATCTACCGATGGTTATCAATAACCATTAAAAAGCCCGACAGCATATAGCTTCGGGCTTTTTTGTATCTGCATTTCCATCATTTCTATTTTCATAATGTCGTTATGGCGAATAAATACCGATCAATTCTTTGTAAACTTACCGCAGGCGTTACATTTAATTCCATGTTGGTAAAAAAACAGCGGGAAACCTAATAGAATAAAAATCACAAACGCCGATTTTTTTCCTTTGGTATATAACGCCACATTACGACTACCACAGTAAGAACAGCAGCGCTCAGACACCTCTTCACCGCCACTACCTGATGCTTCAATCACTGAAGGTGAAAAGTCTTCACCCAGGATTTCCCTCGCTTCCTCAAGGTCTGATACCGCCACCAGAACCCTTACGCCCCCGAGGGCATCAGAATATAGCCATTGCATATTTATCGTGTGTTCATCTGCAATATAGGCAGCAATCCCAGCTGATTCAAGATTGCTTTTTGCTATTTGAGCATCCAGTGGAAACGAATATCTAGCAACAACAGCCAGGTTACTCATCTGATAATTCCTTTACCTTGCATATAAAATGTCTCCTGAAACCATCAGTATCAGAAGACATTTGCGCACCATAAATGCCGTATTAATTATGAGTTAGCTTGGGCGGCCCAAGTATCTCGCAGTCCAACAGTACGGTTAAACACCAGTTTGTCTGCCGATGAATGGCGATTATCCGCACAGAAGTAACCTTCCCGCTCGAACTGGTAGGCAAATTCAGGCTTAGCATCCTTCAGACTTGGCTCAACAAAACCATGGGCTACAGATAAAGATTCCATATTAATGGTTGATAAGAAGTCGTCTGCAGCACCAGGATTAGCAACGTTAAACAAACACTCGTAAATACGGAATTCCGCCGTCAGTGCATGTGCCGCAGAAACCCAATGAATAACACCCTTGGCTTTACGTCCGTCAGCCGGGTCTTTACCCAAAGTCTCTGGATCATAAGTACAATAAATACAGGTGATATTGCCATCAGCATCTTTGTCAGCGCGTTCAGCCTTAACGATATAAGCATTTCTCAAACGCACTTCTTTACCTAAAACCAGACGCTTATATTGTTTATTAGCCTCTTCCCGGAAATCAGCACGATCGATATACAGTTCGCGGCTAAAAGGAACGGTACGGGTTCCCATTTCGGGCTTATTCGGATGCGCTGCGATAGTGAGCAGTTCTTCATGGCCTTCAGGGATATTCTCAATGATCACCCTAACCGGATCTAACACAGCCATCGCCCGTGGAGCGTTCTCGTTCAGGTCTTCACGAATACAGGTCTCTAACGCCACCATCTCTACGTTGTTATCCTGCTTAGTAACACCGATACGACGGCAGAACTCACGGATAGACGCAGCGGTGTAACCACGACGGCGCAGGCCTGAAATCGTCGGCATACGAGGATCGTCCCAGCCTTCTACCAGTTTCTCTGTCACTAACTGATTGAGCTTACGCTTAGACATAATGGCGTATTCTAAATTCAGTCGGGAAAACTCATACTGGCGCGGATGACATGGAATAGTAATATTGTCTAATACCCAGTCATACAGGCGGCGGTTATCCTGAAACTCTAAGGTACAAAGAGAATGAGTAATGCCTTCCAGCGCGTCAGAAATACAGTGGGTAAAGTCATACATCGGATAGATGCACCACTTACTTCCGGTCTGATGGTGGTCAGCAAACTTAATCCGATATAAAACCGGATCGCGCATCACCATAAATGATGAACTCATATCTATCTTAGCGCGCAGGCAGGCCGAACCTTCAGCAAACTCACCGTTTTTCATTTTCTCAAACAGCGCAAGGTTTTCCTCAATGCTGCGATCGCGATACGGACTGTTTTTACCGGCTTCCGTTAATGTACCGCGGTACTGGCGCATCTCTTCTGCCGTCAACTCATCGACATAGGCTAAGCCTTTACTGATAAGTTCGACGGCATACTGATATAACTGGTCAAAATAATCAGAGGAATAACGCACAGCGCCATCCCAATGGAAACCCAGCCATTGAACGTCATTTTTGATTGATTCAACGTATTCGATATCTTCTTTCACCGGGTTGGTATCATCAAAACGCAGGTTGCATAACCCTTGATAATCCTGAGCAATACCGAAATTCAGGCAAATAGATTTTGCATGACCAATGTGAAGGTATCCATTCGGCTCCGGTGGAAAACGTGTTTGTACAGTTTTATGCTTACCGGATGCTAAATCTTCGTCAATAATTTGACGGATAAAATTAGTTGGGCGGACTTCAGCCTCACTCATTTATTTTTTTCCTCTATGCCAAATGCAAAAGCGCTCACAACGTAGCTAGCCAAAATAATTCGAGTTGCAGGTGGACTAATCCCGATTGGCTTATATTCATAAGTGATTCGGGTCATTGAGCGTGGTTAACGCACCTGTAACTTGAAGTATGACGGGTATAACCTCTTATAATCCAACAACCGCCATCCAGACACAACCGTTTGTTGCATCAAAATGAATTTCAACAACAAAGTCGTCGGTTATTCATGCCTTGAGTATCCGGCCTATTTTACCCGCTCAGGGTATATATACCCTAAATAAAAAAGCGGGAAGGTTTCCCTTCCCGCTCATTCAATTTGATTGCTAAGCAATAAGTTTAAATACTTATCCTTTGATATCAAAAAGTTTAGTCTGACCTGCAACAACGTTGCCACTGGCAATATCAATAACACCGGCGAAATCATCAATGTTGCTGACAACCACCGGGCTGATGATAGAAGCAGCATTCAGTGCCAGATAGTCAAGATCCAACTCAAGTACTGGATCACCCGCTTTAACCGTTGCGCCCTCTTCGGCTAAACGTTTAAAACCTTGGCCATTCAATTTAACGGTATCAATACCGATATGAACGACAACTTCGGCACCATCTTCCGTTTCTAAACAAAATGCGTGGTTAGTACCGAAAATCTTAACCAACGTACCGTTAGCGGGTGAGACCACCAGATTGCCGGTAGGACGAATCGCAATACCATCACCCACTGCTTTGCTGGCAAAGGCTTCATCAGGAACGCTTTCTAACGCAACGATCTCACCGGTAATGGGAGAAACAAGGCTGCTTAACTTAGCCGCTTTGTTAACTTCAACCGCTTTAGCCGGCGCCGCCTCAACGGCCGGGGCTTCAGCCGCGGCAGCATGGCTAACAACCTTAGGTGCAGCACCGGAAGCAATTACTTTACGCATACTATCGGCAATCGATTCGGCTTTAGCACCCACAATAATTTGGATACTTTGCTTATTCAATTTCACTACGCCGGCTGCGCCTAAACGCTTAGCGGCATTTGAGTCAACAATTCCGGAATCTTTTACCGTTAAACGTAAACGGGTAATACATGCATCAATACCGGTCAAGTTATCGCTACCGCCGATGGCATTGATGTAGCTGATAGCTAACGTATCCAGACCCTCGGTTGTATTGCTGTTTGCTTCAGGCGTGACTTCGGTTGAAGCATCTTCACGACCCGGTGTTTTCAGATTGAATGCGCGGATAATCACGGTGAACAGCACGAAGTAGACCACGAACGCAACCAGACCCATTACTAGCAGTATCCACACGTTGCTGCTCGCGGCAGGCAATTTGTACATTAATGCATAGTCAATCGCACCGGCAGAGAAGGTAAATCCGGCGTGGATTCCTAATGCTGTTGCAATATACAGGCTGATACCAGTCAGAATAGCGTGAACTAAATAAAGTAACGGAGCCAAGAACATGAACATAAATTCAAGTGGCTCAGTAACACCGGTCAGGAATGCGGTTAACGCAACGGATAACAGTAAACCACCCACAGAAGCACGACGCTCTGGCTTAGCGGCGAAGTACATAGCAAATGCTGCACCCGGTAAACCAAACATCATAATCGGGAAGAAGCCCGACATAAACATCCCTGCGGTTGCATCACCATTGTAGAAACGGTTGATATCACCGTGGAACACTTTACCTGCCGCATCGGTATAATCACCAATCTGGAACCAAGCAATAGTATTAAGCACTTGGTGCAGGCCGGTAGGAATCAGCAGACGGTTAACAAAACCAAAGATACCTGAACCCAGAGCGCCTTGAGATACGATCCACTCACCACCCAGTTGAATGGCGTGTTGAATTGGAGGCCAGACATAGCCGAAGATGGCGGCAAGGATTAAACAGAAGAAACCTGTCGCAATAGGAACAAAGCGCTTACCGCCGAAGAATGATAAGAAGTCAGGCAGTTTGATATCAGACCAGCGGTTATAAACTGCACCACCGACTAAACCGGCAATAATACCGGCCAATACGCCCATATTAATACTGGCCTCAATGGTGACCGTTGCTTTTGTCAGGATAAAGAAGCCGACTGCACCGGCAAGAGCTGCAGAACCTGCGTTATCTTTAGACCAGGTCGATGCCACACCGATAGCAAAAATCAGCGCCAAATTATCAAAGATAGCCGCGCCGGCCTGAGCCATAAACGCTAAGTTTAGTAAGTCCGGTTGACCAAAACGCAGCATTAATGCGGCAACTGGTAGTACAGCGATCGGAAGTTGTAGCGACCGCCCTAGTCGTTGAAAAAATCCAAGTATATTCACCTTGTTTCCCCTTGCATGCCCTAGAGTAGGGCTTATATTTTTATACTCAACAATAAGGCGTCCACGGTAACCGCTCTTTTGTTACTGACTGATAGACAAGATACAACTTACGACTTATATAATATACAGTGTAAAAAATATATTTCGCATCACAAATTAAAACCTCCTAATTTGTGATTAACGTCACCAAAAACCTGCTTAACTCTTCTTACTGACTAGCTATACAGCGCAACTTATTTTATCATTAAAAATATCAATACTACATAGTATTGGAAGCGTGTTTGGATAACGTGCGTTATAGTTATAGCTAATAATTTCAACATGTCACGTTTAACTTCACCTATTTCAGTATAGCCCGTGTTATGTAACCAAGAGGTATGTACATGAGACTTATCCCGTTAGAGAGTTCAAAGGACGTTGGACTTTGGTCTGCACGTCACATTGTTAATCGCATTAATGCGTTTAAACCTACGGTCGACCGCCCTTTTGTTTTGGGCCTCCCGACAGGCAGCACCCCGCTAAATACTTATGTTCGCTTAATTGAATTGCATAAAGCCGGTGAAGTAAGCTTCAAACATGTGGTTACATTCAATATGGATGAATACGTGGGCTTAGAAAAACATCATCCGCAAAGCTACCACACCTTTATGCATGATAATTTCTTCAGCCACGTCGATATCCAGCCAGAGAATATTAACTTATTAAATGGCAATGCCAGTGATATTACGGCTGAATGTAAACGCTATGAAGATAAAATTAAGTCATATGGCAAAATTCATCTCTTTATGGGTGGCGTAGGTAACGACGGGCACATTGCATTTAACGAACCGGCATCATCGTTGTCGTCCAGAACCAGAATTAAAACGCTGACTGAAGAAACTCGCCTTGCTAACTCACGCTTCTTCGATAACGATATCAATCAAGTACCCAAGTTTGCACTGACTATCGGTGTCGGGACGCTGATGGATGCGATTGAGGTTATGATCTTAGTCACCGGTCATAAAAAGGCACAGGCATTAGCTGCCGCCGTTGAAGGCTGCGTCAATCATCTTTGGACAGTCTCTGCCTTACAGTTACATCCTAAGGCTATCCTGGTCTGCGATGAGCCATCAACGATGGAGCTCAAAATTAAAACCGTTAAATATTTCCGCGAACTTGAAGCTGAAAATATTAAAAATCTGTAATCTGTATTAAGGGGTTTGCCATGTATGCTTTGACCCAGTGCCGGATATATACCGGCCATGATATTCTCGATAACCATGCAGTAATCGTTGCTGATGGCTTAATTCAACAGGTATGCCCCGAATCTGACTTACCGGCTGATATTGAAATTAAACATCTTCAGGGTGCAATGCTGGCGCCCGGTTTTATCGACGTGCAATTAAATGGCTGCGGCGGCGTTCAATTCAACGACTCCTTTGATGCAATATCCATCGATACGCTTGAAATAATGCAGCGGGCAAATGAAAAGTCAGGCTGCACCAGTTATCTTCCAACGCTTATCACTTCAAGCGATGAAATGATAAAATACGCTATTGATGTCATGCGTAAATATTTACTCACCCATGCTAATCAGGCCTTGGGGCTTCATATTGAAGGCCCCTATATTAACCCGATTAAAAAAGGGACGCATAATCCCGATTTGATCCGCAAACCAAACCCGGCGATGATCGACTACTTTTGCGCCAATGCCGATGTCATTACCAAAGTGACGCTGGCACCGGAACAGGTTGAAAGTCATTATATTCGCCAATTAGTCAATGCGGGTATTGTGGTATCTGCCGGTCATTCCAATGCCACTTATGAACAGGCGCGTAAGGGATTTGCCGCCGGAATTAGTTTTGCCACCCATTTGTATAATGCCATGCCTTATATTACCGGTCGTGAACCCGGTTTGATGGGCGCTATTTTCGATACGCCGGAAGTCTATACCGGTATAATAGCCGATGGTCATCACGTTGCCTGGCCCAGCATTCGTAACGCAAAACACTCGAAAGGCGACAAGCTGGTATTAGTGACCGATGCTACAGCCCCTGCCGGTGCCAATATAGATCATTTTATTTTTGCAGGTAAACCCGTATATTACCGCAATGGAATGTGTGTGGATGAAAATGGCACCCTTAGCGGATCGGCACTAACAATGATTGAAGCGGTAGCTAACAGCGTACAATTTGTTGGCATATCGCTTGATGAAGCTATTCGTATGGCAACGCTTTATCCTTCAAGAGCACTCGGTGTGTCCCAACATCTGGGTAGCATAGAAGCGGGTAAAGTCGCTAACCTCACTGCATTTACGCATGATTTTAACGTCACTCATACCTGCACTAACGGGGTAATGAAGCAGTGGTAATCACTCATATATACAGGAAATAGCGGTCATGACGACAGTGGGCGGTCAAATAGGTAATATCGATTTAGTTAAACAATTAAATGGTGCCGTTGTTTACCGCCTGATAGATCAACAAGGCCCTATCTCCCGTATACAGATTGCCGAGCTTAGCCAGCTTGCACCCGCAAGTATTACAAAAATCACCCGACAGCTTTTGGATCGCGGATTGATTAAAGAGGTTGAACAACAGGCTTCAACCGGCGGACGCAGAGCCGTTTCTATCGTAACTGAAAATAGAGCCTTCCACACCGTAGCGGTTCGCCTTGGCCGCAACGGTGCAACCATTACCTTATATAACCTTAGCGGCAAACCTCTGGCAGAAGAAGCCTATTTGCTGCCAGAACGAACCCAGGAAACCCTTGAGAAAGGATTACTGGACGCTATTGCCGCCTTTATTAATACCTTTAGCAACAAAATTCGCGAACTTATCGCTATTGCGATTTCGATGCCGGGATTAATCGATCCTGAAGACGGCATCGTCAAATATATGCCACATATCAATGTTGATGAATGGCAGTTAAAAAAGGCCATCCGCGATCGTTTTAATGTCAGCTGTTTTGTTGGCCACGATATTCGCGGCCTTGCCCTCGCCGAACACTACTTTGGCGCCACTCAGGACTGTGAAGACTCATTGTTAGTCAGAGTTCACCGGGGTACCGGAGCGGGCTTCATTATCAACGGGCAAATCTTTCTTGGCAAAAATCGCAACGTCGGTGAGCTAGGGCATATTCAAATAGACCCATTAGGCGAACGTTGTTACTGCGGTAATTTTGGCTGTCTGGAAACCGTCGCCTCCAATGCAGCGATAGAGCAACGCGTTCGTAACCTGTTAAATCAGGGCTATCAGAGCAAGCTAACGCTGGACGACTGTAGTATTTCGGCCATTTGCAAAGCGGCAAACAAAGGTGATGAATTAGCAATTAACGTCATTGAACTCGTTGGCCGCTACTTAGGCCGTGGTATATCCATGGCGATTAATCTATTTAATCCTCAAAAAGTCGTGATTACCGGTGATATCGCTGAAGCTGAAAAAACACTATTGGCCGCGATACAAAGCTGTATCGACACTCAGGTGTTGATTAACTTTAGAAAAGATTTACCCGTGGTGGTATCCCAATTAGATCATCGTTCTGCCATTGGTTCATTTGCATTAGTAAAACGCTCAATGCTAAACGGCGTTTTACTGCAACATTTACTCGGCGACAATAACGATTAATCAACCGGATAGTTTTCCCTTTCTCTATACGCCTATTTAGTTTTCAATATTTCAGTGCACTGCCCAACGATGGAACATTGCACTGAAATAAATCTTTGCTTGCACCAACCTTGTGCAAATCAACTGCTATGATAATAAATATCTATCCAACAAGACGCTCTCATCAATATCAATTAGATAGTCACTCTGGCGCAGTAATTGCATTAGATAATTCAATGTCAACAGAACAAGAGAGATAACAATGTGTTCAATATTTGGTGTACTCGATATTAAATCAGATCCCATTGAGTTGCGTAAAAAAGCATTAGAAATGTCCCGCCTAATGCGCCACCGTGGTCCCGACTGGTCCGGTGTTTATGCCTCAGATACGGCAATTTTAGCCCATGAACGTTTATCTATTGTCGACGTGAATAACGGTGCTCAACCTCTTTATAACGCTGCTCATACTCACGTACTGGCCGTTAACGGTGAAATTTATAACCATCAGGAAATTCGCCGCCAGCTAAAAGATAAATATGAGTTCCAGACTGAATCAGATTGTGAAGTGATTCTGGCGCTTTATCAGGAAAAAGGTATCGATTTTCTTGATGAACTCCAGGGCATGTTTGCCTTTATTCTGTATGACACTACCAACAATAGTTATTTGATTGGCCGTGACCATATCGGCATTATTCCGTTGTATACCGGTCATGATGAAAACGGCAATTTCTTCGTTGCTTCAGAGATGAAAGCGCTGGTGCCGGTATGCAAAACGATTAAAGAATTTCCAGCCGGAAGTTATATGTCTAGCGATGACCACCAAATTAAGCGCTATTACCAGCGTGACTGGATGGAGTTCGATAACGTTAAAGACAATCCGACAGACGCGAAGCAACTGCGCAATGCTCTGGAAGCGGCGGTAAAAAGCCACCTGATGTCAGACGT
>POVV01000321.1_pt1 | contig 34963 bp, 31 predicted proteins | sample 1560271 | NCBI WGS metagenome assembly POVV01 (sample SAMN08337232, study PRJNA429181) | Bioreactor metagenome, whole genome shotgun sequencing project. | biome: cows' rumen and soil; feature: anaerobic; isolation source: anaerobic chemostat enrichment culture, galacturonate as sole carbon... | reverse complement strand
ATTTAGGGGTGTCGCTTTACGGGCAAACTTTGGGTATTTATGGTATGGGACGTATCGGACAGGCTGTGGCACGTCGTGCTGTTGCTTCGGGTATGAAAATCATTTACTGCAATCGTCATGCATTACCTAAAGAAATTGAAGAAAAATATAATGCTGTTTATGTTAATTTCGATACTTTGCTGAAAGAATCCGATGTCTTGTCATTGAATGCTCCGGCAACAGCAGAGACATATCATTTGATGGGTGAAGCCGAATTTAAAAAAATGAAGAAAACGGCTATTTTTATCAATACAGCGAGAGGGCAATTGGTAGACTCTGTTGCATTGGCGAAGGCTTTGCGCGAAAGAGAGATATACGCTGCCGGACTGGATGTTTTCGAAAATGAGCCTAAAATACCGGAAGAATTGCTTGAGCTGGATAATGCCATTTTGTGCCCACACGCCGGAACGAAGACTTATGCCGGACGAATGGATATGGAGCGAGAAGTGGCAAAGAACATTATAAACTTCTTTGAAGGAGGACAAATAGATAAAGTAAATTAAAATGAACTATCAGGAAACATTATCAAAAGATTTGGAAATATGCTGTTCCCACTTGCAGGAGGCTATGCGTGCAATGAATGTAGATGCCTGTGTGCTGACTACTACAGTAAATGTATTTTATATGACAGGGGCTGTCTATAATGGATATTTTTATCTGCCTGCCGAAGGAAATCCTTATCATTTTGTAAAACGTCCTGAAGGAATAACTTTTGACAATACAATCTATATTCGCAAGCCTGAACAGATAGTTGAGGAATTGCAAGGCAGAAATATATCGCTTCCTAAAACTCTTTTGCTGGAAACAGATGTTATTTCTTTCGGTGAATGCAGTCGTTTATTGAATACTTTTGGGTTGAATGCAGCTTCTAACGCTTCTGTTTTGATGCGGAAAATACGAAGTGTAAAAACTGCCTTTGAGTTGGAGCAAGTGAAAGTCTGCGCTCGTAGACATGAGGCTGTATATAAACTGATCCCTTCGGTTTTTAAACGAGGAATGACAGATGTTGAGTTTCAGATAGAGATAGAGAAATTGATGCGTTTGCACGGGTCTTTAGGACTCTTCCGAAGCTATGGCGAAAATATGGACATTTATATGGGTAGCCTTTTGGTAGGAGAAAATGCGGAAGTTGCTTCTCCTTTCGATTTCGCTTTAGGTGGTGCAGGTTCAAATCCTATTTTACCTCTCGGTGCTTCTGGTCAAAAAATACTAGAAGGGCAAACTATTATGATAGATATGGCAGGGAATTACACGCCTTGGATGACAGATATGACACGTGTTTTCTCAGTAGGTAAAACACTTGATATTGCTTATCGTGCTCATCAGGTATCTATCGATATTCATAATCACACAATGGATGTAGCTAAGCCCGGAACAAAATGTGCCGACCTATATGAAATTGCAATGGAAAAGGTTGTTAAGGCTAACCTCGAACCATACTTTATGGGAACAAAGCAACAGGCAAAGTTTGTTGGACATGGAGTAGGGTTGGAGATCAACGAACCCCCTGTATTGACTCCGCGTTCGAAAGAAATATTAGAGCCAAATATTGTTTTTGCCTTAGAGCCGAAGTTTGTTATTCCTGAAGTAGGTGCAGTTGGAATAGAAAATACTTATGTGGTTACAGATGGTGGTATCGAAAAATTAACTATTTTAGAGGAAAACATTATCGAATTATAATCCGGAATGAGGAAAAACCGCATACTTTGGGCTGATGATGAAATAGACATTCTGCGTTCACATATTCTTTTCCTTCAGGAAAAAGGCTATGAGGTAATCCCTGTAAATAGCGGGCAGGATGCCATTGACAGCTTCAAGAGTGATAACTTTGATATTGTTTTTCTTGATGAAAATATGCCCGGTTTGTCGGGAATAGAAACACTTGGTGTTATAAAGGAGATAAATCCAAGTATTCCCGTGGTGATGATTACTAAGAGTGAGGATGAAGGTATTATGACACATGCTATTGGAAAGAAGATAGCCGATTACCTTATCAAACCTGTAAATCCGAATCAGATACTCCTTTCCATAAAAAAGAATCTCCATAAAGACGATATTGTTTCCGAAGCCACGTTGGAAGGTTATCGTGAAGAATTTTCCAAAATAAGTTCAGTGATTAGCGATTCTCTTGATTATAAGGGTTGGGTTGATGTTTATAAAAAGCTTGTTTATTGGGAGATGGAACTTACAGCTTCGCAAAGCCCATTGATAGAACTTTTGCGTGTACAAAAACAGGAAGCAAATAATACCTTTTCTAAATATATAAAGCGAAGCTACGAATTGTGGGTGCAGGATAAAGAAGATAAGCCTATTACAAGCCCTGAATTATTTCCGAAGAAGATATTCCCATTGCTTGACAATAAAGACAAAGTATTCTTCGTTCTCATCGACAATTTTCGTCTCGACCAATGGTGGGAGGTGAAAGAGTTGCTGGCTAGTGATTTTAATATTACGGAGGAAGAATATTTCAGTATTTTACCTACCGCTACGCAATATGCTCGAAATGCAATCTTTTCAGGTTTGATGCCTGTTCAGATAACAAAACTTTATCCGGATTTATGGGTAGAGGAAGATGAGGATGAGAGTAAGAACCTAAACGAAGAGCCTTTGCTGCAAAAGCAAATTGAGAGGTTAAACAAGAAATATAGCTTTTCGTACAATAAGATATTATCCTCTTCGTCGGGAGAAAAGCTCGTTCAGAATATGAACTCGCTAAGCAATAAAGATCTGAATGTAGTTGTCATCAACTTTGTGGATATGCTTTCGCATGCCCGTACTGAATCGAAAATGATAAGGGAGCTGGCATCGGACGAAGCGGCGTATCGTTCGCTTACCCGTTCATGGTTCAAACATTCGAGTACAATGGACATCCTGAAAAAAGCGAAAGAAATGGGATATAAAATTGTACTCACTACAGATCATGGAACCATACGTGTGAAAAATCCACTAAAAGTGATTGGGGACAAAACTATAAACTCGAATATCCGTTATAAGGTAGGACGTAATATGGAGTATGATCGTAAAAAAGTTTACGATGTATATTCTCCCGAAAGGTTTGGTTTACCTGCAAAGCATCTAAGTACAAAATATATTTTTGCCACAGGTGATGATTTCTTTGCCTATCCGAACAATTACAATTATTATGCTTCTTATTATACAGATACATTTCAGCATGGAGGAATATCTATGGAAGAAATGATAGTGCCGATGATCACTTTAACCGGAAAATAATTATATTTACGTTCATACATAACAATCACAAACCGTATCTTTGTACAAAGAACGCTTTGATTAGCAAAAGCTGAGTAAATTCGTTTTATTTATGCAAGTCATCAACAAACGACTGATGTAACTGAACTAATTATGAAGATAAAAATAGAGTCACTTGACAAAATAGATGAAGCAGCCATAGAGTTCATTAAAACGATGGGCGACAATACGGTTTTTGCTTTCCGTGGGGAAATGGGAGCAGGAAAAACCACTTTTATAAAAGCAATCTGTGAAAATCTTGGAGTTTCGGATACGATAAATAGTCCGACATTTGCCATCGTGAACGAATATCGTTCTGATAGTGCAGAACTTATCTATCATTTCGACTTCTATCGGATAAATAAAATAGAAGAAGTTTTCGATTTCGGTTACGAAGACTATTTCTACAGTGGCAGCCTCTGTTTTATAGAATGGCCTGAACTGATTGAAGACCTATTGCCAAAAGATACAGTAAATGTACAAATAAAGGCTCTCGAAGACGGAACTCGAGAAGTAACACTTTAAGATTATTTATTAGGAATCAAAATAGATAAATATGAAAAATACTTTAGTTAAAACAAATTTTCAGTTTACAGGACAAACAAATGTTTATCATGGTAAAGTAAGAGACGTATATTCAATAGGACAAGACTTGTTAGTGATGATTGCCACCGACCGTATCTCAGCATTTGATGTTGTGCTACCTCAGGGAATACCATATAAAGGTCAAGTTCTTAATCAGATAGCATCGAGGTTTTTGGATGCAACAGAAGACATAGTTCCAAATTGGAAACTAGCAACACCAGACCCGATGGTAACTGTTGGTCTTCGCTGCGAGCCATACAAAGTAGAAATGGTTATCCGTGGTTACCTTACCGGTAGCGCATGGCGCGAATACAAAGCTGGAGCAAGAACACTTTGTGGAGTGCAACTTCCTGATGGAATGAAAGAAAATCAGAAGTTCCCTACGCCGATCATCACACCTACAACAAAGGCTGATGAAGGTCACGATGAAAATATCTCGAAAGAAGAAATTATCGCGCAAGGACTTGTAAGTAGAGAGGAATATGAAGAGCTGGAAAAATATACATATGCTCTTTTTCAGCGAGGAACAGAAATAGCTGCTCAGAAGAGCCTGATACTCGTAGATACTAAATATGAGTTTGGTAAAAAGGACGGTAAAATTTATTTGATTGACGAGATTCATACGCCGGACTCATCCCGTTATTTTTATGCTGATACATATCAGGAATTGTTCGAGAAAGGTGAAGAGCAAAGACAGCTTTCTAAAGAATTTGTTCGCAAATGGCTTATGGAAAATGGCTTTCAGGGCAAAGAAGGACAACAGGTTCCTGAAATGACAGAACAATATTGCAATAGTGTATCGGAACGTTACATTGAGCTATATGAAAAAATAGTCGGAGATAAATTTATAAAGGCAGATTCGAGTGATGTCGCAGAACGTCTTGACGAAAATATAAGTAAATATCTTAAAAAGAGAGGATAAACTATAGATGCCAAATCTATATTATATCTCTATTGGGTTAATATTTCTCCTTGGAAGCTGTAATAATCGCTTTATGAAGAAAGAGAATTCGAATGTGGAATTGTCTCCTGCTTTGTATAGTGAATTTGTCGACAGTACTAATATAGGAATAAAGGGACAGAGTAAATTAGAACTTCGTCAATTTTCGGGAATAGATAGTTGCAATCTGAAAATTTTATTTTCTGTAAGAGATAATAGTAATTGGCGAGAGATACAAAGATTTGAGTTCGATATGAGTCTTATTCTAGATTTGGAAAATGTAATGGTTCAAGATTATAATAATGATGGATTTAAAGATTTTACATATCACTCTTTTGTTCCGGCAAGAGGAGGAAACGAAGTAAGAAAACTCTTCCTATATTCACCGGATAAAAATGAATTAATATATATTCGAAATTCGGAGGAATATCCAAATCTTAGCTATAACAAAGAACTTGATTGTTTAGATGCTTTTGGCCTATATGGAGGTTCAAGTACATATTTTTTGAATATAGAATCTGATACTTTACGAGAATTCGCAAGAATAGATTTATGGGACAACCATCGCACAGTATTAACTATTGATAAATATGGAGAAGAAAAAATTATAGGTGAAGATACTGTTACAGAGGGGCCTTATATTAGATATAAAAATTATAAAACGTTGGAAGAATATACAGACGATTGAGGAATGCCAAATCTATACATTATATCAGGCTGTAATGGTGCGGGGAAAACAACCGCATCATACGCCATGTTTCCTGAAATTCTAGACTGTAAAGAGTTTATCAATGCAGACGAGATAGCAAAAGGACTTTCTCCATTTCAACCCGAGACGGTTGCGATAGAGGCGGGGCGTCTAATGCTTATCCGGATGAATGAGATGTTGACTTTGCAAGAAGACTTTGCGATTGAGACTACTCTTGCCACAAAGTCATACGCAAACTTTATACGGAGAGCTCAGGAAGTTGGTTACTTTGTGACCCTGATATATTTTTGGCTTGATTCTCCCGAACTTGCTGTTAGACGTGTCGAACAAAGAGTACGCTTTGGTGGACATAATGTTCCTGAAGATGTTGTGAGACGGAGATACTATGCCGGAATGAAAAATCTCTTTTCCAAATTCATCCCTATTTCTGATTACTGGATACTTATCGATAATTCCGTTGATCCGTTTCGTATGATTGCGGAAGGTGAAAAAAATCAGGTGACGGAAATTCAGGATGAAGAGTTATTTTATTACTTGAAAAATATCTGACAAAAATAAATGACATACGAAGCCGAAAAAATAGTTCCTTACTCCGACTCTGAAAGTAAAGGAGTGCAGGTAGAACGAATGTTCGATTCCATCGCAGAAAATTATGATACACTGAATCATACTTTGTCGATGGGTATAGATAGAGGTTGGAGAAAGAAAGGATTAACTACTCTCAAGAAACTGAATCCGCAATCAATTCTCGACATCGCTACCGGAACGGGTGATTTAGCTATTCAAGCATATGATATTCTTAAGCCACAGAGTATTTTCGGTACAGACATTTCGGAAGGAATGATGGAAGTAGGGCGACAAAAGGCGGCTAAAGCCGGACTGTCGGATATAATCCGTTTCGAAAGACAGGATTGCATGGATCTGAAACTGGATGATAACTCTTTTGATGCGGCAATGGTGGCTTTTGGGGTACGAAACTTTGAGGATCTGGATAAGGGCCTAAAAGAGATTCTTCGTGTGTTGAAACCAGGAGGTCAGTTGATGATTCTTGAATTGAGTTCACCTCAACATTTCCCGATGAAACAGGGATATTGGCTATATTCTAAATTGTTTATTCCAACAATTGGCAGATTGATCTCTAAAGATAAGACTGCATACTCTTATTTGCCTAAATCCATCAAAGCATTTATCCAAGGTAAGGAGATGACTAATACTCTCCTTAAAAACGGATTTAAAGAAGCATCCTATAAAACCTATACCTTCGGAATTTGTACGATGTATCTGGCTTCCAAATAATTTTAGAAAACAGATAGTAATAAGTTATCTATTGCTTTCACTAACTGTGAACGTGCCCCTGAAAATTTGTTTACCATCACAGTGAAAGCATACTTTTTATCTCCATCTATATAGTATCCGGCAAAGCATTGTACTCCGTTAATGCTACCGCTTTTCATCCTTACCTTTCCGGCTAAACGTGTACCTGCTAAGCGGCTTTTGACAGTTCCTTCTATACCTGCCTGAGGTAATGATTCCCAGAAATCAGACGCGTATTTACTTTTGGTTTGCATGTAGACTAACAAATCTGACATAAATGTTGCACTGACAGCATTCGCCGGCGATAACCCACTGCCATCGAATATCATCAGAGCATCGGTATCTAGTCCTTTACTTTTCCAAAAGTCGTTAGTCTTCTTTATTCCGGCGTCTAAAGCGGAAGAATAAATGTCATTTGTTTCTGTTCGTCCGACAGTCCGTATAAGATGTTCGGCGTAATGGTTATTACTTCGTACATTAGTATCTTTTATAATGTCTTTCATCGGAAAAGACAAGTGTTTATAAAACATTTCTCCTTTAGGAGACTTTCTGTCTTTCAGATACATTTGACCGTAATAATCATTTTGAGATGTTTCTACTTTTCCTATTTTATACCCTTTTTCACCAAGAGTTTTTACCAGAACCTCTCCCAAATACATCCCTGGGTTTGGAATGTCACCTTTTATGCTGAAAGAGGTTCTCCCTCCGGGTATATCTCCGGTAAGAAGCCTATCCATCGAAAAAGGCATACCATGAATATATCCATTGTCCTGCCCTGAACTATTGAGTTGTAAAGTGTTTTTAAAGTTTATATTTATTTCCGGTTCTGTTTTTACTATTATGGGGCAAGTATCTACACGCGTAGTATTGAAATATAGCTTATATGTATTGTCAAAAATACTTACTCCATAAGCTCCTGCTGCATAATAGTTGCCCATGTCCTGATAAATCCACCTGTGAGATATTCCATCATCGTAACCGAAATAATCATCGATGACCATTATATCTAAAGTCTTGTTGGAATCCATTTCTTCTTTTATCCGGTCAGCCCATTGCGAAAGAAATGCGTTTGGAGTATTATCCAAATGTTCTGTTCCAAGAGTAGGATCTCCATAACCATGTATTAATAATCTATTGGGACGGTTAATATCTCGTTCTAAGGTTGTTTGGTAGCGGTAGTCGGAACCCAGAATCTCTAAAGCAGTAGCCGTAGTCACAACTTTCAAGATAGACGCGGGTGTATATGATTTGTCCGAATTATAGGAAGCTATTTGGTTCCCTGAAAAGTCTTTTATACAAACACCTACTGATGCATACTTTAAATCCCCATTATCCAAAAAGTTTTGAATGGCTTTTTGATTTGTTTGTGCAGTTAGAGTGCAATGTGCTAGCAGAAGAAAAAATAGCGTATAGTAGGTTTTAAGCTTCATAATGAGCATATTGTTGTTAAAAATTTAAAAAAAAGAATATCTTTGTAAAGATAAAAAATAATATTAATATTATGGACCAGCGTTTTGAAAAGCCTTTCACTTTAGACAGGACAATCCGGCTATTAATCAGTGTATTTGCTTTTGCTCTTGCCGTTTATCTGCTCTATATATTAAAGGGAGTATTATTGCCATTCTTTATTGCATGGTTGATAGCATACATGCTAAACCCGCTGGTTCGCTTCTATCAAAAGAAACTGCGTTTACCTCATTCTTTGGCTGTCGTATTAACCTTGCTTTCTGTTGCCGGGGCACTTACTCTATTGGGTTTTATTCTTGTTCCGTTGATAGAAAATGAAATATGGCAGATAAATCTGTTGATTTCAAGCTATGATTTGTCATCTATCAGCCAGAATGGAATACCGATGAGTATGGCAGATGTTATAAGCCGTTATGTAGATTTCAAGGAGATACAAGAAAGCTTGTCCAAAGAGAATCTTACAGAATTATTCCAATATTTAACCCCTGCATTAGAGGCTATATTTTCTAATACGATTTCCTTCCTTTTAGGGTTAACTGTCGTTTTCATCGTTATTCTTTACATAATTTTTATTTTGCTAGATTATGATAAGATAAACGAGTTGTGGCGATTTCTAGTACCACCAAAGTATCGTCCTATAGTCAACCGCATTACTTTGGATGTAGAGCAAAGTATGAATAAATATTTTCGTCATCAAGCTTTTATTTGTCTTATTCTTGCCGTTCTCTATTCTATAGGATTTTATTCCATAGGATTGCCTTTGGCTATTATGTTCGGTATTATAGTCGGACTTGTGCATATGATACCCTATTTGCAGGTTATTACCTTTCCTCCGGCAATATTATTATGTTGGTTGCATGCATCACAAACCAATGATAGTTTTTGGACAATGCTGGGATTGGTAGCATTGATATATGTTATTGTACAATGTATTATGGATTTGTTTTTGGTGCCCCGAATCATGGGTAAGGCTATGGGGCTGAATCCTGCAATAATACTTTTATCTTTATCTGTTTGGGGATCATTATTGGGAATTATTGGTATGATTATAGCTATTCCTTTGACAACATTGCTGTTATCATATTACAAGGAATTTATTAACTCCGCAGAGAAATTGCATGCCCGAGAGATGGCTCAGCAAGATATACCGTTCGATGAGACTTGATTCCTTTATTTTTTATACCTTTATACTCCAATTTTGAAATATAAAACTAGATAATAATGCAATTAACAGCGAAATTGATTCAAGTAATGCCTGTGCAGACAGGTATGGGCAAGAACGGCGAGTGGAGAAAACAAAGCATAATATTGGAAACGGATGGTATGTATCCTAAGAAGGTATGTATTACAGTGTGGGGAGATAAAATTAATGATTCTCTTTTGCAGGTAGGAAATATTCTGGATGTATCTTTTGATATTGAAAGTCGCGAATATAATGGTAACTGGTATACCGACTTGAGAGCGTGGAAAGTTGATGCTGCCGGGGCCGGAGGATCTGTTCCCCCTGCTGCTGCGCCATATAACAATCAACAAGCAGCACCATCTGCACCGGTAAATTTCAGTGGTGATGAAGGAGATGACCTACCTTTCTAAATAAGGCTTTAGTATAATATGGGCTGGGGATAAACTGGAAATCTAGTTAGTTCCCAGTTTTTTTTTGAGTTCATCTCTCAGTAGGGATGCCAATTCATAATCTTCCCCTTCAATCGCATCTTTCAAAAGGGTTTCTAACTCTTCGGTATCAAGCAAAGAATAATCTAATGCGAGATTGTCTTTTTCATCTTCTTGTACATTTTCAGAAGAGGCATTTTCTTCGAAGACAATAGCTTGTTCCCGCATAATTGATTTGGTAGTATAAATAGGTGCCCTTGTTCTTAAGGCAATGGCAATAGCATCAGATGTTCGGGATTCTATCTCAATATTATGTTCTCCCTGACGGAGATACATTTTTGAGTGGAAAACTCCGTTATCGTATTTGTATATAACAACCTCAAGCAATGTAATCTCAAATTCGGAGGTAAGTATCTGAAATAGGTCATGGGCTAAAGGCCTTGGGGGAATGGAACCTTGCAGGCAAAATGCAATAGATTGTGCCTCTGGTGTTCCTATTATAATAATTAAGCGCCGGGCTCCATCGTCTTCTGCTAATATTAGCCCGTATGTCCCTGATTGTGTCTGATTGAACGAAAACCCAAGTACTGATAACCGTATCTTATCTTCCATATAGTAGAGTATTATTCAAAAGTAGCTATTTATTTTTAATTTGACTAAAATTCTATTTTCTAATATATCTTTGTGAAATGTTAATTAGACTATTCTAGTTTATATTTCTTGTCTTTTTTTTAAGATAAGAGGTTGATGCTCAAAACATAACAGTATTTCTATTGGAGGGAGTCTGGCTGTTGATCATTTTGATTCCGACTCTATTTTTATAAATTATGCTCAACGGGGATTCTTTATGTGTATGATTATTATGAAGGCTTGTGTCAGTTCTTTTATCCCTTAATGTGTAAATATTATACGAAGAAAAATAATGTAGCTCTTCTTATAATGTATTCGGATTCCATAATCCGAAGAAATAAAGAAAACGCCATCGAGAAAACTGTGGAAGAAACTTATGGGCAAAAGATAATTGAAGATCCTAAAGAGGATCAGATCGTTATGAAAAAAGGATATGAGGTGGTTATAATACTTACATCAACGGGTACAGAGTAAAGGAAGCTATAAAATTGCTCTCTTTCGAAAAGTCCGATATTATTTCCATTGATGCTATTGCAATTGAAGTAGGATTTAACAACCGGACTTCTTTTTATCAGTCGTTTAAAAAAATAACAGGGTTATCTTATCTCCTTCCTATTTCAGGAATAACAGAGTAAAATGATTATTGGATGGACAAATCTTTTTTTACTTTTCCCAATAATCCATCACAAGAATCTTCCAATAGGTCGAGAACCAGTTCAAAGCCTTCGGCTCCGGAGTAATATGGATCGGGCACGTGGTCGTTTTCGTACTTTTTTGAAAAAGCCATCATACGGTGAACCTTTCCTTCCGAGTCAAGATCAGGTGCTAGGCGTAGTATATTATTATAATTACTATCGTCCATAGCCAATATTATATCGAAACGATCAAAATCGTTACTCGTAAACTTGCGAGAAAGTGAGTCGAATTTATATCCTCTGCGAGTTCCGTGCTGCCTCATCCGTGAATCTGGCAATTCCCCCACATGATAACCTGCTGTTCCGGCAGAGTCTACTTCTATTTTATCGTGCAATCCTTGTTTACGTACCATTTTCTTGAAAATCCCTTCTGCGGCCGGAGAGCGACATATATTCCCTAAGCACACAAAGAGAACTTTATAAGTACTATTCGACATATTCTTTTTTATTCGTTATTTCGTTAATAATTAATTTCATTCTTTGGTCTTCACAACTAATCTCCTGCAACATGGTTTCCCCTTTTGATGTAAGAAGAAAGTACATCTGACGTTTATCTCCTTCACCTAGAAGGCGTTCAATAAAGCCTTTATCTTCTACAGATCTTATTACTTTCGATGCATTTGAGTTTGTCAGCCCCAATTTTTCCGCTATCTCTCCCGAAGAGAGCTTGCTGGATCTCAAACTACACAACAACATTCCTTCGTTCAGACACAAGTCGTGCTTTTGTTGAAATTCAATTTCAAACTCCCGTATAGAGCGATAAATATCTCTTATTAAACACAGTGATTTCATTTTTTCTTATTTAGTAGGACTTCATCGATAGCCTCTTTTAATGTCTGTTTGGGTAATGCGCCTTGTGCCATTTGAGGTTGACCTTCCATTGGTACAAATAGTAAACTTGGAATACTTCTTATTCCGAACATTGCAGCCAGTTCCTGTTCCGCTTCAGTATCTATTTTGTAAATATAGATTTGATCACCATATTCGGCAGCCAATTCTTCTAGCACTGGAGCTATAGCTTTGCAAGGTCCACACCAATCAGCGTAAAAATCTATCAAAGCTGGTTTATCTCCCAGATATTTCCATTCGTTAGGGTTTGCTTCGTAATTAGTTACTTTTTTTAGAAAGTCTATTTTTGTTAAATGCATTGGTTTCATTGTGCCCTCCTTTTTTTCTGTTTCTGTTTCTGTTATTTCGGCTTGTGCCGTTTGTTTATTTTCAGTTTGTCCTTTGCAAGAACCTAGTAGAGATCCTGCAAATAATAGGATGAATAAAAATTGTCTCATTTTTAGGTGTTATTGTTTTCTGTTTTATATGTATTCTGATTTGAAGAATCTACAGCACAGTATCCTGAAATACAACAAGAGGACATAACAAATACACCCAGTAATATAGCAAGTCCTATGATGAAAATATTCTTCTTTTGTTTCATTTTTTTTCTTTTTTGAAAAATCCAAGTATAATGCTTCCCATTATTGCAGCCCAGATCACGCTCATTGTGGGCGATGATGTAATGGGGCATGTACCTGTATTACAGTCGATGTTGTACCAGTACAAATATCCACAGATACCCCCTATGACGGCTCCGGCAAGATACAACCAATTTCGTTTTAATATGTCAATTGCTTTATTCATTTATCTTAAATTATGATTTACCTCACAAAGATAAGGGTATTTTCCTTTAAAATAAATTTCCAAAGGAAAATAAATCTTAAAAAGTAAAACTTTCTTACTTATGAGCAAATAAGGCAATATTTTTAGTTGAAGTTATACTAACTTATTATTCGGAAAAAGCTTTGTTGATTTCGTCCAATAAATATTCTTTCGGATCGGAGCTGTATTCCCAAAACATTACTCCGGTCATGTTGTTCTCTTTTACATATTCGCATTTTGCTTTCACCGATTCTTCATCGTCGTAGGTTACAAATATGCCTTTATAGAAATTGAACAGATAAGGTGCTTGTGCAGAAGGATCCCAGTATCTGTAATACTCATTCTTGTTTACCAAACTGTCTTTTATATATGTATAACCTTTTCCTTGTATTTGCTTGTCAACATTGTCACCTACACCTTTTGAAGCCCCTTTTTTCAATTGAAAAATTCTTCCGTAAAAAGCAATACCCATTACCAATTTTTCAGCAGGAACTCCTGCTTTGATAAAGCCGTTGATGGCTGTGCTGGCCGAATTTTTCATCTTATAATTGTCGGAAGGGGAGAGATTCGTGTGATGTATGGCAACTTCATTTGATTGGCTGTCATAGGTCATAATGTTTACATAGTCAAGGTATTCTTGCGCTTTGTTCATTTCTGTACTATCAATGAATTGTTGGAATCCTCCAACGGCTGTCGTAAGCAGATATTTTTTTGTTGTCGTTTTCGAGAGTGCGTCTAATTCGTCTCTGATAGCCGCAAACATCAATGTGTAATTCCTTTTGTCTTCAGGGCGATATATGTTGCCTACGTCTCCGGGAATTGCCGGATATTCCCAATCAATGTCTACACCATCCAGATTATATTTGCTCATTATATCTACTGCAGACTTTGCAAATGTCTTTTGTCCTTCACTTGTAAGTACCGCATCTGAGAAATTCCGACTCCAAGACCAGCCTCCAATCGAAATTAGTATCTTGAGTTCGGGGTTTTGCTGCTTTAGCTCGTTCAGCTTTCTGAAATTCACGGTGTCGGTTATCTCATTTGTGAGAAAGGCTATACCATCTTTCACATCCACAAACGCGTAGTTGATATGTGTTATTTTATTGGGTGATATCTTATCGATATTTACTAATCCGTTATAGCCGGCAACATAAGCTATAATTACGCGATTCGAGTTTTTCTCTCCTTCGTTTTTACCTGAACAGGAAATGAATATTACGAAAAGTAATAAGATAGAAGTAATTAGTGTTTTTCTCATTTCGGATAGATTTAGTATTAAACGTTATAGAGAGGAAGCGCTATGGCTTAGCTTCCTCCAAAACTGAAACTTACAGGAATATAGATTGGAGATGTTACAGGAACAGTTCCAATCAAAAATGTTGGTTTTAGCTGTACGCTAACATTTGATTTTTGAGAACCCATCCCTACTAGATTTTTAGCTATATTCAGAACTGCATCTTTTGAATTGTTTTTCATCAGTGTAGCTAGATCTACTCCAATAGAAAGAGGTAATGCCTGAGTTTGTCCGGCAGCTATATTCAGAGCCTGATCTACCGATCCTGTTGTGAATTGAATGTCATCGATACTTATAACATATTGTAAACCATTAAGCAAAGCTGCTGATTGGTTAGGGTTCTTTATGTTAAGATTTAATGTGAAATTGAGCGGAATGGAAGTTGCTGATCCTGTCAGTATTGAAGTGACTTTAGGAATAGACGTAACGGAGAGGCCATTCGATAGGTTCATCCCGGAAATAGATATTCCGGAAATAGATTTATAGCTATATTCACAATTGATCATGTTGTATGTACCCGACAATCCTTGTTGTAGGCTGTTGCAGCTAAGCATTATCGCTGCGATTGTGAATAAAACGAAGATTCTTTTTTTCATTTTACGTAATCTCTTTGTTAAATTATTTTATTGTTACCATTGTGGCTCCATAGCCATATTCGCGAAAAGAGGCATCTTGATAATATGCCGATTTATATTTTGTCTTCAATTCTTTTAGAAGCGTATTTTTGAGAACTCCATCACCTTTTCCATGTATAAACACTATTTTCTGACCTTTATTGCGTTTATTCTCTTCCATTACTTCGTTGAACTTCTTCAGCTGGTACTCCAGCATGTCGCTTGACGACAGACCGTTTGTATTATCTAGTAGCTCGGTTATATGCAGATCAATCTCTAAAATATGCTTTTTCTCTTTCTTCTCTATTGGTTGTATTCGGGGGCGCTCTTTTTGCTTCATTGCCTCTTCAATTTCCTTTGCTGAAATTGTCATTTCTCTTTCTGCAAGATCTCTGCGAACAACCGGATATATGATAGCTTCGTCTTCGAAGTAATCATTTTCTTTAAAGCTATGTAGCTTATAGAACTTGACAGTATCGATATGTATGTCTACTGAGTAAGTATTTTTCAGGTTAAATTCCTTATCTTTCTTATATGCAAAAAACTGAAGGCAGATATGTTCGATATTATTTATTTCCGATTTGTCGAATTCTTCGATGAAAAGCTTGGTATTTGGTTCTATATTACCAACATGCCGACTGATCCATCCTTTTTCTGTCCGATTCATATAATTGAACGACAAGTAATAATTACTGTCATTTACAAGATAACATTCAAGGTTTGTAGTACTCAGGTTTTTTATATCAATTGGCAGATAAGCCAGATAAATACCAAGTTGTTCCCCTTCTTTAGTCTCTTCGGGCTTATACTCTTCTTCTATGACTTGCGGACGAGTTTGAAAAACTTCCGAGGGTTTAGTCGACGATTTTACCTGTATATCCTTTGCCGGCTCTATTACTACTGTTTCTCGTATTAGGATAGGTATATCAAATCCTTCTTCATCTTCTACCAATACGATGTCTTTTCCCTGAAATCCCTTTACTACACCGCCACCTGTGGTATTCAGGAAGCGGACTTTATCTCCTATTTTCATCTGTCTTTTTTTCTTTATTTTTCTCTTCGTTTATAATTGGTTGCTGTATGGGCACTATTCTTTGCTGCGTTGAATCTGTTGCCTGTCGTGTCGAATCTGAGACTTGCTGTACATTTCTATTTCTCCTTCGTGGCTTGAAGGATTGGAACAATCTCTTAAGAGTAGCCGCTTCTTTGGTATAAACAATCCCAATACCTTGTGTAGTTGGAGCTGTGCGGTAATACTGATCGTTGGTGTGACTATATCCTCTTAATGTCCACATAGAATTTAGCTGATATTCAACATCAAAATCACCGATCAATGCATTATCTGTTGTCTGATCTGTTTGGTAACCCAAATTGGTCGATATTTTCAATTTATCATCTAATAGTTTGGTGGATGCATTAACCGTCATATTGAGATCATTAACAGAGCCGTTATTCGACTCTATATTCGCTCCAATTTGCCACTTATCGCCTAACACATTTCCCATCAGAGCTGTTAGACCGCTAGATAAGGCACTAGAAGCGATATTAGTCCATATGCTGTTTCCAAAACTGCTTCCAGCGCCACCCATATCTACATAGAACGATCCGGTAGCGACCAGAGAAGCAAAATTTCTTATTTTTTGTTCCTCAGTACTTATTAGTGTATTTACTCTGCGTTGAACATCTTCGTTAGCATCCGGTAAGGTAATATTATAAGTCACATCCATCTTGTCCATATTCCCTTTTATGCCGAGAATACAGTCTACATTTGTTTTTGTATTAGCTCCGTCCATACCAAAACTATTGTCCAGTGTAGCCAGATTTGCTCTGACTCTGCGGTATGCTGTAATATCGAATTCGGTCTTTAAAGGATCTCCCTTGAAGTAAAGTTTGCTGCCATCCCGGATCTTGAAATCCAGCTTTTTTATATTTTGTAGATTAAGCTTAACCTTTCCATCAGTTAGAGCATAGTCTCCCCTGGCAGACATATTCTCACTCTGCATATCGTAATAAAAATCAATTGTACCGGAACCTTTTGCTTCCATTTCATCGCCTGTACTTTGATCTATTACGACTCTCAGGTCTATGTCGGGTGTCACATTTAGCCTAATATTTAGTTTGATTGGCAGAGGAGTTTCTCTTTGCCCTAAGTTTTTAAGAGAATTAGCAAGTTTTTCTTCCGGAACATTTATATATACTACGCTTCTGTAATCAGTGGCTTCGGAATGTTGAGGTAGGAGTATGTTGAGGACAGAATTTTTGTCGTTCTTTATTTGCATATCCATATTTATACCATCGTTTGTCCCATCTATCTTTACGTTCCCTGTGGCGTATACTCGTCCATAAAACAGGCTGTCAGTACGATGCATAGTATTTAGTACCATAAGATTATTCATCTGCATATTCAACGCATACTTCATGTTGTTGAAGTTCTTGTGTGTGACTGTCGCGTTCACTGTAGCAGTACTACCTCTGCTGTCTTTTATTGTCAGGTTATCAAAGCCTATTCTGTCAGGAGCAACCCTGATCGTATCAGAAATGGTATATACTACATTGGTATAATCTATACCAATCTGAGTATTGTTAAAACCTAAAAATCCTCTAATACTAGGAGCTTTTGAACTGCCCTCAATGATGAGGTTGGTGCTGACAGTTCCGTCAACCTTATTTAGCATATCCGAGACAAATGGTTGTATCCACTTCAGAGGCATCTCTTGTAACCGTAATTGAAGATCAAGTGAGTCTTGTATGGTATATATTGTTCCGTCAAGTTCGGCAAGATTCTCATCGTTTTTGTTCAGCATGGCATCTAATCGCACTCCTCCGAAGTAGTCGCTCCACTGACTATCTACTTTCATTGTTCCCAATGTGTCGCTGAATATCACAATATCTGACATTTCCAGTCCCTTGGTGTACATTTCCGGGCGATCCAATATATTTGTTAATAAGATGTTCCCATGCAAGCACCCACGAATATTTTTTATTTCAAAAGCTTCTAATAAATCTCCAATTTCTGCATGACTAAAGTATACCTTCAGACTGTCTGACTCTAAATTAGAAATTGCACCGTCGATACCAAAGTATTTTTTATTATTCAGCCCTATTCCTAAGTTGTGTATTTCTGTTCTTGTCCCTGTATTTATTATTTCAGCAGGCAACAGGTTTAAGGCTAATTTTTGTATCATTATATCCGAAGGTGTGATATTAAGTGCTGATACCAGTTCATTGTCCTCATTACGTGTAAAGACCGCAGCTGCTTCTAGTTTTCCGTTTATGTTTATATCGGTATTGTCGCTGACAATGCTCGTTGTAGTAGCGATAACATTTTCTGCGCCATTAACTTTTAGTACAACTTTATAGGCGCCCTCACCCATCAGGACACCCGTATTGGCTATGATATTGAAGGCTGAATCAACATTTGCGACATTTATTACCGTATTTTTTATATCATAATCTCCGAAACGGATATAGGGAATGTTTCCTTTTATGTCGATTTGTTTGGCAATGGTGTTGATTCGTCCATCTATTCGCGCAGGTTCTATTATATCGACAGGTAAAGTAAATATTTTGCCTAGCTCCTCTGTATTGTTAACTGTAATATTAAAAGTGAAATCGTTTTGATCTTTCTTTACACGTCTCGTCGTTTGAAATACATTGGGGAGATAATTGTGCATCAGATTGGTGAATTCATCGGCGATGGACATGAACATGTATTGCCCGCGTACATTGGCAGACAATAGTGATGAGGTAAGTGTGATGAATTTTTCGTCAGCATCTCGGCCTAGTTCTAGTGTGAATTTACCGGGTTTGAAGTTGAAAATAGAATCATCTCGCAGGTGTAGGCTGTCAACATTTATTTTGCCTACCATTTGGTCTATGTCTAAACTTTTTATATTTCCATTCAACGCTACTGTCAGGCGTGGGTTCTCCCAGTTTTCATTTTTATAGAAATGATTCACGAGCAGATCATCAATGCGTAGCCTAAGACTTATATCCGGAATCCGTTCCTGTGTCATTGTTGCATTGGCCATAATTTTCCCAATAGGCAAATCTGCCTGAGCCTCCACTCCCATTTTTGATGCATTATAGAACGCACTGAAAGGAATATTATTGTATATATCTTTTTCGTAACCGATCGCATTTATTTTCCCTTCAGCTACAGCTTCTAAAGGAGTTTTGTTCCCTTGTCTTGCTTTTAAATCTATATGTGCTGTCAATTGTCTTAAACCTGTATCTTCTCCAAGCAATTTGCCCAGATTAAAATTTTGCGTTTGTAGGCTACTTGTTACATTGAAGTTCGTAAAAGTGGTATCTATACTTCCTGTTGCCAGTAGTTTTATAGCCCCTTGCCGACACCATGTTTCTGCATCCAATTTAAATTTGTTCAATTGCCCACTTAATTTTCCTTTCAGATAGATGTCTCCCATATCAGTGAGAATCTCCGGTGAAACGAAAGTCGAATCGCCTAATCGGGCAAATGTGGTCACCGCAGCAGGTGAGACTTTAAATTTATCGATGGAAAGATTCATATCCGAACTACCATACCTTTCGTAGTTTCCGATTGACACTTTTCCTTGAAGAATAGCATCTTCTCCGTAAGACAAGTTAACATTTTCTATATCTATGGCAGGTAATGTGCCTGTTATGGATGTCTGGAGAGCGATTTTGTTTTTCAGAAATTTCAGGTTTGGCAAAAATGCAATTAAATCTTTCCCCTCTATTTCCGAATCGGTTGTTGCTATCTCAAATTGCTTAGAACTTAGATTATATCTGGCTTTGTTTATATTAAGATGTGAATTAGGGAGTTTGAGAGAAAGTCCGTCCGCCCAAAACTGAGATTTATCAGAGAAGATGTGTCCTTTCAGTTCCGAAATTTCGATACCCGATTTTTCTTTTGTCTTTAGACCTTTCAGGGCAATATCTAAATTGTCCGTATCTATCGAGTTTAGGTCGAGACTGGTATTCAGATCATACAGCGATATATGAGAAGAGTTGAACAAGCCCGGCGATAAAGAATCCGAGAGTATATCATAGTTTAACCGCCCATTTTTTATGTTGATATTTTCGATTACTATCTGTAACGAGCTTTTCGTTGTATCTGTTTGTGTTGTGTCACTACTCGAAAAAGCATCTATTATGAATTGAAAATTAAGATCGCTGACACTATCTTTTTGATTTATATTAATGACGAAGTCATCGAGATCTATTCCCGTTATAGCGAGTTTGCTGCTTTTAATGAATTCCCAAGGGCTAAGACTTACTTCCAGATTGTGAGCATAGAGCAGCGTGTCTTTTGATTGATCTTCTATGTATATGCCTTTTAATGTAGCTTTATTAAATAATTTGAGGCGGACTTCATCTATTGAAACTTCTGTTTTTAATGTCGATTTTAATTGATCTACGGCAAAATCTGCCACCTTTTTCTGCACGGCAGGTATCGAAAGTAAAGCAAATAAAAGTACATTTAGTCCTATAAAACCTAGAACTATATATAGAAATATCCTAAAAAGCTTTTTTATCAGGCTCTTTTTTTTAGGTTCTTTCGATGTGCTATTTAACTCTTGTTCCTCCGTCATGCAATTATTTCAGCTTTTCAGACCACTCTTCTTCCTTAAAACCTACTAAAACAAAATTATCGGCCACTATCAATGGCCGTTTTATGACCATCCCATTTGATGCAAGAATATCAATTAATTCACTTTCTGAGGCTGATTTTACTTTTTCTTTCAGATTATTCTCTTTATAAATCTTTCCGGATGTATTGAAGAATTTGCTGATAGGTAACCCACTTTGTTTAATCCATGCCGTAAGCTCTTCTTTATTCGGATTATCTTTCGTAATATCTCTTGGTATTACATTTATTTTGTTGTTTTTTAACCATTTGCCCGCGTTTTGGCAGGTGCTGCATTTTGGGTATTGTAAAAATAGTATAGCCATGTGTTATTATCTTTGAAGTTGTATCATATATGCAAAAATACGGATTTACTAATAAAATAACATAGATGAATCGTTTAAAGTTCTCTAGTTTTAACCCTTACGCATGATAATTTACTTATTTTTGTACCAAAATTAAAAATATAAGCATGGTACAATCAATGACAGGCTTTGGAAAAGCCTCCGCTGAGTTCAATAAAAGGAAGATTACGGTTGAAGTAAAGTCTCTTAACAGTAAGCAACTGGATCTGTCGGTTCGCCTTCCGAACTTATATAAAGAAAACGAAATGGCCGTGCGAAATCTTTTGTCACGGGTATTGGAACGAGGGAAAGTCGATTTTCTGATATATATAGAAAATATTGGAACCGAAACCGCAACTCAGATCAATCAAACTTTACTGGAGGGTTATTATCTTCAGATAAAAGAAACCGCAGAAAAATTGGGTATTGATACCCCGCAAGACTGGTTTCAGGTATTGCTTCGGATTCCGGATGTGTTGAAATATGAAACTCAGGAAGTAGATGAAGAGGAATGGGGTTTTGTGATGAAGATTGTTGAAGAAGCTTTGAATCAACTACAGTCCTTCCGTAGACAAGAGGGTGATATGTTGAACAAGCTATTCGAAGAAAAGATAGCAAATATATCAGCTTTGCTTTCCGATATAGAACCGCATGAAGCTGAGCGTGTAGAAAAAGTTAAAGGACGAATCACAGAAGCTTTACAGAAAATAGAAGATTTTGATTATGATAAGAATCGTTTCGAACAGGAAATGATTTATTATATCGAAAAATTGGATATCAATGAAGAAAAATCTCGTTTGTCGAATCATTTAAAATATTTTCTGGAAACAAAAAATAGCGGTTCGGGACAAGGCAAAAAACTGGGATTTATTGCTCAGGAAATGGGACGTGAGATAAATACAATGGGTTCAAAATCGAATCATGCTGAAATGCAACAAATAGTTGTTCGCATGAAAGACGAACTGGAGCAAATAAAAGAGCAAGTGTTGAATGTTCTTTAATCTGTCGGTGGAATGGGTAAATTAGTTATATTTTCGGCACCGTCGGGATCGGGTAAATCTACTATTGTCAATTATTTACTCTCTCAAAATATCAACCTGCAATTCTCTATATCAGCAACAAGTCGTCTTCCCAGAGGAGAAGAGAAGCATGGTATAGAATACTATTTCCATACTCCGGCAATCTTTCGTGAAAAAATTGCAAATGGAGAGTTTCTTGAATATGAAGAAGTTTATAAGGATAAATTCTACGGAACACTGAAGGCAGAAGTACAACGTATTCTTGATAACGGCGGTAATGTTATTTTCGATGTAGACGTTGTGGGTGGATGTAACATTAAAAAATATTATGGAGATAAAGCTCTTTCAATCTTTATACAGCCACCGTCAATAGAGGAACTTCGCAACCGTTTAGAAAAAAGAGGAACAGACTCACCGGATGTGATTGAAGCGCGGGTGACAAAAGCAGAGCACGAACTGGAATATGCTTCTCAGTTTGATGTTATTATAAAGAATGATAATCTGGAAGAAGCTAAAGCCACGTCTTTAAAAATTGTAACTGAATTTCTGAATAAATGAATATCGGGATATTTTCAGGATCCTTTAACCCTATACATGTGGGGCATGTTATTTTGGCTAACTATATTGTCGAATTTACAGAGATAGATGAGATTTGGTTTCTTGTGAGCCCTCAGAATCCATTGAAAGCGGCAGAGGAGTTGTCTGATCAGCAATTACGTTTGGAGATGACTAAGCTTGCCTTGCAAAAGTATGTGAAGTTTAAGGTTAGTGATTTTGAGTTTCACATGCCTAAGCCTTCATACACAATAGATACTCTCAGAGCATTGCGGGAAAAATATAAAGAGGATACATTTTCGTTAATTATCGGTGCTGATAATTGGAATGTATTTGAGAGTTGGAGAGAGTTCGATAAGATACTAGAAGAGTTTAAGCTGAAAGTGTATCCACGATTAGGGTCTCGTATTACGATTCCGAATAAGTTGAAGCATAAAGTCGAAGCATTAGATTCTCCGATTGTGGAAATGTCGTCGACGTTTATCCGGGAGAGCATAGCAGAAGGGAAAAATATAAGTGCGTTTTTGCCGGAAGGCGTATATGAATATATTATAGAAAAAGGGCTTTACAAATGAAAAAGCGGGATTCGTTTTTCGATTCTCTTAAGTTTATATTGATTTGCCTTGTTGTTTTTGGTCATGTTCTTGAATACAGCGGGATTAGGGATATGTTGTCCTTTAAGGTATATAGCTTTATCTATATGTTTCATATGCCTTTATTCATTTTTATATCCGGATATTTTTCTAAAAATATAACCAGAGATAAACTCAAAAAGAGTATCAGAACACTAATTCCTGCTTATTTTGTTTTTCAGGCAATACTGTCCATCCCTAATATGCTGGACGGGTCTTTTAGTATCTTCAATTTCCTCTTTTCTCCTCAAGGTGTTTTATGGTATATTTTAGCTTTACTGTATTGGCGTATTGCGTTTTATTTTGTTCCTAAAGCTAGGTTTTTGAATCCTCCAATAGTGATTGTGATATCTATACTGGTGTCATTTTTAATTGGATTGGTGAATTATCCTGTTTTCTTAGCTATCGCTAAAACAATAGCATTCTTGCCATATTTTGCATTAGGATATTATTGTACAGAAAATACTATAGAAAAGATAAGAGGGTGGAACAAGGCTATATCAATCGCCATCCTTATTATAGCTTTCTCGTTAGTCGCCTCATTTACTACGTCCGATTTTGTACTTAATCTGTATGGCGAATTTTCTTATAAGTATGTTTTCGGTAGTATTTACAGCGGGCTTTGGTGGAGAGTGGTTAGCATAGTTTCTGCAATTATTTTGTCGTGTGCGGTTATAAATTTATCGACGATTAAATTACATAAGTGGGGGGAGAAGACATTGGATATATATTTATTACATGCCCCTTTAGTATATATTGGTTATGGTGCATTGCTGAAGAAATTTGAAGTATATCCTGATTTCTGGATTGCTTTAGTCGTGTTTGTGATCATAATGTCATTATGTATATTCATAATCCGGATAAAAGCGTTTCAATATCTGGTGAATCCATCATTATTGTTTGAACAGAAAAAGAAAAGAGAATGAAAGAAACTTTAGATATTCATATTGAAGACTACAACTACAACTTACCTGACGAACGAATAGCAAAATATCCGTTGGATAGGAGGGATAGCTCTAAGTTGCTTGTCTATAAAGATGGCAAAATAAAAAATGATATTTTTTATAATTTAGTAGACTATCTTCCAGATAATAGCCTAATGGTGTTCAATAACACGAAAGTGATTCAGGCTCGTTTGCATTTCAAAAAAAGTACTGGTGCGCAAATTGAGATATTTTGTCTGGAACCCCACTCCCCGAATGATTATCAGCTGAATTTTCAGCAGACTCATAAGTGTTCTTGGGTTTGCCTTGTTGGCAATCTCAAGAAATGGAAGGACGGAGAACTGATAAAAGAAATAGATATAAATGGAGAATCGGTAGAAATAACAGCCAAAAGAATACAGTCGCATGGGGATTCTCATATTATAGAATTTGAATGGGACAAGTCAGTTTCCTTCTCCGAAATATTGGATGTCGCAGGCGAATTACCTATCCCTCCCTATTTGAATCGGGATACAGAGGAAAAGGATAAACAAACATACCAGACGGTTTATTCCAAAATAGACGGGTCGGTAGCGGCTCCCACTGCCGGACTACACTTTACGCCGGAGGTTTTTGACTCGCTTAAAAATAAGGCTGTAAAAACAGCAGAGATCACGCTGCATGTAGGTGCAGGTACTTTCAAGCCGGTAAAATCGGAGCAGATTGCAGATCATGTGATGCATGCCGAATTTATCTCTGTTAAGAAAGAAGTTATAAAGCAATTGTTAAATCATACAGGAAAGGTTATAGCTGTGGGGACAACTTCGGTTCGCACACTGGAAAGCCTTTATTATATAGGGCAAATATTGGGAAATAAAGAGCATCCTGATGCTTTGAAAGTTTTGCAATGGCAACCTTATCGAGAAGGAGAGACAATTACAGTCAAACAGTCTTTGGAAAATATTATTTCATATCTCGAAGATAATAAATTATCGTCTTTAATTGCCGAGACGCAAATAATGATTGCTCCGGGTTATACTTACCGAATAGTAGATGGTATTGTTACTAATTTTCATCAGCCTAAAAGTACGCTACTCTTGCTCGTGTCAGCTTTTGTCGGTGATACAAGCTGGAAAAATATCTATCAACATGCTCTCGAAAACAATTTTCGTTTTCTAAGCTATGGCGATAGCTCCTTACTGTTGAAAGAATAATCAGAACGGATAGCCAATACCAAAGTGGAATGCCATATTCTTTAGTGGTCTTTTGAACATGACAAAGCGATCAGATTGGTCTTGTCCCGGATCATAAGCTTTTGTTCCTAAATCGAATCGTATAAGAAGGAATCCCAAATCAAGGCGGAGTCCTAATCCGTATGCAACTGCAATCTCTTTATAAAAACTATTAAATTTAAACTGTCCCCCCGGTTGACTTTCATACTTTTTCAGCGTCCATATATTTCCGGCATCAATGAATTGAGCGAATTCAAATAGTTCACTTATCTTCATTCTGTTCTCGATGCTGAATTCTAACTTCATATCTCCGGTCTGATTGACAAAATCTGTTTCCATTCCGTTTTGTGTCGATCGTTTATACGATCCCGGACCCAAAGACCGGGTACTCCAACCTCTGATGCTATTGGCTCCTCCTGCAAAAAAACGTCGTTCGAACGGAAGGACATCGGAATTGCCATATGGATGGGCAAGACCCAATCCTATATGATAGGCAAGGGAATGTCTTTTTGAAAAATAAAATGTGCGAGCATAGTCAATACTTCCTTTTACATATTCGGCATAGGCTACACCCAGAATCTCTTTTTGACCGTTTTCATCGGCCTTTGCCCTGTTTATCGAAGCAACTAGTCTAGGTAGGGCTCCTGCCACTTCAAATGAACCTCTGAGGGTGAATGTTGGATATAATGTAGTAAAACGACGGCTATTGACAAGAGTGAATGTATAAGCTGTGCGTGCAACAAGCTGGTTGCTATAGCTTTCTTTTAGTAGAGGGTTGTTAGGATTTTTCAGATAAAGACTGTCAAATCTCTCCGATACCCAAGGCATTCGGATGTAGTTTATGTCGATTACATCTAAGTTGTGACGCAACGTGTTTTTTTTTGAAGACCATCCGTAAGTGATTGTTCCATTGAAGAACTGACGTGTATATTCAGGTCTATGTTGATTATTTAGTCCGATAGAGAACTGCGTTGTTGCAGAAGGTTGTTCGCGCCAACTCTTTTTTATCCATGGAAGTAAAAACATAGGGAAGGAAAGACTAGTTTCTATACCATATTCGTAAAAGTTTTGATTTATCAGATCAGTGTTTTTGCTTCCTGCGATGAATTCATAAGCCCCTTTTAATTTAATGTTTAGTCTCTCGCCCCCATTAAATAAGTTTTGGTGCTGATAAGAGATACTGGGGGCAATACCAATATCGCCAGCTGAGTTTGTTCCATCTATCGCTGTGCTAAACCAGTGAGCATTTGCGGGTAATAATGTGATAACAGCATCAAGTTTTGTACTATCTTCGGATGATGGATTGACATCGATATTTGTTTGTTTTATAGCGCCTATCTTGCCGTATCCTTCGTATGTTCGGTTTAGTGCAAAGTCTGAATAATACGTATCCTTTTGCAGAAAATTATTCCGTGTTATAGTAGAGTTTCGTAAAAAATTATTTCGCCCATGAATAATTTTCATACCTTTTACTTCAGTCGTATCTGCATTTCTGAAAAACCATCGGTTGCCGACCTGCCTTGCGTCTGTTGCTGAATTTAAGGTGTTCAGCCCTGAAATTACAGTTACTTTATTTATCTTATAGCGTGTATATGGAAGGCTGTCTTTTTTCGGATAAACATCAAGGTAGAGGTCTACTTCGTGTGAATTTAGCGTAGTGTCAGCCTTGAAATACAGATACTCTTTAGAGAAATCAAAATAACCTACGTTTCTCATGATGTTGTTTACCTGTATTCGTTCTTGCTCTAACATGTCCATATCGAACATATCTCCTTTATTTAATAAGGGTTTTATTGGCACACGACTCATGATTCTTGCCATGGTGGTATCACTGAGTGTATACTGATAGTTGCGAATAAGATAAGGAGTTCCACCATTAAGGTTGTATGTTACAGACATTTTTTTCCCTTTTATTTTCAGGGTTGTGTCTACGGCAGCATCCAGATATCCTTGATTATTCAATTGTTTTTTTAATTGGTTTGCCGAGATAGCAGTCTGGGTATTACTGAATATCACAGGTTCCTGACCAATTTTTCTGATCATGCGAGTCATCCATTTACTTGTATCCTGGCCAGCCATATTGTATATACCTAATCCAACTTTTCCGAAGATTAGCAAACTTGAGTTAGGTTGTTGTCTCACGAAATCTTCCAAATCCGATGTCGCGTTTTTTGTGTCGTGCTTTATGCTGAAGTCATCCAGTAGATAGCTGCCCTCAGGTATGTTTTTAGTGGTATTACATCCCATAAAAACAAACAATAGTACATATATGATTTTTTGCTTCATTTTATATCTAACGTCTTACAAAGATATAATGTTTAACAAATTGACAAAGTCGAACTGTAAATAATAGTTTATTAGGTGAACTGATGAATATATATTTTTTAACTATAAAGTTTGTGCTTTGTGCAGCATATCTTGCATTCAATGCATCATTATATTTAGAAACACAGTTTCTCACTTTACAGTCCGTGATCACGACTTAAGAAACTATTTTACTAATTTAAAAAGAAAAATTATCATGAAACTTAGAAATATTCTAGGATTAACTTTGTGCACTTTTATTTTAAGTAGTGGATTTATGTCATGTAGCGATGATGACGATAAAAAAGTCGAGCCGAAAGTATTTTCCGGCACATTTAAATTCTCAAAATCAGAAGCTGAAGTAACTGTTACTGACCCGGAAGTAAAAGCGCAAGTAGAAGAGGCTGTTAAAGCATATAGCAAAGGTGGGACATATGCTTTCAAATTAGATGGTACTTATGCATTTAAATTTGACGAAAAACTTGCATCAAGAGAATCAGGCGAAAGTAGTGAAGTTTCAGGAACATATAAGCTGGAAGGGGATAAACTGACTTTAACAAGTGGAGATGTAACCGCATCGTTGACTTATACGGAGACTGTTATTCGTAGTTCTCAGGACGTTGCAGCGAAAGTTGTAGAAGAATTGGAGCTTGAGGATGGAGTTGTTACTAAAGCCATCCAGATAGATGAATTTGAAAAAATAACTAAGTAATAGTTTCTCTATTCATACATACACGAAACGAAAGAAGTCATCATTTTTTGATGGCTTCTTTCGTTATATGACATTCCTTTAAAGATAGGATAGTTTGCTCTTTTTTAGTATTTTTGTATCCATTTTCCGAAAAGCCATGTCAGAAGAAAAAAATATTTTTATAAAAGGGGCGCGTGTCAATAATCTCAAGAATATTGATGTTGAAATACCCCGAAACAAATTTGTTGTTATCACCGGACTATCAGGTTCGGGAAAGTCTTCCCTTGCATTTGATACTCTTTATGCCGAGGGGCAACGTCGCTATGTAGAGAGCTTATCAGCATACGCCCGTCAGTTCTTAGGTAGGATGAATAAGCCTGAGTGCGATTATATAAAGGGCATCCCGCCGGCTATTGCTATAGAGCAACGTGTTAGTGCACGTAATCCTCGCTCTACCGTGGGCACATCTACCGAAATATACGAATATTTACGCCTACTCTTTGCGCGGATAGGAAAAACTATATCTCCGGTCTCAGGGCAAGAGGTGAAAAAACATCAGGTAAGCGACATTGTAGAAAAAATGTTATCGTATCCTGAGGATATGCGCTTGGCGATTCTTACCAAAATTATATTACGCGATAATAGAACGCTGAACGAGCAGCTCGAAATATTACAGAAAGAAGGGTTTTCGAGAGTTGAATTGTCTGGAAAATTTGAAAGAATAGAAGACATCTTAGCATCGATAGAAGATATAAAATCCGATAATCTACTTCTTCTTATCGACCGTCTGACTTGCGATAAAGATGCAGCCAATATAAGTCGTTTTTCGGAATCGATAGAAACCGCATTCTTTGAAGGAGAGGGCGATTGTGTTGTGCGTTTTTATGGTGAAAAGACTGAATCTTTCGATTTTTCAAGGCATTTTGAAGCAGATGGAATAGAATTTGAAGAACCATCTGATTTGATGTTTAGTTTCAATAGCCCTGTGGGGGCTTGCCCTGTTTGTGAGGGCTTTGGCCGGGTAATGGGTATTGATGAAGATCTGGTGATTCCTAATAAGAGCCTTTCGGTATACGAAGATGCTGTTGTTTGCTGGAAGGGAGAAAAGATGAGCGAATGGAAGAATGAATTTATTCATGCAGCAAGTCGATACGATTTTCCTATTCACCGTCCCTATTTTGAGCTGTCTGATAAAGAAAGAGATCTGCTCTGGCATGGTGCAAAAGGGCTTCATGGTATAGATGATTTCTTTAAAATGATAGAAGAGAATCAATATAAGATACAATATCGTGTAATGCTTGCCCGCTACCGTGGTAAAACGACTTGTCCTTCCTGTAAAGGCTCGCGTCTGAAACCACAGGCTTTATATGTGAAAGTAGGAGGGAAGACCATCGCTGATCTCGTTTTAATGCCAATTACAGAACTAAGGTTGTTTTTTGATGGATTGGAATTGAACGAAACAGATGCTACGGTGGCAAAGCGTTTGCTGACTGATATAAATGTACGTATTCAGTATCTTGTCAATGTCGGCTTGGGGTATCTTACCCTTAATCGTTTGTCTAATTCGCTTTCGGGCGGAGAAAGTCAGCGAATTAATCTGGCTACATCGTTAGGCAGTAGCCTTGTCGGTTCTTTGTATATACTGGATGAGCCAAGTATAGGGCTTCATTCCCGTGATACAGATTTATTGATTAATGTTTTGCAAGAATTAAAGTCCATTGGGAATACGGTTGTGGTTGTAGAACACGATGAAGAAATTATTCGTGCCGCCGATTATATCATCGATATAGGCCCAAAAGCCGGACGCTTGGGGGGGGAGGTCGTTTATCAGGGAGATGTTGCCGGACTTCAAAAAAAGACAGAAAGTTATACGGTACGTTATCTCAATGGTGAAGAGAAAATAGACGTTCCGAAGGTAAGGCGCAAGTGGAATAATTATATCGAGGTAAAAGGTGCAAGGCAGAATAATCTGAAAAATCTGAATGTGAAGTTTCCTCTCAATGCGATGACTGTGGTAACAGGAGTCAGTGGTTCGGGAAAATCATCTTTGGTTTGTGATGTATTTTACACTGCCTTAGAAAGATATTATAAAGGAAAAGGCGATCAGATAGTACAGTATAATGGACTTGAGGGTGATCTTAAGCTGATAAAGGATATTGAAATGGTAGACCAGAATCCGATAGGCAGGTCGTCTCGCTCCAATCCTGTAACCTATATAAAGGCATATGATGAAATCCGTAAATTGTTTGCGGATCAGCCATTAGCCAAACAGATGCATTTTACTCCGGCTTACTTTTCATTTAATGTTGAAGGTGGTCGATGTGAAGAATGCTCCGGAGAAGGGAAGATTTTGGTTGAAATGCAGTTTATGGCAGATGTTTTGCTTGAATGCGAGGCTTGTAAAGGACGTAGGTTCAAGCAGGATGTTTTGGATGTGCAATACAGAGGAGCTAGTATCTACGATGTGTTGGAGATGACAATAGATCAGGCGATTGAGTTTTTTGAAGGCGGTAAGGGATCTTCTGAAAAGAAGATCGTTAAACGTCTGAAACCCTTGCAAGATGTAGGGCTTGGTTATGTAAAGTTGGGACAATCGTCATCATCTCTTTCGGGAGGAGAGAATCAACGTGTAAAGCTGGCGTTCCATCTAGCTGACGAAAGACCGGCACCGACCCTTTTCATATTTGATGAACCGACAACAGGGCTGCATTTTCATGATATAAAAACACTTCTGAAAGCATTTGATTCATTGATAGAAAGAGGGCATACGATTGTTATTATAGAACATAATATGGATGTCATAAAATGTGCCGATCATATAATAGATATCGGTCCGGAAGGAGGTAAGGACGGTGGTAATATCGTTTGTGAAGGAACACCGGAACAAATAGCCAAATGTAAAGAATCATATACAGGGCATTTCCTGAAAGAAAAATTATAAAAAATAGGCTGTCATTTTTGACAGCCTATTTTTTATTGAATAATATTGTGTTTGGTTAGAAAGAAAAGTCTACTCCGGCAGCAAATACCTTGTTTGTGCGTGAAAACACATCTTTGCCCGAAAGGTAAGTTTGAGTTCCCGGTATGACTGCATAATTTTTATTCTCTTTAGTCCAATCTGAATATGTAGTCCAGAAATAACCAATATTGATCATTACGTTTTTGGCTACATTTACAGCACCACCAAGACCGATAGAATATGAATTGATAGAGAAGCTAAGGTCTCTCTGATAATCGTCTGTTACACCGTATCTGGTGATTTGTCCTCCGGCGCTTATCAAGAACATTTTGTCTATACGATATTCTGCACCAAAAAGGTATTCATTTGTTCCCCCATTTATGAATTTCTCTTTACCTCCCATATCAGCATCTGAATCGAAGAAGTGGTGATAGCCGACACTAGCCGATAGATTGGGTAATATCTGATAAGATGCACCTACCGTTAATAGAGCCGGAATATCGTGCGGAGTATTTACTCCATCTTTAAATTGTGCTAGACCTCCGTCTTTTCCGTCTATTGTTTTGCTTTCTACATCCAGAGATGTTTTAAATTCGTATTTCACCCCTATGTTCAGACCTTTGTGGTTGAAGTTAAGACCCAAAATAGGGTTTATTCCCCAACCTGTTTGTTTGTTGTCTATTTCTCTGTCAGCCACAGATTCTGCTAATTGAGTTTGCCCTATTGTAGTAAAGAAATCTTTCGCTGAGATCATAGCTCCGTTAGGATTTACTAGAGGATGAACAGGGTTTATCTTGATATTTTTAAGATAGCCTTCATAGCCATTGTTTACAATGTTTAATCTGAATCCGGCGTATGCAGAGAACATGTCATTAATAGCATAGCTACCTCCCATTTGTGCTCCATAAATAAACGATGATCCTCTCATATAGGCATCTACTGAGTATTGAGTTGTGGTTAGCTTCATTTCGTTTAGCGCCACGGGTAATACAGCTATTTGAGATTCGAAAGACGGAAGTCCGTCGTTGAATGTGGCTTTACCACCACCACCAGTAACGGCGATATTTCCCGAAAGTACCCATCTCCCTTTTTTATAAGCTGCTTGAATGCTTGGGATGATAGGAGCAGAAGCTTTTCCTTTAAATTCTTTTGTTGCGTTTCCTCCGAATCCGGCAAAAGGTGCGAATGTAGAGGTAATTGTTCTGGTTTGGAAAGCACTTTGATTAGTAAAAGAAAAATGTAACCCATCTTCTAGTTTTACCAATCCGGCAGGGTTGGTATATGCCGCATCTATTTGTGTTGATGCATCACGTGCCACCATCCTGATGAAGTGTGCACTCTGATTCGTATTGGTTAATATTCCTCCTGCAAAAAGAGAGGAATAACCTAAAGTTAGGATGGCAACAATTGCCGCAGTTCTTTTATTCATTATGATCTCTAATAAATTAGTTAAATTGGGCACAAAGATATAACGAATATATTAGTTTCAAAAGAAACTATGTTAAAAATGAGTTGTATGTTTCTGATTATCAAATATATGTTGCATATGCAACTTTGTTCCGAGTTGCCAAATCGCTAATTGTGAATCTTTTGTTTCAATTAATGAGTTTTTACATGAATTTTTTGAAGGGAGATATTGTGTTTCTTAAACATCGCTAAATAATAATTTGATGTAAGAAACTATTGAGTTACCTTTGTCACTCTTTTATATGGAGTTATAATGTCGAAAAAGGATATATCAGAACTTGTAAGAAGATACGAACAGGCAATAGAGTCGGGTAGAAATATTTATCTTGACGCGGACGAATTCAGTGATTTGGCAGAGTATTATGATCTGCAAGAGGATGCGGATGTTGCACGAGATATTATTGAATCGGGTCTTGCCATCCATCCAGGAAGTACATCTCTGCTTGCTAAAAAAGTAAAATTTGTCATATATGATGGAAATTATATAGAGGCACTGGGTATGTTAGATAAAATTGGCGAATATAATTTCGATTTATATTTGCTCAAAATAGAGTGTTTTTTACAATTAGAACGTTACGATGAGGCTTACAGTCTGACAGAAGAGTTGTTAGAGAAAGAGGATGAAGAAGATCAGGATCACATTTTTGCTGAGCTTGGATTTCTTCATGTTGAAGCCGATTGTTTCAAAGAAGCGGCACTTTACTTTCAGGAAAGCTTAAAATTTAATCCGGAGAATATCGAGGTTTTATCCGATCTGGCTTATGCTTATGAGATGTTAGCCAATTTTGACGCAGCTATAGATACAACGAATAAGATTCTTGATATAGAGCCTTACACCTACGAGGCTTGGATAAATCTTGGAAAGCTATTCTCGTTGAAAGAGGAGTTCGAAAAAGCGATCGATGCCTTCGATTTTGCTCTTACTATTAATGATTCGGATAGTAATGTCTTAAAATTGAAAGCCCATTGTCTTTCCATAGCAGGAAGGGTGGAGGAGGCTGTAGATATCTTTAAAGAACTGCTTTTACTCGATCCAAACGATAATTCTCTTTATCTTCTGTTGTCAGAATGTTATCAATCATTGGAAATGTATCGTGAAGCTTTACATTGTCTTGATGAGTACGAAAATGTTATAGGCGAAACAGAAGATTTGATAGTAAAGAGAACATGGCTTTTTATTCAAAAGGAGGATTACAAGGCTGCAACATTGGCTGTAAAGCGAGGATTGGTGTTGTATCCTGAGTCGGTCGATTTGGAAATAGCCGCAGGAGAGATTGCGTTTAAACTTGAAGATTATGTAGAAGCTAAATCTATTTATCTGTCGGCCTATTCCAAAAGTCAGGAAGATTTTCACTTAATAGATAGGTTAGCTGTTATCTGCATAAAGGAAGAGGATTATACTCAGGCTGCTTATTATACCGAAAACTTGTTGGAATTAGACCCTGAGAATCTAGGCGTAAAAGAACGTTTAGCTCTGCTTTATTTTGAGATGGATGATAAGGAGCAATTCAACGATATCTTAGATCAGTTTACGGATAAGGAATTATTGAGTTTGTTTAAGTTAATTTATACGCCTGAAAATTCGAATTATTTTGATCGCGATATGCTGATTGCTTACTTAAATAGAGCTCGTGAGACTCGCACTTTATTTAAGAATTTGAAATATTGAGTTTCTTATTCAAAAAAAGATAGAAAAATTATTAGTCATAAATGACTGTATATTATATTTTTATATTGGCATGTGTGTTTTGTTGTCATATTTTTATCTTCAATTATTTGGAAAATAAATATTTTAGACTACCTTTGCACTCGCTTTAATAAAGCAACAAGGAGATTCCGTAGCTCAGCAGGTAGAGCACATCACTTTTAATGATGGGGTCCTGGGTTCGAGCCCCAGCGGGATCACTAACAAATGATGCAAAAAGAAGTAAAACCTTGATTTTCAGTAGAAAGTCAAGGTTTTTTCTTTTGTCCAAATAGGCAAAAAAGGGCAATTTACGACAGTATATACATGCCTAAATCGTGGTCAAAGACAAGAGACAGAAATTACCCACGATTATGCGCATTAGTCATTGTTTGTCAGCGATTTACTTTATGACTACTTGATGGTTTAAACGTAATTTTAACCACAAAAAAAGTAGTAAAATGAAACAAAAATCTTTCCACATTTTATTCTTTGTAAAAAAGAATAAGATCAAAGCAAACGGAGAAGCCCCTATTGCCTTCCGAATCACTGTAGACAAGCAATTCTGCGAATTGTATATCAGAAGAAGTGCTCCTGCTGAAAATTGGGATCAGATAAAGGGTAGGCTCAAAACAAAGGATAAAGTTTCCACAGAAATCAATATGTATATTGATACTGTAAGAGCCAAACTTCAAAATATCCATAGACAACTCGAAGCCGATAACATTGATATAACAGCTAA
>POVV01000320.1_pt1 | contig 35007 bp, 26 predicted proteins | sample 1560271 | NCBI WGS metagenome assembly POVV01 (sample SAMN08337232, study PRJNA429181) | Bioreactor metagenome, whole genome shotgun sequencing project. | biome: cows' rumen and soil; feature: anaerobic; isolation source: anaerobic chemostat enrichment culture, galacturonate as sole carbon... | reverse complement strand
AATTACGCTTGCTATAGTAGAAGCAACCCAGTAAATACTGAGCGAAATAGCACTCTGTTAGTGCCGTCAGCATTTGGACTTCAATCAATGTATTAGGGAAGCGTACCCGGTGGCTAAATGCATCTCGGGCCTGTTGAAGTAAAGCCTGATACTCGGTCGCAGAGAGGCTCTGTTGACTCAGACTGGCGCGTAAATACAGCGGCAGAGTTTCCCGATTATCCAGCACCGTCAATAGATCCAAGGCCAAATCCTGTTGGCCCAGTTCGACCAGCCAGCCGGCAATAGATAAAGCATTGATTCCTCTGCCACCGGTTACCTGACGTAGTTTTTCAGCATCGGCTGCTGCACCGGTCACGGTAAAACGCAGGTAATAAAGGGCATAATTCAGCGGGTAACTTGTCAGTTGAAGGTCGATATAATTCAGGCTCTGTTCAGACTGCCCCAGCTTGTGTAATAACAGGGCTTTTAGGGCAATCGTATGATAGTTCGCACCATTGCATGTCAGGCTATTTTCAGTAAAGGTCAGGGCCTGTTGATATTTTTTCTGGCGGCTAGATATTCGTGCCAGACCGTAGAATCCGCCCTCTTTGCCGTTACCGCTCCAAGTGGCCCGGTAGAAGTCTTCATAAGCCTGTTCAACATTACCCAAACGCTCATAGGCACAGCCGCGGATCAAACTGGCTTTACCGCACTGAGGGTTAATATTCAGCCGATGCGCCCTCTTTAGTGCACTGTCAGCGTAGGCGATCGCCTGCTCGAAATTCGCGCTGTTATATTCCAGCGTTGCCAATGCTAAATTACAGCGATAGTCGCCGGAATCCAGCTCCAGCCCGCGCTGATAGTAATCAAATGCTGAACGGCTGGCATGGTTATACTGGTCTAAGTGCTGGCCAATAAAATAGGCTTCATCGGCGCTGGCAATCAGAGCCGGCTTTAGCGGTACGCTTGCCGGACTCGGTAGGGGTTCAGGCTGAGCTAAATGTTCCAGATAGCGAAGAACTTCCTGCCCCTGTTGGTCTAGCAGGACGATGGTCAGGCGATCCTCAGTGGTTTGCGCCAGATTTTCCATTAACGCTTCACAGGGCGCCAGCGTCACCGGACGATCCAGTAAAATATTATCGCCGCGTTCAGTAGCAATAATTAAACGGGCATTGTTCAGTGGCGAAACCGCATATATTCCCCATACCAGTTGACCATTCTGACGTTCTAACTTAAGCGCCGCCTGAGTATTGGCATTCTGTACCATTCCCAACGTATTGTAAGGCAGGAAGTTTTGAACAAAGCGCTTCTCTTCATAGGCATCTAACCAAGTAAAATCAGGTTGGTTATCGGTAAATACGCCGGTCATCAGTTCAATATAAGGACCGTTCTCGTCGGTCAGGCTGCGATCCCATGCTTGGCCAAATTCACAGTTGCCCCATGTCCACTGCTTCTTTCCCGGAGAAACATGGTGGTCGGCAATATGCAATAAACCGCCCTGCTCATCATGGCTATATGCCCCGACGAAGTCATAGTCCGATTTACCGGCCATATAGGATGTCGGTACCGGAATATTTTTATAGCGAGAGATATCAACCCCGGCAGAATAGTCCACCTTATAGTAGGTACCCTGCGCAATGGGGAAAGAAGATACGTCACGCTTACCGTGATCGAATACTGCGGTTACGTCCGGCGGGAATACGCTTTGGTGGTCATCACCGCCTTTCACCGCCGGGTTAGCCCACCACAGGAAATGACGAGGAGTGTCGTTACCGTTGTAGACTTTGGCACTGATTTCAACCAGCGCACGGTCGGGATAGAGGGTAAAACCCGTCATCACCTGAAGGCCACGCATAGGCTCAATTTCACCCAGCCAGACGGTTTGAGCACCATCATCATGCTGCTGAATTTGAACATCGATCGCCATATAGGTGGTCGGGCGATGGTGCTGGGGCCAGTTAAACTCAATGCCACCGGAAATCCACGGGCCAATAAGCCCCACCAGAGCGGGTTTAACCACTTCATTATGATAAACAAAATCCCGTTGTTTAACTTTGTCGTAAGCCCGCTGAATGCGCCCGCCTAATTCAGGCAACAGCATTATTCGAATGTAATCATTTTCTAAGTAGACTGCCTGATAGCGGCGAAGCGATTTCTCACCGGTAATGGTGTCTATCACACCATAAGGGTAAACCGCACCGGATGACCCCTGATAAACCCGATTCTCTAAAAACATCGGGTTTTCATCCTGAGGGCCAACTTCATAGGTTGGAATATCAACGCTTTGCTGCCAAACCTTAACCTGGTTCATACATCCCCTTAAATTTAACTGTTGATACTAAAATTTGCATATATGGCAGTTTAATGGACACAATAAGAGGAATTACGCACAATGCTCACGCAATACAGTTAACGGAGTTTAGTGAAGTGTCACCCATCGGGCTAAATAATCATCGGATACGTCATTACAATAAAAGAATTTTACTGGAGATCCTGTATCGGGAAAAAATCGCCAGCAAATCTACTCTGGCCAAACTTTCACAGCTTTCTATTCCGGCAATCAGCAAAATACTGGATGAGCTTGAGCAAGAAAATAAAGTTTTACACCGGCAGGAGAACCTCCATTCCCGCGGGTTAAGCGGCGGTAGCTATCAGATTCGCCCACCCGATGGCTATATTCTGTGTCTGAATATCTCTCCATATATGATTGAAAGCGTATTAGTCGATGGCCTAATCACAGCCCAATCCCCTTTAAGGCTCACTGCAATTAAAGCCACAACGCCGGAAGCGTTACTTGAAGAGATAGAAAAGCTGTACCGGGAATATCACCATATGCACCGTCAACTCCCGTTACGGCTAGCCCTATCGATTCATGGTCAGGTTAATCCGGTCACCGGAGTATCACAAAATATGCCACAGGCCCCGTGGGATACTCCGATTGAAATTAAATATCTGCTGGAAGAGCGGCTGAATACCGAATTGTTGATCGATAATGACTGCATCATGCTGGCGCTGGCTGAAAAATGGCAAAACGGTTCTAATCATCAGGATTTTTGCGTAATTAATGTAGATTATGGCATTGGCTCATCCTTTGTCATTAACCAGCAAATTTACCGCGGTAGCCTGTATGGCAGTGGTCAAATTGGTCATACCATTATTGACCCTGATGGCGCAGCCTGCGCCTGTGGTCGCTACGGATGTTTAGAGACAATTGCCTCTTTATCTGCCTTAAAGAAAAAGGCGCGCATGATATTAAAAAGCCACTCCAGAGGGCACCACCAGGATCGGGTATTAAGAACGCCGACTACCGATTGGTTAATCAAACATTACCATTTGGGAGATGAAGATCTTAGGCCATTAGTCAGCAATGCGGCAAAAGCCATTGGTCTTAGCCTATATAATTTTCTTAATATACTTAATATTAACCGGATATATTTTTACGGGCGTAGCTGTGGATTTGGTAATGAATGGTTAGATATTATTCAGGAACAAACTGGATTTAATCCATTTGATCAAACTGATGCAGTAAGAACCAATGCAACAAATATAATTTTCGGCCAACTGTCTCGCCAAAAACAGGTAATGGGTATTGCCTATTTATTTGTTGAACAGGCACTTAATGATATGAAAAGTATAAATAGCTTTAAAACTGAAATTCAATAACTCAAGTTATTGCCCAAGGTTATTATTAACATTGATACATAAAAGAATAGAATTATATTTATTTTGAGGAGAATTGGTCAAAAGCTGATTTACCTCATAAGCTTTACTGATTACATTCAGATACCATATCAGTTAGAAAATCTAATTATTCATTATAAATCATAAAGATAATTGAAATTAACTCTTCTTTTATATGAAAAAATTACATAGTAAAAGAATTAAGAATAGGTAGGGTTACAAAGCACCGCTTAGATATGAAATTTGCTACTTTAATCTAACAAATCTAACTCTATCGCTTTCTTTATTGCATGCTTGGCATTAGATACGTTTAGCTTATTGACTATATTTTTCATATGGAATTTTATTGTTCTTTCACGAATGCCTAATATTATCGCAGATTCAACATAGGTTTTACCTAAACTAACCCACTGTAATATTTCTATTTCACGGGAAGACAGAATGCATTGTTTATTAGCCAGTTGGTAATTTAGAATGGTTTTAATAATTTCATCATGGGTATAGTTCAATAGCAATTGAATTTCTGCTTTATACTTTCTAATATTACAATGAAAATCTTGGTCTTCATCAATATTACAAAAACTCAATAAAGCCATATGATTATTGTTATCGTGAATAGTAAAAGTATAGCCATCAAAAAGGTTATGCTGTTGAGCAAACTTAAGCACCTCACCGCCTCCCCAAGGCTTGTCAGGGCTCGATATCTCACTCCATGCAAAAGGCAGAATAGTTTGCTTTGCCGACAAAAATACCGGATCTATCAAATAAAGCTCAGCGTCCATATAACCAGACACCCATTCGGTAGGATAATTAGATATCACTAACGGGGATGAATTGATGGATTTTTGTGATAAAAAGTAGGAATATCTTTTGATACCAAAGTCTTTCAGGCTTTGCTCAAGAGACTGTTTAATCCCCAAATCATATTTAAAAAATTCCATTCATACCTCTGCATTATGGCTCTGAATATAATTACGGCTATCAGTTACTCATCCTATAGCATAATCCTTAATGTGAAATGCGGATACTGTCATAATTACCAAGTTTTCAACTAATTTACTTTAAAACAGAAGTGAGCCTGTAGCATGGAGGTAATTCATACGTACAAAAAGCATTTAAACAACCGGACAGATCAATATCAGGTTAACTATTTCACAACGGACTATAAACTCCCTATTAGTTCATCAAAGAAACCCTGCATTTTCATTCAGTTATTTTGACTAACTAAATCAAATTTATAGACTGAATTATGTACAACTTTAGCTTATAAACTAAATTTATATCAAAAAATTAGAATTAAATTCCAAAAAGAAGCCATTATCGAGATTGACACAGCTTTAGCTTAAAACATTAATCTAAGTTCCTTATTTCGCAAAGAAAAATAAAATGTTCGTCGACTATTAAACTCAAAAAATTCACCTATAATTATACTTCCTCAACAGCAGATTATTAATTTGCTATTTTTATATTTTCACATACATTGAACTAATTTTTTCTGGTAATGAGATTTAATAGCCCATTATCAGATTATTAAACGGGATGACTGCCATGCTAGCTAACTTAAATCAACTATTCACCAGACTTACCGACCACCCTGATGGCGGTAAACTTCTGCTTAGAATCACATTTTCTGTATTAATGATTTTCCACGGCGTCGCTAAATTACAACACGGTACCGGCTGGATTGAAGGAATGCTGGTCAGTCAGGGCATTCCTGCTTTTGTCGCTTATGGCGTTTATATTGGTGAGATTGTTGCACCCGTACTGATCATATTAGGTATTTTCACCCGTCCGGCGGCCTTTATTGTGGCGATTAACTTATTGGTTGCAACCTTGATGGTCGGCACCGGCAAATTCTTTACCGTAACTAACGTGGGTGCCTGGGGACTGGAAGTTGAAGCAATGTACTTCCTGGCCGCCATTATTACCATGTTACTGGGCAGCGGTCGTTATTCCGTAGTCTCTCCGGCGTATAGATAAGTTCACCCAAAAACTCAGAGGCCATCTGTTTTAGGTGGCCTTTTTGATTTCCTTGCAGCGTTCTCCCTCTCCCTTCTCGCAAGTTTTATCCCTGCGTCTATGCTGTAAAAGCTTAATTTTTGCAACACGTTTAACTATCCTGATCAAATAACAGTCCCTGAAGCTGTTGCTTCGTGTTAACTTTATTGGAATGAAAATCTGTCATATATGGCTAAAATAATTCAATTTTCAGGAAAACGGTAAAAAAGAAAATCGCCGGGATGATAAATCGGTCAGTCAAGTAAGTGATTCGAGCGAACGAGCGCAGCCAACAAAGATGCGGCTTGAAGTATGATGGACATATAGCCAAAAATAATTCGAGTTGCATTGCGGCGGCAAGCAGCGGCCTCGGAGAGGTGAGGCCCATGGATGGGCCGAATAGTCCCGGTGAGCTTACTCAAGTAAGTGATTCGGGCGAACGAGCGCAGCCAACAAAGATGCGGCTTGAAGTATGATGGATATGGTTGCAATAGAGACAGGAGCCTTAGGTCATGAGTAAGAAAAAAGTCCTCGTCATTATTTTAGCGTTGATATTACTGGCCGGTGCTGTTTACGGCTGGAATAGCTATACCAGCCGAAATAACCAGAACCTCACGCTCTACGGTAATGTTGATATCAGAACCGTTAACCTTAGTTTTAGGGTCAATGGTCGACTGGCCTCGCTGAAGGTTGATGAAGGGGATATGGTTACTCCCGGCCAGCTTCTCGGGCAGTTAGATGATGCTCCTTTCCAAAACTCGGTATTGCAGGCAAAAGCCAATGTTGAAGGACTTCGGGCTAAGCTGGCCTTAGCTGAAGAAGGCTACCGGGCGGAAGAAATTGCTCAGGTTCGGGCAGCCGTCGAACAGAGCCAATCGGCCTCTGACTATGCTCAAAGTTTTTATCAGCGCCAGCTTGGGCTGTGGAAAACCCGCGCTATATCTGCCAATACGTTAGAAGATGCCAAAAACGCCCGGGATCAGGCCAAAGCTACGCTCCAGTCGGCGAAAGATAAGCTGTCTCAGTTTGAAAGTGGTTACCGTCCGCAAGAAATCGCGCAGGCCAGAGCCGCGTTGGCTGAGGCCGAAGCGGTGCTGAAACAGGCCGAGCTTAATCTGTCTGATACCCGATTAATATCACCATCAGCCGGTACCATTTTAACCCGGGCCGTTGAGCCCGGCAGTATGCTAAGCGCCAGTAATACCGTATTTAGCCTGTCACTGACTAATCCGGTCTGGATACGCGCCTATGTCAGCGAAATAAATTTATCTCGTGCAGTGCCCGGTACTGAACTCGAAATTTATACTGATGCCCGCCCTAATCAGCCTTACCACGGCACTATTGGCTTTGTTTCGCCTAATGCTGAATTTACACCTAAGAATGTAGAAACCCCGGAGTTACGCACCGATTTGGTTTACCGGTTGCGCATTATTGTCACCGATCCTGACGATCATCTACGGCAGGGAATGCCGGTCACCATTGCCTTCCCGTCTCATTAGGCCAAATGATGATGACGAAAACTTCTGCGACCTCCACCGGCCATACCATTGTGCTGGAAGGCGTTGAAAAATGCTTTAAAGGCATGGAACGCCCGGCGGTTGCCAGCCTGACAACCTGCATAGAAAGCGGCGCCGTTATGGGGCTGGTTGGTCCTGACGGCGCAGGAAAAACAACGCTTATCCGCATGCTGGCGGGTTTGCTCAAGCAGGACTCAGGCACTCTTCGTGTAGCAAACTTGGATCCGATTAAACAAGATCGTGAACTGCATGCCGTTTTAGGCTATATGCCACAAAAGTTCGGCCTGTATGAAGACCTGTCAGTGATGGAGAATCTTAACCTGTATGCTGATTTGCGCAGCGTTATCGGTGAAGAACGGCGGGCAACCTTCGAGAAATTACTCACCTTTACTGACTTAACCCGCTTTACCGATCGCTTAGCCGGAAAATTATCCGGCGGTATGAAACAAAAACTGGGGTTAGCTTGTACCTTGATAGGCCAGCCTAAAGTTCTGTTACTGGATGAGCCCGGCGTTGGCGTTGACCCGATTTCCCGCCGGGAATTATGGAAAATGGTTCATGAACTGGCCGATGAGGGAATGCTGATTCTGTGGAGTACCTCGTATCTTGACGAAGCTGAGCAGTGCCGTCAGGTATTGTTAATGAATGAAGGCAAGTTGATCTTCAACGGCCCGCCGCAGGAATTAACTCAGAGAATGGCCGGCCGCAGTATTTTGCTCTTCGCCACTCAGGGGACAAATCGTAAGCTTTTACAGAAAGCCTTAACCTTTCCTCAAATCACCGACGGAGTCATTCAAGGAAAAGCCGTACGCCTGATTCTGCGTGAAGGTGAAGAGCACCAGCAACTGCCAGCGCTGCTCGACCAGCCGGGTGCTGAAGTGATTGAAGCCGAACCACGTTTTGAAGACGCCTTTATTGATCTGCTGGGCGGCAACCCGGCCAGCGAATCGGCGCTGGCTAAAATTATGCCGATAGCTGAAGGTCAGCCGGATGATGTCGTGATTGAATCTCAGTCATTAACCAAAAAATTTGGCAGCTTTGCCGCAACGGATAACGTTAGCTTTCAGGTAAAGCGCGGAGAAATCTTCGGCCTGCTTGGCCCTAACGGCGCAGGGAAATCCACAACCTTTAAGATGATGTGCGGTCTGTTAGTCCCCACTAGCGGTAAAGCATTAGTGTTGGGTATGGACCTGAAAACCAGCTCGGGAAAGGCCCGCCAGCATTTAGGCTATATGGCACAAAAGTTCTCGTTATATGGCAACCTGACGGTAGAACAAAACCTGAAGTTCTTCTCCGGTGCCTATGGTCTGCATGGCCAAAAGCAGCGCGATAAGATGAATGAAATGATAGAAGCCTTTAACTTTTCACCCATTCTAAAACAGGAACCTAATGCCCTCCCGCTGGGATTCAAACAGCGTTTAGCCCTTTCCTGCGCGCTGATGCATGAACCGGATATTCTGTTTCTGGACGAACCCACCTCAGGGGTAGACCCGATTACCCGCCGGGAGTTCTGGCTGCATATTAACGGGATGGTAGAGAAAGGGGTTACCGTGATGGTGACCACTCACTTTATGGATGAGGCCGAGTATTGTGACCGTATTGGTTTGGTTTACCGCGGTAAAATTATTGCATCAGGCTCCCCTGATGATTTAAAGCAGCAGGTAGCTACCGCGGATAATATCAATCCGACCATGGAACAGGCCTTTATTGATTTAGTTCAACGCTACGATAAGGGGACGGAAAATGACTGATAAATTGCCGTCAACGTTAAGTACCTACTTTTCCTTTCGTCGCCTGATTGCCCTGTGCCGTAAAGAGACTTACCAAATACTGCGCGACCCCAGCAGCGGATTAATTGCCTTCGTTATTCCACTTATGCTGCTGTTTATTTTTGGCTACGGTATCAATCTGGATTCCAGTAAGCTTAAAGTGGGTATTTTAATGGAACAGCAGACGCCGGAAGCCCGCCACTTAGTCGACGCATTTATCGGCTCGGCTTACATTGACCCAACGATCAGCACCGATAAGCGCATATTAATTCATAAACTTCAGGCCGGAGAAATTCGCGGACTCATCGTGATCCCGTCTGACTTTTCCCGCCGGCTGGCCCGCCCGCAGGACGATACACCGATCCAAGTTATCACCGACGGAAGTGAGCCCAATACCGCAAACTTCGTGCAGGGCTATGCCCGAGGGATCTGGCAGGTATGGCAATTAAATCAGGCTACCGATCTGGGTGAAAAACCACAGCAGCTGATCGAGGTTCAATTACGCTACTGGTTTAACCCTTCAGCTATTAGTCGTAATTTTATTATCCCCGGCGCTATCACCATTATTATGACGGTTATCGGAGCAATTCTGACTTCGCTGGTCATTGCTCGGGAATGGGAACGCGGGACGATGGAAGCCTTACTCTCAACTCAGGTTACCCGCACCGAACTGCTGCTGTCTAAGCTGATCCCCTATTATGTGCTGGGCATGATAGCGATGGCTTTATGTATTGTGGTGGCGGTATTTGTGATGGATGTGCCCTACCGGGGCTCCCTGCTAATTTTGTTTGGTATGAGCAGCCTGTTTTTAGCCAGTACCTTAGGGATGGGACTACTGATTTCAACGCTGACCCGTAACCAATTTAATGCCGCAATGGTCGCCCTAAACGCCGGGTTCCTACCTGCGGTAATGTTATCTGGTTTTATCTTTGAGATAGACAGCATGCCGGAAGTGGTCCGTGCCGTGACCTACATTATTCCGGCCCGTTACTTTGTCAGTACCCTGCAAACGCTGTTTCTGGCCGGCAATATTGGCCCAATCCTGTTAACTAACCTGCTGTTTTTAATTGCATCAGCCATTTTCTTTATCGGGCTTACTGCGTTAAAAACCAAGCGGCGACTGGATTAGGGGCTATCAATATGTTACATCGCTTACTCAGCCTGATCGTTAAAGAACTCCAGTCATTGCTAAGAGATCCCCAGACCAGAGCGATATTGATCCTGCCGGTGCTGCTTCAGGTAATCCTGTTTCCGTTTGCCGCCACGCTGGAAGTCACCAATGCCACTATTGCCATTTATAGTGAAGACAGTGGTAAATCATCAATAGAACTTACCCAGCGTTTTGCCAAGGCCAGCGCCTTTACCAAAGTCATTTTACTCCATGGTTCACAGGAGATTGAGCCAACAATCAACCAACAAAAAGCCCTACTTCTGGTCCGTTTTCCGTCAGACTTCTCCCGCCGTATTGAGAGTGGTCATACGGCTCAGCTGCAAATCATTCTTGACGGCCGGCGCTCTAACAGCGCCCAGATAGCGGCTAACTATATTCAGCAGATTGTCGCGAATTACCAGTTAGAGCTGACTGACGGAATGCCAAGGCAGAATAACAGCGAGTTGGTGATCCGTAACTGGTACAACCCTAATCTCGACTATAAGTGGTTTGTTATTCCTTCGCTGATAGCCATGATTGTGACGATTGGCGTATTGATTGTGACCTCACTGTCCGTCGCCCGCGAACGGGAACAAGGCACCATGGAACAGCTATTGGTGTCGCCGCTCACCACTTGGCAAATATTTATTGGTAAAGCCGTACCGGCAATGATTGTCGCGATATTTCAAGGATCGATTGTCTTACTGATCGGTATGCTGGCTTATCAGATCCCGTTCGCCGGTTCTCTGCCGTTGTTTTACGGCACCATGCTTATTTACAGCTTGTCTTTGGTCGGATTTGGTCTGTTGATCTCATCGCTGTGTGCCACGCAGCAGCAGGCATTTATTGGCGTTTTCGTCTTTATGATGCCGGCCATTCTGCTCTCCGGCTATGTATCTCCGGTAGAAAATATGCCCGTCTGGCTACAAAACGTGACCTGGATTAATCCGATTCGCCACTTTACAGATATCACTAAACAGATTTACCTCAAAGACGCCGACTTCGCCATTATCTGGGGGAGTTTATGGCCGCTGCTGGTGATTACCGTTACCACCGGTAGCCTGGCGTATTGGATATTTAGGAGAAGGATTTCGTAAGATTAATGCTGTAGACCCACATTCAGGGTACCAGAGCGTGAATAAATTGAGGTAAGTTTTACTGGATTACTTAATGGCGCCACCAGCGACAAGACCGGTCACTCTGTCTAAATACTCGCTTTCAAGTCGACCAGCGTATAGGCAATCGTAGTGTCAGTCTCATTACAAAATTTCATCAAATATTAACGACTCACCTCGAACAGATTGCGATCCGCGTCTCTTTAATGCCAAAATGCGTCTATAACGTACAAATGGCCACTAATGGACTCGCTATTTACATGGAACAGAAAAGTAAAATCACTATCGGCACCATTGCTATTGCTTTAGTCGCCATCATTTCTTTTGGCAAAATGGGATATAAAGCCTGGCAGTCGCATCAAGAAGAGGTTCAGGCAGAAAATGGATCTGATTTGCATGCCTATATGCTGCAGTTGATGCGCGAACGCTATAACAGAATTGACCTCTTTATTGCTGAAATGAATACCGAGTTACCTGTAGACGATATGGACGGGAATTTCGTTTATACAGACTTCAGCCGAAAAGATAACGAAATGATAATCAGAATCACGGCAAAGCCAGATACCGGGCAAGATATGATCGATCAGGATATAAAAAACGCCCCTCGTGATAACTGTGCCGACGATCAATATGCCTTTTTACTGTACGACGACTTCTCTGTTAGAACAATTTATACCAATAGCGCAGGTAAAGAAGTAGGAAACGTAGTGGTTAATAAGCAGGATTGCCCCGCGCCTGATACTGAGGTTGAGGTTGAGGTTGAGGTTGAGGTTGAGCAGAAAAATTAATCGGTTTCATCCACAATATTAGTCCTTAGATCGGCCTGATTCACAGACCCAAAAGCAGACGGCCTCTATTAAAGAGGCCGTTTAACTTCAAATGATATTCAATTTTTACGCTACTACTGGCTCCGCGTTTAACGCATCGTGAGCATCTTTCTCTTTTGCTCTTTCACGCTCTAATTCCAGCGCGCCACGGTGGGTTAAGATACAGAAGATAATACAGCACACCACGCCACCGAGCAGCAGATAGAAGCCACCGTCCCAACCAACCCGGTCGACCATAATACCGAACATACTGGTCCCTAAAGATGCCCCTAAGATATAGCTCAGGAATCCGCGCAGACCAACCGCAGAACCGACCGCAAAGCTAGGCACAATTTCCATAGTTTGAACTGAAGCTAAGAACTGAGGCACATAGATCAGGCAGCCAACGCAGGCAGCAAATACGGTAACCACCAGCAGAGAATCACTTTTCCAGTAGCCAAGCAGGCAGAAGAAAATCAGCACCATACTGACAATCGCCAGCGGCATACGACGACCACGGAACAGTTTGTCACTCAGCCAGCCGGCTAGCAGGGTTGATGGAATCGCAGCCCATTCAAAGAACAGGAAGGCCACGCTCATCTCTGTTTTAGTAAAGTGTTTAACCGTCAGCAGGTAGATTGGCAACCAACTGATAATGCCAAAACGCACCATATAGACAAATACGTCAACGAAAGAGACATACCAGGCATTTTTGTTTTTCAGTACATAGGTAGTGAAAATCTGGAATGCTGACATATTCTCCGGCGCTTTATCCCCCTTGAGCTTAGCAACGGGCACTTCATCCGGCACAATTTCATTCAACGGTGGTAAGCCTTCACTCACCGGAGAGCCTTTACCTACTTTTAATACCACCAATGCAAAGAATACGGCAATACCGGCAGGAACGATGTAGCTGGCAATTTTCCAGTGTTCAGTACCGACTAAAGCAAACGCAATCCCGATAATCGGCGCGACAATACCACCGCCAACGTTGTGAGATACGTTCCAGATAGCGCCGGCGACGCCGCGTTGTTTACGCGGGAACCAGTTGGCAATAGTAATAAACGAAGGCCCGACCCCCATTCCCTGAAAGAATCCGTTCAAAATAACCAGAACCAGAAACATCCAGAAGGCAAAGCTAAAACCTAAACCAATATTAACAATGGCACACAGGATCAAGCCAAAGGCCATGTAAACTTTCGGGCTAGCCTTATCAGCCAACGTACTCATGATGCCTTTGCTGATACCATAAGCAATCAACATACAGCTACTGAGCAAACCAATTTGGGTCGCAGACAGCTGTAACTCATGCATCAGATATGGCGTTGAAAGTGCAAAGTTATTTCTAACAATATAATAGGAGAGATAGCCAATAAATACGCTAAACAACGCCTGAACGCGATAACGATTATAGGTACTTTGTATTTGGTCATCCGGCACTTTATGTGTGGCAACCTTAGGTCTTAAAATTGAGAGCATAGCATTACCTTTAGCTGTAATTTTTAACTCATTTTTATATCGATATAAATAACCTAATACCATTAAGGTTATTTGATGAAAATAATTCAGATTTTAATAATATGTATATTTAACTGAGTAATTAATAGGTTTGATTTTATTAACGTTTGATAAGAAGGCCTAACCCCTTCATTCACAAAGCGCCACAGCCGTGCTGAGTATATTTAATTAATAAAGTAATCATGTTTCCTATGATGCATCAGCCCGGAGATAATGACGCTTGGCACCAAAACATTCAATATAGCTATAATGTGTCAAAACTAACCCATAATATAAAACCCATGAGTCAAATATTATCCATTATTATTTTTAGCTCGCCATTTTTCGTATTCTTAGGTTAAAATGAGTTAAATAAAACCGAATAATAAATAACGTCGATAAATTTTATTTCATTGTTATTTGAGCTGACTCACAAAATTAATCTGTGTTTTTAAATATTGGGCGACTAATAGAGTTGTTATCCTTATATATTTCAACACTTCCAGTTAGTAACAACGGTTGAAAACGTCATCAGTCAACACAGGAAGCCACCATGGCCCGCGGGTATCTGCTACTCTTACTTTTTTTCTCTAACCTGTCTCTGGCCAGCGAGTTAGTGATTGCCACGACGCTATCACCGGAAGCTACGGCTCATATTATCGAACAGTGGCAGCAGCAGCCCCAGGCCATTAATATTCGCACCCTCAACCGTACCAGCTCATCACTAGAGCGCCTGTTGAATAATCCGTTGGGAGAAAATATTGATCTGGTACTGAGCTCATCCCCGATGTTGCTACAACGATTGCAGGACAGCCAAAAACTGTCTTATTTTGAGAATAAAGTAGAGAGCAGTCGCCGCTTAGTGCCTGAATCAATTCGCGCGACTACCGTTGCCGTCGCCATTTCAGGCTATGGCATTCTGGTGAATAATACCCGACTGCAAGAAAAGGGATTACCGCCTCCCAAAACATGGGAAGATTTAGGTGACGCACGCTATCAAGGAATGATCCTGATGAGCAGCCCTTCACGCTCAGACACTACTCACCTGATGATTGAGAGCCTGTTAGAACAGCGCGGATGGCAACAGGGTTGGAGCAGCCTTTTACAGCTCAGCGGTAATCTGGCGACTATCTCCTCCCGCAGCTTCGGCGTCGCCAATAAAATCAATACCGGTCTGGGTGGTGCAGGCCCCATTATTGATAACTATGCCAACGTGCTACTGAACAATCCGCATTTGGGCTTCAACTATTTTCCCACATCCCGTGCTGCGCCGATGTTTATTGCGATTACTCAGGGCAGCCTGCATCAGAGAGAGGCCGGCAGGTTTATTGACTTCTTACTTAGCCCCGCCGGGCAAAGGGCGCTGAGCGACTCAGATTCAGGGAAGTATCCGGTGTATCCTTTATCCCCGGATAATCCGATGTACCATCAGCAATCTCTATTGTTGGAACACCCGTCGTTAGATTACCCATTAACCATTCAGCGCCAAAAACTGGTGCAATTGCTATTCGATACGGCAATTACCTTTCGCCTGACTCAGCTGCAGGACGCATGGAAAGCGCTGTATCATGCGGAGCAGCGGCTGAAACGGCCACTGCCGGAAATCCGCGCGCTGCTCACCGCAGTACCGATTACAGCGCAACAGGCATCGGATCCGGTCTATCTCAACCAGCTAGAGCAGCAGCCCGATTTTCGCGAGTCACAATTAATGGCCTGGCAGCAGTTCTTTCAGCAGCAGCAGCGGCTGGTAATTAAACAGTTGGAAATATTAAAATGAGTCGACTATTTCACCGGCTAACCATCAGTGCCAGCCTGCGACTGGCCTTTGTTTTCAGCGCCATTCTGACGCTATTTGTCAGCATTGTTAGCCTATATTCGTGGAACGTGCAGAGTACTCAGGTTCGCTATGCTTTAGATGATTACTTCCCCAAAATTCAGTCTTCATTCCAGTTTGAAGAGAATCTGACCTCATTGGTCAATGAATTTAACGACTTGCAGCAGTCGACTAACACCAGCAGCCGCCTGCAATTACGGGATCAAATTAAACAGCGGCTGGAGAAAATTCAAAGTATCAGCCCGCATTTAGATCAAGAGCGCCAGATAACCCTCAGCCAGCAGGTGAATAATAGCTACCAGTTACTTAATAATCTGGACACTGCGCTCTATAACAGCTACTTAAGCAAAGAGAAATTAAATGAAATTGCATCGAGAATTAACTGGTTACACGATGACTTCAGCAATGAGTTGAGCTCTCTGTCACAGGACTTAAGCTGGCAGCAATCGTCGCTATTAGAACAACTTAGCCAAACCAGTGATGTTAATAAGAGTCAGACATTACAACTCTCTTTACGCAACGTACAAAATGAGTTGCAGTTGGTCTTTGCCCTGTCCCATACCGAGGCCCAAATTGTCGATGCCTTACGTGAAATGCTAAAGGCCGATAGTGAAGAACAGAGCAATCTGGCCAGCCACATTGGTTACCTAAATTATCTTAAACAATTAACTGATGAGAGCACTCAGGCTCTGGCAAAACACACCAGTACCGTCACCCTGCGCCAAACGGTCTATTCACTGTTGGAATTGGGTATCTCCAAAAACTATTTGCCGGGCGCTATTGCTGAGAATAATCGGGCTCAGGAGTCACTGCAGGCCACCATCGGGGATAAGGAACAGGTTCTCACCCAGCTACGTGCTCAGTTAGAAAAACAGCTCGGCAGCAGCCATCTGCAGCTTCAAACCTTTAACCACCGGCTGGAAAGTATTATGCAAATCAGCGGCACGCTGATTGTCGGAGCGATGTTAATGGCGCTGCTGTTTGTGGTTTTGCTCAACTATCTGTATATCCGCCCAAGAATGATTAACCGCTTTCAAGCGCTGAATGATGCCGTAGCCCGCTTAAGTAACGGCGAGTTAGAGACTGAAATTCCGGTTACCGGTAGTGATGAATTAGGCCGAATAGCCAACCTTTTGCGCCAAACGATCGTCCAGATCAATCAGCAGAAGTATCAGCTTGAGCAAGAAATTGGTGAGCGTATCGACATCGAAAAACACCTGCGTACCACACAAAATGAACTGATTCAGACCGCCAAGCTGGCGGTTGTCGGCCAGACCATGACCACGCTGGCCCACGAAGTGAACCAGCCGCTTAATGCCCTGTCGATGTATCTGTTCAGCGTCGGGCGGGCCGTTGAACAAAAGGATGATGCCGCCGTTCAGCACTATTTAATCACCATGCGCGCCCTGATTGAACGCATGGATAATATTATTAAGCGGTTACGTTATTTTGCCCGGCGCAGCGACGGCGAGCAGTTACTGGGTTCTATCGACCTTTTACAAGTCATCGAGTCATCTTGGGAGCTGTTAGCCTTACGTCATCGACCACTTAAAGCAGAGTTAATTTATCCGCAGCCTATCAGCCCGGTATACGGAGACGATGTGCGGGTCCAGCAGGTATTAGTCAATATATTTACTAATGCGCTGGAGGCCGCTAACGGTCAGCCTCCGCGCATTATTATTGAGCAGCAAGAACAACAAGAATCGCTCATATTATCTATTTCAGATAATGGCAAAGGATGGTCTCTGCCACTCGCCGACCGGCTGTTAACGCCATTTACTACCGATAAATCCGTTGGATTAGGGATTGGCCTGTCGATCAGCCAGTCAATTATGGAGCAGTGTTCAGGCAGCCTGACTATCGCCTCAACGTTAGACCGCCATGCCATCGTCATTTTGCAATTCAGGAAACCCTAATATGTTAGATGATACTCAATCGATTCTATTAATTGATGATGATGCCGACGTATTGCAAGCCTACAGCGCATTGTTGCAGCAGGAAGGCTATCAGGTTTATCCCTGTAGTAACCCCCTGCTGGCACAGGATCTCATTCCGGATAACTGGCCGGGAATCATTATCAGCGATGTTTGTATGCCCGAAATATCGGGTTTAGCACTGCTTGAACAGCTTCATGCCGCTGATAACCAGCTGCCGGTGCTGATGATCACCGGACATGGTGATGTGCCGATGGCCGTTGAAGCGGTGAAAAAAGGGGCTTATGACTTTTTGCAAAAGCCGGTTAATCCGGTTCAGCTATTAGCGCTGATCAAAAAGGCACTAACCGAACGAAGAGATTTGATTGAGCAAAGAGAGTGGCGTAAAGAGCAGCTTGGTCAGCACCTGATCGGCCGCAGCGGGTGGATGCGAAATTTACGCCAGCAGTTGGCCACGCTGGCAGAAACCGATCTACCGGTTTGTCTGTATGGTGAATTGGGAACCGGCCGCATGATGGCAGCTAAATACCTGCACCGGCTCAGCGCCCTAAGAGATAACCCGCTAATTTGCCAAGAATTGACGTCTGGCACCGAACAGCCGCTGCACCAGTGGATTGAGCTGGCCCACGGCGGCTCACTGCTGTTAAGAAATATCGAGTACCTGAGCCAGCAAAATCAGCGTTATCTCACTCAGCTGCAAGATCGCCAGGCAGAGCGCCACTTCCGGCTTATCGTCACCAGCCAGTTACCCCCTGCGGAGCTGGCTGCCCGGCAGCTGTTAATTCCTGAATTATACTATCTGTTTTCAATGACTCAGATTGAATGCGTACCGCTGAGCAAGCGCCCCGGCGATATTGAAGATTTGTTCCGCCACTATTTGATTAATGCCTGTAAACGGCTCAATCGCCAGCTACCCCAACTGGGCGATGCCTTTATGAAAAAGCTCACCACCCGCCTGTGGCCCGGTAATGTGCGAGAGCTGGCTAACGCGGCTGAGCTTGTTGCGGTGGGCGTGCTGCCGATGGTCGGCCCGGTGAATACTCTGGCAACGGATGCCGATCCGACGCCGCTGGATGAGCGAATTGAAAACTACGAGCGCAGGATTATTATTGAGGCGTTGAATATCCATCAGGGGCGGATTAATGACGTCGCGGAGTATTTTCAGATACCGCGCAAGAAGCTCTATTTACGCATGAAGAAGTACGGGATTGATAAGATGGACTATCGCTATTGATCAAAGAGGTTAGGGCTGGGGTTGCACCGTTTTTGCCGTTACTTGAGCCCTTGCTTCTAGCCCTCGTTAGACCGTCATCCCGTTGAAAAACGGGATCCAGTCCTTGAATTTGACCTTTGGTCTGGGTCTAACAATATAAGGTCAAGGAATTAAGGTCAAAGGCTGGATCCCGTTTTTCAACGGGATGACGACCTTTAAAACAGTCAGATATAAACTTATTTTCTTTCTTCAACCAACAGTTGACCGATGTTCCCTCGGTCCGCCATCTCCAGATTATGGCTGTAATACATAAACGGGAAATGAGGTGATGAGGTGTTGTTAAACTTAACCAACAGTTCGACTTTCTCTTCCACCCAAACGGTATCCTTCCAGCCGGAGTCTTCAGGGCTTGGCTTAGCGCCGTTGACCGAACTGACGAAGAATGCGGCCCCCTGAATATGGAATGGCTGAGGTTTGGAAGTGGTAATAATCCAGCGTTCCCATGTGCCTTGAGAAGCATGCGTATCAATACGCAATGGATCCCAAATAGGGCCATTAATACCAGGAATATCATCACCCAGAATAAACTCTCTGGAGCGAACAATACTGCCGTCCAGGGTATCAACCGGTTTTAGCGTCGTCGGTAATTTATCGGTAGACAGTGCAATCAGGCCGGTCGGGCGAATTGTCAGCACTAAAGCTGAATTCAAAATGCTTGATGGTTCAAAGAACCCGCGCAGGCGATCGACTACGCTGGCAGATAATCCGGCGGTAATAGACACTTCTTCGCCTTTAGACATATCAATCAGCACTTCACGACGCTCACCCGGAGCCAGATTCAACGATGTAATGGCAATCGGCGCCGTCAGCAGGCCGACATCACTGGCAATCACCTGAAAAGGTCGGTTATCGCTTAAGGCCAGCGTATAACGACGGGAATTAGAGGCATTGAGTAAACGCAGACGAACCCAGCCGCGGCCGACTTCAACGTAAGGCCCGGGCACTCCGTTAGATAACAGGGTATCGCCGAGGAATCCGGATTTATCTATCGGCGAATATTCAGGCTGACCAAAAGAGTCAAAGTGCTTGTCTTGCAGTATTAAAGGAAAATCATTGATACCGTATTGGCTGGGAATATTCAGATTACGACTGATATCATCCTCAACGATCCACATGCCTGCCAGACCATTATAGATATGCGGCGCAATTTTATTCGGCGTGATGGCGTGATACCAGCAGGTCGCTGCCGGCTGGCGAATGGGAATAATAGGAGACCAGTCAACGCCCGGTGACATTAATCGAGCGCCATTGCCCATAAGAACGCCGGGCACCTGCAAACCGCTGACCGTCAATGCAACCGCTTCATTTAACCGATTGCTGTAAACCATCTTAACGTCATCGCCGCTGCGTACACGCACGGTCGGCCCTAAATAGGTGCCGTTAAATCCCCAGGTCGATACGCGGTTACCGGCAATAAACTCCCAGTGCGTACGTTGCATAGAGAGATAAAGCGGCTGGCCGCGACGGTTTTCCAACAGCGGCGGAACCGGTAATGCGACCTGAGGCGCGTTAGCAAAAGCCGGAGCGCTGGGTAATAGGCTAGCGCCTAATGCGACGCCAGTCGCCTGAAGTAACCTACGGCGGCTAATCGGTGCAGAGTTCTTATTCATTCAATGTAGCTACCATTAAAAACAGCCTTCAATTATAACAGCCAGAGATATGGATACCGAAATAACGGTATTAGAGATATAAACAGCAACCACATCGCTTATTGCTATAAAGCGCTAATGGGCGGCCGACACGGTTGTCGGCCATAAATCCGTTAATTAATGCTTACGATCCGCAGCTTCTCGCTCTGCGACTTCCTGATTAAGCTTCTCGATCTTATCGGCCATAATCTGATGGCAATGCGTTGCCAGTTCACGGACCTGATCTTTGGTATAACCGCTGGTATCAATCGGCGTCATCATCTCAACGATAACATGCCCGTTATTCCAGCGATTCAGATTAATCTTATTGTTGGTATTAGAAACGCAAATCGGCACAATCGGCACGCCAGCAGCAATAGCGGCATGGAAGGCCCCGGTTTTAAACGGCAGCAGGCCACGCCCGCGGCTACGGGTTCCTTCAGGGAACATCCACACTGAAAGATCGCGCTTTTTCATCTGTTCTACAATTTGATAAATAGTGTCGCGCGACTTGGTCTTATTATTGCGATCGATCAGAATATTACCGGTTAACCAGTAGAATGGGCCGAAGAACGGCACCCACAGCAGGCTGGTTTTACCAACGGTAACCGTTCTTGGCTGTACCGCAGCAGATGCCGTTACCATATCGTAATTATTTTGGTGGTTAGCAATATAAATACAGTTGCCGGTAACCTTAATCTCTGGATTCAGACGGTGCTCAACTTTGAGACCAAATAGCGGAGATAAACTGCCAAATAGCCGGCCAAATGTATATGCATGGCGAGGGTTACGCGGGCTAAATAGGCAATATAACGAACCAAGCAGACAAACCAAAATACAAAACGGAATAACAATAAGAGCACGCAAAATAACTAGCATATAAACCCCTTTCATTTACAGCCGATGAGTATACCGACTTATAAAGAAAACGCACTGATTGCAAAATACCTGAATTAAAACAGCGCCTGTTAGTTTTAATCCATCGTCGCCTGATATTTTCCCAATACATTCATACAAATGAAGTCACTCAGGCAACACAATACTATTTTAACCGATGCATATTAAGACAAATAAGTACCGAATAAGGAAATAGGCTGCCCTGATAGAGGGACAGCCTATAAGATATCACTGATTGCCGTGGCGCCGGGTACTCAACTCTCTTCGCCCGGCTGAGGCGGAGTATCCACATCAATACTGTCGATACGTTGTAGACCACGAGGTAACAGCGTTCCTTTACGCCCGCGCTCTGCCCGGAACTTCTGTAAATCTTCAGGTCTGAGCTGAAGTTTACGCTTGCCCACGTGCAGGGTCACAGAAGACTTCGGCGTCAGAATAAACAGATACGCAATGCGATCTTCACCGGAAGCTGCCTGAGCAGAAGGAATAGAAATAATTTTATTGCCTTTCCCTTTAGACAGCTGTGGCAGATCGGATACCGGGAACAGTAACATTCTGCCCGCCGCCGTAATCGACAGCAGCAGATCGTCTTCACTGTTTACTTCCAGCGGAGGTAATACTTTAGCGTTATCCGGCAGTGTGATCAGCGCTTTACCATTACGGTTGCGGGCAACCAGATCTTCAAAGGTACAGATGAAACCGTAGCCGGCATCAGATGCCATTAACAGCTTTTGGTCTTCGGCATTCATCAGAACTTGTTCAATCGTGGCACCTGACGGCAGCGTTAATTTCCCTGTCAGAGGCTCACCCTGCCCGCGGGCAGAAGGCAGCGTCAGAGGATCCAGCGCATAGCTGCGCCCGGTGGAATCGATAAATACCACCGGCTGATTACTCTTACCTCTGGCGGCCGCCCGGAAGCTATCGCCTGCGCGATAGCTCAGGCCACCCGGCTCAATATCATGGCCTTTAGCGCTTCTTACCCAGCCCATATCTGACAGAACAATGGTCACAGGTTCAGAAGGAACAAAGTCATGTTCACTCATCGCCTTGGCTTCAGCGCGTTCAACAATCGGGGAACGTCGATCATCGCCATAGGCCTGAGCATCAGCCAGAATTTCTTTCTTGATCAGGGTATTCATCTTACGATCGGAGGCGAGCAGAGCCTGTAACTGGTCACGTTCTTTGGCCAACTCATCCTGCTCGCCGCGGATTTTCATCTCTTCTAACTTGGCAAGGTGACGTAATTTCAGTTCAAGAATGGACTCAGCCTGAGTATCAGTGATGCCAAAACGCTGTATTAACGCAGGCTTTGGCTCATCCTCAGTACGGATAATTTCAATCACTTCATCGATATTCAGAAAGGCAACCAATAAGCCTTCTAAAATATGCAGGCGTTTTAACACCCGGTCTAAACGGTAGTTCAGCCGGCGAGTTACGGTATCACGGCGGAAAACCAGCCATTCGGAGAGAATTTCAACCAGATTCTTCACCGCCGGGCGGCCGTCCAGACCCAGCATATTCAGGTTAATACGATAACTTTTTTCCAGATCGGTGGTGGCAAACAGGTGGTTCATTACCTGTTCCAAATCGACCCGGTTAGAACGAGGAACCAATACCAGACGAGTCGGATTCTCATGGTCGGACTCATCCCGCAGGTCTTCAATCATCGGCAGCTTTTTAGCCCGCATCTGATTGGCAATCTGTTCCATCAGTTTGGCACCGGAAACCTGATGAGGAAGCGCCGTAATGACAATCTCGCCCTCTTCTTTCTTCCATACGGCGCGCATACGCACCGAGCCTTTACCACTCTGATAAATTTTACGAATCTCTTCGTGAGGCGTGATGATTTCGGCTTCGGTCGGGTAATCAGGCCCGCGAACAAAGCCCATCACGTCATCCAGCGTTGCTTTGGGATTTTCCAGCAGCAACACCGCCGCATTCGCCACTTCCCGCACGTTATGCGGAGGAATATCCGTTGCCATGCCCACCGCAATACCGGTAGTGCCGTTCAACAGAATATTAGGTAAACGCGCCGGCAGCATCTTAGGTTCTTGTAAGGTGCCGTCAAAGTTTGGCGCGTAATCGACCGTCCCTTGGCCTAATTCGCTCAGCAGCAACTCAGCGTATTTAGATAAGCGAGATTCGGTATAACGCATAGCCGCAAACGATTTAGGATCGTCCGGCGCACCCCAGTTTCCCTGACCATCGACCAGCGGGTAGCGATAAGAGAACGGCTGGGCCATCAGTACCATAGCCTCATAACAGGCGCTATCGCCGTGAGGATGATACTTACCCAGTACGTCACCGACGGTACGGGCAGATTTTTTGAACTTAGCGGCAGAATTCAGGCCCAGTTCAGACATAGCATAAACTATGCGGCGCTGTACCGGCTTTAGCCCGTCGCCAATAAAGGGTAATGCTCTATCCATGATGACGTACATGGAATAGTTAAGATAAGCATTTTCAGTAAACTGATGGAGCGGTTGGCGCTCTACACCGTCGTGAGTTACTTCACTCATAAAATTACTCTTTCCTTTCCCGTTCTAATTCAGCATCTAACAGTAAAACGGATCAATCCAAGACATATTTGCCGTAGCCGCCGCTTAATTAAAACCAGAATTAACTATTTAAGATGAAGCCGGATGATTAAACGTCCAGCTCCACCATATCGCCTTTTTCCTGTAACCAGTTACGGCGGTCTTCTGAACGTTTCTTAGCCAGCAGCATATCCATCAGAGCCATTGTGGTTTCACTGTCTTCCAGCGTCAGTTGAACTAAACGGCGAGTATTAGGATCCATGGTGGTTTCGCGTAGCTGTAAAGGATTCATCTCACCCAATCCTTTAAAACGCTGAACGTTTGGTTTGCCTTTTTTGCGTTTAAGCTGCTCAAGTACGCCCTCTTTCTCCGCTTCATCCAGCGCATAGAAAACTTCTTTCCCTAAGTCGATGCGATAAAGCGGTGGCATTGCCACATAAACATGGCCTTCTTCCACCATTTTGCGGAAGTGGCGTACAAACAGGGCACAAATCAGCGTAGCAATGTGTAAACCATCGGAGTCCGCATCCGCTAAGATACAGATCTTACCGTAGCGTAGCTGGCTTAAATCATCGCTGTCCGGATCAATACCGATAGCAACGGAAATATCGTGAATTTCCTGCGAGGCCAGGACTTCATCTGATGAGACTTCCCAGGTGTTCAGAATCTTGCCTTTCAGCGGCATAATCGCCTGAAACTCACGGCTGCGGGCCTGTTTAGCCGAGCCGCCTGCTGAGTCACCTTCCACCAAAAACAGTTCGGTAACGCTGAGATCCTGAGAAGAGCAGTCAGCCAGCTTACCCGGCAGTGCAGGGCCGCTGACCAGCTTCTTACGCACCACTTTCTTGGCGGCCCGCATGCGCTGTTGCGCGCTGGAAATCGCTAATTCAGCCAGCTGTTCTGCCGCCTGAACGTTTTGATTAAGCCACAGGCTAAAAGCATCTTTAATAATGCCTGAAACAAAGGCTGAGCTTTGGCGCGAAGAGAGCCGTTCTTTGGTTTGGCCGGCAAACTGCGGGTCCTGCATTTTTAGCGACAGAACGTAAGCACAGCGATCCCAAATATCTTCAGCACTCAGCTTAACGCCGCGCGGCAGCAGGTTACGGAATTCGCAAAACTCACGCATGGCATCAAGCAGGCCCTGGCGCAGGCCGTTAACGTGAGTACCGCCCTGCATGGTTGGAATCAGGTTAACGTAGCTTTCGCTCAGTACTTCACCGCCTTCCGGCAGCCATAATAGCGCCCAGTCAACGGCTTCAATATCACCTTCAAAAGCACCAACGAACGGCGCTTCAGGCAGCGTAACTAAGCCATTAACGGCTTCCATTAAGTAGTCCGTCAGGCCGTCCTGATAGCACCAGCGTTGCTCGGTATTATTGACCTTATCTTTAAAAACGATCTCAACGCCCGGGCAGAGAACCGCCTTGGCCTTGAGTACGTGTACCAGGCGGGACACGGAGAATCTTGGGCTATCGAAGAAGCTCGGGTCTGGCCAGAAGTGCACGCTGGTACCGGTATTACGACGACCGCAGGTACCGATTACGTTCAACTCTTCGACTATCGCGCCGTTCTCGAAGGCAATTCGATAAACCTGAGCATCGCGACGCACCGTGACTTCAACGCGGGTTGAGAGGGCGTTAACCACCGAAATACCCACCCCGTGTAAACCACCGGAGAACTGATAGTTCTTATTGGAGAATTTACCACCGGCGTGTAAGCGGCACATAATCAGCTCTATCGCTGATACGCCCTCTTCGGCATGAATATCGACCGGCATACCCCGGCCATCATCAGTCACTTCAAGAGACTGATCTTCATGCAGAATAACTTCTATTTTTTGTGCATGACCTGCCAGCGCCTCATCGACGCTGTTATCAATAACTTCCTGTCCCAAGTGGTTCGGGCGTGAAGTATCTGTGTACATGCCGGGACGGCGACGTACTGGGTCGAGTCCGCTGAGTACCTCAATGGAATCAGCGTTATAACTGGATTGGCTCATCGTTTGGTTTTCTAGACTAGTTTTAGGGCCTGAGAACGATCATTGTTTAGTTACCGATAAATCGGTTCACCTTCCGTGGTCGGGAGCTGAAGCATCTATTAAGCCGCAGCTAGCCCTAAGAAATCAATAATCGGGGAAAAATAGTGTTCAAAGCTAACAAAACTGTGGTTTCCACCAGATTCTACCGTTTGCCTACAAGAGGTGTAGTACGTGACCGCCCTGCGGTAATCAAGTACTTCATCTCCGGTTTGTTGCAATAACCAAAGTAAATCGGGTGCTTCCAGCGGTTCGATTTGCATAACCTTGAGATCGTAAATATGCCGTGACTCTATCACATATTGCTGGCCTGTGTAGGGATTCTCGTGATTTCCCACATAGTCCTGAAGCCACTCAAAAGGTTTAACCGCCGGATTAACTAATACCGCGGGCACCATAAAACACTGGGATAACCAGGTCGCATAATATCCGCCTAATGACGACCCGACAATGCCCAGAGGCTCGCCCGCTCGGTCTAATACTATCTGCTCAAGAAGTGCCGCAGCATCAGACGGATAAGGGGGAATCTGCGGGATCAACATCTCGATATGAGGATGATGCTCAGACAACCATTGCTTAAAACTTACCGCTTTGGCCGACTCGGGGGAACTGTTAAATCCATGTATATAAAGCAATGTTGCCATCAGTAGCCATCCGAGTTCATATCAGGTCTGAATGCATCACCTTCAAGGCGGCACACCGTAGTTTCAATTGAACCATCAGAATAAAGATCGATAAACCGCCAGCCGGGCGCTAAGTCATCAATAGTAAAGTTAGTACAGTGTGGCTTAAATTGCACACAAGTTGAAGGCGAGGCCAGCAAGCGTCGACCATTCCAGTCAAGATCGAGGTCCTGATGAATATGGCCACAGAGTAAGGTTTTCGCCAGAGGGTGTTTGTCTAAAACTTCAGCCAGCGCATGGCTATTACGCAGGCTATGCTGATCAAGCCATGTGCAGCCCGACGGCAAAGGGTGGTGGTGTAGCAGTATCAATGCGTGGCGATCGGGGTACTGATTTAAAGAACGATCGAGCCAGTCGAGCTGATATTCATTCAGTTCACCGTAGGGCGCACCTAACACCTGACTGTCTAATAAAATCAGAAACCAATCATCGCCCAATAACGCCAGTTTGGAAGGCAGAATCTCCGCGGCAGCCATCGCATCAACCATCGCCGGTTGGAAATCATGGTTGCCCGGAAGCCACACGCAAGGCGCAGGCAAGGTTGCAATACCTGCAGCAAAACGATCGTAAGCAGCAAGAGAGTGATCCTGAGCTAAATCACCCGTCGCGACGATTAAATCATAACCATGCCCTTGCTCGGCAATTGCGTTCAGCACCGCCTGAAAACTCTCTTGGGTATTAATGCCTAAAAGGGTTTCATCTGCACCGGCAAACAAGTGGGTATCAGTAATCTGTAAAACTCTCACTTTGGACCCACGAGCCAAAGGGAGTTGAAAAAGGCTTTCCAAGAGGTTTCCTTTAAAAGGCTAAATTTAGTAAGCTCCTGCTTTCTAAGTGTTTAATAAACCGGAACGGACATCGTTCCTTCCACAAGACAAAACCGCAGCCAATCGGCTAAAAACTGATTAATCTGATGTTTTTCGTCACGTTGATGTAACTTTTTATTAGGATAATCATAACGTGCTTTAAATCTAAAGATCTGTTGACTGGAACACACTTCTGCAACGAGCGCGTCATGATAAAGCCTGACATTTAACGTCGGCATGCTCCAGTAGGTGATTTTAGGGAATATTTGTTGAATGGAAACCAGCGAAGTATAACGAGTAGATTCTTTGGTTTCTATCCGGTATGTCGCACCGGCAACGTCAAATGCAACCGCGCTTCCAACTTGATCTTCACGGGGAATTAAGCGCCGTAGCTGAGCATAATTCATCTCATTTAAGCGCATCATTGCTGGGAAATCGGGAACGTATCGTTTCATGTTATCCTTGGTATTTCAGCTAAGGATCCGTTGATACCACCCCATCACAGAGATTCTCGACCCGGTCTCGCCATTGTTTTGTACGTCAATCATTGCAAAATCTGAATGCTATTATGACGGAAGTCATAAGCGTAAATAAAGAATCAATTAGCCAATCAGCGATATCTGTTAAGGCCAGCCCCTGATTCAAAGGTGATCGTAGGTCAATTCGCAGTAAAAACCTTTCATATCACTACCGCCGGTAATCAGCTTATAGACAATTAAATTATCATCGGCTCTACGGGAATAGAAGGTAAAATAGGAATACTGCATGGTGGCGACAAAAGAGAGGAAATGGGCTTTAATATCGTGAAGGCTTGAATCTTTAAGCACCACATCAATAAAATATTTATTGTCTGACACCTCTACGCTGTACTCGATAACCTGTTCATCGGCGCGAAAGAAATTCTGAATCTCCGCATCGATGCCGGGCTCGGTGATAAGCCCAATGCTACTAATGATGTTTTCGACTATTTTATTTGCCACATTGAGTTCCTTTCTATCAGAAACAGCATACTGTTGAACCGTTATCGAACCTGCATATCGATAGCCCGGAATGTTAATATTGAAAATACTCTTTTAATATTAGCAGCATCCGGACAGTTTGATAGTGATCTATGCCAATTATCCATTCCACTCATTGCGTAATGACGGATAGTTCAATTGCAGCCATTGGAGGGCGATAATAGAAGCCGCATTATCAATCATTCCGTCAACAACCCAGCGATAAGCCTGCTCTCGACTCACAACATGCACGCGAATATCTTCATTTTCTTCTGCTAGGCCATGAATGCCCTTTGCCGTAGAAGAATCCACTTCACCGACCATAATTGAAAGCCTTTCGCTGGTGCCGCCCGGGCTGGCCAAATAGCTCAGAACCGGCTTACAGCGGCCGACGGCAATATCAGCCTCTTCTTGCGCTTCACGCCTGATGACTTGCTCAATGTCCTCACCCGGCTCGATCATGCCGGCAACTAATTCGAGCAACCACGGAGTTTTACTGGTTTCAATTGCCGCGATACGAATTTGTTCGATTAATACCACTTGATCCCGCTGAGCATCGTAAGGCAGTAAAACCCCGGCGTGGCCTCGCTCAAAAATTTCACGCACCACTTCGCCACTCATCTCGCCGTTAAACAAACGATGTTTGAAACGATATTGATTCAAACGAAAAAAACCTTGATAAAGAGGCTGCTGAGCGATCATTTCGACGTCGTTCTTCCCCAAAGTGACCGGAGAGGGTTGAGATGAATTCATTATTTATTTCTCTATTTAGTCGATAATTTATTAGATAACGCTTATCTTGATCGGGTATATGTCTTCAATTCAACTGATAATTGCAAAGACTGGGTAAAATTTATGTAAATAATACCGATATGGCACAGATAGCTATCTTTATTATCGAGGATACTCTGGTAGAATTTGCGACTATATTATTATCTATCTGACAGTAACAATTAAGCAAAACAACATTATTGCTGTACAACAAGGATCGCCCATGAAAAAACTGCTTCCTCTGATTATTGGTCTTAGCCTAGGTGGCCTCAGCACATTGACGCATGCTGACAATTTAATGCAAGTTTATCAACAGGCTAAAAGCAATAACCCGGACTTACGCAAGGTAGCGGCTGACCGTGATTCGGCATTCGAGAAAATCAGTGAATCCCGCGGCGCTCTGCTTCCTCAATTAGGATTGAACGCTGGTTATACTCTTAATCGTGGATTTCGTGATAACAGTGGTAACCAAAGCGACGTTTCCAGCGGAACGTTGCAGCTGAGCCAAACGATCTTTGATATGTCGTTATGGCGCCAGTTGAATATCACCGAGAAGCAGGCCGGCGTTCAAGACGTTGCCTATCAGGCCCAGCAACAAACCCTGATTCTGGATACCGCTACCGCCTACTTTAACGTACTGCGTGCGCTGGATGTTCTATCCACGGTTGAAGCACAGAAAGATTCGATTTATCGTCAGTTAGACCAAACCCGCCAGCGCTTTAACGTTGGTCTGGTTGCCATTACCGACGTGCAGAATGCCCAGGCGCAGTACGACCTGACGCTGGCTGATGAAGTGACTGCCCGTAATAATCTAGAAAATAATATCGAACTTCTTCGCCAGATTTCAGGCATGTTCTATCCCGAATTAAGCTCTCTGGATACAAACCGGTTTAAAACTCAGCGCCCGGGTGATGTTAACAGCCTGCTTAAGCAAGCCGAAGACCGTAACTTAAATTTGTTAACAGCGCGTCTTGCTCTGGATTTATCTAAAGAGCAGATCAAGCTTCAACAAACCGGCCATATGCCAACAGTTTCATTAAACGCTTCGACCGGCCTGTCAAACAATGACTACCGCGGAACTAATACCGTAGGTCCTGACAGTTCAATAAACGGAAATACCATGGCTGGCATCACTCTAAGCTTCCCGCTGTTTACCGGTGGGCAAACTAACTCAAGAGTGAAACAGGCTCAGTACAATTACGTGGGCTCAAGTGAATCACTTGAATCAGCTCATCGCTCTGTGATTCAAATCGTACGTTCGTCTTATAACAACATCTCAGCCTCTATCAGCTCAGTGAGCGCATATAAGCAAAGCGTTGTTTCTGCCGAAAGTTCATTAGAAGCGACTCAAGCCGGTTATGACGTAGGTACTCGTACCATCGTTGACGTATTGAATGCGACCACAACGCTATACAATGCCAAGCAGCAGTTATCTAATGCCCGTTATGATTATCTGATTAACCAATTGAACATCAAATATGCCTTAGGGACGTTAAACGAAAACGACCTTATGGCGTTAAACGGTACCTTAGGTAAACCGATTACCACCATTCCGGTAATCAAATAAGCCCGACGATTAACTGTCGTTAGTCTGAAAAAAACGCCCCGAGCTCACTGAGTTCGGGGCGTTTTTTATTTGTATACAGAAAGCCAAAATCCAAACCGAGATTCAGCGCACATTTTTCTTATCAGCCTCTCGGATTCACATCACAAAGGCTATCTTTGCTTTCACTTCACGGTACTTTCCCTTATTCTAACCGCTGCTGATTAAAAGGGACTTTTCCCTATGCTGCCTCGGTCCGGTTGATTATCTGCTTCTCACAAAAATATCCGGCGACGCGGCGTATGAATTCAAATTTTAACTCTGGGAATGATTAACTATGAAGCGCACTAAAAATATTAATCGCGACTCTTTTCGCAAAGCATTCAGAATGGCTCCGTTAGCTATTGCCGTTAGCGCCGTGTTTATGCTTTCCGGCTGCGAGCAGGCTGACGAAACTGTTTCACTGTTCCAAAGCGCTGACGAGTGTAAGCAAGCGAATCCGGCCTTAGGCGATCAATGTACTATTGCTTACAATCAGGCTCAGGAAGAAGCGATAAAAACTGCACCTAAATACGCAACCAAAGAAGATTGCGTGGCCGAGTTTGGTGAGTCCCAATGTACTCCGGTACAACCTGCACAAGCGGGTATGTCTGCTGAACCTCAGCAAAGCGGTAGCATGTGGATGCCTCTGATGGCCGGCTATATGATGGGTCGTATGATGAGCGGCGGCTATGGTCAGTCACCACTGTTTACCTCTAAAGCAGCAGGTAGCCCGGCAAACGGTCGTTTTGTTGATTCAACCGGTCGTAACTATGGTGCATCCACCACTGGCCGCACGATGAAAGTCGATAAAGGCGCATTAGCCCCTAAACCGGCAACCACAACAACGGTTACCCGCGGTGGCTTCGGTGACTCTGTCAATAAACAGAATTCAATGCAACGCACCAGCGGCAATAGCAAAAGCTCAACATCCACCGGTAATGGCCGTTCATTCGGCGGTTAAGGCTAACGTTTAATGATTCGTCAATCTATTACTGAACGCCCTAACTGGCGCGATGTTGCCACCGATTATGGCTTTCAGTTTCACACCATGTATGGCGAGCCATACTGGTGTGAAGATGCTTATTATCAGTTTACGCTGGCTCAGATTGAAGAGCTGGAAAATACCACGGCAGAAATTCACCAAATGTGTCTGCAGGTGGTCGAAAGAGTGGCTAACAGTGAAGAACTGCTGGCCAAGTTTCACATTCCTAAGCACTGCTGGGAGTTCGTTCAGCATTCTTGGAAAACTCAGCAACCCTCGCTCTATTCCCGTCTGGACTTAGTCTATGACGGCAAAAGCCCGGCTAAGCTGTTAGAAAACAATGCCGATACCCCCACCTCACTGTATGAAACGGCATTTTTCCAATGGATGTGGTTAGAAGATCAGATCAACGCCGGTCATTTACCGCAAAATGCCGATCAGTTTAATAGCCTTCAGGACAAGCTGATTGAGCGCTTTGCTGAATTTAAAAATCAGCATGGTTTTAGCCTGCTGCATTTTGCCTGCTGCCAAGATACCGATGAAGATCGCGGAACGGTTCAATATCTTCAGGACTGCGCCAATGAAGCGGGCTTAGCTAATCAGTTCCTGTTTATGGAAGAGATTGGTCTCGGCGAGAAGGGCCAGTTTACGGATACTCAAGATCAGGTCATCAGTAACCTGTTTAAGCTCTACCCTTGGGAATTTATGTTCCGTGAAATATTCTCAACCAAGCTGACCGACGCCGGCGTCCGCTGGTTAGAGCCCGCATGGAAGAGCATTATTTCCAATAAGGCATTGCTGCCGTTGCTATGGGAAATGTACCCAAATCACCCTAACCTTTTACCTGCATATTTTGCCGGTGAATCTCACAATCTGACTCACTATGTCACCAAACCCCTGTTTTCACGGGAAGGTGCTAATATTCAGATTATCGATAACGGTCAGGAAGTGTGTAAAGTCGACGGACCTTATGGCGAAGAAGGAATGATTATTCAACAGTTCCAGCCAATGCCTCGCTTTAACGATAGCTATACGCTAATTGGCAGTTGGTTAGTGGATGACGAACCTGCCGGTATCGGCCTGCGTGAAGATCGTAGCTTAATCACTCAGGATCTTTCCCGTTACTACCCGCATATTATTCTGGATTAGTTAATCGTCTGACGATAGAAAGCGCCCTGAATATCAGGATGCTTAGAGCAATGATGAGGTAGTCTAGTTTAATTTCAGCGCAGATTTCGTCCGCATAATCAATATCGGAATATTGATTTTTCCTAGCGGACGAGAGGCGAAGTTTTTAAGCATATCGGGCTGCGGGCCTAGTCCGCCTAGGGGCACTCCGGTGGCTCACGCCACTACGACCCCAACGGCGGCCTCTCCCTCCGATTAGCTATTTTTAAGGCCAATTAAAAGCTATCGGAGTTTGCCATCAGTCTAAGCGCCCTGAATATCAGGGCGTTTTTGTAAAAAACCTATTCTCCTAACTGAACCGACAACATACTCAGCGATCCCATCTCAATACCATCAACCGGAATACTTACCGCTTCCTCACCGTTCCATGCGCCTAAGACATACAGTAAAGGTAAGAAGTGTTCAGGAGTCGGTGACGATAGTTTGCCGTCAGGATGTTGCATAAAATCGACCAACGGATGGTGCTCACCGCGATAGGTTAAGTTATTACGCACGAAAGAATTAAACGACTCTGCCCAGTCATACGGTTGGTTATCACCCTGCCATTTGGCCATCCGCAGATTATGTACCACGTTACCACTGGCGACGATCATAACCCCTTCGCTGCGCAGCGCGGCCAGTTTCTGACCTAGCTGATAATGATATTGTCCAGGCTGTGTTGCATCGATACTAAGCTGGACTACGGGAATATCAGCCTCAGGGTACATTTTAATCAATACTCCCCAAGTTCCGTGGTCTAATCCCCACTCAGTCGTATCAGATATTACCGCTACTGGTTCTAGCAATTTCTGAACTCTGGCAGCCAAAGCCGGCGAGCCCGGCGCAGGATATTGAGTATCAAACAGCGCCTGCGGAAAGCCACCAAAGTCGTGAATAGTCTTTGGCTTCGGCATTGCCGTTACCGCCGTTCCACGGGTATACCAGTGGGCTGAAACGGCCAGTATTGCCTTTGGTTTTGGTAAACGCTTAGCTAAATCACGCCAAGTCTGAGTATAGATATTCTCTTCTAACACATTCATCGGGCTACCGTGTCCTAAAAACAAGGCGGGCATTACGTTACTGGTCATAATCATTCCCCTGTTACCAATATGTGTGTTTATCTGCTGTGCCACCTATTATTGGCTATAATCAATAAGCTGACGGCCGGATGCACCATGGTGATTAAATATTTTGAATGTCAGAGCGGTAAATTACGCTTCTCTATTTAACCTATTTTACCCTCTGACTCGTAGTTTGATAGCCGATAACCATGATGAAGATAATCAAAAAAATTGAATGCCGTAGATATCTATTCCCTATTAATTAAATTGTTACTAACATGTTTTCTCTTTGCTGTTACTTTGCTACCATCTGACTAATGAGAATGATTATCAATTGTGAGGTTTTATGTCAGTTCCATTAATTCTTACGTTACTTGCCGGAGCCTCAACCTTTATTGGTGCCTTCTTAGGAATTATTGGTCAAAAACCGTCAAATCGCTTACTGGCGTTTTCTCTTGGTTTTGCTGCCGGCATTATGTTGTTAATCTCTTTAATGGAGATGCTACCCGCTGCACTAGCCACTGTTGGCATGTCACCGGTACTTGGCTACGGCATGTTTATTGTCGGGCTGTTAGGCTATTTTTTGCTGGATCGCCTGTTACCTCATCAGCATGCCCATGATTTGATGCCGGGAGAGAAAAAATCTCCCCGCAGCCTTAAACGCACGGCGATTTTATTAACGCTGGGTATCAGCCTGCACAATTTTCCTGAAGGCATTGCCACCTTTGTTACCGCCAGCACCAACTGGGAATTGGGGCTAGGTATCGCGCTTGCGGTAGCAATACATAATATCCCTGAAGGTCTGGCGGTTGCCGGCCCGGTGTATGCAGCAACCGGCTCAAAAAGTAAGGCTCTATTCTGGGCTGGCTTATCCGGAATGGCTGAAATTGCCGGCGGTCTGTTTGCCTTCTTCCTGCTGGGACCCAATGTATCGATGGTAGTCATGGCAGCCATTATGGCAGCGGTAGCCGGCATCATGGTTGCGCTATCGGTCGATGAGCTAATGCCGCTGGCAAAAGAGATCGATCCTCATAATAACCCGAGCTATGGCATTCTTTGTGGCATGTCCGTTATGGGTCTGAGTTTAACCCTGTTGCAGTTTTGGACAGTGGGATAATCGAGCCCGATCAACCATTAAAAAAGAAGCCGCTAATGCGGCTTCTTCAGACTGCTGACGAACGCTCGGACATCAGCGTTTTGCTCTTAAAAAAGCTTAAACGTAGGGAAAGAATTACAGGCTACTTCCTGTAGCCTGCCCTTTGGGCCAACACTCTGTGTTGTTCAAAGCCGTTCCCTACGGCTTT
>POVV01000319.1_pt1 | contig 35120 bp, 31 predicted proteins | sample 1560271 | NCBI WGS metagenome assembly POVV01 (sample SAMN08337232, study PRJNA429181) | Bioreactor metagenome, whole genome shotgun sequencing project. | biome: cows' rumen and soil; feature: anaerobic; isolation source: anaerobic chemostat enrichment culture, galacturonate as sole carbon... | reverse complement strand
CATTGCTACCTCATTCTATCTGATGAGATATATCTGGAAAACGCATACTTTGCCATTGCGTCGTATTGGCTTTGTCTTTTATCTTCTTGGAGCGATTGCCGTAGGAGTAACCGGATATTTGGGTGGTGTGTTGGTTTACAATGATTTATTGAGAATGTAAAATGCTAGTTAAATAAATCCACAATATTTTTTTAAGAAAAAAGAGTCGTATGATTTGTAGTTCTGAAATAATATTGTACCTTTGCAGCCGAAATAAAGAAAGCGTCATGCTTATGCACTCTTAGCTCAGCTGGTAGAGCAATTGACTCTTAATCAATGGGTCCAGGGTTCGAGTCCCTGAGGGTGTACTTTTTTTACTATAAGGGGAATCTGAAAAGGTTTCCCTTATTCATTTATAACCCATCGCGCTTATATTGTTTTTTTGCGGGATTTGAATCGAATCAATAAGCCCCATATGAACCGATATAAGTGGATACAATCTATGATCTTTTTCTTTTGAGATTGAAAACAAGCTCTACTAATACGCTCGGTCTCTATTCTTGTAAGTAATCGTAGTCTACTTCGTACATTGAGGGAAGAGTATTATTATCATTCGCACTTGTGGTAGCACTGGAAACAGTATTGAAACAGCTTGCTGCTTCAATACTGCGCTTAGATATTTTTCTCTGTTATATTATCTTTGCACAAAGGATTCTAACTCCATTTTCAATAACTTAGTAAATTTTGATTCTGTACAGATACTTATATCTGTTGTTAGGAATTTCCCATTATAAAAAACAGAAAATATCGTGGCTGGAGTTGGTGCGGCTTGTGCCTGCTCCATTGTTTCTAATTTTATAATCGTTAAAGGAATATTTTTCTCCTGTGCCAACACCCATAGAGAGCCGTTCACATAATAGTCGGTAAATGGACAGCGATTGGTATAGTAAACGACCAAGCCCTCTTTTTGCTTACATTCTCCACTCTTTACGCACTCTTTGAAAGAAGGATTTAAAGCTGTAGCATTTGCCTTTAACACCAACAATGAAAATCCATTCGGTAAGTTTTCTATGCTTTCAAATCCTTGACTTAATAGCCATTTGGTATCACTCATATAGTGAAATTTCTTCGTTCCAACCACCGTTACCAAACCGTTTTTACCTTGTGCCTTTACGTCGTCGATAGCAGAGTGGAGTAAGGCTTTAGCGTGCCCGTTTCCCTTATACTGTCCCGATACCCAAAAGCAGTTTATCATCAAGTAATTCGGTGCATCAACAGGAACCCATCCCTTTTCGGCAGGAACATATTCAATAAAGACCTTTGCCCGAGCATCCAAGCGTCTGAATACATAGCCATTATTAAATTCATTTTTCAGCCACGCTTTTTTCATCTCATAGCCTTCCGAGCATTTTTTGTCGGAAAAGGCGCAGCAAATATGCTCTGTATCTATATTCTCTTTTGTAAGTGTAATGTATTTTATCTCCATAAAAGCTCTATTTAATGGGTATATAAATGTTTGCTCTATCTTTTTCGCTATTTTCTTTTGAGTAATAGATATACTCCTCAAAAGCCATTCCGTGCCGAATTGTATATTCAAAATTTATACTGATATTATTATACAGCTCTTGCAATCCTGAACAACTCCCTCTTAAAGTATAAACGGCATACTTACCTTGCTGCAACCGAATGGTTCCAAACTCTCCGGTTGGAATCATCTTTTTCTGCACCGAGGCACAGGCGTAAAACCGACATTGGTTATAGTTAGTCACGTTGGGGTTGTCAAAGCTCAATCCGATAAAACGGGTTTCAGGTATTAGAGCTCGATTATCTTTCAGAAATCGCATGAGTTTGTTCCATGCCGTTTCGTACGGTTCTGCTTCACCATACTTACCCCATATACGAATATAGACTAACTCCAGTCCTTCAAAATGGCATACTTCAGAAGGAAAACTATTGCTATTGCCACTGCTTTGTACATAGCCCTCTAATCGGGAATGTAGTTCATCTTTGTATGCCTTAGGGGATATTCCAAACTGATTTTTAAATGCCTTTGAGAAAGATTGCGCATTAGCGTACCCAACCATTTCAGCCAGTTTAGCCAGACTCATTTCTTCTGTTTGCATGTATAGTACGGCCCGTTCAACACGTTGCCTTGCTATGTAGGCATACAGCGATTCATTCAACGCAAAACGCATGATACGAAGCAATTGCCTTTGAGATACATTGATCTCATCAGCAATAACATCCAATTGCAAAGGCAGATGCAGATTGGCACTAATATAATCAATGACCTGATTCACCTTTTGTTGATATATATTCTCTGTACTATCTCTCATAAATGCTGTTATTGGCAACAAAGTTACTCGTTTTGTTATGTATGGACGTTGTCCGATCTCGCCAAATTAATATTTTATTTCTAAAGGACGATCCAAACGATGAAAATAGAAGCAAATAATCGTATTTCCGTGAGCGAGTTGCTGTTATTTTGTCCATTTCAGAAAAAATGTATTGTTTATACTTCAAAGATCAGTAGTATGCAAAGTACAGTGTAAGCATGGTCGATGAAATCCGCCGACCTTTTCTAATCTAATTCTAATGAACCCTTAATTAACATCTAATTTAGTTTCAAAGCTCCTTTAATCTTAGCAACATACCTTTGCATCAAAATTATTTTTATGATGACAAGAAGGTATCTTTTATTTTTTACGACTATTTTGTTGCTGTCAAAAGTCTCTGCGCAGCAGCAACAAAATAGATTAGAACTAACACCCGAACAGATTGAGGCGATATTCATCAAGCAAAATCTTGATTTGATTGCCGAGAAAATGAATGTGTCGATTGCTGATGCAGCGATTGCTCAGGCAAGACTGTGGGAAAACCCGTCGCTGTCAATCGACGGAGTAAACCTGTGGAGTACCAACGCACAAAGAGAAGGAGAGCGCGAAGTGATACCTCCTCTTTTCGGATCGTTTGCCCGAAACACTCAATTTTCTGTCGAATTAAGTCAGTTGGTCAGTCTGTCAGGCAAAAGGAGTAAACTTATTGGCATGGAGAAGGTATCGAAAGAGATTGCGATGGCGCAATTCGAAGACGTATTGCGCGGACTGAAAGCCGAGCTTCGTAAATCTGTTTGCGAGATGATATACCTCTCCTCGTATCGAAAAGTGTTGGAGACTCAGTCACAATCGCTTTCGCTGCTTATCGACACTTACGCCAAACAGGTAGCGCAAGGCAACCTTGCCAAAAACGAACTTCTACGTTTGCAAGCCGCACTCTTTGAGGTCGAAAACGAACTGAACGAGATACAGTCAGCGCTAAACGGTGAGCAGAAAAACATAAAGGCATTGCTCAATGCCGAACCTTTTGTTGTCATAGAAATATTGGATGGCGCTCGTCGCATTCCTAATCCGGAACATTATGTATTGGCAGACCTCACCACATCGGCCATGAATGCCAGACCGGATGTTACAAAATCGAAGTTGCAAACGGAGTATTACGGCAAGTCGTTGAAATACGAAAAGTCGCAGCGTGTGCCCGATGTGACCTTTGGCGTGAATTATGACCGCCACGGAGGTGTATGGCACGATTTTGTCGGCTTCAGTATGGGAATGGATATTCCACTTTTTAACCGGAATCAGGGAAACATAAAAGCGGCGAAACTGAGTATCAGCCAAAGCAGCTATCAGACTCAGAAGCAACAAAATCTGGTTCAGCAAGAGGTGGTCGAAGCGTATCACAACTATGCCATCGCCTACGGATTCTATAAAAAGATCGACAACAACCCGCTGATCGGGGAGTTGGACAGTATGCTCGAAGTGTACGCCAATAATCTGATAGACAAGAACATTAGTATGCTGGAATATATAGATTTTATGGATACTTATAAGAGCACTAAACAGACTTGGCTGACGTCACAAAAAAACGTATCGGTACAGTTCGAAGAGCTTCAATACACAGTAGGAACAAAAATAAAATAATAAATCATGATGAGAATACTTTCAATAGCCGCGATGGCTTTCCTTGCCGTCTCTTGCGGCTCTGCCGACAGTCAGTCTGCATCCAAAGATGCAGGAAGTATCAACGACCCATTTTTCGCGAACGTCAAGACTACAAAAGCCACATTGAGCAATGCTGAAAATGAGCTGACTCTGGCAGGCAAAGTAACCGGCGATCCGGATAAAACTATCAGCTACACCCCTTCGATTAGCGGAGTGATAGAACGCACTTATTTCTCTTTAGGCGAGAGAGTATCGAAAGGGCAAACCTTGGTCGATATACGAAGTACAGAGTTAAGCTCGATGCAAGCGGAACTGGTGTCGCAGGAATCTGAGTTACAGATCGCACAGCGCGAATTGAAATCCGCACAGGCCATGTTCAACGATACCATGTTGTCGGAGCGAGAGCTATTGGAGGCTCAGGGAAAAGTGAGACAGGCAGAGGCTGCACTATCGAAGGTGCGAGCAGACATATCGGTTTACGGCACAAGCAAGGGTAACGGAGTCTTTTCCGTCAAAGCCGCCATGAGCGGGTATGTTGTTGCGAAAAACGGCTCATCGGGCAGCACATTGTCTGCAGATGGTGATCCTCTTTTCACCATTGCCGATCTTAGTTCGGTCTGGGTTATTGCCAATGTATATGCCGGCAATCTGCAATTTGTCAGAGAGGGCATGGAGGCCCATATTTCCTCGGTGTCTTATCCCAATGAGACTTTTATCGGCGAGGTAAACGCTGTATCACAGGTGTTTGATCCGGAGGACAAAGCCCTCAAAGCACGTATTGTCATGCCTAACAAAGAGATGAAATTCAAACCCGAGATGTCTGTGATGATTCAGCTCAAAAGCCGGATGCAAGGCCAACTGGTCAGTATTCCGTCAGACGCGGTTATTTTTGACCGGGACCGCTATTTTGTGATTGTCCGCCATACAGACAGTCGTTTTGAGATCAGGGAGATCGTGCCACAAAATCAAGACAGTAATATCACTTATATTGCCTCCGGATTGAAAGAGGGAGAAGATGTGGTGGTGAGAAACCAACTGTTGATTTATTCTGAACTGAAAGCCCAATAAGCCATGCACAAATTTATCGAAAATATAATAGCTTTAGCGCTAAGGAATCACGTTTTTGTACTCTTTCTGACCAGTGTTCTACTGGTTGCCGGAGCAGTTTGCTATAAGAATACACCGATAGAAGCATATCCGGACGTTACCAATACCCGCGTCAAGGTTATTGCACAATGGTCGGGACGAAGTGCCGAGGAGGTAGAAAAATTGGTAACGATGCCCATCATGCAGCAACTCAATACCATACCTCGAAAAACCGATGTGCGCTCTACGTCGTTGTTTGGTTTGTCGGTGATTACGGTTCTTTTCGAAGACGGAGTTGATGATTTTTTTGCCCAGCAGTATGCCTCTAACCGTATGCAAGATATAGACTTGCCTGAGGGGGTAGAACTCTCCATTGAGCCGCCGTCAGGCGCTACCGGAGAGATTTTTAGGTATGTTCTACGGAGCGACTTGCCGCTTCGTGAGGTTTCAGCTATCAATGAGTGGGTTGTACAACGCGAATTGTTGTCCGTTCCCGGTGTTGCAACCATAGCCACTTTCGGTGGAGAGGAGAAAATATACGAGATTAAGGTTAAGCCTTCCGAACTTGCCAACTATAACATCACTCCGTTGCAGGTTTATGAAGCAGTGGCAGGAAGTAATATTAACGTTGGCGGCGATGTGATTCAAAAAGGTAGTCAGGCTTATGTGGTGCGCGGAATGGGGCTTCTGGAAAGTATGGAAGATATAGAAAATATACTTATCGAGGTTAAGGGCAGCTCTCCGGTACGTGTTAAGCAAGTCGCTACGGTGAGTATGTCGTCTAAACCCCGCTTGGGGCAAGTCGGATTGAACGACGAAGACGATGTGGTGCAGGGCATTGTGATAATGCTGCGTGGCCAGAACCCCGACGAAGTGATTAAAAACCTAAAAGTAAAGATAGCTGAACTGAATGACCGCATCTTGCCGAAGGATGTTCGTATCGAGTCATTTATGGATCGAACAAAATTGGTACAGGCAACCATCAACACCGTGATGCGAAATATGATTGAGGGCATTTTATTAGTAGCATTTATCGTCTATCTTTTCCTGTTTAACTGGCGTACTACTTTGATAGTCGCTACTGTTATCCCCTTGTCGTTCCTCTTTGCCGTTGTCATGTTACGGATTCAGGGATTACCTGCCAACCTTATTTCAATGGGTGCCCTCGACTTCGGACTTCTTCTGGAGGGAACCTTGGTTATTGTCGAGGTTATATTTGTGGCCATGCTCGCTCAGTCCGAGAAATTAGGCAGCAGATTCTCTTCCTCATCCAAAGGAGGGCTGATTAGACGAAGTGCCGGCGGTGTTGCAACCCATATCTTTTTTGCTCAGGTCATTCTGGTGGTGGCGCTTTTCCCGATCTTCTCGTTCCAGAAGGTAGAAGGTAAGATGTTCTCTCCCCTTGCTTTTACGCTTGGCTACGCCTTGCTCGGATCATTGATACTGTCACTGGTATATGTACCTGTGATGTGCAAGGTTTTGATTACAAAACCCATAAAAGAGAAAACGAATGCCGTGAGCCGTTTTCTTATCCGCGTTATGCACAACTTATACCGTTTCAGCACGCATCACCGGAAACAGTCTATTATTGTATTCGTCATTTTGCTTATAATTTGTTCGGCAAGGTTCATGTTCTGGGGCACAGAGTTTATTCCAAGTATGAATGAGGGGGCTATCTATGTACGTGCCACCTTGCCCAATAGCGTCAACCTGGACGAATCTGTACGGATCACGAAGGAGATGAAGCGAAAACTGCAACAATTCGAAGAGGTAGATTTTATATTGACACAAACAGGCAGACCCAATGACGGAACGGATGCCACCGGATTTTTCAATATTGAGCTACACACCGAACTCAAACCGAAGCAAGAGTGGAAACGTAAAATATCGAAAGACGACCTCATCAAACAAATACAAGATTCGCTAAGTATCTATCCCGGAATCGTATTGGCATTTAGCCAACCGATTCAGGATAATGTTGAAGAGTATGTGGCAGGTGTGAAGTGTGCCTTAGTCGTCAAAATATTTGGTAGTGATTTGAAGCAGCTCGAGGAGATGGCCGATCAGACAGCCCAAGTGATAGGAGGAGTGAGAGGAGTCGAAGATGTGAATGTGTTTCGCAGCATAGGAGTCCCCGAACTTCAGATCAAGCTTGACGAATCGCGCATGGCAAACTATGCAGTATCAATGGCAGATGCTCAGGCAGTGGTCGAAATGGCTATCGGCGGAAAGACCGCCACTACTTTTTATGAGAACGAACGTATGTTTGACGTCAGGGTGCGCTTTGAGAATAAGTTCCGTGACAACGAAGATAAGATAGGCAATATACTGATTCCAACGATGGATGGAAAGCAGGTGCCGCTCAAAGAGATTGCCGATCTGAAATTTAATACCGGCCCTGCCTTCATTTATCGCGAAGGCAGTAGCCGATATGTGGGTGTCGGATTCAGTATACGTGATAGAGATTTGGGTTCTACCATCGAAGAGGCCCAGCGCAAAGTGAAAGAACAGGTTACATTGAAGTCAGAAAACAAAATGGTTTGGGCGGGAGAATTCGAAAGTCAGCAGCGGGCAACTAACCGCCTGAAGATGATTGTGCCTGCCGTGCTATTGCTTATCCTGTTTCTGCTCTACCTGAATTTCGGCAATATTAAAGACACGTTAATAGCCGTCAGCGCGATGTCTTTTGCCTTTATCGGCGGGTTCATATCGCTATGGGTAACCGGAACCACATTCGGCATATCTGCGGGAATAGGCTTTATCATTCTTTTTGGTATTGTTTCCATCGACAGTATTTTGCTAATATCCCTGATGAAAAACTTATTGCAAAAATATCGAAATATTGATCAGGCTATAAACGAAGCGGTACGTCAGCGAATAAGGCCGGTATTAATGATTGCGCTAATGGGGTCGATGGGGCTGTTGCCTGCAGCCTTGTCTACCGATATGGGGTCGGAAATTCAAAAGCCATTGGCTATTATGATTGTGGGCGGAGTCATTGTCTGTATGTTGCTTTCTTTCTCCGTCTTGCCTCATATTTTCTATTTTGTGTATCGTAGGAATAAGCTTAATACAAAAAAAATATAATATCTTTACGGTCAAAAAACAGACAAATACAATGGAGTTGCTTTTAATAGAAGATAATAGACGGATCAGCGAATTTGTTGTCAAAGGACTTGAAGAGAGTGGTTTTGCGGTCATCCTTGCCGAGAATGGCGTGGATGCCCGTAGAGCCATTTCCGAGAAGTCGTGGGATCTTATTTTACTTGATATCATGCTGCCCGACATAGATGGCATAGAGCTGTTGCAATACACTCGCTATAAAAAGATCAACACGCCTATACTTATCATGAGTGCATTGGGTGAACCGGACGATAAGGTAAAGGCCCTAAATTTAGGTGCCGATGATTACTTAGCCAAACCCTTTCACTTCAACGAACTTGTTGCCCGTATCAACGCTCTATTGCGACGATCAAAAAACGTTGATTTTGCTGAAAATATACTCCATTGTAACGATCTGGTACTCCACGTCGATAAACACATGGTAGAAAGAGGCGGTCGGGAGATTAAACTCACTTTACAAGAATTCATGCTGCTGAAACTACTTATGGAGAACAAAAATAAGATTATGTCGCGAACACAGATTTTGAATACTGTTTGGGGCATTAATTATAATTCAAACACCAATGTGGTGGACGTTTACATCTCTTATCTGCGAAATAAAATAGAGATCGAGGACAGCGAAAAATTGATTGAAACGATCAAAGGTCGTGGCTATCTTATACGTACAAAAGAATAACTAAAAATGAAAATACAGACTCGGTTAAGCGTATGTAACTCTATCGTTTTCGGAGTAATATTTGCTGCTGTTTTGTCGCTTACGTATATCGTATACTATCGTCATACGGAGCGATTGATATATAGCAATCTCGAAAAAACGGTCTATATCACTGCCCTGTTCTATATGGAAGAGGACGAATTGAATCGTGAAGAGTTTTTGAAAGTACGCACTCAATTTAACGAATTTGTCAATAACTCGCTCTATCAAATCTACGACCAAAATGATAGTCTTTGTTACGGCTCTAACTACCTGCGAGTTTCGCCCAAGTATATAAATGAGATACGCCTTAAGAAACACCTTAGTTTTTCGGATAACGGATTTCTCTGCCACGGTATTTTTTATGAAGATAATCAAGGAGACTTTGTTGTGGTATCACGCGAAAAAAGTGACAGCATCGGCCAACAGTTCGACCTGTTACTATGGATACTCTTGCTTAGCTGGCTGATAGGCACACTTGTGATTATTATATTGAATAAATGGATTTCCAATATCGCTTATCGTCCGTTTCGCAGAGTCATTAGGCAGGTGAAGAATATTTCGACCCATAATCTTGAAGTACAGATTGCATCGCCCAAAACAGCAGATGAGTTGCAGGACTTGATTGAGACATTCAACGACCTGCTTACCAAAATATCCGAAACATTCGTTATTCAGCGTAATTTTGTTAGCTACGTTTCTCATGAATTTAAAACTCCGTTGGCCGCTATGATGGGCAATCTGGAGGTTTTCTCAATAAAAGACCGCCAGCCGGAAGAGTATAAATTGCTATCGGGAAAACTTATTCAACAGATTAGCCAGTTAGAGGAAATACTCAACACATTAATCATCGTATCCGATATGCGGAACAATTCGGATGTTACCACACAAATCCGTATTGACGAAATATTATGGGAAATTATCTCAAAGGTTTCTAATATATATACTACTTCTGACATTTCCGTCCATATGGATATTCGACCCGAAGACCAATATATCCTCTCTATTACGAAAGATCGTACACAAATTCTTATCGCCCTGTTCAATCTGATTGAAAACGCCGTGAAATTTTCACAGGGTAAATCGGTTATGATACATCTATTCAACCAAGAGAATACACTATGTGTCTCAATAAAAGATGAGGGCATTGGCATTCCACCCGAGAAGTTGAAGAACATCAATAAACCGTTTTATAGAGCTGAGAATGCGAACCATATATTAGGAAGTGGCATAGGCTTATCGATAGCGTTACGTATACTTGAAAAAAACAGCATAAAATATACGATTGAATCTATAATTAATAAAGGAACTACCATTGTTATACGGTTTTGATTTTGTTTCCCCTTTTCCCTACTCCTCTCCGCCTTCTGTTTAGGTGGAATTGTTTTTTGGCAACTTCTTCATCGCTTTTTTATTGTAAACGTAGAGCCTTTCCTTAATATATAATTGAAAATAATATTATTCAAGCATTGCGGCAAACACTCAAAAAATGTGCTTATAGACTCAGACAGCAGCATGAGTTCGAAGATTTTGAAGTATTCGCGCGGTGGTTATCAGTGTATATCGATAATTGGGAGTCGTTTGATACGCTTTGCAACCACGCTATCAGGGCGTTTGTAGAGCAATACCTTCAATTCATATCCCATTTCAAAGAATCGACGAAATCAGATGACCGTCGGGTAAGATATTTTTAATTATGTAATCTCCCAAAATATGGATGCTTTCTATCCGATTGATTTGGCTGGCATTGACGCACACATTATCTTTGCATCAAAAGAATATTTGAATATATAAGTCTGTCTGATATAAGAGGCAGAAAAGCCATCGAATAAAAATTGTCCCATATACAATATAAGTAAAGATGATAAATAATAAAACAATAAAAACAGATAGAATTATCGAAATATCATCCCTCTCTCATCCTGGTGTGGAAATGTTCAGTGCCCTCACCGAAGCACAGTTGCGCAACCGACTAGAACCTGATAAGGGAATCTTTATAGCAGAAAGCCCCAAAGTTATCATGGTCGCATTAGATGCAGGCTATGAGCCTTTAGCCATCTTATGTGAACACAAGCATATTGCCGGCAATGCTGCTCCTATTATTGAACGATGTGGTAATATTCCTATATATACTGGTGAGAGAGGCTTACTTGCCAAGCTGACTGGCTTCACCCTCACTCGTGGCATTCTCTGCGCTATGCGTCGCCAACAACCACGTAGTGTTGAGGAAGTATGCTTCGGTGCCCGGCGCATCGTTGTAGTAGATGGTGTTGTTGATAGTACCAACATCGGAGCAATCTTTCGGTCTGCGGCGGCTCTTGGCATTGATGCGATTCTGCTTACTCCCACCTCCTGCGATCCGCTAAACCGCCGTGTAGTCAGAGTATCGATGGGGTCAGTATTCCTTGTGCCATGGACTTGGATGGATAGCCCTCTCAGTCAACTTAAAGAGTTAGGCTTCCGTACGGCTGCTATGGCACTCACCGAAAACTCCATTTCCATCGACAATCCGGTCTTAATGGACGAACCCAAATTAGCCATAGTAATGGGTACTGAGGGGGATGGTCTTTCGCACGAAACGATTGCCGAAGCTGACTACGTAGTTCGCATTCCTATGTCGCATGGCGTCGATTCTCTTAATGTAGCAGCAGCAGCTGCCGTGGCTTTCTGGCAACTTCGCACTACAATCTCCTAAATGAAACAGGTTTCCCTGGAAAAGCATTGAAGTATTTGAATACAGATTTATTCTGTTACATTGCAGATTGTTTGCAAGAGAATGAAATTCATTAATATAAATACCTATAAACCAATATGAAGAAACAGTTAATTGCATGTTGTGGTTTGGATTGCGAAAGTTGCGATGCTCGCAAAGCTACCATTCTAAATGACAATGAGTTAAGAGAAAAAACGGCTAAAAAGTGGAGCGTGATGAACAATGCACCGGAAATTACGGCAGCAACCATAAATTGTATGGGTTGCCGTGCAGATGGAGCGAAGTTTACGTATTGCAGTGATTATTGTGAGATACGCAAATGTGTAGATCAAAAGGGGTTTAACACTTGTGGTGACTGTCAGGAATTAGATAATTGCCAGATAGTTGGCTCTATTTTTCAGCATGCTCCCCATGCAAGAGAAAATCTTAAGCCATAATATAAAGAATTGAAAATCAATGCCGTTGTATCATGCAACAGCCTTGATTCAATTTATTTGCTCTGAAGGTCTTCCACAAATTCATTGGTGGTATATACCTTTCCTGCTAAAAGCGTAAAGTTTATTTCGGCGGCTATGTCTGCATCCATACCAGGCAACTTAGCAGAGGCTGTAGCCTCAAAAATAACGGCTGCTTCAAATCCCCTCTCTTGTAGTTCACGTAAGTGTGATTCAGCACATAAATTGCCCGACATTCCGCAAATGATTACTTTATTGACTCCGCGCTTCCTCAATTGAAGAATTAAATCGTTATTCTCCGGACCATAAATTTTGTGGGGAGCTGTTACAATTACATTCTTTGCATCATTGATATACGGCTTATAAATATCCAACCTATCTATCAGCCGTGATCACAATCATTGCAGGTATTATTCTTTTTACTTCCTCTACAGAACCCTCATCTTTTGTTGCAGGTCATGTAATATCCGGAGTTGGATTAATAACCCTGTGCGTAGCTACCGCTGCTACTTCATCAACCCGGTTCTCTTTCATAGCCGGAAACTCTAAGGCGCTAGGATCAGTATGTTACAGTATTTCGAGTAAAGTCATCTTATTAGCCAAGATATGGAGACATGAATTCAAATTATCTAACCGTATTCCTATTATTCCTATATTGACTGCTTTAGCATGTCTATTTTTAGCAGCTTTCACTTTCGAACTAGGCACGCTGAACGAAGATTATTTTATTCCTGCGCGAGTACTATCAGGATTGGGAGCTATCTACTTCACCCTTTTCTCTATTGTGAGTATTTTAGAAAGTGGCACTTCTTCAAAGTAAGCAGAAAATGATATAATGCAATCATCCTCTAAGTTGATAGTTTACAATAAATTAAGGGATGATTAGATTATACCAATTATAAAGACTGCTTCGCCAGCGCCTTTTCATATGTATCCAAACGGATTGTTACTGCCTAGCTTTGGCGATGTGAATGTGGGCGATATACCAGTAGTCAAAAAGATTGATTGTAGCTGATGGCGAAACCCATACACTTTTCGCCGATAAAAAACTCCTCGAAGAAAATAGATTGGAATGATAAAGTGGAATAAAATATGTATATCTTTGCACAAATATCTATTATTTCTTTGATAAAAAAATGTAAGAATGAAAAAGATGCTTTGCCCCCAATGCCAAATTGCCAGTATGTATGTAAAAAACGAACTCGGTCAACGCCTGCTCGTTTATGTAGATACAAACGGAACAGTCGTTCCTAAGAACCAAGAAGAATCGACCGAAGGGTTCGATTTAACTGAAGTCTATTGTTTAGGCTGCTCCTGGCATGGTTCACCCAAACGCTTGGCTAAATACGATCGAATGTAATAAATCCTTTCTTACTGAAGCTTTCTACCTTTCGAAAGCTATGCTAACTTGATTCTCTGATTTATAAGATGTCAATAATCGAAGCAGAATTAGTACGAAACAGATAATAAAATTATTAACTTAGCAGTCTAATTAACTATTGTCCTAAAAAGGGAAGCTGACAAGATGCTTATTTTAGTGAACAAAAAAGTATTCTTGTAAATACAAGTGGGCAAAGCTGTAGCATACTTTTTAGTCCTTTTCAATACCTATTTTCTTTTTTAAACTTACTCAATAATGTTTGCACTCTCTTCGGTTCTCAACTTTTTCGAATGAAAGATTTGTGTATGTTGAATTCGTTGATAAATGGTTTTTGCTGACTTTTGAATGCTTGCTCCCAATTGGCTTCCACCATATAGAATTCGGAGATGAGCAGATTGAAGTAGCGCTTCAATTCAGTGTTTGAAGTACATATTAGATTTAATGATATCGTATTCGATTAACACATTCGTATTTAAAACATTCTGAACTTGTACTATGTTATATTACTAATATAGATATAAAACACATTTTATTATTATGATGAATGTAATTGATATACCCGATAAAGGAACTAAAAAAAGAATCGTGATTGTGGGTGGAGGATTTGGCGGATTAAAACTAGCTCGAAAACTTAAAGGTGACGACTTTCAGGTGATTCTTTTAGATAAAAACAATTATCACCTGTTTCAGCCTCTTTTATACCAGGTAGCTACGGCAGGTATTGAGCCAAGCGCCATCTCTTTTCCGTTTCGAAAAATATTTCACAAACGTACCAATGTCCATATCCGTATTTGTGAGGCTCTCCGAGTGATAGCCGAAGAAAATACGCTTGAAACATCCATCGGTACACTCTCTTATGATTATCTTATCATTGCCACAGGCTGCGATACGAATTACTTTGGGAATACCGAACTGCCACTGCATACACTCTCTCTGAAAACAACTTCCGAAGCACTTTATAATCGCAATCAGATATTGGAAAGTTTTGAGAAAGCCCAAAACACCAATGACCTGGCAGCGCGTAACGCATTAATGACCTTTGTCATTGTTGGAGGGGGTGCCACCGGCATCGAACTCTCAGGAGCATTGGCCGAGATGCGTAAGTTTATTCTACCCCACGACTACCCCGATCTGGATATGACGCAGATGCGAATCGTTCTGATCGATGCAGGCCCCAGACTGCTTGCTGCTTTCTCAGAACAATCATCCGAAGAGGTTAGAACCTATCTGGACAAAAAAGGAGTCGAAATCAAGGTCAACTGCAAGGTCGAAACATATAAAGATCACCTCTTAACCCTTGGTGATGGAAGCTCCATCTCTGTGGCCAACGTATTTTGGGTAGCAGGAGTAAGAGCGAACAGTATTCCCGGATTACCACCCGAAGCATACGGACCGGGAAACCGGCTAAGGGTCGACACATACAATTCCGTATGTGGTTTCGAAAATATATTTGCTTTGGGCGATACGGCCTTTATGGTTTCAACCGATTATCCGAACGGACATCCTCAGGTCGTTCAACCAGCCATTCAGCAAGCGAAACTACTCGTTGACAACCTAAGCAGATTGAACCGGAATCTTCCGATGAAATCTTTTCTTTATCACAATAAAGGTTCCATGGCTACCATTGGCCGTAATAATGCCATAGTAGAGATGAAGAGAATCCGCTTTGCCGGATTTCCTGCTTGGGCAGTGTGGCTGTTTATCCACTTAATGAGCATAGTCGGAGTAAAGAATCGATTGTTCATCTTTCTCGATTGGATGTGGAGCTATTTCACTTACGACCCATCATTGCGACTGATTATCAAACCGGCCAAGAAAGGCCAGCCAACTGAAACTTAAAACCAAAACATATGATTTACCATTTCTTATTCCCAGCCAAGTATAACGATACAAGAGGATCATCCCTCCTACTAGTATTGCGTATCCTTTTTGGTTTGTTATTAATGCATCATGGATTGCAGAAAGTAATGAACTTCCAAGAACTCTCCCAATCTTTTCCCGATCCGATTGGTTTGGGTGTAGATGTGTCATTAAGCCTGGCTATTTTTGCCGAATTAGTATGCTCCATCGGGTTTATTGTCGGTTTCTTATACCGATTGGCATTAATTCCAATGATCTTTACGATGTGTGTGGTTGTATTCGTCGTTTTTGGGCATCAACCATTTTCTGCTAAAGAGCTTCCTTTTATCTATTTATCTGTATTTATCATTCTATATATTACCGGTCCGGGTAAATACTCAATTGATCATTTTATAGGAGAAAAATTAACTAAAAGAACGAAATGATATAAAAATCCTACTTATTTTATTTAAAATTCAATTAAACACGGTATATTTGTAGCAAATTAAGTTATTCGAAAACAGATACAGAATAAACTTTTTTTAATTCATTTATAACCTAATTTTAATTAAGAGCAAGTATGAGAAAAAGTAAATTGACTTTCGTTGCTGCCTGTGTTTTGAGCAGTACTATTTTGTTTAGTTCGTGTGTAGGATCATTCGGATTGTTTAATCGTCTTTCTTCATGGAACCAAACAGTTGGACATAAGTTCGTAAATGAACTAGTCTTTATTGCTCTGAATATTATTCCTGTATATCCTGTTGCTTATCTGGCAGATGCCTTGGTAATCAACTCGATTGAATTCTGGACCGGCTCTAATCCGATGGCAAACGTTGGAGATGTGAAAAAGGTAAAAGGTGAGAATGGCAACTACATGGTTGAGACATTGGAAAATGGCTATTCAATCACCAAAGAAGGTGAAAAGAAAGCGATGGAGTTGATCTACAACAAGGATGCTAATACATGGAATGTCGTAGCCGAAGGACAGACTACGGAATTATTAAAGATGAATAATGACGGTACAGCAGATATGATGCTGCCCAACGGCAAAACGCTGAATGTATCTTTAGATGCCAAAGGAATGATGGCTGCACGTCAAGTTGCCATGGATAACTTGATGTTTGCTGCACGCTAAGTGCCCTTCCATAAGTTTTCTTAGCGTATACTTTACTCCCATAAAATTGATATCGCATAAACGAAATCAATCTTATGGGAGTTTTTTTATGCCTTTTAGAAAGGATATCCTACGGCAAAATGAAAAGCAAAATCACGACTGAAATTGGGATGCGTAATCGGATAGCGATCTTTACCACTCTTATAGACCGGATTAATTGCTTTCATACCTCCATCAAAACGAAGCACAAAGAAGTCCAGATCCAATCTTACGCCTAATCCATAAGCCACTGCTATCTGTTTATAGAATTCATTAAACTTGAATACACCTCCGGGTTGATTGTCATAATTACGGATGGTCCAGATATTACCCGCATCGACAAACAAGGCTCCTTGCAGTTTCCAGAATAGCTTGCTACGATACTCTATACTTGCATCAAGTTTGATATCACCAGATTGATTCAGGAAGTTTCCATCGCCAGGGAATGTTCCCGGACCTAAATTACGTACCGTCCATCCGCGTACACTATTGGCACCTCCTGCAAAATATTGCTTTTCAAAAGGGATGGTTTTAGCATTTCCATAAGGCACCGCCACTCCTACGCCTACATGAAAAGCCAAAGAATTGCGATAGTCTATTTTAATATTCTTTGCAAAGTCAAAGTCGCCTTTTAAATACTGTGCATAGGGAATATTTAAAATGGCATATTCTCCATCACCATTCTTGCGCAGCCCCGTAGCTTTTGATAAAACATAGAGCAGGTTACCGGCCGACTCAATATTGGCACGAATAGAGTATGAATTGGTTGTAATCGTATTATTCACCAAGGAGCTTCCCATGCTATTATAATTATAGCTATATCCCATTCGCACAATCAACCTATTTTTATAATTGTAATCAAAAATGTCTCCTTGTCCCTTATCTTCATAATCCTGACGAAACGTTTCAGAGATCCAGGGCAGGTAAAGATAACTGATATCAATCAGATCTATACGGTGCTGAATGCGTTGCCGTTGTGCCCATTTATAACTCCATGAAGCAGAAGCAATGGTGCGCGAGAACTCCGGACGCACCTGATAATTGTATTGCAATCCCAACTCGGTCGTCGCCCGAATCTTCCGTTTAAAATCCGAGGATAGGAAAGGAAAAAGAAAATTGGGAAAGTTCACACTCGTTTCTACACCATATTCCAGATAGTTGTTATTACGATAGTCGCCTTGTAGCCCGGTTATGGCTTCGTATGCACCACGAAACTTCACCATGAAAGTTTCTGATCCTTTAAACAAGTTTCGGTGCTGGAAAGATACCGAAGCAGCTGCTCCTAAATCGCCCGCTGAGTTTGTTCCTTCTACCTCAAAAGCAACCGATTTATGCTTACTTTTGGTAAGCATAACGTAGCAATTAAGTTTAGTCGTATCGCCTATCTGTGTTTCAACAAAGCGAATATTCGTATATTTCAAAGCCGGCAGGCGTCCGAAGTTTGTATACGTACGTTGTACCGCCTTTTCGTCATAAAGTTCACCCGGCGCAAAACGGAGATTATCGGTTAGTACTTTGGGGCGCAAATATAGTTTATCCTTATAATAGATAGGGAATCCGTTATAATGAATCGAATCATTTATATTAATGCTACTCAGAGCCGATGATTGCAATACATCATAGTCTGCTATGAAACTAACCTTATTTATCTTATATAAAGGATGGTTCTTGGCTTCGTCGGCTTGATGTTTCTTATAACGCTGCAAATGCAGCGTTAAATCGACCAGATAGGTATCACGTATCGTATCGGCTGTGTAGCTTATATAATCCTTATTAAATTTAAAATAACCATTCGAAAGCAGATTATCGGTAATACGCTGCCGTTCGGCATCCAATTGAGTCACATCAAACAGCATACCTTCCTTTAGTAAAGTACGTGCCGAATCTTTTTGAATTTGTTCGGCTATTTGAGGATCGGAAATGGTATAATTCAATGAGCGAACAGTGTATGGACGCCCTGCATTAATCTCGTAATCCAACTTTATTTTTTTCTTCTTCACCGAGGTAACATGCTTTACAGTCGCACCCATATAACCCATGTTTTGCAATGCTTTTGTTAACTCTTCCTGCGAGCGTTGTGCATCTGCTTCACTATAAACGACAGGTGCATCGCCAATGCGTCGAAAAAACTTATTATACCACCGGGTAGAATCCTGTCCGGAAAAGTTATAAATATATAGTTGGGTTTTGATCAGACTAAACCATTTGGTGTTTGGGTTTTGGCGTATATAAGGCCGTAAACTGGAAGGTTTAATTTCTTTGTTGTTCGTATGTACTTTTACTTCGTCTAGTAAATAAGCACCTTCAGGCACAAACTTGGTAGCTGTACACGAAGCCAATGATAGAATTGAAATAGAAAATATGGTGTAAAAAAGACCTCTTCTCATACGTTATACTGCATCAAATTATTCGATACGTTATGCAAATATGAGAATAATATTTAAGCTACACAAGAAAGATGAATTTCAATTATATTGAATCGGGTTATCCAAAACTAAATTCAACTGATTTTTCTATGGGCGATACGGTAATTATCCCTTTTTCTCTCCTGATATGCACTTGATTTTCTCTGGCCAACCAACCAACAGCCAAAGATATACTCTCTACGCTTAGATCAAGCTTTCTAGCCAATTCTGGGATCGTAATTTTGTCTACTACTCTCAACGCATGCCAGACTTTTCCTGAGTGTTCTCCAATATTCTTCTTTTCCATAATTTATTCAGATTTAGTAATCATTCATAATAAAAAATCGTTCTAGGCATAAGCTACCTATAGTTAAAACAAATAAATGAAATGAATAGTTTGCATTTCACGCCTTTTTGTTGCAATTATAAGACATTTATAGGTGACTTATTACGATTATCGTAGGAGACGATAAGCCTGTATGCCACTCTCCCATTTCGTGCTCCGGCAAATAATCTGTAGAAAATAGAGCAAACAGCGTGAGTTATTGAGAATATCTTTATAGATTTGTCCTAAATTACAGTTATTATGACATTATTGAGCAAAAACAAAATCAAGTATATCCGTTCTTTAGAGCTAAAAAAGATTCGTAAGGAAGAAAAAGTGTTCTTGGCTGAGGGGCCTAAATTGGTCGGTGATCTGTTGGGACGTTTTCCTTGCCGCTTTCTTGCAGCAACTCCAGATTGGTTAAATGAACACCCGGTGCTTCCGGTGCAAGAGGTAAGCGAAGCTACATCGGACGAACTTTCGCGTGCTAGTTTGTTGAAAACGCCGCAGCAAGTACTTGCCGTATTTGAACAACCCGAACACTTATTTGATACCGAAGCTGTTCGGCAGTCACTATGCCTGGCTCTCGACGATGTGCAAGATCCGGGCAATCTGGGCACCATCATCCGACTAGCCGATTGGTTCGGTATCGAGCATATCTTCTGCTCACCCAATACCGTCGATGTATACAATCCTAAAACCATTCAGGCTACAATGGGCGGTATTGCACGTGTTAAAGTGCATTACACTCCCCTGCCCGACTTGATTCGCTCTTTAGGCGATATGCCGGTTTACGGCACTTTTCTGGATGGAAAGAATATGTATGAACAGCCATTGTCTGTTCATGGACTCATTGTGATGGGTAATGAGGGAAATGGAATTGGTGTCGAAGTAGAAGAGTTGATTAATCGAAAATTATATATTCCTAATTATCCGATAGAGCGGGAAACATCCGAATCGCTGAATGTAGCCATAGCTACCGCAGTTGTCTGCGCTGAGTTTCGGCGACAGGCTGCATGGTCGTAAAGTCGAAAGGAAAAAGCAGAAAAGCGGAAAAGGATTTTTCCGCTTTTTCTGTTGATAATACAATCACTCCCGGCGTCCATTCTACCGACTCTATCTCTTCGGTCAACGGAAAGTAACGCACCACCCTTCCTTCGTCAAGTTCGACTACGTATTGTTTGAGAAACCCCATATCGGGTACAAACAGATAATGTGATGCAAAACGTTTCATTGCGGGAATAAAAAATAAGTTTAATTTCGTTGTCTATTCGACGTACCCACCTGTTGCCTACGATGCGTACGGCGGTCTTGCTGTAATTGCAACCTTTCCTGTTGGATACGCTCTTCCGTCTCAATTTGTTCGGGTTTGATTTGGCGTATTTCATCGCTGCGTTTATTCAACTCCTCGGGGCGCAATCTAGGGTGTACCTTTGCCGAGTCGGCAGGCATATCTGTTTTTGCTCTTACGGAATCTCCTTTATGCGCCTTGATCGAATCGGCCTGCAATGAGTCCTTGGCGGCCGATGACAGTGTATCGGTACAATGATAGCGCATGAGGCGTATTTTATCAGTCAGTAGCGTCCGAGGCTTCTTGTCGGCAGGATAATAAACAAATCCTTTCACCTCTTTGATTGCACCCAGCGTATCCGAATACAGTTTAATATGCTGCATGCCCGAATCAAAAATACGTTTCACTTTGCTAATGGTGCTATCGTTTTCATAAACAATCTGCATAGCCATAATAGCAGCATGTGCCGTATCGGGTTTACCTTCGATAAACAGATAACGCATTTCCCATAAAAGAGTATCTCGTTTCTTAAAATTAGAATCGGCAGGTATGGTAAACGTCATCCGGTTGTTGAGTGGCATACCGGTCAAGACATTCAATTGCCGTCCGAACCAGATGTTGATACTATCTCCCGGAGGGGTTATCTGTGGTTTTTTATCGCGCAATGCAATCAGATGGTTTATTTCGTCACGTTGTGTCCGAAGGCGTTTACTAATTCTTTCGTACATTTTGGCCATTATATCAGTATGACGTGTGTACCACACAAGTGATGAATCAAAAGCAGCTTCTGTAGTGCCGTGTTTCTTAAATACAGCTTCGGTATACAGTACTCTTTTATAGTTTTCATCGTATGGCAGATTTTCTCCCAGGGCTTGAGCCATGTGATAGTCATACAGCAAATCTTCCATTTGAGACTCGGGTATAACACTATCGGGTTTCTTGACCTCGCAACCTACCATTAGTAAGGCTGTTAGAAAAACACAACACAACTGAATACGAAAAAACTTCTTCATTACCTATTTTTACTTTGATTCGATAGAATGATATGACTCGTTTAGGTATTTGCTATAAAACAAAAGCAATGCAATGATACCACAACTAATAGCTGCATCGGCGAAGTTAAAGATCGGACTAAAGAAGATAAAATGCTCGCCGCCTACAAAAGGCATCCAAGTAGGCCAGTTGGTATCAATAATAGGGAAGTAGAACATATCGACCACCTTACCATAAAACCACGTAGAATATCCTCCCCCTTCGGGCATGAAGCTGGCAATCTGCGAATGTGTACTTTCATTAAACAAAACGCCGTAGAATACACTATCGATGATATTGCCTAATGCACCGGTGAAGATCAATGAAACACAAACGACGTATCCTGTTTTAAAGCCGCGCTTAATAATTTTTATCAGATACCAGGCAATCAATGCTACCGCTACGATTCGGAAAGTAGTAAGAAACAATTTGCCGAATATCTCCATACCAAAAGCCATACCATTGTTTTCGGTAAAATAGATATAGAACCAATCTGTAACATGAATACTTTCGTGCCAGTACATATGAGTTTTAATCCATATCTTGATGATCTGATCAATAATCAACACTGAGAAGATAATCAACAGCGAAATTTGTCCTTTCGTGAGTATTTTTTTCATTATTAATAAAGCTGTAAGTTACGAATTACGAGCTACAAATACAAGTGTTGCAGTATATACATACTGCTTTGCTTGCAAATTGTAGCTCGTAATGAATAACTAATTTATTTCTTTCCATTATTTTTTGCCTCAATGCTCAATGTAGCATGAGGTACGGCACGCAGACGCTCGGCAGGAATCAATTTACCGGTTTCCCGGCAAATTCCGTAAGTTTTATTTTCAATACGTACCATAGCACCTTGCAAGCTCTGAATGAACTTTAATTGACGCTGAGCCAGACGGGTCGTCTCCTCTTTCGACAATGTATTCGCTCCTTCTTCAAGCACTTTATAGGTAGGTGACGTATCGTCGGTATCATTACCATCCAATCCCATCAAACTCATTTTCAACTGATCGTAATCGCGTTGTGCCAAATCGAGTTTTTCTTTAATAATGGTGCGGAACTCATCGAGTTCAGCATCCGAGTATCTCGTTTTTTCTGCCATTTCTTTACTAGTTTAAAAGGTTATTATTTTTTATTATTCTTTTACGACATTGACAAATAGGGAGAAGTCGTCAAAATTGAGCTCTGTACCGTCTGTCACTTCATCTGCCAATTTCAAAGGCGGTATGCCTAATACCTGGTTACAAATATAACTATTATATTCATTTACCGCATCATCTGTCTGCGGATTTTTCGACAATGTGATGTTTATCTTATCCGTTATTTCAAAGCCACTCGATTTACGTATATTCTGAATACGATTAACCAATTCGCGCGCAATCCCCTCACGACGAAGCTCTTCAGTAATGGTAACCTCCAATGCCACCGTCAGTTTTCCTTCATTGGCTACCAACCAACCAGGAATATCTTCACTAAATATTTCCACATCGGCAGTCTCCAAGATGGCTTCTTCGCCATTCAAATTCAATACATAACGGCCGTTTTTCTCTAATTCGGCAATTGCTTCCTGAGACATTTCGGCTACGGAAGCAGCAACTGCTTTCATCTGTTTGCCAAATTTTGGTCCCAGTTTTTTGAAGTCGCACTTCACTTTTTTTACCAATACACCGGCAGCTCCATCTACAAATTTGATATCCTTTACGTTCACCTCATTCATGATTAGCGCCTTCACAGCTTCGATGTGTGCTTTCTGCTTCTCGTCGGTTACCGGAATCATGATGCACTGCAACGGCTGACGAACTTTGATATTCACTTTGCGACGCAGAGCCAATACCATAGAGGTAACATCTTGAGCCATTTTCATGCGATCTTCCAGCTCCTTATCAATCACCGCCTCCTGGTATTCGGGGAAACGAGCCAAGTGAATAGAGACAACCTGATCGCGTCCGGTAGCCGTAATCAAATCTGTGTACAATCGGTCGGCATAGAACGGTGCAATGGGTGCCATCAGTTTAGCAACTGTTTCGAGACAGGTATACAACGTTTGATAGGCCGAAAGCTTATCTTGTGTGAACTCTCCACCCCAGAAACGTTTACGGTTCAAGCGAACGTACCAGTTAGACAGGTTATCGTTAACGAAATCCGAAATCAAGCGTCCGGCGCGTGTGGGTTCGTATTCGTTATAGCACGTATCTACTTCTTTGATCAGTGTGTTCAGTACCGATAGGATCCAGCGATCAATTTCGGGACGCTCGTTCATCGGCACATCGGCCTCTTTGTATTCGAATCCGTCTACATTGGCATAGAGCGCAAAGAACGAATAGGTATTGTAGAGTGTGCCGAAGAATTTGCGACGTACCTCTTCGATGCCTTCTACATCGAATTTCAAGTTATCCCAAGGAGATGAGTTGGTAATCATGTACCAACGCAACGGATCGGAACCGTACTTTTCGATGGTCGAGAACGGATCGACAGCATTGCCCAAGCGTTTCGACATTTTGTTACCGTTCTTATCGAGCACCAAACCGTTGGATATAACGGCTTTGTAAGACACATTGTCGAATACCATCGTTGCAATGGCATGCAAAGTAAAGAACCAGCCACGTGTCTGGTCTACCCCTTCGGCAATGAAATCGGCCGGGAATACCTGGTGGCTGTCGAGCAACTCTTTATTCTCGAACGGATAGTGAATCTGTGCATAAGGCATCGCACCCGAGTCGAACCAAACATCGATCAAATCTGTTTCGCGATTCATGGGCTGGCCTGTTTTCGATACCAGAATGATATCGTCGACGTATGGGCGGTGCAGATCTATTTTATCATAATTCTCGCCATTGTATGCGCCCGGCACAAAGCCTTTGTCCTTGTACGGGTTGGAGGTCATGAAACCGGCAGCAACCGATTTTTCAATCTCATTATAAAGCTCCTCGACTGACTCGATGCAGATTTCCTCGGTATTATCTTCGGTACGCCAGATAGGTAGCGGAGTACCCCAATAGCGTGAGCGGCTGAGGTTCCAATCGTTCAGGTTTTCGAGCCACTTACCAAAACGGCCTGTACCGGTCGATTCGGGCTTCCAATTGATGGTCTTGTTCAACTCCATCATGCGTTCTTTGCACGCAGTAGAGCGGATAAACCAGCTATCCAACGGATAGTAAAGCACCGGTTTATCGGTACGCCAGCAGTGCGGATAGTTATGCACATGCTTTTCTATTTTGAAGGCAAGATTGCTTGCTTTCATCATCATACACAGACTTACGTCGAGTGTCTCGTCCTGATCGGTCAAGGTATCGTCATAGGCATTCTTCACATAACGTCCGGCGTATTCCTGATACAGTTCCACATTGACGCGCTCTTTCACAAACGTATCATCGAGTTCGTCTAAAGTGTAGAATTTACCGGTCAGATCGACCATCGGACGCAACTCGCCTTTTTTATTGATCAGTTGCAACGGAGGTACACCTGCATTTTTAGCAACCAAGGCATCATCGGCACCAAAGGTTGGGGCAATGTGTACAATACCCGTACCATCTTCGGTTGTTACATAATCGCCCGGAATCACACGGAAAGCACCTTCGCCCGGATTAACCCATGGCATCAACTGCTCGTATTCCATACCGACCAGATCGGTACCTTTGTATTCGGCAATCACCTTGAAAGGAACCAGCTTATCGCCCACGTTATACTCTTCAAGATTCAGTTCGGCGGCTTTAGGGTTGAAGTGTGTATGCAACAGAGCTTTGGCCAGCACCACCGTAATAGGCTGCCCGGTATAAGCATTGTAAGATTGCACGGCTACATAATCAATTTTAGGGCCTACACAAAGTGCTGTATTCGAAGGAAGTGTCCAGGGAGTGGTGGTCCAAGCAATAAAGTACGAAGTGCCCCATTCGGCCATTTCGGGCTTAGGGTTCTTCATCTTAAATTGAGCCACTACAGTGGTATCTTTCACATCGCGGTAGCATCCGGGCTGATTCAGCTCGTGCGAACTCAATCCTGTTCCGGCAGCCGGCGAATAGGGCTGAATGGTGTAGCCTTTATAGAGTAATCCTTTTTTGTAGAGTTGCTTTAGCAGCCACCACAAGGTTTCGATATAGCGATTGTCGTAAGTGATGTAGGGGTGTTCCATGTCTACCCAATACCCCATCTTATGCGTCAGGTCTTCCCACTCTTTGGTGAATTTCATAACGTCTTTGCGACAAGCGGCATTGTATTCGGCTACTGTAATCGATTTACCGATGTCTTCTTTGGTGATGCCCAGTGTTTTCTCTACGCCCAGTTCTACCGGAAGCCCGTGTGTATCCCAGCCTGCTTTACGCATTACCTGAAAGCCTTTCATGGTTTTGTAGCGACAGAAAATATCTTTAATGGAGCGAGCCATGACGTGGTGAATACCCGGCATACCATTGGCAGAGGGCGGTCCTTCATAAAAAACAAATGAAGGACAACCTTCTCGTTCTGTCATACTTTTGGCGAAAACTCCGTTTTCGTCCCACTTCTTCAGCACATCTTTGTTCACCTGCGAGAGGTCAAACTGCGAATATTCAGTAAATCTCTTACTCATGGATTTATTATGATTTTACGATTGACAATTATAAGTAGGGATACCCCCTTGATTTTAAAGGTGCAAATTTACAAAAACATTTGCTTCATTGTATATAAAAGAAGTAAAAAGTAATGCTGTGAAGCATACATATTTAGCGTTATGCTGACTTATACTGCCATAAATGATGCAATAGACGAGACTAACAAATACACAAGTATCCTTGAATGAGCAACTCGGAATAATGTAAAAGAGGAAGATATATAAAGAAAAAGAAGAAGATGTCAAAATGAATCATACGTAATACAACATATTGACTATAAGGAACATACTACATAAAAATCAATCGCCGATCATTCTCTTTTTATTTGCACACAAAAGAACGTTATTAAAGGCGTGTTAAGTACGTAGTTTTGGTATCAATAAGTCCGTATTCTTTGGTACCAAAACTACGTACTCTTGCACAGCTGACGATAAATACAGGCAAAAGCAATTAACATTGTTAAAACACAATGAAAAAGAAAAAGGGACGTATCTTTCGATACATCCCTTTCATTTTATCCTTAATTAATGGATTAGTTACGAGGCAAAGCTTCTTTCACTACCATTTGACGACCTTCGTATTCTGCGCCATTCAATTCAGCGATAACACGTTGAGCTTCTTCGTCATTAGCCATTTCAACAAAAGCAAATCCTTTAGATCTTTTTGTGTCGCGGTCGATGATCAGTTTCACTGAGTCTACTGTTCCGTATTCTTCCATTACTTGTCTCAAATCTGCTTCCTTAACACGATAGCTAAGGTTTCCAATGTACATGTTCATAAAATAAAAAAAATAAAAATTGATAAATAAAATTAGAAACAACAGAGGTTTGTGATAGATCTGATTCAACAGAAAAATGCGAAAAAAGAAAAATTATAAAACGTTCAATTGTTTACTGTCACAAAGAACGACATTATATTTGAATTACCAACTATAAACAACTATTTATTTTCATGATTTACTTCATTTTATCAATTGTAGGGCAAAAAAAGTAAATAATTCGTTTTATAGTACGTATCTTTGCAATAAAGAACAAATATACACAATGAAATTGAAAGCTCATTTTATTTTATCTGCCTGCTTATTTTGCAGCATGGCTTATGCACAGAAAACCGATTTACACCTTTGTCAATCGACACCCATTGAGAAAGGATTACAAAGTATTAACCGGCAAACAGCCGAAGCACAAGTAAACTTTTTAGCTTGCGATGATATGGAAGGGCGGGAAGCCGGCTTTCAAGGCTCGCGCCTGGCTGCCCGATACATTAGTTCACTTTTGCAGATGTGGGGCATACAACCCCTTGGAAATAGCTACTTACAACCATTCGAGGCTTACCGCAAAGAGCGTCAGCAGCGTGGACGCTTTCAGGTACACCCCGACTCTATCGCTCTATTAAAGCAAGGTGTGCATCAGCGTCTGTCTATGAATAACGTATTAGGTATGATACCCGGCAAGAGAACCGACGAATACGTCATTGTAGGTGCACACTTCGATCATTTAGGCATCGATATGGCTTTGCATGGCGACCGTATTTATAATGGAGCCGACGATAACGCCTCGGGCGTATCGGCTGTGTTGCAAATAGCACGCGCGTTTCTCGAAAGCGGTCAACAACCCGAACGCACTGTAATCTTTGCTTTTTGGGATGGAGAAGAGAAGGGATTACTCGGATCTACCTATTTTGTACAGAACTGTTCCTTTCTGAAACAGATTAAAGGCTATCTTAATTTTGACATGATAGGGCGTAACAACAATCCGAACAAACCGAAACACGTGGTTTATTTCTATACAAAATCGCATCCGGAGTTCGAAAGCTGGTTGAAACAGGATATTCAACGCTATAAGTTAGGTTTAGAGCCCGATTATCGTTCATGGGATAAGCCTGTGAGTGGTAGCGACAATGCTTCGTTTGCGAAATATGACATTCCAATTATATGGTATCATACCGATGGACATCCGGATTATCACCAACCGTCCGACCATGCAGATCTACTCAATTGGGAGAAACTAGTCGCTATCACTCAAGCTTCTTTTTTAACGATGTGGAAGTTGGTCAACTAGCCTACCTCCTTAGTTCTTATTCATCAAGTTCAATGTGGAGTTGCTTTTACTCTGCTTCTCACGTTGATACTCGCTCAAGTGCTTAGAAGCCGTTTTGTCCGACTTCTCTTTCTTTACTTCTTTTTTCCTTTCTTGACCTTTCATAATTCAATTGCTTTTAGTTGATTCTACTTTTGCAAGGTACGGCTTATAAGGAATATTAGTATAAAGTCCGCCTTATTGTTTATTTATAACAATAAGACGGACTTTCTTGTTTGCTGACAGTGAGCTTATTTAGGCTGTATCAGTCAAAAAAAGCGTTCAGACTTTCTTTCTCCACAGTTTACTCATATCCTCGAGTGTTTTACCTTTAGTTTCGGGCACCCAACGCCATACAAAGAAAGCGGCAAGCACACAGATGATACCATAGAGGCTATAAGCAAACATCGGGCTAAAATCGTAAAGGGCAGGGAAAGTAGACGAGACGATGTAATTGAATATCCATTGAAAAGCTACTGCGATAGCAATCGCTTTGCCACGAATGGTATTGGGGAAAATCTCGGCAATCAGTACCCAGCAAATTGGGCCCCAAGACATCATAAAGAAAGCGGCATATACAATGACAGAGAGTACGGGAGCAATGCCTTTGACGACCATGCTGTCGCACATCGCCACCCCGAAAGCACCGATTGCCATACCGATAGAACCGATAATGAGCAAAGGCTTGCGACCGAATTTGTCGACGGTGAAAATAGCGATCAGCGTGAACGTAATATTGATTACACCCATAATGACGGTTTGCATCATACCTCCCCCTTCGGCTCCGGCGCTCTCGAAAATACGGGGTGCATAATAAAGCACTGCATTGATGCCGATGGCTTGCTGAAAGACCGACAGAAGGATACCGATCACAATCACCGTAGCACCGTAAGAGAACAACTTCTCGGTCTTTTCATGGGCCGTTGCTTTTATTTCGCTCAGGATCTCTTTGGCCTTGCTGGTTCCGTTCACCTTTTCGAGAATAGCGAATGCTTTCGTATCTTGCTGCATCATGACGAGGTAGCGTGGCGATTTGGGAACCAAAAACAGCAACAACCCAAACAGCAGGGCAGGAAATGCTTCCGAACCGAACATATAGCGCCAACCCTGAGTAACGGTCCACATATCCGACTGGTTACTGACAGTCAAAATGCCTGTAAGCTCGTCTTTCATCAAAATAGGATTGTCGTGTCCGCCCAGAATCAAGTAGTTGACAAAGTAAACCACTAGCATACCGAAAATAATGGCAAACTGGTTGCAGGAAACCAATGTGCCGCGAATTTCGGAAGGAGCGATTTCGGCAATATACATCGGGCAGATAGCCGAAGCAAGACCCACACCCACTCCACCGATTATACGATATAAGTTGAATGTTATCAGCAAGTTAAAATTGGCTTTGCCGTAATCAAAGAACAGAAATTCGGGGTAGTAAGAGCCCAAAGCGGAGATAAAAAAAAGTGCAGATGCCACCCGTAACGAGTTTCTTCGTCCCAAGCGGGAGGCGAATACACCCGACAAAGCTCCTCCCAATACGCAACCGATCAAAGCGCTCGAGGAAGTGATGCCATGCATTACTTTATCGTATTGAAAATCAACGGCTGTCAGGAAGAAAGCTTCGAGCCCTTTCTCTGCTCCGGAAATAACAGCCGTATCGTATCCAAAGAGTAGTCCGCCCAAAACAGCTACTACAGTAATGGAATAAAGGTAGAGTTTGCTACCGTTAGAAAGTTGGTTCATAGTATAAGTATATTCCATGTACAGACATAACCTTTCCCCATCGGGACATGGCTACATCGGTACATGGATGAAAAATTAGCAGTACATATTTACAATCGCTTCATACAACTCTTGCTTACCGCTGGTTTGCTTGGGTTCGCCATTGGCTTTGGCATAATCTACCAGCTCTTCCAATGTCATTTTACCCTCTTCAAAGGCTTTGCCCTTACCGTTATCGAACGATGCGTAACGATCGGACAACATTTTCTTGTAAGGCGATTCGTTCAACAGCGCAGCAGCCGACTCCAGCGCACGTGCCATAGCATCCATACCGGCAATGTGTGCAATGAAAATATCTTCGAGGTCGGTAGAGTTGCGACGGGTTTTGGCATCAAAATTGGTTCCGCCATTGCCTAAACCATCATTGCGTATAATCTGCATCATAGCTTGAATCAGTTCAAAATTATCAATCGGGAACTGATCGGTATCCCATCCGTTCTGATAGTCACCACGATTGGCGTCAATAGAACCCAACATACCGTTGTCGACTGCTACCGCCAGTTCGTGCTCGAATGTATGGCCGGCCAAGGTAGCATGATTTACCTCAATGTTGACCTTGAAATCTTTCTCCAGACCATGTGCTTTGAGAAATCCGATCACCGTTTCGGTGTCTACATCATATTGATGTTTAGATGGCTCCATCGGCTTTGGTTCGATAAGGAACGTTCCTTTAAAGCCTCGTTCGCGGGCATAATCACGAGCTAGCTTCAACATTTGCGCCAAATGCTCTTTCTCGCGCTTTTGATCGGTGTTCAACAAAGACATATACCCTTCACGACCACCCCAGAATACATAATTCTGTCCGCCCAACTCAATGGTAGCATCGATAGCATTCTTTATTTGAATGGCAGCACGAGCCACTACATCAAAGTCGGGGTTGGTAGCGGCTCCATTCATATAGCGAGCATGACTAAACACGTTGGCAGTTCCCCACAGCAGCTTGATGCCTGTTTCGGCTTGTTTCTGCTTGGCGTAGGCAACAATGGCTTTCAGGTTAGCTTCGTAGGCTTCGATGGTATCGGCTTCCTCTACCATATCTACATCATGGAAACAATAATACTCGATACCGACCTTCTGCATAAACTCGAAACCGGCATCCAGTTTGTGTTTAGCTGCCTCGACTGCATCGGTTGCACCGTTCCATGGGAATTGTTTGGTGCCACCACCAAATTGATCGCCCCCTTCGGCACAAAGTGTATGCCACCAAGCCATGGCAAACTTCAGCCAATCTTTCATCTTCTTGCCGTTGACCACCTTTTCGGCATCGTAATAACGAAATGCCATAGGGTTTCTACTCTCTTTACCTTCAAATTTAATTTTCTCTATTCCAGGGAAATACTCTTTCTTTTCCATCGTACTTGTTAGTTTTATTTAATGAATAATTCGATTGTTAGTTTAAATGCCCGTTCAGGGTTTGCTCCAATACTTGTTTCCACCGGGCATACGCATCCGTATAAGACTGTCGATGAGTGACATCCGGCTCAATGACACCTAATTTATCAAGCGTTTCAAACGCCTCTTGCGTGCTGTTGTACACACCCGCACCGATGCCTGCTCCTTTGGCAGCCCCTACCGATCCGTCGGTATCGTACAGTTCGATAGTTGCACCGGATACCCCTGCCAGAGTATTGCGAAAGACAGGGCTGAGAAACATATTCGCATGTCCGGCATGGATTTTCTTAACCGGAATACCCATTTGCTCCATCAACTCAATACCATATGCAAAGGCGAATACAATACCTTCTTGCGCAGCGCGAAGCAGATGCTCCCGGCCATGTAGATTGAAATCAATACCGTGCATACTGCAACCAATCTCTCTATTTGCCAGCATGCGTTCTGCTCCGTTTCCAAAAGGAAGTACACTGACACCTGCACTACCAATCGGTACTTTGGCAGCCCATTCGTTCATTTCGGAATAGGACATGCCTTCGGGAGCTATGTTTTTTCTGATCCATGAATTAAGGATACCGGCTCCGTTGATGCATAACAATACTCCCAAACGGGTTTGATCGGTGGTATGATTTACATGTGCAAACGTGTTAACACGTGATTGGGGGTCGTATCCGACCGCACCGTTTACGCCATATACAACTCCCGAAGTACCGGCTGTCGAAGCAATCTCACCCGGATGAAAAACGTTGAGAGAAAGTGCATTGTTGGGTTGATCGCCTGCCCGATAGGTAATCGGAGTACCCTCTTGCAACCCCAACTCTTTGGCCACTTCGGCACACACCCTTCCTTGTTCCGAGAAAGTAGGTTTTACGGGAGCGATCAACGAAGCGTCGAATCCATAATGATCCATCAGGAAATAAGCCGGGCGATTGTTCTTAAAGTCCCAGAACATCCCTTCGGATAGTCCCGATACGGTGGTACAGATTTCTCGGCTGAGCTTCATCGCGATATAATCGCCCGGAAGCATTATTTTATCTATTTGTTCGTAGATAGCAGGTTCGTTGGCCTTGATCCAAGCCAATTTGGAAGCTGTAAAGTTTCCGGGCGAGTTGAGCAGGTGCGATAAGCAATACTCCTCTCCGATGCTTTCGAATGCCTGTTGTCCATAAGGAACGGCACGTGAATCGCACCAGATAATGGCGGGACGCAATACTTGTTGATACTTGTCTACACACACCAAACCATGCATCTGATAAGAAATGCCAATCGCTTTAATATCGACCGGATCAATGCCCGACTCGTGCATAATGGCCCGTGTGGCAAGTTTCAGATTCTCCCACCAGCTTTCGGGATCTTGTTCTGCCCATCCGGGCTTGACTGCAATGATCGCCGCTTCCGTTTTCGGAAAGAAAGTCGATGCGACACACTTTCCGGTTTCTGCGTTGACCAGACTCGCTTTAACGGATGAGCTACCGATGTCATAACCTAATAAAAACATAATGATATTTATCTCCTTATTTTATTGTATATCTTCTTGTCAAACTTATAGTACCGGGCTGCCCGGTGAGCAACTCCTTGCTGTCGTTCTTCGAGTGGAACGACATACTCCATCAACGCAATCTTTTTATGAAAGTTGCGCACATCTACCTGTTGATCGTAAATCAGCTCATAAAGAATACGTAATTGCGAAGCGGTAAACTTCCGTGGAAGCAAATCGAACAGCATAGAGGGAGTTGCCTCTACAAACTGTCGGATGGCACGCAGGGCTTCTTTTATAATCAGGTTATGATCAAAAGCCAGTACGCTGATTTCGGGCAAAGCCACCCAGTTAGCCTGCGAAGCATCCAATTTTTTATCTTGCGTACGGTCTATTTTGACCAAGGCCAGGTAGGCAATGGTAACAATACGCTCCACACGCGACTTCATCGCCCGCTCCAACCAACGTACATCTTTGGAGTTATTGGTACGATTCTTGGAACCAAATGCTTTGAACTGCATCAAATCTACATTTTTGATTCCGGTTAGTTCGTTTAATACCCGTTGGGCAGCTTCATCTAAATCTTCATCAGTATAAATAAGACTGCCCGGTAGTTTCATATCATGATATATGGTACCTTCTTCTTCGCCCACACGGTCTACCAACAGTACCTTCAACTGCTCTCCATCAAAGCCAATCACCACACAGTCTACTGATATGTGATTGTTAGCCAACGACTGTTTATTTTGAATATCTTGCATATTATCTTTATTAGAACTATGCAAATATAAGCAGATCAATATTCAAAACAAGCAATTGACTTATGCTATAAAACATTGTTTTTCATATATATACATATCGTATATTATACAATATGTATAGAACATCTTAACGTATCAATTACAATATGTATTTTATTGGTCTTTGTATTGATCGTAATTGTATAATTCAGATCAAGGGTAGAGTTCTTTAGTATCAGTGAGTTCAAGTCCGGAGTCTGGCTTCATTATTCAAAGAGCTTATTGTAAAGTAAACAAAAGGAGTTTTTGGGCTTTGTGTTATTTATTCTATCTTTGCCGTTAATTCTTAAAAAACACTAAATGAAACGTTATCCGGTTATTTTGACCATTGCAGGTTCCGATTGTTCGGGTGGAGCAGGCATACAAGCCGATATCAAAACGATTTCGGCATTGGGATGCTATGCTGCTTCGGTAATTACGGCAGTTACCGTACAAAACACCCAGGGCGTAAAGGATGTACATGCCATTCCCCCCGAAATAGTACGCGGACAGATAGAGGCTGTTATGAACGATCTGCATCCGGATGCTATTAAAATAGGTATGGTGAACAACCGTACGATTGTTACTGAAATAGTGGATTGCTTACAAAAATATCACCCTTCCTGCGTGATATATGATCCGGTTATGGTATCTACCAGCGGTCGCCGGCTGATGGATGATACTGTAGTTGAACAAATAAAGAACGAACTATTTCCGTTGGTTCATCTGATAACACCCAACCTGGATGAGGTAGCTACCTTAACAGGACACAAACCCGCCACTTTGACGGAGATGAAGGAAGCTGCCCGGAAATTATCGGACGAATACCACACGGCAGTATTAGTAAAAGGTGGGCATCTGACTGGAGATGAAATGTACGACGTATTGCACGAACGCAGTGGCACCTATGTATATAAGGAGTCCAAAATAGAGAGTAGCAATCTACACGGAACAGGCTGCACACTCTCCTCTTCGATTGCTACTTATATGGCAAAGGGTTGCCGGTTGAACGAAGCGATAGATAAATCAAAACACTTTGTCAGTCAAGCTATTGAGGCAGCTAAGGGGTCGAGTATTGGCTCCGGGAACGGTCCTCTTTGGCACTTCCACCGCAATAATTTATGAATTGTAATTTGTAATTCCTAAATAATCCCTACCTTTGACCCCGGATTTTTAAAACAACTAAAATACTAAGTAGATGAAAGCATTTGTATTTCCCGGTCAAGGTGCTCAGTTCGTAGGAATGGGCAAAGACCTATATGAAAATTCAGCTTTAGCAAAAGAACTATTTGAAAAGGCCAATGATATTCTTGGATATCGTATTACCGACATCATGTTTAACGGGACAGACGAAGACCTTCGCCAAACGAAAGTGACTCAGCCTGCTGTGTTCTTGCACTCGGTTATCTCGGCACTTTGCATGGGCGATGATTTCAAACCCGAAATGACAGCGGGTCACTCATTGGGTGAGTTCTCGGCTTTGGTTGCTGCAGGAGCTTTGAGCTTCGAAGACGGCTTAAAGTTGGTTTATGCTCGTGCCATGGCTATGCAGAAG